>Ga0210410_10006455_pt1 | contig 10204 bp, 6 predicted proteins | sample IncBWC4MmetaG_FD_161058 | JGI IMG/M metagenome (GOLD analysis project Ga0210410, IMG submission 161058) | Forest soil microbial communities from Barre Woods Harvard Forest LTER site, Petersham, Massachusetts, United States - Inc-BW-C-4-M | ecosystem: Environmental > Terrestrial > Soil >... | reverse complement strand
ATCGCGAGACCCTGGAGGAGGTGCTGGATTCTTTCGGGACCAAGCTCGTCCGCGAGGTAAGTGATCCCACGGTCATTGCCGTATTCCGGCTGGCGATCGCCGAGGTGGTCCAGGCCCCAGAAGTGGCGCGTGCCCTCGACTCTATAGGACGCGAGGCAGCCCGCGCCGCCCTGCGTAAAATCATGGCCGAGGCCCAGGCGTCCGGACTGCTCACGGGCCGTCCAGCCGAACTTGCCGAGCAGTTCGCCGGGTTGCTCCGGCGCGATTTGATGGTCAGCCTGCTGCTTGGCGTCACCGAGCGACCGAACCCCCGCGAAATCGCGGGACGTGCCCGCGACGCCGCAGCCGCCTTCCTGCAACTTCATCCGCTACCAAATGACACGCCAGCCTGTTGACAACTTTCCCCTTGCGGACGAGAATCTAGTGGTAGGCGAACAAAAGGCGAATATCAAAACTGCTATGATTGCCCTCTCGCGGAAGCCCGGAAAACTCGATACAGGTCTCATCGGACGAGGACTTGAAGGATTTCAGAACCGCGTGGCCGTCGAACTTCTGCCGTGCGGAGTTACGGAACTCGATGCGGTGCTCGGTGGTGGTTTTCCCCGCGGCACCCTCGTGGAATTGTGCGGCCCTGCTTCATCCGGGCGGACAAGTCTCGCTTTCTCCTTACTCGCGCAGTCCACGGAGCGGCAGGAAGCGTGCGCGTTCGTCGATGTTTCGGATTCGCTCGACCCGATTTCTCTGGCGGCTGCGGGAGTGGAACTTCCGCGACTGCTTTGGGTTCGATGCGGAGATACCGATGGCCGGGGACCGGATGTCAAAGCGTCTTCGTACTTTGTTCCTCCGGAGAAAGAAACGGGAAAAACTGGCGGTTTCTATTCCGGGGGTAATAAACCGCTGGCGGTACATGGTTGGCGGCACCCGCGCGAATTGATGCGCGGCGTGGATAAGGCCATTCCTTCTCTGATTGGAAAGCAAGCGGCACCTGCGGTGTCGGCACAACTTCATGTCGTCGCACGTTGCGCGGGAGAGCAAGTCGAACGAGACAGGGAGCTTCCGCGACGAGGTTTTCGGACTCAACGATCTTTGCCGTCGCTTCGCGAATCGAGTCCGCTACCGCCCCAGGCGCGAAGCGGCGGCACCAGCGCGAAGCCATGGAAACGGCTCGAACAAGCGCTGAAGACAACGGACCTGCTGTTGCACGGCGGCGGATGGGGTGTGGTGGTCGTCGATCTCGGCGGAATCTCTTGGGTGGATGCGCGCCGCATCGAGTCGAGCACCTGGTTTCGTTTTCGGCGTGCGATCGAGAACACACCGACGATATTACTTTTGCTGGGAGAAGAGTCCTGTGCGAAAAGCTGCGCTTCTCTGGTTCTGCGTTGCCAGCGAAAAGCGGACAACTGGCGCCGAGCCGCGGCAAGTGTTGAAACCGGAGTTTCTACGTTCGAGGGGTTTGAAGTTCAGGGAGAAGTGACGCGTTCGCGAGTGTTGTCGCAACCCGCCGAGTTCGCTCGCTGGCAGACGCATACGCCATAAGCAGCTAGAAGGTCCTATTTGTTTCCCTTTCCTCTACCAAGTTCAGGGGACGCACGTTGGCTTTCGCATGTCTATTCGCTCCAGATTTTCCCGTGCAGGCGGTCGTTCGTGTTGAGCCGGACCTGCGGGGTAAACCCGTTGCGATTCTTGCGGGCGCTCCTCCGCTGACGAAGGTATTCGCCGTCAATCGAGAAGCTAGAAACCTCGGCGTCGAAAGTGGGATGACGAAAGTGCAAGCGGAAGCGTTCAAAGGAATCTCCTGGCGATGGCGTTCCCCTTCAGAGGAAGCGACGGGGTATGCCGCGCTTCTCGATTGCGCGTGGACGATTTCGCCACGCGTCGAGGATGGTGCAAAGCGGGAAGAGCAGGATTTTGCCGACACAGTGGTGTTGGACATTGCCGGTTGCGAAAAACTTTTCGGTCCTCCAGAAAAAATCGCGCACGACCTAAAGCGCGTTGCCTCGGAAGTGGGACTTGAAACGAACATCGCCGTCGCCGGAAGTCCTTTAGCCGCCGTTTGCGCGGCGCAAGGTTTCGCGGGAGTTACGGTGGTTCCTGCCGGAGAGGAAGGTCTTCGTATCGGAAGCCTTTCGCTCGAAGCTCTCCGCATTCCATTCGAGTTCGTTGAGACCTTGAAGCGCTGGGGTATTCATACTTGTGCAGAATTTGCGTCCCTTCCCGAAATTGCCCTTGTCGAGCGATTGGGACAGGAAGGACTCCACTGGTGGCGTTTGGCACGCGGCGCGGAAGTTCAGCCACTGATCGCCAAAGAATTGCCCTCGAACTTCGAAGAGCACATGGACTTGGACTCACCAGTGGAACTACTGGAGCCTTTGCTCTTTGTTCTGAATCGGCTTCTGGAACAGTTGTGCGCGCGGCTGCGTATGCACATTCTCGCCATCGGAGAGATCAAGGCTACGCTCACGCTGGAACGCAACGACTCACGCGCGAAGGAACCAATCTTTCACACCCGGACGATTCGACTCCCGGTGCCGGCGCGAGATAGCAAACTCCTTCTGAAACTCTTGCAGCTCGATCTTGAGAAGCACCCTCCCTCTTTGCCTGTCACCGTCGTTAGCATGTTGGCGATTCCCGTGAAGCCACCCGCGCAGCAGCTCGGGTTGTTCCTGCCGCTGTCTCCCGATCCAGGGCGTCTTGAGGTCACGCTCGCACGCATTCAAAGCACGGTAGGGGAAAACCGTGTCGGTGCACCCGTCGTCCTTGATACGCACAGTCCCAATGCCTTTCAGCAGAACCGTTTTGGTTTGCCGGAATTGAAAGAAAAGCGACGGGTCACGGAAAGACAAACAACGGCAGCGATGCGACTTTTCCGGCCTCCGCTTCCGGCGACCGTTGATTTTAAGGAAGGAAAACCGACGTTTTTCGGTTGCGAAGGCGCGCGCAGGCGAATCCTGGCGTTCGCCGGACCGTGGAGAACGAAAGGTGATTGGTGGTCGGAAACGAAGTGGGCACGCGATGAATGGGACATCAAAGTGCGGCCGTTGCGTCAGGGAGTTCAATCCGAAAGTAGCCGGGTAAGTGAAGAAGAGACCGCGCTGTACCGCGTCTACAAGGACCTGCGTGCGAAGCGCTGGTTCGTGGAAGGAATCTACGATTGAAATACGTCGAGCTCCATTCCTCGTCCGCATTCAGTTTTCTCGAAGGGGCTTCGCGTCCGGAAGACCTGGTGTCTCGCGCGAAGGAACTGGAGATGCCTGCCATAGCTTTGGTGGATCGTGACGGTGTGTATGGCTCTCCGCGATTCCACATGGCGGCAAAGTCCGTGGACATTCGCGCGCACATCGGAGCCGAGATTTCCGTCGAAGGTTTTGGAACCCGAGCAGGTTTGCCTTCGTGGATGCCGAATTCCTTCTCGTCTCGACCCGTGCGATTGCCTCTGCTCGTGGAAAACCGGACTGGGTATCAGAATCTGTGCCGTCTCATGACGCGCTACAAGTTGCGCGAAAAGGAAAAAGGAACAGGAACGGCCACATTGGAAGAAATCGCCGAACATGCCGAAGGTTTGGTTTGTTTGACGGGCGGCGAGGAGGGCGTGCTGGCCGCTTCGCTTTCGGGGAAGGGTTATGAGGAAGCTCGCAAGGATATTGAAAAGCTGACAACTCTTTTCGGAAAGAAGAATGTCTATGTCGAAGTGCAGCGGCACTGCGATCCTATCGAAGAGCGTCGCAACCAGGCGGGAGTGCGGCTCGCCGGAGCATTAGACCTGCCCCTTCTCGCCACAAATGGTGTGCGTTACGCCCGCGCGCCTGAGCGCGAAATTCTGGACGTCTTCACCTGCATTCGAAACCATTGCAAGCTCGAAACCGCTGGACGGCTTCTCGAACGAAACGACGAACGCCATCTTCGTTCGGGGGAAGAGATGATTCAACTCTTTTCGGATCTGCCTCGAGCCATTCACAATACCAGCGAACTCTCTGCAAGACTCGGGTACACACTGGCCGAGCTCGGCTACGAATTTCCACGCTATCCCGTTCCCGAAGGAGAAACGATGGATTCGTTTCTCCGAAAACGGACTGAAGAAGGATTTCACAACCGCTATGCCGTCAAACGCGACGAGGAATTGTTTGAACGCGCCAAAAAACAAGTGCAGCGGGAACTCGCACTGATTGAAAAGCTACACCTCGCCGGTTACTTCCTGATCGTCTGGGACATCATCCGATTTTGCCGCGCGCAGACAATTCTCGTGCAGGGGCGCGGTTCGGCTGCAAACAGCGCTGTCTGCTATTCCCTGGGAATCACAGCGGTCGATCCTGTCGGCATGGAACTGCTCTTTGAACGGTTTCTCTCGGAAGAACGCGGCGAGTGGCCGGACATCGATCTCGACTTGCCGAGCGGTGACCAGCGGGAGAAGGCGATTCAATATGTGTACCAGCGGTACGGCCAGCTTGGGGCAGCGATGACAGCAAACGTCATCACCTATCGGGACCGTTCCGCTGCGCGAGAAGTGGGCAAAGCGCTTGGATTCGATCAGGGAACCCTCGACCATCTTTCGAGCGTGGTGAACAGCGGCGAATGGCGCGGCCCTTCGGATAACTTCGAAAATCACTTTCAGCAAGTGGGCTTCGACCTGAATCACCCTCGCGTCCGAAAATACTGGGAGTTGTGCGAACGCATCCAGGACTTGCCGCGGCATCTGGGCCAGCATTCTGGCGGAATGGTGGTTTGTCAGGGACAACTCGATTCGGTCGTACCTCTGGAACCAGCGACGATGCCAGGACGGGTCGTCGTGCAATGGGACAAGGACGATTGCGCCGACATGGGCATCGTGAAAGTGGATTTGCTCGGCCTCGGGATGATGGCCGTGCTCGAAGATTGTCTGGAACTCATTCCCAAACACTACGGCGAGCCGATCGATCTGGCGCAGCTTCCTCCCGACGATCCTCCCGTCTATGCAACGTTGCGACGTGCGGACACGGTTGGAATGTTTCAGGTCGAAAGCCGGGCGCAGATGGCTTCACTGCCGCGCAATGCTCCGGTCAAGTTTTACGATCTTGTCGTACAGGTGGCCATCATTCGGCCCGGCCCCATTGTTGGAAAAATGATGCATCCCTACATGCGGCGGCGGCAAGGGAAGGAATCCGTCGCTTATGCTCATCCTTCGCTCGAACCCGTATTGAAACGAACTCTAGGTGTACCGCTGTTTCAAGAACAACTGCTCCGCATCGCCATGATTGCGGCGAATTTCACAGGTGGTGAAGCGGAAGACCTGCGCAGAGCGATGGGGTTCAAGCGTTCCGAAGAACGCATGCGCAAGATCGAAACGAAGCTGCGGAGCGGGATGACCCAGAACGGCTTCAGTCCCGAAACGCAGGAAGAGATCATCACGCAAATTACATCGTTCGCACGCTATGGGTTTCCAGAATCGCACGCAGCGAGTTTCGCTTTGATCGCCTATGCAAGCGCCTATTTGAAATTCCATTATCTGGGAGCGTTCACGGCGGCATTGCTCAACAATCAGCCAATGGGTTTTTACAGCCCGGCAGTGCTTGTGCACGATGCGCAGTTGCATGGCCTGCGAGTGAAACCTATCAACGCCCTACATTCCGAATGGAACTGCACCATCGAGCACACGATCAAAGGTGACAAGGATATTCCGTGTCTGCGCGTCGGGTTCCGTTACGTACGGGGGCTGAGGCAGACGGCGGTGGACAAGATTGTCTCGGAGAGGCAGAAACGCCCGTTCGAGGTGATTGATGATCTGGTCCGCCGTGTCCCGGAACTGCAGAAAGAGGAGCTGGTGACGCTCAGCGAAATTGGTGCGCTGAACTCTCTTGGAAGGGGAATGCATCGAAGAACTGCTCTGTGGCAAGTGGAACGCGCGGCCCGGCTTGCCGGGCCGTTACTGGATGCGATTCCAGAGCAAATGGAATTGTCGCCACTGCGTCAGATGACGGAAGAAGAGCGCCTCGTTGCGGATTTTCACGGCTCGGGCATGAGCACTGGCCCGCATCCGATGACGTATTGCCGGGAAGCCCTATCCAAGCTCCAAGTAAAACGAGCCTGCGATTTACCTCGGGTGCCGGACGGGCAATACACGCGGGTAGCGGGATGCGTAATCGCTCGGCAGCGTCCGGGAACAGCGAAGGGCTTCGTCTTTTTGAGTCTGGAAGATGAGACAGGAATTTCGAACGTGATTGTGAATCCTGACCTTTACGAGAAATACCGTGTGGTGATCAACCATGAGAAATTCCTTCGGGTTGAAGGCGTCCTGCAGAACCAGGATCACACTATATCCATCAAGGCTTCCCGCGTCCTACCCATTTCGCTTACCGCAGCCGAAACGCAATCCCATGATTTCCACTAGCTACGGCGCCTACTTCCGGTTTGCCCGTTATCCGGAAGGATCGATTTCATGGACGATGGGCTGGTGCCCTACGTGGTACCCTCTGAGTCTCGTTTGGAGAATTCGCCACGAGATTCCAGCGACGAGAGATGACGGAGCGAAAATATGGCGCTTATTACCCGGAGACACTTCGCTCGGCAAATGGCGTTTGCCGCTGCACTCTGTGGACGCCCGCTTTGGGCGATAGCTGAATCGCACCGGCTTTTCGACGCGGATAAACAGAATGGCGCTCCGCCGGACCCGCAGACGATCCGCAAGCTGGCTTCCCAAATTGTCGGTCAAGTAATCACGCCCGAAGCCGCCGATTACGACGCGGCGCGCTCAATCTTCAACCGCGCGTTCGATCGGCGTCCCGCGGTGATCGTGCGCTGCGGTAGCCCCTCCGATGTCGCGCGCTCGCTCGATTTTGCCCGGGCCCAGAGTTTGCCACTGGCGGTGCGTGCCGGAGGCCACAGCCGGCTCGGGTTCGGGATGTGCGATGGCGGCGTCGTAATCGACCTCTCCGCGATGAAACGAGTCGAAGTAGACATCAGCAAACGAGTGGCCCGCGCAGAGGCTGGGGCTCTCGTGCGTGACCTCGACACTGCTACCCAGCACTTCGGGCTAGCCACAACCTCAGGTGGCTGCCCCACCGTCGGAATTGCCGGCTTTACGCTCGGAGGGGGAGAAGGTCGTTTGATGGAGAAGTACGGCGCCGCATGCGACAACCTGCTATCGGCGCAAGTGGTGACCGTGGACGGGAGAGAGGTCGAAGCCAGCCCGAAGTCCAATCCAGATCTTTTTTGGGCCATTCGTGGGGGAGGAGGCAACTTTGGTGTGGTCACGGCGCTGGAGTACCAGCTCCATCCGGTCGACCAGGTTCTGTCGGGAGCCCTCACCTACCCGCCCGGACGCATTCCAGATCTCCTGCAGGCTTTCGTCAAGTTTCTTGCTGGGGCCCCTGATGAAATGGACGCGTTTGCCCAGCTGTTGCCATCCAAACATGGCCGAAGACTCAAAGTCGATCTCTGCTATTGCGGCGATCCCGGAATGGGGAATGACTTGCTCCGGCCGCTGCGCGCTTTCAAGCCGCAGGATGACAGCGTCAAGATCATGTCCTACCTGGAAGCTCAGGCGGCCGGTGGATTTCTTGCAGCGCCCGTTGCGCACTTCCAAACAAATCTCCTTCTTCGAGAACTCAGCGGTGCTGCCATTGCGGCAATTACAACGGCGATCAACGATGCGCCAGCCACATGCAAGGTGATCATTGTACCGTTGCGTGGGGCTGTTAGCCGTGTAGGTATGACCGATACTGCATTTGCTCTCCGGCAGCCGGGTCATGAAATAGACATGGCGGGTGTTTGGAACACTCCCGCAGTGAAGGCGGAAGTGGTGCGATGGGTCCAGGCTACGCGCGATAGTTTACAGCCCTTTGCGCATGGAGTGTACGTCAACCAGTTGGGCGATACGAGTGACCAACTGGTCCGCTCGGGCTATGGGCCGAACTATGCTCGCCTCGTGGAGATCAAGAAAAAGTACGACCCAAACAACATGCTACGACTCAACCAAAACATCAAGCCCGATAGCGCCTCGAACACTTAAAAACCTGTGCGTGCGTTGCTGGGGCCGAATTGTCAGCTAACCGGAAACTGGCGTACACCGGTGTGTTGTTAGGTAAAAAGAGCCGGCTGCGCGGACGCATCCTCAGGGTCGCAAAAGTTGCTCAGGCCAACGCCAACAAGGCGGAATCGCTGCTGCGAGCTCAAGCCGACACGTTCCCGGAGGGAGAGGGCGATATTCGTCAGCTCCTCGCAAGAAGTCGGTGGAGTAATTGGCGTGTGGCTGCGAGTAAGAATCTTGAACTCGCTGGTTTTCAGTTTCAGTACAACAGTGCGGGCGATTCGTGATTCTTTGTGGGATGCGACCCATGTGTGCTCCGCAAGTCTGCGGATCATCGGCTCCATCTCGGTCAGGAAGACGTCCTGTTCGAAGGTGTCCTCGGCGGATATGGATTGTGTTTGTCTGTCAGGGACTACCTCGCTGTTGTCGATTCCCCGAGCCAACTCGTGGAGGCGCACGCCATAACGGCCGAGGTGGCCTTCCAGTTTTGCCAAATCCATTCGCCGCAGGTCGGCGATCGTTTGTACCTCAAGCTGCTTCAGTTTTTCTTCCGTGACTTTGCCTACTCCGGGTAGACGGTCGACGGGCAGCGGCAATAAAAACGAATCTATTTCTTCCGGTTGTATGACAAAGAGCCCATCCGGTTTTTTCCAATCCGAAGCAATCTTCGCGAGGAATTTGTTCGGCGCCACGCCTGCGGATGCCGTCAAACTCAGTTCTGAGCGGATCTGTTCGCGAATCGTGCGTGCCACTTGTGTTGCGGTAGGCAAGCCAGTCTTGTTCTCCGAAACGTCGAGATAGGCTTCGTCGAGGGACAACGGTTCAATCAAGTCCGTGTGCCGTTTGAAGATTTCGCGCACTTGGCTAGAGACCGCCCGGTAGCGCGGGAAGTCCGGCGGCAGAAACACGGCGTTAGGGCAAAGGCGCTCGGCTCGAACAGCAGGCATGGCAGAACGCACTCCGAACTTTCGCGCCTCATACGAAGCCGCGCACACTACTGAGCGATTCCCGCGCCATGCCACGATGACGGGCTTGCCGCGCAGTTGCGAATCATCCCGCTGCTCCACGGACGCATAAAACGCGTCCATGTCGATGTGAACAATCTTCCGCACGGTCGCCTCGCAACCATTTTATTCCGTTCGACAGCAGGAGAAAACAAAGCCTGGCCGGCGGCATCCGTGAACATGCCACCGGCCAGGCGCTCCGGCTCGTCAGATGCAAGACGCGGTCACAATTCGACGGGACCGTCGTCCCTCGCCTTAATCTTCAACTGGCGCGGCGGAAAAATGGGGCCTGCCGCTTGGGATGCAGGCAGCTTACGAAAACACCTGCTCGACGCCATCGATGCTTCGCTACGCCGCCTAAACACGGATTACGTCGATCTTTACCAACTGCATATCGATGACCCCGCTACCCCGATCGACGAGATGGCTGAGGCTATGGATACGATCGTGCGTTCGGGCAGGGCGCGTTATATCGGCGTATCAAACTTTCTCGCCTACCGTCTGGCAAAAACGCTTGGGCGGCAGGACACACTAAAGCTGACGCGTTTCGTTTCGGCCCAACCACGTTACGACCTGCTGTTCCGCGAAGTTGAACGAGAGCTTTTTCCGCTGGCGCAGGAAGAAGGTCTTGCGGTGATTACGTTCAATCCTCTTGCCGGGGGGCTTCTGAGCGGCAAATACAAGCACGGCGATACGCCTGAGAAGGGTCGCTTTTCGGTGGAACTCGGCGGATTCGGGCAGACGTATCATGCCCGGTATTGGCACGAGCGCGAGTTTGAAACGGTCGCCAGGGTTCAGGAAATCGCCAAACAGCATGGAACGCCAATCACGACCTTATCAGTCGCTTGGGTGCTGGCAAATCCTGCCATTACTTCGGTCATTCTTGGCGCAAGCCGCATCAAGCAGCTGACCGACACACGGGCCGCCGCGGATTGCAAACTCGACAGCGCATTGAAAACGAGGCTGGACGAAGTCAGCATCGAATTCCGCAGGGGCGACGCAGGGAAGTAAGGAAAAGGTGGCGCTAAGAAATGAGCCTCTACTCGTCTCTCTCGCCATTCAACTAAACGCAAAACCAATGTTTTTTGGGGGGAGCCGACGGGCTACGCTATGAACATCACAACGGTTTGATTGATGGATGATCGGTCATGTATGTTCCAATCGCATCGCCCATAAGTCCGATTCTATGGCATCTTTCTCC
>Ga0210410_10006454_pt1 | contig 10205 bp, 7 predicted proteins | sample IncBWC4MmetaG_FD_161058 | JGI IMG/M metagenome (GOLD analysis project Ga0210410, IMG submission 161058) | Forest soil microbial communities from Barre Woods Harvard Forest LTER site, Petersham, Massachusetts, United States - Inc-BW-C-4-M | ecosystem: Environmental > Terrestrial > Soil >... | reverse complement strand
TCAACGCCCAAGAGTTGCCCGCTTACTCCGCCGGGAGTGTTATTGATTTCTGAAGCGCTAGTGAATTCGACGCCATTCAAGAGGTAAAGATTCTCCTGGGGGCGGCGGCCAGACGCGGAAAACATATTGCCGACAACGGAATTGGACGTGCCGATTCCGCCTGCGCGCTGCGACGTATAGTTCACTACACCTGGATTCAGCGTGATGAGTTGGTCATAACTGCGCCCGTTCAACGGGAGATCTTTGACCTGTTGCTCGCCAACCAACCCGGAAACATCTTCGGTGCTGATCACGACGATCGTTGGGGCGGCCTCGACGTGCACGACCTGCCGCACGTCTCCAACTTGCAGCAACACGTTGACCGTCTCTGATTGTCCCAGCGCCACGGAAATGCCGGTCTTTTCCTCGCTGCGAAAACCAGGCTTCTCCGCTCTGACCACGTAGCGGCCCACTGGCAGCGATGCTGCATCGTAGCGGCCAGTTTCGTCGGTGATTAGATTTCGAATCGCCCCCGTTTCTACATTTTTGATTTGAATGGAGACGCCTTGGATGGCTCCGCCAGAAGGATCGGTGACGATGCCCTGAATAGAAGCGTCTCCCTGCGCGAAGCTGAGACTCGCGAGAGTTAGCCAAAAAATAAACAGCAAAGATAAGGAACGGAATACTGTTTGCTTATGGAAATTGCCACTTCTTTGGAAACTCATTTTTATCTCCAAGATAAATTTAGGTTGCTTCGCGATACGTAGGCTTAGGGGTTGCTGGGGGATTTCGGGCAACTATGGGTGGATCAACAACAACAGGGGAGTTTCGGAGAACTGTGGGAAACACGGAAGGGTGATGCGACAGTCACTCGCGAAGAAGCACCGATATGAACTGGTAGCGAATCGAAATGATTAACGCGCATTGGCAACTCTGGCATGCGCCACGATTTTGGCCATGCTTGGCGCATGGCGTTGTGCGAGTGTGTGCGCGCCACTCCAGACGAGTTGCAGTCCGGCAAAAATGGCTACCATGGCGACCGCCGCTCGCAATTTCTTTGCGGGCACTTTCGGCGCCAGTAGGCAACCGAGTACGACACCGGGAATTCCGCCCAGCAGCAGTTGAAACAGGATTGGCAGCCTGACCGAACCAAAACTCCAGTGGAACGCTCCGCCAATTACAGCTAAGACCAAACCAAAGAGCAGATCTGTACCGACGACTTGCGCTGGTGACATTTCGGAATAGTTCAGCAGCAGCACCGTTCCCAACGCGCCCGCGCCTGCGGAAGAAAATCCAGACTCGACGCCGATGGGCAGCGCAAGCCATGGAAGCCATCGATGATTCTTGGCGGCGAACGCAGGATTTTGAATGCGGCGAATGAAGGTGACGCTGGAAGACGCGGCCAAAATAATGCCGAGTAGCAGAACCACCACTGGACTGCCCGCGTCATGATTCAAAAGGCGGAGGGCCCAGGTGCCCACTAAAAGTCCCGGCACGGCGCCCTGCAACAGCAGCCACAGATAGCGTGAATGGATGTGTTTTCCAGCGAGATAAAAAGGGGCCGCGATTAATCGAAGGACGCCGGCAAATAGGAATGCGGTTCCTACGGCTTCCCCAGCGGTCAAGCCGGCAAGCAGCACCAGCGCCGGGACGGTAAAGCTTCCGCCACCGACTCCGGTGAGCCCAACCGCCAAGGCAATCAGGAACCCCACCACGTAATGCATCATTGCCCGCCTTGAGAGAATGTATGTATGCCGCATTCCAACTTTTTCCCGCCCCAACGCCCGGAACGTGGATTGGCTGGATCATCCGGAATCGCGGTGCACGGTTCACAACCAATGCTCAAATAGCCTTGGTCGTACTGCGGCAAATAACTGAAATGCTTGTCTGCGGTGTACTTCCACACTTTTGCCCACGTCCAATCGGCAAGGAGGCTGACTTTCAAAAGTGTTTTCCCGCTCGGCAGACGATGCTCTTCGACCTTTTTCAAATTCTGTCGCGTAGGCGATTGCTCGCGGCGCAATCCGGTGAACCAAATTTCATAGGGTTCTAATGCCTGCAACAGCGGGTCGACTTTGCGGAGTTGGCAGCATCGCGTCGGATCCGTCCGATTTAAGATCCCGAATTCCGATTCCTGTTGCTGCACGGTGTTTCGAGGAATCACATTCACCAGGTTCAGAGACCATTCCTTTGCCATGCGATCGCGGAATTCATACGTTTGGGAAAAGTGATAACCGGTCTCCAGGAAAAGCACCGGGATCGCGGAAATTCGTTGGCGGACAAAGTCGAGCACGATCATGTCTTCGGCTTGAAAACTGCATGTCAAACAGGTCGGACGGCCGGAGTGCTCACCCAGCACGGCATCCAGAACTTCGTGTGGCGTGAGAGTTTCGAGAGCTTCAACGCTGAGAGCTGTTGCCATTTCAATTGGTCCTTTCCGGATGCGCGGCGTCCTGCGGTATGCGGAGCGCTTCCAGCAAAAACATCATGCGTTCCAGTGCTTCCGCCTGCCCTTCAGGGAGTTCCAGTTCGCCAAGATCGAAAAAATGCGTGCCAGCTGAGTTTCGTAACTTCGCAAGCTCTTTATCCTTGAGCGAGGCGTTGTGGTAGATGACGACGAATCCTGCGGCGTGCAGGGCGGAAGAAATGGCCGCATTCTCTTCGACCACCATCACTTCGAATCCTCGTTTGAAGATGGCGCGTTCCAATGGCGCGATGAGAGCCGTACGCGCATTTGCCAGAATGATTGCGGGCTGATGACCGTGCCGACGGTACCTCTCGAACGGAGTGACGACGCCTTGCGACGCCGGACCCTGCTTTGCCGGATTTTCGATTCCTCGCGAAAGATCTTCGAGAATCATCCCGGCGGCGAGCGTGGCATTGCTCAGTGGATCGATGAGAATGAAACTTCCCGTCGTGCGATTGTGGCGGTACGTATCGAAAAAGAGCGGACTGCTGGTTTCGAGTTCAACGGTCGCGATGTCATTCATCTGCAGTTGCTCGGCGGCCTCTGATTGAAGATTATTGACGTTCACGCGGTGCCGGACCGCGATGGCCTTTGCGCGAACCTGCCTTGCACACTGCTTAATCAAATAGAGCCGGCCAATTTCCAGCGGCGTCGCATGCATCCAGACCACGCTTGCAACGAACCGTTGCGAAATGTGCGGAAGATTCGAGGACGATACCAGCATGTCTCCGCGGCTTAGATCGATTTCATCTCTGAGGGTCAAAGCAACCGACATCGGAGCGGATGCTTCGTCGAGTGGGCCGTCGTAGGTAACAATTGATTCAACGCGCGACCGCTGGCCCGACGGAAGCGCCGTCACGGCGTCGCCTGGGTGAACCACCCCGTTGGCAATTTGTCCGGCGAAGCCACGGAAGTTGGAATCTGGACGAAGGACATACTGAATCGGGAAGCGGATGCCCAGTGCACTTGCCGGGCGCGGAATCGGAACTTGCTCCAGATGTTCGAGCAACGCCGGGCCGCGATACCAGGGCATGCGCTCGCTGCGCTCGACGACGTTGTCTCCCGCAAGTGCGCTGATTGGAATGCATGTTACGGCTTTGAACCCCAGTTGATCTGCAAGCGCAAGAAATTCCCGCTCTAGCTGCTGAAATTTCTCCTCGCGATAGTCGAGCAAGTCCATTTTGTTGACCGCGGCGACCAAGGTTGAAATCCCCAATAGCGAGGAGATGTACGTGTGGCGGAACGTTTGGGGAAGCAGCCCTTTTGTCCCATCAATCAAAATCACCGCCAAGTCGGCGGTGGATGCTCCGGTAGCCATGTTTCGCGTGTATTGTTCGTGCCCCGGTGTGTCGGCGATGATAAATTTTCGCCGCGCAGTCGTGAAATAGCGGTAACCCACATCGATGGTAATGCCTTGTTCGCGTTCGGCACGGAGTCCGTCGGTAATCAACGAAAAATCGATCGGCCCACTGGAACGGTTGATCCGGCTTTTCTTTACGGAAGCGAGCTGGTCTTCGTAGACAGTTTTTGAATCGTGCAGCAGCCTGCCAATCAGCGTGGACTTGCCGTCATCCACGCTCCCAGCGGTGGTGAATCGCAAAAGTTCCTTGTTCAAATTCTGTTCGAGGAACTCTGCAAACGAAGTGCTTGTCTCAATGTCCGTGAGAGGCGGCATTAGAAATAGCCCTCGCGTTTCTTAATTTCCATTGACCCTTCCTCATCATGGTCGATGGCGCGGTTTTCGCGTTCCGACCGGCGAAACGAAATCATCTCCTCGATGATTTTCGGAACTGTATCGGCGTCGGATCGAATTGCTCCGGTGCAGGGCACGCAGCCGAGCGACCTCATGCGGCACTTAATTGGCAGAGCCTTTTCCCCAGGGCGGAGGTGATCGTGCGGATAAATCAGAACGATGGAACCATCCCGAGTAACAGCGGGACGTTCCTTCGCGAAATACAGCGGCACAATCGGAATATTTTCGGTGTGGATGTACAGCCACACGTCGAGTTCCGTCCAATTGGAGAGGGGAAAGATTCGAATGCTCTCGCCTTTGTCGATTTTCGAATTGAAGATGTTCCACAGTTCTGGCCGCTGATTTTTGGGATCCCACTGTCCATGGACATCGCGAAAGGAGTAGATCCTCTCCTTAGCCCGCGACTTTTCTTCATCGCGCCGCGCTCCGCCAAACGCTGCGTTAAATCCGCATTCCGCAAGCGCGTCGAGCAGTGATTTAGTTTTCAACAGGCCGCAGCATTTCTGTGTGCCAAGCACAAACGGATTTGCCCCGGCATTCAAAGCTTCCTGATTTTTGTGGACGATCAGTTCGGCGCCAATTTGCTTTGGGTATTGGTCGCGAAATTCGATCATCTCTGGGAATTTATAGCTGGTGTCTACGTGAAGAAGGGGGAAAGGAATTTTCCCGGGAAAGAAGGCTTTCTGGGCCAAACGCAGCATGACGGACGAATCTTTTCCGATTGAATAGAGCATCACCGGCCGCGAAAACTCCGCCGCTGCTTCGCGAAGTATGTAGATGCTTTCGGCTTCAAGGGCCTTTAAGTGGCTCAGTTGTGTCTGTGCCGCTGGCTGATCCGAAAAATCTTGTCCACGTTGTAGCGGTGTTGCGCTCGGTAGTTCTTGTGGCACAGTTGCCATGGGTCGAATCCCTTCTTAAATTCACCGTATAAAAACAAAAAACCCACCTGCCAAATCCTCTGGCGGTGGGTGCTAAAACAGCTCGGCTAGAATTAGAGCTCTAGATTACTAGCCTCCCGGTGCCAGAAGACACGAATGCGCGACACCGACAACAAGTCGACGCAACTGTCTGGCATTCCCGAAAGGTCAATAACATGGGAGGCAGTATACGGAAGCGCCTTACAGACTGCAATAGTTCACTGTATTCAAATTTCTTCTGGAGCGTACGCAAAATAATGCTCAAGGCTTATTTGACGGCACTTAAGGGAGGATTCTTTCTCGTCCTTCTCCGGTGTCGGGTTGATTCGGGGAGATACTCTTACTCAGGGACATCGTCAGGGATTCACTGTTCCGGGACAGAGTAAGAAAGGTCTGCAGTTGAGCTGCGGGCGATTGTTGTGATCCTTCTGAAGACCAAGTCTGCGCCGTTTGCTTTAGCTGTTCGAAGGAATCTTCCAGGTTATCCTCGCCGTGGAGAGCTTTACCCTCTAAGTGGTCTGCCATGTCGTCCAGCAACTTAGCCGACTTATAGTCGAGTTCCTGCTGTGCCGCGCGTACGGGTTCTGGTAGTTCGAAGTCAGGGAGTTGAACGCGATACTTCCACAAGGCAATTCGCATCAAGAAAAGAGTGCGCAGTTGTGGTTGCCACTGCCTGATACTGTTGCGCAAAGCGAGATTCTGGGCACGGGAAGGCCCAAATTCCAACAGAACACCGTCAGCTAGAGCCCGCACCTGATCGAAATTGCCGTTGATTACCTCTCCAAGAGTAATACTCCGCGCGATTGCAGTTCTCTGGTTTTTCGAAAGCGGCTCTCTGGCAAACTGCGCTAATAGCCGGAGGCTGGAAATGAACGTCTTCCTTATCTCGACGGCGGCGGGTGAACCCCATATTTGATCAAACACCAGCCACATGATGAAGAGACCCAATAAGATACCGACGACGCGATCTCGCGCTACTTCAAGAGACGTCTGCATTTTGAATTCGCTCAAGTTAATCAGGTAGAAAGCAAGCGCGACCTGAATTCCCATGTAGGAAAGCCGCGGGCTGGAGGTCATGATCCAGGAAGCGAAAGCGGTAACGGGGATAAAAAGAATGGTGAATCCAACAATCGAATCAATGTAAGGCAGAATAAATATCTGCGAACCCATTCCGATTAGAAAGCCGCCAATAATGGCTCCGCTGATGCGGAGAAGCTGTTTTTGGCGAGACGAACCAATTGTGGAGAGTGCGGTCAACAGGCACGTGGTGACAGCCGTGCTGATGCCGGGCCAATCAACTGCGCTGTAAATCATGTAACAAACGGTAGCGGCCAGGCAGCCCTTAAGCGCGAACTGCAGGTGCGCAGGGTTTTCGAATGAGCTGAGAGCAATGAGTCTTCGTTCCCGCGTGTCGTCGGCCGACGGCAAGTACTCCTGGATAGACCGAGAATCAGTAAACACCTGGGGAATGAGAGTGGCGGTATGCTCGATCGCGGCAAGTAGTGGAACGAAACTCGCTGGTTGTCCTTCGACATGCAATTCGACGGGGCGCGGAATTCGCCTGTTCAGCAAATCGTCACGAATGATCGCGACACTCGATGCTAAGTGCCTGAAGCGACTCTGATCGCTGACTGTTAATTCGAAGTGCAGCTGCGTCAGAGTTGCAGCAAGGTCGATGAGCCTGCCCACAAGAACTACAACACCACCGATCTGTACCGAGTACTCCGCCGAATAATCCGAACGCTGCAAGGTTCGCCGCAACAGTGATGTTCCGCGTGTCTGCAACTGGATGATTTGCTTCTGCGTAGCAGGATCAATCGCACGGCCCTCTGCATAGCAGGTCAACAAGGTCTCAACTGCAGTGAGTTGCTCGGTGACAGGCAAGACAAACTCGTCGCCTGGCCGCATCCTCACAAACGCCAGTTCTACCGCCCCGGTAATCACTACGCCTACCATTACCGATAAACACAGCCACAGTGTATCTTCCACATTCGTTTCGGCTGGCACGTGGCGATCCCATAAGGGAACTACTACTGAATTCATAATGGCGAAAATCACTGCCGCGGTGTAGTTGGTCACAGAGCTGAGCGCATAAAAAACCAGGAAGAAAGAGATAACGACCCAGAGAAAATGAAGCTCGGGAATACTGATAACAAACCGCACCGAGACCAAAAGATATGCGGCACTGATGACCGTAACAATCGTCATGACTGCCGCTGATCGCAGCGTGGCTCGGGGGCTTTCACGAGAAATCAGAAGCGCATAGATGGCGCCTTGAAAGGCGAACGGGATGCGAAATGTCATGCAGGCGATCATGATGAGAGTCGCGGCAATGGTCATCCGCCCCACCACGGCGGCGCGGCCCGGGTACGGTGCCAGTTCCTCTTTGAGGAATTGTCGAAGCCACGTCAGCGGAGCGTGCGACTGGGGAAGACTTTGAACGACCGTGGCCATTTTCAATTTCCTCGAATCGTGACCACGGCTGACTCGCTGATTCGAAACAGATCCGGCGTGGGATTCTCGACGCGCACGCGAACCGGGTACCGCGATGCCAGGTGCACCCAATTGAGCGTTCGTTGGAGATCCGGAAGGCCCGGCCCTAAATGCCCGATGCGATCGGGATCGGGCGTGACTCCAAAACCGACGCTATCCACCACGCCCGAAAAGCGAACATTGGGTTTCGACATGACATAAACATCAGCGCGCATGCCCGGCTTGATGTGCGAGAGTTGCCCCTCGCGAAAGTTGCCGATTGCCCACCAGCTGCGCGCGTCGATCAACGTGAATATCTGCTCACCCACATGCGCGTAAGCCCCCTCCGAAATTGTCAGGTTGGTCACCAAAGCATCGAACGGTGCATACACCCGGCAGTTGCCGAGGTTGTAGCGCGTGTCCTTCACGGCAGACGCTCTCGCGCCGCGTTGACTGATTAACGGCTCGAGCGTAGTCACGGCGTTTCGCGCTTGTTCGTGTTGCGCCTTGCTCTCGTCGAACGCGGCGCCAGAACGTTCGTATTGTGCCTCGGCTGATTTGAGCTCAGCTTGAGAAAGAAGCAATTGCGATTCGGCCTGCTTCAGAGCTTCGGACTGGGAGATTTCGGAGGTCCTCGCCCGGTCGACCTGGTCCACGGTGACAAACTGTTTCGTAAGCAGCGGCTCAAGACGATGCAAGTTATTGCTGGCGTATGTCCATTCAGCCTTCGCACGACTGACGCCCTGTTCAGCATGCGCCACGTCCGCGCGCGCTTGATCGACCGCCGCCGACGAACGGCTTATGTCCGCTTGTGCGGTGTGAATGCCGGCCTGCGACACGGAAACCGCGCTCACCAGTGCCGCAATCTTCCTTCGTTCGTCAGCGATTTGCCCTTCGAGCGCGGCTTGATCGGAAATAGCTCTTTCGAGCGCATATTGGTACGGCCGTTCATCGATTTCGAACAGCAGGTCACCCTTCTTCACGAATTGGTTGTCACGCACATTCAACCGCATGATTGGCCCTTCGACTTGCGGCGCGATGCCGATGAAATTGGCGAAGACTTCGGCGTCGTCCGTTCGTGGCGAGTGATTGCCGTGGTAAAGCACCACAAGGCCGAGCGCGAGCGCGGCGAGCACGGCGCCGATGCTCACCCAGCGGCTAAGCTGCTTCGGCGGTGTGACGTTAGGAGTTGTCGCGGCAGAGTCGGTTTCCATATCTTTGCACCTCGCTGATAGAAGTCATCAGTAAAAGAAAATCAGCCACAGCACGAATGTGAAGATCGCGACCAAACTCGCGTACACGAGAATGGGGAAAGCGATCTGCAAATGCAGTCGCTGCAGGCCCAGGCGGACGAAAGCCGTGAGCACAATCGCCAGTACAAAACACAGAAGCCATGACGGGAAAAATGAACCCAGAATGTCGATCGCAGGCGCCCGCGAGCAGCTCACCAGCAGCGGCGCAATAAAAAAGAACAAGAGAGGACGCATTGCGTCCCCGACATCCAGTCGCGCGGTCACGGCTTGGCGCTCTTGACGATCGCATCGCCACTGCGAAAAGCGAGATCGGCTAATGAAGTTAGCACCTGTGTGCGGGCAAATACATCGGTGGAGCGAGCCTGTGCGAGCGTTCGCTGGGCCGCAGTCACATCCAGTAAATTACGAAGCCCGTAGTTATAGGATTCCAGGGCAGCATCGTATGACTGGCTGGCCGCTTCCAGCAAAGCCGTAGCAGCCTGGCGCTGCCGAAGGGCGGTATTCAAATTCGAGTAAGCGGTCCATACCTCGTTAGCGATTTGGTCTCGAGAAACGTTGACTTGTGCTTCCGTGGAATGCACGTTCGCTTCAGCCTGCAGGAGTCTGTTTTTCCGCGCGCCCCCATCGAAGACAGTCCAATTCAAGTTAAAGGCCGCTCCGCCCACCAAACCGGCGGTGTGTCCCCAGGGGAACTGCTGCTGCAAGCCATACAACGATTGCGCGGTGGGGCTGGCTGTGAAAGCCAGAGATGGGTAGTACGCCGCGCGCGCTTCCTTGACTCTGGCATTCGCCGAACGCACCTCGGCCACTTGCCGCATGAGATCGGGCCGTTGCGCTAGCGCACGATCGATCGCCACGTTAACGCTGTCGTCGAGCGATTCGGGAATTGGCAGCTCTTTAAGAGCTTGGACCTGAATCGTGGTGGTCGCGGAAGTTCCCAGGACTGTTGCGAGGTTTCCGGCGGCAATCAGTTCGGCGCCGAGAACGGATTGCAGTTCGTATTCAGCCTGCGCCGTCGCGCTACGCGCCTCCAACACATCGGGTAGAGTGGCCAGGCCATTATTTAAACGTTCTTCCGCGGATTGCTGGACAGCTTGCGCATTCGAGAGACTCGCGCGCGCCGCGTCCTCCTGTCCCAACGCATTCAGAAGCTGATAGTAGCCTTGTTGGACCTGGAAAATAATATTCCGGTGGGTATCATTAAACGCGAAATTCGCCGCCAGGACCTGCGCTCTAGCTGCGGCGATCCGCCCGGACCGCGCTCCGAAATCGACCAATGTGTAATTGAGATCCAGCGCGACTTGAAAATCACCGATGGTTTGTCGATAGAAACGATCAGTCAGGTAGACCTGCGAGCGAGTGAC
>Ga0210410_10006453_pt1 | contig 10206 bp, 7 predicted proteins | sample IncBWC4MmetaG_FD_161058 | JGI IMG/M metagenome (GOLD analysis project Ga0210410, IMG submission 161058) | Forest soil microbial communities from Barre Woods Harvard Forest LTER site, Petersham, Massachusetts, United States - Inc-BW-C-4-M | ecosystem: Environmental > Terrestrial > Soil >... | reverse complement strand
CAAGCCCGCACCCGCCCCCAAACCCGCCCCGCCCTCCACTCCGCCACCCAACCCCACCGTCCCCTCGCCTTCCACGCCTGCAATCACAACAGTCGCGCCCGCGTCCACCCCCACTCCTCCAACAATTCCCACCCCATCTCCAGCGCCACTCCACACCCCACAAACCCCCGCCGCACCACCCCAAGCCTCGACTCTCAAGAATTGTCATTCCGAGCGCAGCGAGGAACCTGCTTTTCCCCACCCGGCGGAAAACCGCCCACAAACCGCCTCTACCGCCGCCCCAGCCACGAGTCAAGCTCAGCGCATTCCCGCACCTCAACCTGCTCTGCTGGCTGCCCCACCTCCGCCAGCCAACAACTCTCCCCAGACTACCTCCAATACTCCGCAACAATACTTCGATCCAAAAACCGGTGTACTGCACTTCGACCACAACTACCGCCTCATCATCGACGGCAAACCCTGGGACGGCCAACCCCTTTAGAATCAACACTTCCAAGCCGCCCCGTAACTATTGATTCTAAACCACTTACACCGCTGCTAAGTCCTGTATCAGCAACACTTACAAAAAACCAGGGGGGGCCTTATGCTCAGCCGGTAGCAATTCTGCAAAATATCCTAACGAACGGCTGGTCTTCAGCCCTGCCGACAAGCGCTCCTGACTTTTGAGCTTTAGCCGTTGAGGCTCAGGAGGTGCCTGGGCCACTGTACTTGTGAGGTGAATTGTAGGAATTACGCCGGTACAGCAGCCTTCCAGGGATCAGTTCATGTTCAGTTCGGTAGGCTTCCGATGGAATTGGCGAGGAACGAAACGGCCCGGACCAAACATCCGAAACTCTTACTGATGACTGAGAACTGACAACTGAAAACTATTCAAGATCGCCACCGCAACGTCACCGGCCCATTCATCGGATGCACCATCGCCACACCCGTCCGCCGCGACTCGATCAAATTCGCCTTCAGCGCGAAATACCATTTCGCCTGCCGGTCCGCATCATCGATCAGCATTAAATGTGGATTGGTTTTCAATCCTTCGGCCTGCTGGATCATCGTCAACTGATCCTGCCGCAAAAATTTCTTCGCAAACGGCCGGAAAATCGCCACCGGGATCGGCAAATTCCACGCCGCCACGAAATCAATCCGGCAAAGATCCCTTCGCACCGGCGTCACCGTAGCCCGGCTGGAAAACCACAGCTTCCCGCTGCGGTCAATCTCCGTGCGCAGATTCGGCAGCACAAAATCAATCGTCGTCGTCACCGTCTCGCCCGTCATCTTCGCGAGCAGCCGGTACGGCGCGCTGTTCGAGCTTGGCTGGTGCGGGCTCATCCGGAATCCATTCGGAATCGGCTCAAACTGTTTGGCTTTCTCATGAATGCTCGCGCGCTTCCGCCAGAACCACGATTGATGCACGAACGGCCCGTGCGCCGGATCCATCAACCCGATGATTCCCTGATCCACATGCGAAGGCAGCTCGCAATCCATATTAATCATTTTGTATTTGTCGCTGAAAACGCTAAGCGTCGGCGCCGCCGGTATCGTTTCAGGCAGCAGCGTCCCCGGCGAATTGTCGGCCGCTTCGCGGCTGCCGGAATCACTGATCGCTTTGCGGCCACCGGAGGCCATATAGACCCACACGTACCCGTCATGCTCTTCGCAAGGAAAATGCCCGGCAAAAATCCGCTCGACCTTCAGCTTGTCCTGGCTCGTCAGCGAAGGAATCTCCACGCACTGCCCGCTGCACGCATCGAATCGCCATCCGTGATAACAGCACTCCACCACGTTCCCGTCGAGCCGCCCATAGGAAAGCGGTATGCCCCGGTGCGGACACGAATCCCGCATCGCAAACGCCTTCCCCTCTGCCGTCCGCCCCAAAACCAGCGGCACATCCAGAAGCATCGCCGTAACCAGCTTGCGCCCGCGAATCTCCGCACTCCGCACCGCCGGATACCAAAAATCCCAAAGAAATCCCGCATCCGCCTCAGCCGCACTCTCCCGCGCCGCCTCAGCATCCATCCGCATCATCGTCCGCACCGCTTCACTCATAGTAGTAGACGAATCGTAGTATACGGAGTTGTGCCGGAGCAACCACCCCCGTAAGGAACAGCGCTAAATCATTGAGCTCATTTTAAAATTTAAGGAATGATCCGCATTCTCAGTAGTATGCTCTGGCCAAAGCGTATGGAAAGGATCCGTATGAAAAGTGGAACGACCCTCATTTGTAGCTTTTTCCTGATCACATCCGCGCTTGCACAAGGATACCGACCTAAGGAGGGGTATGTCCCCGACTCGGCGACTGCCGTGAAAATAGCTGAGGCAGTGCTAATTCCTGTGTACGGTGAAAAGCAAATCCAGTCCGAGCAACCATTCACAGCCAAGCTGAAAAAAGGGGTGTGGAGTGTTCAGGGTACTCTCCACTGCCCAGACGGCAAAGCCAATTGCTTTGGCGGTGTAGCGGAGATCCAGATTTCTAAGGACGATGGGCGCATTCTCTCTATGAGCCACGGAAAGTAATTTCAATCTGATTTCGAAGTTGAATCAGCACGACTGCCCAGAACAATTTGCGCGAATTGGAATTTGGCGTTATTCTTAATGCAGAGCAAATCGATGTACGCCACGTTTTATTAGCTGACTCGCCCTTCGCTCCCGCTCTGGGAGCCCGCACTCCGCTGCAAATTGAAAACAATATTTTACCCGATTTCTTTTTCTCTTACTGAAAACTGTGAACTGACAACTGAAAACTCTTGAGGTACTGCAATGGCCGCACTCACGTTATCTGAAAAGCTGGACCAGCTTGGCACGCGCTACGACGAGCTCACGCAGGAACTTTCCTCGGCGGAGATCGTTTCGGATTCTTCGCGATTCCAGAAAGTCGCCAAGCAGCAATCCGAACTCGGCGAAATTGTCGCCAAGCACCGCGAGTTCAAGCAAATCGAAAAAGATCTCGCCGGTGCGCACCAGATGTTTCTCGAAGCGGAAGACGCGGAGATGAAGCAGATGGCGCAAGAAGAAGAAAAGGACCTGACCGCGCGCAAGGAGGTGGCCGAGCGCGAACTGAAACTCCTGCTGCTCCCGAAAGATCCTCTCGACGAGAAGAGCGTCATCGTGGAAATTCGTGCCGGCACCGGCGGCGACGAAGCCGCTCTCTTCGCCGCCGAACTCTTCCGCATGTATTCGCGCTACGCGGAAACGCTGGGCTGGAAAGTCGAAGTCCTCGAAAGTTCGCCCTCTTCGCTCGGCGGCTTGAAAGAAGTCGTCGCGGCCATTCAGGGCAACAAGGTCTATTCCAAACTGAAATACGAAAGCGGCGTGCACCGCGTCCAGCGCGTTCCCGCCACGGAAACGCAAGGCCGCATTCACACCTCCGCCGCCACCGTCGCGGTCCTCCCCGAAGCCGACGAAATTGACATCAAAATCGAGCCGAAAGATTTGCGCGTTGACACCTTCTGTTCTTCCGGCCCGGGCGGCCAGTCCGTCAACACCACCTATTCCGCCGTGCGCATCACGCACATTCCCAGCGGCCTGGTAGTCTCGCAGCAGGACGAAAAATCACAAATCAAGAATCGCGCCAAGGCCATGCGCGTTCTCCGCGCCCGCCTCTACGAACAGGAACAAGAGAAGCGCCAGGCCGCGCTTTCCGCCGAGCGCCGTGGCCAAATTAAAACCGGCGACCGCTCCGAAAAAATCCGCACCTACAATTTCCCCCAGAACCGCGTCACCGATCACCGCATCGGCCTGACGCTCCACCAACTCACCGACGTGATGGAAGGCAAGCTCGCCCCGTTGGTGGATGGCCTGGTCTCTCACTACGAAGCCGAACGCCTCCAGCAAGAATTAGCCGAAGCATGAGTAGGACAGACATTCTTGTCTGTCCGGTTTTTTCCCCCGCAAAAACCGAAGAGGACAGGCAGGAATGCCTGTCCTACAAAATTCTTCTCCGCAAACCTCTGCGTCTCTGCGTTATATTTTCTTCGACCTGTTTTCATAGTGCAGTGATTTGGCTAAAGTAAAGCAGTGACCGACATTCGCGCCGCGCTAAAGCAAGGCATCGCGCAACTGCGCGAAGCGCACGTTGCCTCCTTCACGCTGGCCGCCGAACTTCTGCTCTTGCACGTGCTCGGACGCGACCGCACCTGGATCTACTCGCATCCTGAAGAACAAGTCAGCCCCGCAGACGCAGATCGCTACTTCGCACTCCTCGCGCGCCGCGCCGCCGGCGAACCAACGCAACACCTCACCGGCAAACAGGAATTCTGGGGCCTCGAATTCGAAGTCACACTCGACGTCCTGATTCCCCGCCCCGAAACCGAGCACCTCATCGAAGTCGCCCTCGATCGCCTCGCCGTCCGCGAGATTCGCACCGGCCGCAAGCAAACGCTCACCGGCGAAGGCCTCCAAATCGCCGACATCGGCACCGGCTCCGGCTGCATCGCCATCACCCTGGCAAAAGAGTTGCCCTCCGCAACAATCTACGCCACCGACATCTCGCCCGCCGCCCTGGCCGTCGCGCAACGCAACGCCGCGCGTCATTCCGTCGCCGATCGCATCCATTTCATCGAATCCAACTTGCTCGAAAAAGTTTCCACCGTAGGAGCACGATATATCATGCCCCTACGGTCGCATGGCGCAAATCCTGAAGTTCACGAGTCATCAGTCACGAGTCACCAGTCACCGTTCTTCGATCTGATCGTCAGCAACCCGCCGTATGTCGGACGGCGGGAAAAGGAAACGCTGGAACGCGAAGTCCGCGACCACGAACCAGAGCTCGCACTCTACGGCGGCGAAGAAGGCTACGAATTCTACGCCGATCTAATCACGCAATCCGCGGCGCACCTAAAGCCCGGCGCCCTTCTAGTCCTCGAACTCGGCCACAACAGCCTCCCCGCCGTCCAGCCGCTCCTTGAATCACCAACCTGGACCAACGTCGGCGTCACCAACGACCTCGCCGGAATCCCCCGCGTCATCGCCGCGGAACGCTTGTAGCGCAGAAGACTGCGGCGTAGGCTGTTTGCCATGCCGGAGATGGCGCGGTTTCGGGCGAAGCATGGGCCGATCGAGGAGCAATCTTCGCTGGCGCAGGCGTCCATTTTGCATGTGGATATGGACGCGTTTTTTGTTTCGGTGGAATTGCTGGAGCGGCCGGAGCTTCGCGGCAAACCGGTAGTTGTCGGTGGAAGGCCCGATCAGCGCGGAGTCGTTTCCGCGGCGAGTTATGAAGCGCGCAAGTTCGGGATTCACTCCGCGATGCCGCTTCGAACGGCGGGGCGGCTTTGCCCACACGCGATTTTCCTAGATGGCCATCACGAAAAATATGGCGAGTGGAGCGACCGCGTCGCTACGATTCTCGGACAGTTTTCTCCGATCGTGGAAATGGTTTCGATTGACGAAGCTTATCTCGATCTCGCGGGGACGGAGCGCTTGCACGGCCCGCCTCTCGCCGCAGCGGACAAACTGCTTCGCACGATCACGCGCACAACGAATCTTCCTTGCTCCGGCGGGCTCGCGACGACGCGGCTGGTCGCCAAAGTTGCTTCCGACCAAGCCAAGCCGCGCGGATTAGTGTGGGTGGCTCCGGGCCGCGAAGAGCGATTTCTCGCGCCACTTCCTGTTCGAAAGATTCCGGGCATCGGCGAAGTGACGGAGCGGGCGCTGCGCGCGCTCGGGATTGAAACCGTCGAACAGATCGCCGCCGTTCCGCAGGAAAAGCTGGAATCGATTTTTGGGCAGTGGGGAACGGCGCTGTATCGCAAAGCGCGCGGCGGCGATTCGTACGAGTTCGTGATTGATGCGGAGCCGAAATCCATTTCGCACAATCACACCTTCGGCGAGGACACGAGCGACGTGGAGGCGTTGGCCGCGCTCCTTAGTCACCTTTCCCAAAAAGCTTGCAAGCGTTTGCGCGAAGCCGGGCTTGCCGCGCGCACACTGACGCTGACGATTCGTTATGCAGGATTCGAAACGCATACGCGTTCGAAAACACTTGCGGAAGCGACGCGGCTGGATTCCGATATTTTTGCGGTGTTTCAAGAGCTTTTTCGCGTGCACCGGGATGTGAAGCGAAAAGTACGGCTGCTGGGCGTCAGCCTCAGCGGGTTCACGCATGGCAACGAGCAGCTCGACTTGCTGGAAGCGGAGCGGCGCGCCAAGCTTGAAAAACTTACCAGCGCCACGGACCGCCTGCGCGACCGCTTCGGGTTCGGCAAGGTGCAGTTCGGCGGGTCGCTCCGCCGCGATGATCCGGAACACAAGCGCGAAGATTCGTAACTTCCATCGAAACTTTCGCTGAATGACCTATACTCTAACTTTCCCGAGCGAACTCGCATGAGCATTCCTCCGATTCCTGATGTTTCTTCTTCGCGCCCTCGGCTGCACTGGATGGATCGTGCGCGCGCGTTCTGGCAGCGCGTCAGCGAAGGACGGCAGATTGACGATTTGTGGTCGCAATTCACCGCGGATGCGCGGGCCAGCTACGGCTTCTACGGCCGCGACGTCGACTGGGAAGAGATTCAGAAGCTTCCGTTCTGGCGCCGACCGCTGCATGTAGCCAGGCAATTCTTCTGGGCACTGCTCATGAAGATGACTCCGGCGCGGCGCGTTCTTCTGCTCGTTGCGATGGTGATGCTGGTGTTCGCCGGATTCAAGTCCGATACAAATTTCGAAGCTTTCGCCGCCGTGCTGTTGTTGCTTCTGCTTTCGCTGGAGCTGGCCGACAAAGTGACGATGAAGCGCGATCTGGAAATCGCGCGCGAAATCCAGACCTGGCTGGTGCCCTCGCGAGCGCCGGAGGTTATCGGAGCGGACATCGCCTTCGCTACGCGTCCGCAGAATTCCGTCGCGGGCGATTACTACGACGCTTTTTATCCAAATGCCGAGGAACGCGAAAGGTTGCTGGTGGTGATCGCCGACGTGGCCGGCAAAAGCGTTCCCGCGGCGCTGCTGATGGCTACACTGCAGGCCAGCTTGCGAACTATTGCCGGAGAAAATGCCGCGCTCGCGGATCTGGTGGCACGGCTGAATCGTTACGCCTGCGCGCACAGTTTGAACGGGCTGCGGTTCACGACCGCCGTTCTTGGCGAATACAATCCCGTGTCACGGCGACTTGTTTATGTAAACGCGGGCCACAACGCTCCAATTCTTCGGCGTGGGAATGGCGCAGTGGAAACGCTGGAAGTTGGCGGGCTGCCGCTCGGCATCCAGTCTGGCGAGACTTACGAGACTGCCTCGCTGGAACTCAAACCGGGTGACGCGCTGATTTTTTTCACGGATGGCGTCGTTGAAGCGTTCAATGAAGAAGGAAAAGAGTTCGGGAACGAGCGCTGGCTCGGTGCCATTCGAAACTTACCGGATTGGAACGCGCAAGAGACTCTCAATTTTCTAATGAAAAAAGTGGATGACTACGTTGGCGCTACGCGGCAGTCCGACGATATTACCTGCATGGTGTTCCGCAGTCGATAGCGCCAAGCGTTCGCTGGGCGGTGTTCAGTTTTCAGTTCTCAGTTTTCGGTCAGAGAAGAGAGAGCTTGCTTGTGAGCAGGGTTCTCCGTTTCTCAGTTCTCAGTTTTTGGTTTTTAGTCAGAGAAGAGAGGGTTTGCTTGTCAGCAGGAGTTTCTTTTCATTAGTTTGAGCATGGGCATCACAGGGTTGAATTGCTGAAGTTTGGGTAATCGAGGGCGTTTCGCTATCAGCGCTAGATCCCACACTGATTTCCCCTTCCAATTGCTTCTGACGCATAATCACAGCGTGACGGCGCGGGAGATGGCTAATTCGATTTGCGACACGCTTCGCCGAAACGGTTATGAGGCGTTGCTGGTGGGCGGGTGTGTGCGTGACTTGCTTCTGGGCCGCGCGCCTGCGGACTACGATGTGGCGACGGATGCCAGGCCTGAACAGGTGATGACACTTTTTCCGGAGGGCGTGGCGGTTGGGGCACAATTTGGCGTGATCCTGATTCCGCGGGACGGACTGAAAGTGGAGGTCGCGACGTTTCGTTCGGATGTGGGTTACAGCGATGGCCGTCATCCGGACCGCGTGGTGTATTCGAAAACGGCGCAGGAAGATGTGCAGCGGCGGGATTTCACGATCAACGGATTGTTGATGCGCCACGATACGGGAGAAGTGCTCGACTTTGTGGGCGGGCAAGAGGACCTGAAGGCGAAAGTAATTCGCGCGATCGGCGAACCCGACCGGCGGTTCACGGAAGACAAACTGCGGATGATGCGGGCGGTTCGCTTCGCGGCGCGATTTGAATTCGAAATTGAAGCGGAAACGTTTCGAGCGATTCGGCGTCACGTCAAAGAGATCGGCCAGGTTTCACCCGAGCGCATGCGCGAGGAACTGACCAAGATGCTGACGGAGGGAGCAGCGCGGCGCGCGTTCGAATTGCTGGATCAAACGTGGCTGCTGCAGCAAGTTCTGCCGGAGATCGGGGCGATGAAGGGCGTCCAACAGCCGCCGCAGTATCATCCAGAAGGCGACGTTTGGATCCACACGCTGCTGATGCTCGATGGGCTTCCAGCGGGCACTTCACCAACACTGGCTTGGGGAGTTCTGCTTCATGATGTGGGCAAGCCGCCGACGTTCCGGTCGGTATCGGAGACGGGAGATCGCATTCGCTTCGATGGGCACGTGGATGTAGGCGTTCGAATGGCGGAGGAAATTTGCCGGCGGCTGCGATTTTCGAACGAAGACACGGTGCAAATCCTGGCGCTGGTAAATCATCACATGCGGTTCAAGGACGCCGAATCCATGCGGGCTTCGACGCTCAAGCGTTTCGTGCGATTGCCGCATTTCGACGAGCATCTGGCTTTGCACCGCCTGGATTGTTTGTCGAGCAATCGTCACTTGGAAACTTATCAGTTCGTTCAGCGGTTTATCGCGGAGACGCCGCAGGAACAGGTTCGCCCAGAACGATTGCTGACGGGCGATGACTTGCAAGCAATGGGGCTGCGTCCCGGCCCCGTCTTTAGCCGCATTCTGCAGGCACTCGAGGACGCGCAACTGGAAGGAGAGATTCGCACCCGGGAGGAAGCGGAGAATTTCGTGCGGGAGAGATATTCGGCTAGCGGGCAGCGCTCTTCGGGAAATTGAGCCTGGGGCGAAGAGAGGGGGAGACGGTCACTCCAAGCGAGAGGCGATGTTGCGTAAATTATTGAAATAAAGCGTGTTAATGCCAGATTAGGACAAAAATGGAGGATCTGGTAAGATATGAGCGTTAGATACTAAGATTTTGTGCTAGCAACAATCGCGCATTTGTGCACCCTTTCTAGCCCGATAGCATCTAAACTCGTACAGCGCGGCCTTCATTCCTCCGCGTTGGTGATTAGGGGACAACATGGCTGAGAAAAAATTTGTGGTGCCAGAGATTCTTCCCATCCTGCCGGTTCGCGACACCGTCCTGTTTCCGGGCGCTGTCCTGCCTCTGACCGTGGGACGAGAGAGTTCTTTGGCGTTGGTAAGCGCCCTACAAGGCGATGAAAAGATGCTGGGAGTGGTGGCGCAGCTCGATCCGCGGATCGAAGATCCCGCGGCGGCGGACCTGCACAAGGTAGGCACGCTGGCAAAAGTGCACAAGACCGTCAAAATGCCGAACGGCAACGTGGTCATCTTCCTGGAAGGTTTGCAGCGCATTCAGCTGGTGGACCTCATCGGGTTGCGGCCGTTTCTGCGCGCGCGTGTGGAGGCACAGCCCGATATTTTGGGAGAAGCGGATACCGAGCTGGAAGCGCTGCAACGCAACGCGCAGGAACTTTTCCGCGACGTGGTAAGCCATTCGCCGCAGCTTTCCGATGATTTGCAATCCGCGGCAATGAACATTGACGATCCGGGACGGCTGGCGGATTTCATCGCCGGCACGTTGCCGTCGCTTTCGACGCTGTTGCGCCAGGAGTTGATTGAAACCTCGAGCGTGCGGCGGCGCCTGGAAACCTTGATCCGCGAACTTTCGAAAGAGCTGGAAGTGCTGGAACTGCGTTCGAAGATTCACGACCAGGTGCAGGAGCAGGTGAGCCAGAACCAGCGCGAGTATTTGCTGCGAGAACAGATGAAGGCGATTCAGAAGGAACTCGGCGAATCCGACGATTCGATGCAGGAGATCGACGAGCTCCGCAAGAAGGTGGAAGAAGCGGCGATGTCGGCGGAAGCCAAGAAAGAGTGCGACCGCGAGCTGAAGCGCCTGGCGAAAATGACGCCAGCATCCGCGGAGTACATGGTTTC
>Ga0210410_10006452_pt1 | contig 10208 bp, 9 predicted proteins | sample IncBWC4MmetaG_FD_161058 | JGI IMG/M metagenome (GOLD analysis project Ga0210410, IMG submission 161058) | Forest soil microbial communities from Barre Woods Harvard Forest LTER site, Petersham, Massachusetts, United States - Inc-BW-C-4-M | ecosystem: Environmental > Terrestrial > Soil >... | reverse complement strand
GCCATCGCCACCTGCGGGCGGAAGATTCCCTCCCCCGCCGTCGCTGGTCTTTTTCTCGATGATCAACTCGATTTCATGCGTTGCAGTTGAGCCCGGCATGGCGTCCCCTCCTTAATCTCATCGTACCTTCTGGGCCAGCAGCTCGGGCGCGAGGTGCTGTGGAGCAAAATCGTTCGCCAGACCTTCGGGAAATTCGTAGGCGCCGCGATAAACGGTCGGCGTGGCATTTCCGAAATTTGATTCTGGCGCCGGCGAAGCCACACTCCATTCGAGTGTCGTGGCCCGCCATGGGTTATCTGCTTCTTGAGAAACCTTCCGCCGGACCAGTGCCTGCACAAAATTAATGACAAACAAAACCTGGGCGAAGACCGTGCAGATGGTTGCCACGGTGACCAGCGTGCGAATCGAAGCGCCGGCGGAAGCCAGTGCGGCCCGTTGCGCGTCCGGCAGCAAACGCGACTGCGTCAGGAGTCCCAGCCAGTGCATCGGCATAAAAATCAGATACACGCCGGCAAACGTCATCCAGAAATGCACTTTGCCCAGTCGCTCGCTCAGCCGGCAGCCAAAAAGTTTCGGGAACCAGAAGAACAGCGCCGCAAGAATCGCAAACGTGGCGGCCACGCCCATCACCAGGTGAAAGTGGCCGATCACAAAGTCTTCGCTGACGGCCGCGCTGCTCAAGTCCTGCCGCGCCAGGAAAATTCCGGACAGCCCGCCCGCAATAAAGAGCGAAATGAACCCGATGGAAAAAAGCATGGAGGTCGTGAGCTGCAGGCGCGCTTCCCAAAGAGTTCCCAGCCAACTTGCCAGTAAAAACGCCGCCGGCATTCCCAGCGACGAAGCCAGCACCGCAAAAACGAGTGGGGCGTATGGATTCATGCCCGTGGCGAACATGTGGTAGCCCCACACGCAGAAGCCAATCAGGCCGACGCCACACAAAGCCAGAACCACGAGGCGTTCCTTCCATACCGGCTTTCGCGAAAACGTGGAAACCAAATGCGTGATGATCCCGAAACACGGCAGCATCGCCACGTAAACCTCGGCTTGCGCGAAATACCAGAACAATCGCTGCCAGAGCACCGGCAGGCTATCCTGGCGCACCAGATTTTGCTGCTGTGCGGCCAGAAAGGATGTGACACTGAAAAACTGCGAGCCAAGCAGGCGGTCCGAAAGCAGCGCGGCGCATCCCGCCAGAAGCACACTGAAGATAAGCATGCTGAGAATGGAATTCAAAAACCACGCCCAGACGGTCACCGGAAGGCGCGGCAAGCTCATGCCCTCGGCGCGCAAATCGATAGTAGTCGTCATGAAATTCAGCGCGCTCAACAAAGCACCAACCGCAAAGATCGCCGCGCTTGCCAACCAAATATTGATGCCAGTCTCCGGTGTGTAGAAAAACGAGGCGGTCATGCCGGCCAGCGAAGCCAGGGTCAGCCAGAAGGAGAGCAAATTCAGCATGGGGAACGCCATCTCCGAGGCGCCGATTTGCAGCGGCAGAAGATAATTGCCGAAACCAAGTTGCGGAGCAGCGGTCAGCACAAAAAAGACCATCAGCGAGCCGTGCAGCAATCGAACCGCGGCATAACGCTCGGGCGTGTTTTCAAAACCGTTCAGAAATGGAATCGCGGTGTCGGGCCAGGAACTGTGCACACGAAGCAGAGTGGAGAGAACCACGCCTACTAGGACGCTAGCGAGGGCTAACCAAAGGTATTGCAGCCCAATCGTTTTATGGTGCGTGGAAAAGACGTAGCGCGCGAGAAAAGAGGGGCGGGCGGAATGTGGCGCGCTGGCGCCGTCGTCGTAAGTGACCATTTTCTAAAGTGTTCCGCCATCGGCGGCACTCTGAACCTAAGCCCGTATCTTAGCGCTAACCCGCAGAATTGCAAGGCGCTGGAAACCGTAGTACGTCGACCATCTGAGCCGGCAGCGTTTATCAGAAGTTAGAGGCTGGGAGTCGGGAAATCGTATTTTCGGTAAGATTCCCGCTAGGTAGTCTTCACTTTATTGCTTCGACTTTGTTTCCGGATTCTTGGTATCGCCGACCGTCGAATTTATAAAAAACAGTCGCGGCCTTACCTCCAGCTACAGCCCCTGTGGAGACGTCTTTGTGACCGTTTGTTCGGCTTGGAAGAAGCTCCACGCCTAATGCACTGACACCCAACAGTAACTCGTACTCATGCTGTGTCTTCCTAAATATCCAGAACGGTCCAATATTCGCGCCGAACAGACAACCGTCCTTCGCCTTCACGAGCAAATCGATTTCCTCGGACCGTCCAAATGAATTTGAGATGCTTCAAACCATGAAGCAGAGATATTGGGAGATGTTTGGCCTTCGTCGACGCAGTGGCTCGTGCGCACCTCTGAGTCACTCCTCAGCATGGCCAGAACTGCATCAGGGATAGGAACAGGCTGAATGACAGACTCTTCCAATCCGAATCTCACTTGTTCTTGCGTAGGGCGCTTCTTGGTCTGTTGTGATTCTGCTCCGCCTGCCAGCAAAGCTGCAACGATGAGGAGCACCACTGAACGTCCGCACTTCATTTGGCTATCTCCCGGCGGTTGGTTTCTAAGCATTCGGGCATCAAGAAAGATGCACATGTCTTGCCACTTTTTTGCAACAAAAATCGCCTCCAACTCCTAATAAGTCGAAACTGAGCACTGCCTAGACCGCGATCGGACTACTGAAACTGCTTCTGAAATGTGGCGACTTGCTCGCGCAGGGTGTTCAGTTCCCTTCTTAATTCCAGAATTTCCGCCTCGAGTTGGGCGACGCGGTCTCCGTCGTGCGAAATTTTGGCTGAACTATGTGCTTCAGCCGTGTGCTCATCTGCCACATGCTCCGCTGGTGCAGCGTCGCCGGAGAGGAGATGCATGTAACGCGACTCTTTCGTTCCCGGCTGACGAGGAAGAATTTTCACCAGGGGCGGCTCGCGGCGCATCAGTAGGTGCAGCGCGGAATGCACCGCCTCCAGATCTTCGAAGGCGTACATCCTCTCGGCGCGCGTGCGAAGCTCGCCCGGAGTTTGCGGGCCTCGCAGCAGCAGGACGCAGAGCACGGCAATTTCATGCCTGTGAAAATTGTAAAGTTCGTTCAGGCGGTGTTCGAATTTGGGGACGCGCGAATCGCCGCCCGCGGAACGCACCAGCGCCTGCTCCGAAAGCGACCGCAGAGCCTGGCGCACCGCCTCCTCATCCAGCGTCATCACCGGATCACGGTTGGATTTCTGGTTGCACGCATTGACCAGTGCGTTCAGGGAGAGCGGGTAATACTCGGGCGTGGTGCTTTCTTTTTCAACAAGCGCGCCGAGCACGCGCGCCTCAACATCCGACAGCTGCAGTGCCATTCCAAAATCATAGCAGGAGCTTCAAGCAACTCGAAGCTGGCCGGAAAAAAGTTTTTGTAGGAAATTTGGTGCGGTCGAGTGGATTCGAACCACCACGGTATTGCTACCGCCAGCCCCTCAAGCTGGTGCGTCTGCCAGTTCCGCCACGACCGCACAGAGGTAAGGACTTCATTGTAGCCGCGTCAGAGAAAACCAGCAAGACGCGGAAAAGCAAGAGCGAAGGAACCGCTCGGAACTAAGTTACGGCTTGGTTGGAGCCGCGGGTGCCGGCTGCGACGAAGAGGGCGCAGAAGACTGTGGCGCCACGGGAGCCGGCGTTACTGGCGCCGGTGTCGGCGCTGGGGTCGTCGTAGCAGGTGCGGGCTTCGAATACTTCTCGAGAACTGAGCTGCCGCCCGCTGTTCCGAGTCCGCGGTCCACCTTCACCACCATCGCCAGCGCGCAAACCATGAACATGATCGCGCACCAGGTGGTCGCCTGCGAAAGAATTGTCGCTGCGCCGCGCGGTCCAAACGCCGTCTGGCTGCCCGCGCCGCCGAACGCGCCGGCAAGATCCGCCGCTTTGCCGCTCTGGAGCAGCACCACGATGATCAGCACAAGGCAGTTGAGCACGAAAAAGGGCGTAAGCACGTAGCCGCCCCATGAAAAATGAAATCCGATGTAAATGATCGCAAAGCCAATCAACAGCGCGATCGTCCATTTCATCCAGCCTGGCATTTCCTGCACCTCAAACTTGTAAGATCTCGTTCCACTAACGGCCCGCGCCCTGCGTTTCTAGCGATTCCAGTCCTTCACGATACTCGCAAACGCCTTCGGATCGAGGCTCGCTCCGCCAACCAGCACGCCGTCGAGTTCCACCTGCGCCATCAATCCCTGAATATTGTCAGGCTTGACGCTGCCACCGTAGAGAATCCTGAGGGCAGCCGCATGGCCGGCGCTGAACGTTTGCGCCGCACACTGGCGAACGAACCGATGCACGGCCGCAGCAATTTCCGGGGTGGCCGTGTGGCCCGTTCCGATTGCCCAGACCGGTTCGTAAGCTACCAGAATACGGGAGAATTCCTCGGGGGTCAACGCGCCGACGCTGCCCTGAAATTGCGACTGGCAGATGTTTTCGGTGTGCCCGGCCTGGCGGTCGGCAAGCATTTCACCGATGCAGGCGATGGGGGTGAGACCGGCGGCAAGGGCGGATTTTGTCTTTTTGAACACCATTTCGTTCGTTTCGCCGAAGATGTGGCGGCGTTCCGAGTGGCCGATGATGGCGTAGCGGCAGCCGGCTTCCGCCACCATGCCCGCGGAAATTTCCCCGGTGAACGCGCCTTCCTTTTCCCAGTAAATGTTCTGCGAGGAAATCGCGATTTGCGTGCCCTTGGTGGCATCGATCGCGGCGGGAATATCGATGGCCGGAGGAGCGATCACGATGTCGCAGTCTGTAACACCCGCGACCAGCGGATTGAACGCCGCGAAAAACGCGCGCGTTTCCGCCGCCGTCTTGAACATCTTCCAGTTGCCGGCAATGACGCGGCGCCGCCTGGGGTTGGTCATTTGTTGGTAAGGGCCTCCACACCCGGAAGTTTCCGCCCGCCGAGAAATTCGAGCGAGGCGCCACCGCCCGTCGAAATGTGAGAAATTTTCCCGGCGAGGCCCGACTGGTGAATCGCGGCCACGGAATCGCCTCCACCAACGATGGATGTAGCTCCTGCAGTGGTTGCGGCGGCCACTGCTTGCGCAATGGCGAGTGTTCCCTTGGCAAACGCGGGCATTTCAAACACGCCCATCGGGCCGTTCCACACGATCGTTTTGGATTTGGCGATTTCGGCGGAGTAGGCCGCGATGGTTTTGGGGCCGATGTCGAGCCCCATCTGGTCGGGCGGAATCGCGGATACTGCCACGACCTTCGTCGGTGCATCCGCTTTGAATTCTGGCGTCACAACATTATCCAGCGGGAGCAGCAGCCTGAAATTCTTCGCTTTTACATCCGCAAGAATCTTGCGCGCCAGGTCGAGCTTATCTTCCTCCACCAATGATTTACCGATGCCAATGCCCTGGGCTTTCAAAAAGGTGTACGCCATGCCGCCGCCAATCAGCATGGCGTCGGCGATTTTCATCAAGTTCTCGACCACTTCAATCTTGTCGCTGACTTTCGCGCCTCCGAGAATCGCCACAAAGGGGCGCGTCGGGTTGCTGATCGCCTTGCCGATGTAGGCGAGTTCTTTTTCCATCAGCAAACCAGCGGCGGCCTGCTTCACGAATTTCGTGATGCCTACGACACTGGCATGCGCCCGATGTGCGGAACCAAAGGCGTCACAGACAAAGACGCCGTCGCAAAGCGCCGCAAGCTGTTTCGAGAAACCCTCGTCATTCTTTTCTTCCTCGGGATGGAAGCGCACGTTTTCCAGCACCAGCACGTCGCCGTCCTTCAGCGCCTTGCTTTTCGCCTCAGCATCGGGACCTACACAGTCCGCCGCAAACGCGACAGGCTTGCCCAGCAGCTCTTCTAGCTTTTTCGCCGCGGGCTTCAGGGAATATTTTGCATCGGGCCCGCCCTTGGGCCTGCCCAGATGCGAAGCGAGCACCAGTCGCCCTCCTTTTTGCATCGCCAGCTTCAACGTAGGCAGCGTTTCCCTAATTCGCGTGTCGTCAGTGACGACGCCGTCTTTCAGCGGCACGTTGAAATCCACGCGGATAAATACGCGCTTGCCGCGCAGGTCGAGATCTTGAATCGTGAGCTTTGTCATGAATTCTTCCGTGTGCAGCTCTTGCGCAGGTGCGCGGAATAACAGATAACAGCGATCAGAGAACAGGAATCAACTACAGAACCACACTCTGTGCCCACCTCCGTGGCCCGAATTCTTCCAGGCCACGGAGCACGGGACACGGATCACGCTCAGAACTTCGACGCGAGCAACTTGATCAGGTCCCGGCAACGGCAGGAATACCCCCACTCGTTGTCGTACCACGCCAACACCTTCACGCAGCGATCACCGACCACCTTGGTATACTCGGCGTCCACGATCGAGGAGTTTGAGTTCCCTTTGAAGTCGCAGGAAACAAGCTCTTCCTGCGTATAACTCAAAATACCCTTCAACGGGCCGTTCGCCGCGGCCTTAAGCGCCGCGTTCACCGAATCCTTCGTCGCCGGTTTTTCCACAAAAACGGTGAGGTCCACCACGCTGACATTGGGCGTCGGCACGCGCATGGCGTAGCCGTCGAGCTTGCCCTTCAATTCCGGGATCACCAGGTGCAGCGCCTTGGCTGCGCCGGTCGAACTCGGAATCATGTTGATGGCCGCGGCGCGCGCCCGGCGCAGATCCTTGTGTGGCAGATCGAGCAGCTTCTGATCGTTGGTGTAGGAGTGAATCGTGGTCATCGTTCCGCTGTGAATCCCGAAGGTTTCGTGCAATACCTTGGCGACGGGCGCCAGGCAATTCGTGGTGCAGGACGCATTCGAGATCACGTGATGCTTCGCAGGTTCATAGGTCTTGTCGTTCACGCCGAGCACGAATGTGGCGTCGGGATCCTCCGCCGGCGCCGAAATAATCACTTTTTTCACTGGCGCGCGCAGGTGCTTCTTCGCCTCAGGTCCCCTGGTGAAGAGGCCGGTGGATTCGACAACAATATCCGCGCCGACGCTGGCCCAGTTGATTTCCGCGGGATCCTTGATTTTGAAAACCTTGATCGCCTTTCCCTCGATGCTGATCGTATCGTCGGTGTACGTGATGTTGTGCGGCAGATTTCCGAGCACGGAGTCGTACTTCAAAAGGTGCGCGAGGGTCTTCGCGTCCGTAATATCGTTGACGGCGACGAACTGAATGTCCTTGTCGTCGATCGCGGTGCGCACAATGTTGCGACCGATGCGGCCGAAGCCGTTGATTCCTACCTTGATTGGCATACTTCCTCCGGTGCGGGTTTCTGGATTGCGGCGAGACATCAGGTTCGCAAGACGCCGCGGGTGGAACTAAAAATGCTAGGTGGAGCAGCAAGAAAAGTCAACGTGAGACGCAGCGGTTGCGCCACCTGCCGGGCAAGATTTTCTTGTGGCTAGGAATCCGAGGAAACGGCAGAATCGAGTTCCCCTACCCATGAACCGCGGCGAAGACAACCAAGAAAGCGCCGAGGGGAAGGATGGGAAAAGAACGAAGCGGGTAAAAACATTATTGGAGTGTGGAATGCCGCGCATCGGAACTGACGTTCGTTGTGACCATGTGTTCCCGGCTTTCGGGGCGTCCCAACAAAGGTGAAAGGTAATGGCCGGTAAAAAAGTCCAGTGGACGTGGTGGCTGGTTCTGACGCATTCGGTGCGAACGGCGGTGGCGGCGGTTGCTTCGGTGCTGGCGGCTCGGCTGTTCCGGTTACCGGAAGAGTATTGGGCGGCGATTACAACCCTGGTGATCGCGCAGTCGTCGCTGGGTGCGGCGCTCAAAGTATCCGGGCAGCGATTCGTGGGAACCGCACTGGGCGCGATCGTTGGCGCGATTGTGGCGACGCAGTTCGGGCCCCATGTGCTGGTATTTGGTGCGTGCGTGCTTATCCTGGGGTTACTGTCCGCCGCGGTGCAGTCTGACCGAAGCGCATATCGCTTCGGGGGTGTGACGCTGGCTATTGTGCTGCTGGTCCCGAGAGCCGGCCCCGCCTGGCGAGTCGCCTTTCATCGGTTCGCCGAAGTTACCATTGGAATTGTGGTGGCGCTGATCTTGGCTTGGGTGTGGCCTGAGCGTGAACTCGAATGACTGGGAACGGTCGAATTTTTCTTTCAAGGCCACCCTACTGCGGATACTGCTTGATGGAGCTCACTTTGTCGCCGCGGAAATGCACAAACACTGTTTTGTCGGGCGGGTGCCCGTAAATCCAGTCTTCCGTGTCGTAGCCCTCGGCATCACGTTCGCGGACCTTGCGGTCGGGCTTCCCTATCGCCGCGACCACCTCTTCCCGGTCCATCCCCAGAATCGGGTGGCGTTCGGTGATGGCCTTCTTCATTTCCGGGGGCAGCGTGTCGATCCAATGCACCGCGGCCGAGCGCTCCTTGGCGAAATCAAGAAAGGGAGAAAGAATATTTTTCAGGTCGTCCGGCGAAAGATCGGGAATATTCTTCGGGAATTGGATGTACAGCGTGCCGCCGGCGCCCGGCTGAAACCCTGCGGGTCCCTGCTCCTGCGCCGTGGTGGTTGTTGTTTGCGGCGCCTGCGACGGCCCGCCCATGCCAAGCTGAATATGATCGCGCCAATTGTGCTTCGGGCGCCCGCCGCCGTTGATATCCACGATGATGGTGTGTTCGCGAAATTCGAGTTTGGTGATTTGCGCGTTGTCGCCGGTGTTGATGGCCGCTCCGTGCGTGGAAACGACGCGATCGAGATACTCCTGGTTGAGCGGCTTATCGGTGTAGAGAACGAAGCCCTCTTTTCCCCCAGGGATGGGCTTGCGCACCTTGGCGAATTCGCCGGAAACATATCGGATCAGGGCGAGCTTGGAAGGTTCCGTTAGATTCGCGTTCTTCGGCGCAGTGGATTGTTGCGGATTGCCGGTTTGGGCGTCACGGTCTGCAAGCATCAGCGGCAGGACGGAAATGCTTTCGCCGGAGGGGAAATTTCCCGAAGCGCTGCGCTCCGACGCCGGCAAGAGAGAAATCTTCGGGAAGTCCGCGGCCGCGAACGAGAGGAGCACCAACGAAATGGGAAGCCAGTTGGACATAACAAACGGCGCAACACCCCAGCCCGGGACTTTGCCTATTTTATGATGCGGCGAGCCTATTGAGTAGTGGTGCGGGTCAAAATTATTGGGAGACCACGGTGACGCCCTGGCGGTCGATCCGCATGGGGAGTAGTTCCCCGCCGCACTCCACAACGGACTTCTCCACGCGATCCCGCGCGTCCGGCTCGATCAGCAGAACCACGCATCCACCGCCGCCGGCTCCGCAAACTTTGCCGGCAAGCGCGCCATTGCGCCTGGCGTTATTAATAATCGAGTCGATCGTTTTTGTCGAGATGGTCGGCAGGTTGCGACGGCGAAAGGTCCATTCCGCGTGCATCAGCCGGCCGGTCTCTTTCCAGTCGCCGCTTTCGAGGGCCACGCGCATTTTCTGGGCGATCTGCGAAATGTGCTCGATATTGTTCCGCACCGCCTTTTTGCCGTCGATGTGCGCCTTGAACACCTCCCAGTTGTTGATTCCCGATTGACGCGGCTTCCCCGTGTAGCAAACCACGAGGCGGCGTTCTAACTCGTCGAGGTTCACGCGCAGTTCGATGCGTCGTTCACCTCCGGGGAGCAACTCAATCGCGGCGGCGCCGCCAAACGCAGGCGGATAGTGGTCTTGCGTTCCGGTGGGCACGCGAATCACGATGCCTTCGGCGTCGCGGCTGATGTGGATCCAATCTACAGTGCTCCTCCCCGCTCCGGTGAAGCGGTCGAGGGCCGCGCAGATGGCCACTGCCATGGCGCTGGAGCCGCCGATTCCTGCGCCAGCGGGAGCTTCGGAATTGGTGGTGAGCGTGAAGCCGCCTTCGGGCCGGAAGAACTTCACGATTTCGGCGAGCAACGGAAGCCGATAGCGCTTGGTGCGGGCAAGCGCGGCGAACGAGGGGAAGGACTCCGAGCGGCTGGTATCCAAGGAAACGAGCTTGATGCGGGAGTCAGCGGCGGGATGCGTTTCGATGGTGCAGCGGGCGTAACGCGAGATGGCGGCGTTGAGCGTGAGCGCGCCGGGATGGAAGAGATAGAGTGGCCAGATGTCGAGCGTGCCGCCGGCGAGGTCGACGCGTGTGGGAGCTTTCGATTCGATGCGCATGGTTTTCCGTGGCTCGGCGAATCCGAGCACTGGCTAGAGTAACGGAAGCGCGGCCTATTTGCCGCCGGCATTTGCGGCGCGGT
>Ga0210410_10006451_pt1 | contig 10208 bp, 5 predicted proteins | sample IncBWC4MmetaG_FD_161058 | JGI IMG/M metagenome (GOLD analysis project Ga0210410, IMG submission 161058) | Forest soil microbial communities from Barre Woods Harvard Forest LTER site, Petersham, Massachusetts, United States - Inc-BW-C-4-M | ecosystem: Environmental > Terrestrial > Soil >... | reverse complement strand
CGGCTAGAGACTCCAGTATGGCGTGATGGGCTGCGGCGGGCTGATCGGTCTCGAAAATGTGGCTGGCATGCGGGATCAGGACGAGTTTAGCGCCGGGAATTCGTTCGGCGATGAGACGGGCGTTCGCGGGTGGAACGAGCCGGTCGGATTCGCCGTGAATGACGAGAGTGGGAGCCGTGATTTGCGCGAGGCGGCTCGAGGCTTCCCAGCCGAAAATTCCTTGCAGCTGCCCCATATATCCCTGCGGAGTGGGATACCACTTCATGCGGATGACCATGTCTTCGTCGATGCGCTCGCGTGGCGTGCCGGGGTCATAGATGAAGGGAATGATAGCTTCCTTGGCTTGTTCAGGAGTGACGTCGCGGCGAAGAAGTGCTTCTAGCGCTTCCGGTTGGGCTTGGACGGCATGCGGACCGCCGGCAGCGGTCGAGCCCAGAATCAGCGAACGCACGCGGTGTGGATATTGAAGCGCAAATTCCTGGGCAATCATGCCACCCATGGAAGCGCCGAATACGTGCGCGCTCTCGATGCCCGCGGCATCCAGGACGGCAGCAGCGTCAGACGCCATCAACGCGATGGAATAGGCACCTGGAGGCACATCGCTTTGGCCAACGCCACGATTGTCGAGAGCGATGGTGCGATAACTCTTTGCGAAAACGGGGCGGCTGCGATGCCACATGTAGGACGGGTAGCTGAGGCCCATGATGAGTAACAGAGGTTCGCCCGAGCCTTGTTCATCCCAATATATTCTGGCGCCTTTATTTTCAGCGAAGGACATGGAGACTCTGGTTGCGACGGGCACTAGCGGTCCAGGCTTCTCCGTTTAGTGAAGGCACTTTACGCGCCTTTCGCGGAGATGCTGGCGCAATCGATCACCATGGAGGCGATGCGCTCGCGATGGAATGTGGCGTCGCCGAATACCGTTTCCGAAGCTTTCGCGCGTCGGTAATAGAGGTGAACATCGTTTTCCCAAGTGAAACCCATCCCGCCATGAATCTGGATGCCGCGGTTGCCCACGGTGCGGGCGGCATCGCTGGCATACATCTTGGCGATGGATACGGCCGTGGCCGCATCCGGCGAATTCTCTTCGAGCGCCCATCCGGCGTAGTAGACAGCGGAGCGGGAACTCTCGGTTTCGAGGTACATGTCGGCGCACTGGTGCTGGACGGCTTGAAACATACCGATGGGTTTGCCGAATTGTTTTCGAGTCTTGGCGTATTCGACGGTGATGTCGAGGGTGCGCTGCATGCCGCCAACCAGTTCGGCGGCGAGCGCGGCGGTGGCAATATCGAAGGCTCGGGATAGATTCGGCGTAGAGCCGATTTTTTCCGCTGGAGTGGCGCTGAATTCTACGACGTAGAGTTTTCGAGTGAGATCCATTCCGCACATGGGAATAATTTTCAGGCCGCGGGCTCTCGAGTCTACAACGAAGACGCCGTCGCGAGCCACGACGATGAGGAAGTCGGCGATGGCAGCGTCCGAAACGAAGAATTTATTGCCGGTGAGTTTTCCGCTGTTGGCGATCATTTCGACAGACTTCGGGTTCCAATTCGCGCTTTCTTCGACCAGGGCGACGGTCGAGCGAACTTCGCCGCGACAGATGGGCTCGAGATATTGTTTCTTGTGAGCGGGCGTGGCCACGGCGTCTAAAACGGAACCGGCAAGAACGACGGTTGAGAAAAACGGGCCCGGCAGGAGCGCGCGACCGGCTTCTTCCATTAGCAGCATGAGCTCGACTTTCCCGAGGCCAACGCCACCGTACTCTTCCGGGAAAATGACACCGGTGTAGCCCTGGTCGGTCAGCTTCGACCAAAGCGCGGCGTCGTAGGCGGTGTCTGTTTCCATCAGGCGGCGCATTTCAGCGCTGGGGCATTCACCGGCGAAGAATTTGCGAGCGCTGTCTCTGAGGAATTCCTGGCTTTCACTTAGACCGAATTGCATGGCGTGTCCCTTCGCGACGCTTGGATTAGTAGCTTCTGGGCAGACCGAGAACGAAATGCCCGATGATGTTGCGTTGCACTTCGCTGGTGCCGGCTTCGATCGTGTTTCCGCGGGTGCGGAGATAGGCATAGGACCAAAGCCCTTTGTCGATAGCGTGCGGGTCTCCGCCGAGGAGTTGACCGTAGGAGCCGAGAATCTCCTGGGCGATTTGCTGGAGGCGTTGGTTCAGCTCGCTCCAGAAAATTTTCTGGATGGAGCCTTCGGGGCCGGGGACTCCCGTGGCGGTGATGCGACTGAAGGCGCGCATTTGATTGAAGCGCATGATTTCGATCTCGGCGCTGCATTGCGCCAGCTTCTGGCGAATGACAGGATCTTCCGAGGCGGGGCAGCCGTTGCGCTGGATGGTGCGCGCGAGTTCGATGAGGCGGGTCATGTAGCGCTTGAAAATGAGATGCAGGCGCGCACCGTAGGAACCGCGCTCGTACATGAGCGTGCTCATCGCCACGTTCCAGCCGTCGTTCACTTTGCCGAGGACATTTTCAGCGGGGACGCGCACGTCGCGAAAGAACAGCTCGTTGAATTCGGATTCGCCGGTCATTTGACGGAGAGGACGAACTTCGACGCCGGGCGACTTCATGTCCACGAGGAGGACGGTCAGGCCTTTGTGCTTGGCGGCGCTCGCGTCCGTGCGCACGACGAGTTCGCACCAGTCGCCTACCCAGCCATAGCTGGTCCAGACTTTTTGGCCGTTCACGATGTAGTGATCGCCGTCGAGACGCGCTTCGGTTTGCAGACCGGCGAGATCGGAACCGGCGTTGGGCTCCGAGAAGCCCTGGCACCAGATTTCTTCGGCGCTCAGGATTTTGGGGATGTATCGTTTTTTCTGTGCTTCGGTTCCGTACGCAATGATGGTGGGGCCGATGAGTCCAAGGCCGAGCGAGTTGGCCATGGGCGGCGCTTCGATGCGCGCCATCTCTTCCCAAAAAATCGCTTGCTGCATCAGCGTGGCGCTGCGGCCGCCGTATTCCTTGGGCCACGAAACAGCAGCCCAGCGTCCCTCCTGGAGTTTTTGCTGCCAGGAGCGGAGATAGGGGAACGATTCTTCCATGGGCTTCTCGCGCCAGGCGTCCCAGTCTTTGGGGACATGGGAAGCGAGCCACGCGCGGAGTTCGTCGCGAAAGGCGGACTCGTCGGCGGTTAGGTTTAAATCCATGACTGCGACTCCTTCACTCGTTTGGGAGGGCACCGCGCTTCCGTGCCTTCTAGGAGATTTTCCATCGTCCCGCGGTGCCCGGGTTGCGTGGCGAGTGTTTATATCATATGTTAGAGACTAACGCTATTGTTAAGGAGCCTGCCACCCCTCTGGAGCCCGGGATCCTGCGGCATGGGGGAGGATTCGCTTAGGGTTGGTTGAACTGCAAGAAAGGATGGCCGCACGGGAATCCTCGATCGCAATCTCGGGCGGACGCGTCAAACGGGCGAAGATACGGGCTTGGTTCAAGTTCGATATACGCCGGCGGAGTAGGAATGAGGGAAACGATGTTGTCGTTTGCGTCTAAAATGACGAAGACGTTGAAAAAAAGTCCCTGAGCTGCCGCGGCATTGTTCAGGTCGGTGGCATCAAGGTCGTGCCATCTTCCCGTATCCAGGCGGTGGATGAGCGTTTGCACGGCGGCGATGGTTTCCGCGGGGGTGAAGGCACAGTGTCCCGCACGTTCGACAAAAGTGCGCCGCAGGAATTCGCCGTTGCCCGCTTCATCGACAACGTTCTTGTAGGCGCTTTCATTTTGAACCACCACCAATCCATCACCCTTGGTATGCAGCGTCAGCACCGGAATGCGGATTTTACCGTCGAAGATAATATTTCTCTCGAGGTAATGAACGGCCTCGGGATCGGCGCTGATTCGCGCGGTATCGTTCAGCGTATCTAGATCGGCGTCGAGATCGAGGCCGGCCTGCTGGTAGAGTGCTCGAACCTGGTCGCGCCCAATCGAGCGCTCCAACTGTTTTCGGTAATCGACTCCTGTATTCCAGGAGACATTGCCTCCCGCGCGCGCCTCAAGTTCCGCGCGAAGCGCAAAAGCAAATGGAAAGTCCACTTGTTGGTCCCATGTGAACTGGTTGGCCTCTTGTGAGGTAAAATCGTCCGAGGCGGGCTCTGGCGAGAGTGGGAGGAACCATCCTGGCAAGTCACCCAGAGCACCGACGAGGGCTATCCGCGCTCTACCTTGCGGTGTACCCTGCGCCCCCACAAGCGCTTCTTCCGCGAGGGTGAGATTTGCAGGGGGGTCTGCAATATTGACGACTTGGAGCCCCGCGCCAGGCGCAAGCAGCGTCTGGAAGGCAAACGCGGCATCCAGTGCGGTGTTCCATGTGGCGACGCCGCCAGAAAGCACTCCGCACATGGGCAGCGCGGCGTCAAAGCGTTCCGGGTTGCGTTGGATGAGGCCAGCGGTGATGATTCCGCCGAGCGAGTGTCCCCACGCAATCGTCCTTTTCGGATGCCCGACCATTTTCTTGAACAGGTCAAGAACGGCGATTTGGTCGGACAGAGCTTCATGAATCGCCCACCCGGTTTTGGCGTAGGAAGAGCCGGCCAACGCGTAACCGCTGGCGAGCATGAAAAGACGCGTGACGGGATCACCGACATCACGCGCCGGGTTCTTAGGGCCAGGAACCACATAGCCATGACTGTAGAGAAATAGGGTGCCGTTCCAATTTGCCGGGACCTCCATTAAATAGGTGGCCCCGTCCGGCAGGCTGCCGGGAATCGTGGTAATGCCTGCTTGCGCCCGGGTGCTGCTGGCAACCGCAAGCAGCAGGGTTGCCACCGAAGCCAAGATAAGGACTGCCCGTTTTCTTATCTGCCGCATATTGGATTCCTCCGAGTTACAAACTTTGGAAAATCGCCTGTCACTGGCGCCAAGGAAAATCCGGAAATCGGCTCGCCGCATGGAGGCACGGCTTCCGCGGCGGCATTCCAGCAAATGCCGCCGCGAGCCGGCCTCCTGCTAATTAGAACGTGAGTCGCAATCCCAGCTGGATTTCACGCTTCGGGAAAGCGGAAGTGAAGCCCAGCGGGGTGCTCGGAGAGAGAGCTGCGCTCCCATGCACCGCAAACGTGGTGTGCCCCAGTCCGTTAGGACAGTTGGGACACGCGGTATTGCCAGTGGCGGCGTTTGAGGGAAGACCGAACAGTGGGCTCACCACGTTGTTCACGCTCGCGTAGTTGGTGTGGTTAGCGATGTTGAAGCCCTCCGCTGTAAGTTGCAGTCTGGCCTTCTCGGTAATTTTATGTTGCCAGCTCAGGCGCATGTCGAAATTGGTGTAGTCTGGGCCGAGTCCGGTATCACGGCCGGCTCCGAACGGACGCTCGTTCGTCGTGTGATTGTTCCCGTTCACCTCGCCGCCCGCCAGCAAGTTGAAAGGATGTCCGCTATTGTAGGTAAAAATCGGAGACAACTGAAAGCCGGAAAGGAAGGCATTCTGCCAGGGGCTATCAAACACGCCGGCCACCACGACCTTATGGCGCTGATCGAACTCAGAAAGCCCGCGGTCGGCGCCCAGGTTCGTCGGATCATTCGGGCCATAATCGCTATTAAAGTCTGTGCCATTGTCGAAGCCTTTGCTGTAGGTGTAGTTGCCCAAGATGGAGAAGTGATTGCTGAAGCGCTTCTTCACTTCTAAAATACCGCCCTGGTAAACTGCTGCGCCTATGGAAGCGTATTCGTTGTTTTGCACGATAAGCGGATTCACAAAGCAAGCGAAGGGACCGACGCGATTGGCTGCACTGGGGTCGCAGGGCAGTCCTGCCGCGCCACCGAGCGGATCGGCCCCGCCAGCCGTCGTGTTCCAGTTACGATAGGAAATGTTCTTGCCATTGGCCAATGTCACCGTGCTCTTGGGAGCCGGGAGCAGATTGGTGTCCAGGGCCACCGGCAGGCCGATGGTATGTGAGTAGATGTAACTCGCGGAGATCGAGAGTCCCGGAAGAATCTCGCGCTCGATTCCAAACTCGGCCTGCTGCGCGTAGGGAGGCCTGAAATTCGGCTGGTCGACGAAAACCACTTGAAGCGGGGCAAGCGGGCCGCTATTGGTAACTTTGAGCCCAAGGTTTCCCAACGCGCCTGGGGTAATACAAGCGTAGCTTCCCGGTGGCGGCGTCGTACAGGTGATCGCTCCCTGGGCAAATAGCGTTTGGAAAACGCTAATCGCATTCAACCCTGGGTTGCCGGGTAAGCCTCCAATTGGAACGATATAGATAGAGATTTCGCGGTTGCAGGGGCTGGTGGGGTTTGCCGGAGGCGGGAAAAAGAAAGCGCCTGCGCCGGAAAGTCCACAAATGGCATCCAGGTTATTCACCTGGCCGGCCTTCGTCGTGTTTCCCACAGAACTGTTGTTCGCGTTTCGGACTCCGAGGGAGTAATCAACAGACGTAATCTGGTCGTAGATCGGCGCGTAAAAGATCCCGTACCCGCCGCGAATGACTGTCTTGTGATCCTTGAAAGGATCCCAGGCAAAGGAGACGCGAGGGCCGAAATCCTTTTTGTATGTGGTCAAGGGAGCGTACTGCGTGTCCAGTTCGTAGCGAAGCCCGAGAGTCACTGTAAAACTGGGCCTGAGTTGCCACGTATCTTGAAAGTAGCCCGCCGTGAACGGCCTGGTGTAATACGGGTAGACGGGATTGCCGAAACCTTGCTGGAATACCTGCGGCAGGCCAAACGAGGCCGACTGCAAAGAGTTCAGACTGGGAAGCAGAGGTGATAGCAGAAATCCGGGGAGCGAGCCAAAAACAAACCGGCCCGGGAAAAAAGTGTGCGATTCCGTATGGTTGCCGCGAAGCAGCTCGGAACCTCCGAATTTGAAAGTATGGTGCCCGCGGATCAGCGTGAAGTTGTCCGCGAATTCATATCTACGTTGAATGCTGAATTCGGGCAAAAAGATGTTTGTTCCCAGATTATTCACAAAGCCGGGGATTTGCAGTCCGGGTTCTCCGGGTTCATTCGGAATGACGCCGCTGGAAGTGAAACCAAATTGCAGCCGGAGTTCGTTCTGGGCCGTGGCGCTGAGCTGATGGTAAAAAGCGGCCAAAATGTTGTTGTCATAGGCGCGGACCGAACTGCCCGCCGAAAAGCCCGTAAGCGACTGCACGTCGGGATTTTCCTCTTTATCGTGACCGTATCTGTAGGTGACGCTTATCTGGTTTGCATCGCTGAATCGGTGGTCGAACCGTCCGGAGGCCAGGTACTCCCGGCTGTTGTAGGGGAACAGTCCGCCGTTTGATTCCAGCGCGTTCACAAGGAACGCATTCAGTGGACTCGTGGCGGGGTTCACGGTCAACGCGCCGTTGAGTACGGCGGCGCAAAAAGCGGCGGGCAGAGTGGTCATGTTCGTGAACGGGGCTGGTAGTGTAGCGGCTACAGCCGCGCCGACAGGACCGCTCAGGCAGGGCACCGGTGCATTGCCCTGAGCCGTCAATCCGGCGAAAATCGTATCTTGTGGCCCCGTCGGCCGGAAAATATTCGTATCTGTCAGGATCGGAACCGAATTCTGCGCGTCCTGTCGCAAGCCTTCGAAGGAAACGAACAGAAACGATTTGTCTTTCTTGATCGGGAAGCCCGCCGTGCCGCCAAATTGATAGCGGGTCAGCGAGTTCTTAACCGGCCCGCTCACGCTATCCGGTTGCGTCGGATCGAAAACCTGACCGGGCTGCAACGCCTGTGTACGAGCAAACGGGTCAGCCGCATCCAGCGCATCGTTGCGGAAATAACCGTAAAGGCTGCCGTGGAACTCGTTCGTTCCCGATTTGGAGATGATGTTAATCGTCGCCCCGCTCGCTCCGCCGAGCTCCGCCGAGTAATTGCTGCGGTTGACTTGAAACTCTTGAACGGCGTCCTGGCTCAGCGTGAGTCGCACTCCGCCGGCGTCATCATTGGCTTCTCCACCGTCAACGGTAACGCTATTGCCTCGGCCATTGCTGCCATAGAAGGAAAGGCCGCTCTGCGGTGTTGATTTCACTCGAAAATCCTGGTCGGAAGCCAATCTCGTGGAATTCGAGACGCCCGGAGTCAATAGCGTGAAGGTGAGATAGTCGCGACGGTCAATGGGTAGGTTAGCGATATCGTACTGGGTCAGCGTATCCGCCTGGCTCCCTCTCTCGGTCTCCACGACCGGCAACTCCCCTGTCACTTCCACGTGGGCCGTGGCCGACGCCAACTGCAAATGAAAATCGAGAATGAGCGTCTGTCCAACGTTTACGACAACATCCCTACGGATTTCCTTCTGAAAGCCGGAGGTCTCCACGGTCACGCTGTAGGAGGATGGTGGGAGCCCCGTGAGGCGATACTCGCCATCGGTCTCCGTCACCGCGGTCCGCCGGATCCCTTTTTCGGAGTCTTCGACCGTCACGGTGGCTTTCGGAACTGTCCCGCCCGTGGGGTCGGTCACCGTCCCGCGGATCTCTCCCGATGTGCCGGTGCCCTGGGCGTGCGCCACACTGTTTGCAGGCAGCAAGCATGCCAACGACAGAAATGCGCCAGCAAGTAAAGTTGCCCTCATAAGTCCTCCTGGTTCAGCGAACAAATCACCGAGCTGTTACTAAATCGAACCAATTTCGCTCTGCTCTCCACAGCGAGTCACCGAGTGGGACCGCCACGATCGGTGTTAGCTGACCCGCTGCTGGTTTATGCCAAGCGTGGCAATTTGCATGGAGGTGCCGCAGGAGACTCAACGTCATCCTTTAGAAACTCAAGGACCCCATGCCCCCGACGGATGCATCCAAAATTATGATTGTCCGTATCACATAATATTGACTAACGTCAAGGCGAAACCACCGATGACACCGATGACCACCGATGACCAGTCCAGGGAGGGCCGGCCGGGCCTTCGGGCGGACTCTGGGATGACGTTCTGAGGATATCGGGAGGGCGGCCCGAATGCTGGGGCAGAGGCACGGCAGTCACTCCTCAACCCGGCCCGGCCGCGACACCAGGTTCAGCGGGGTAGCAGTACTATCCGGCCTGAGACTTGGCCGTGCCGCAATTGCTCCAGGACTTCGTTGACTTGGGCCAGTGGGCGGGTGGCGGTCTGGCAGCGAACTTTACCCGCGGCGCCCAAGGCCAGGACCTCTTGCAAGTCCTCTCGTGTTCCGACGGAGGAAGCCTGGATGCGCACCTCTGTTGCAGCCATCAGAATGGGCGGAAAACAAATAGACTCCGAAGGCAGGCCGACTGCGAGTAGCATTCCGGTGGGCCTGACGCAGAGAAAAGCTGTGTCATAAGCTTTTTTCGAGGCGGAGGTGACCAGCGCCGTATGAACGCCGCCCGCGCGCCGCAGTTCTTTGACTACATTTACGGTCGCCGCGTTCAGCGCGGCGGAGGCACCTAGCGATTTGGCATATGCGAGTTTCTCGTCGAAAACATCAATGGCCGTGACGATCGCCCCCAGACCCAGCCCAATTTGCACGGCCAAGTGACCCAGGCCGCCGACGCCAAAGACCGCCAAACGCTGGCCTGGCTGGATGTTGGCGTGTTTTAGGGCACGGTAGACGGTGACTCCTGCACAGAAAAGTGGCGCTGCGTCGACAGCCGAGAGTCCGTCGGGAATTCTCGTGGCATGGCTCGCGGGTACCTTGACGAACTCGGCGTATCCGCCGTCGACGGTGACACCGGTAATTTTTTGCTTGACGCAGAGATTCTCGTTGCCGGCACGGCAGAAATCGCATTCGCCGCAGGTCCAGTTCACCCACGGCACGCCCACGCGGTCGCCAACTTCCAAATGATGGACGGCCGCGCCTTTTTCCACGACGCGGCCGGCGATTTCATGCCCCAGGATCAAAGGCCTCTTGGTGATCGGGACGAGCTGCGGCCAATCGCCATCGGCCACGTGCAAATCCGAATGGCAGACGCCGCATGCTTCGACTTCGACGAGCACTTCCTGCGCATCGGGTTGCGGTTGATCGACGTCTTCGATGCTGAGCGGCGTTTTGAATTCGCCGAGCACGGCGGCTTTCATGGCGTCTGCCTCAATGTATTGGGGATGCGTGATTCAAGGCCTTCGCACAATGGAATGAGGCTCCTTTGATTCTGAAAGAGACTGGAAGTGATTTCCCGCTGCCGATTAGGGCTTGGCGCCGCGCAAGAAAAATTCGACGGCGTTGCGCACCCGCTCCGTGAGTTTGTGAGGTCCAGTCAGATCCACGGCCCATTGCCGGACGACGGTATTGAAGAGCCCCTCCATGAATTCGGCGAGATGAACGACCGGAAAAT
>Ga0210410_10006450_pt1 | contig 10208 bp, 8 predicted proteins | sample IncBWC4MmetaG_FD_161058 | JGI IMG/M metagenome (GOLD analysis project Ga0210410, IMG submission 161058) | Forest soil microbial communities from Barre Woods Harvard Forest LTER site, Petersham, Massachusetts, United States - Inc-BW-C-4-M | ecosystem: Environmental > Terrestrial > Soil >... | reverse complement strand
GAGATGGACCCGATGCGTGAGGACTGCGTCCGGAGCACCCTGGTTGCCCGAGGCCGCAGGATAGGCGAGCTTGAACGTTGCGGTAGTGCCGCTGGTCACGATGTACTCATATCCCGGCCCGGTGAGGGTCGTGTTTCCCGCACCATGCGCGACAGGCAAGACGGCCGTCGCCGTGAAGCTCGTCAGCGCTCCGAGGTTGTTCTCCCAGCCGCTCCATACCGTGGTGTAGCCGCGGGTCCACAGGAAGGAATCGTCAAGCAGCGTAGCGTCGGTAAAGGAGGCTGGATCATCGCCGTTGAGCCCGGTCGGCGTCGGCGTGTTGTTCAGCGTCTGATACGTCTTGCCGCCGCGGTTCGGCGGCTCATACATCATCTTGTGATTGCCCTTGTCGAAGTCCAAAGGCTGAAGGATGTAGAAGTTGTGCTGATAGACGACGTTGCCTCGCGCGTTTCTCGGCGCGAGCTGGATGTCGGTGATGATGGCATTTTGTGGATTCGTCGGGTCGACCTCGCCCGTCGCGATCCCGGTGATGAACTCATACTGGCCCACACCGGCAAACGAATGGCCGCCGAAGGCAATGCCTCTATTCGAGATCTGGATTTGCGTCGTGCGGGCGTGCGCAACGGACGTTGTGGCCATGATACCGGTCACCAGAAGACCTGCGAGGCCGAGGCGAGATAGTTTGCGTTTGTTGGAGTCGGGCACGCCTGCAAATGGCGCACCGTTCGAAATCGGAACCATGTTTGAACCTCCATTGTTGGGGTCCGTCCTTTACCGGCGTTTGCCCGATCGGCAACGTGGTGGACGGTTAGGCCAACCGCGCCTCAGACAATGCTGAAGCATCCAAAGGCTAACAGACGAATGAAGGATGCTGCAACGCACTTAGGAGATTCTGGCCGAAGACGCGCGATGCGGTCTTCCTCCTCGCCCCGCCCGTCGGCGATGCGAGCCTGGATTTCAGCCGCAACTCATGAAGATCTTACAGCCCCGCGCGGCGCCGATTTGCCGAGCGCCGCCGCCATCGCCGATATCAGCGGCTTCATGAAAAAGGCGTCGTTGGCGGGATAGATGTCGGCGCGCAGGCCGTGCGATCTGAGTTCGTCGGATACCGCCGGTCCGACCGAGGCGATCGGCGTTATCTCCAGGCCCTCGCGCAGGCGCGCTTCGTCACCATGCGCCCGCGCCACCTCGAACAGGCGGCGTATCTGCCCCAGATTGGTCAAGGCGATCGCGTCGATGTGCCCTTGCGCCATCTCGTCGATCGCGGTGACGATGTTGGCATCGGCGGCTAGCGCGTCGTAGACGTAGGGCGTAACGGCGTCGACCTCGGCGCCCTGCGCCGTGATGGCGCCGATCAGCGGGCTGTGATCCTTGTCGGGATAGAGCTGCAAGCCGACGCGATGGCCGCCGAGATCGATCCGCGACAGCATCTCGGCGATGCCCTCGGAGGTCGGCTTCTCCGTCGTCAGCTGCGGCTCCAGCCCGATCTCGCGCAGCGCCCGGCCGGGCTTCGGGCCGCGCGCAAATTTCCGCGCCTTGCCCGCCGCCGTGACAAAGTCCCGCTCGACGTCCATGCGCCGCGCTACCTTCATCAGCCGGCGCAGGCCCTCGCCGGTCATCAGCACCAGATCGTCGAAAGGTTTTTCGATGCAGCGGCGGATCCAGGCCTCGATCGGGGCAGGATCGGGGGCATCGTGGATGGCGAACATCGGGCATTGCAGCACATCCGCGCCCTGCTCCGTGAGCAGGCGGGAGAACTGCGCCTCCTCGCGCGTCTCCAGGATCAGGATGCGGTAACCATTCAGTCGGTCGGCCATTACCGTGCTCTAACGTCGATCGCCCTTTGTTTGTTCATCATGACGCCTCCTGCGGGATTGGCGCAAGTGCGTTGCGGATGATAGAGCAGGGCCGCAAATCGCGGTTCGCTCCCGTCCAGATTTTAGTCAACCTCTATGCCCGATCATCAATATGTTTTGACCCTGTCCTGTCCGGATCGTCCCGGCATCGTCTCGGCGGTCTCGACCTTCCTGGCCCATAACGGGCAGAACATTCTCGACGCCCAGCAGTTCAACGACGTCGAGACCGGTCATTTCTTCATGCGCGTGGTATTCAATGCCGCCGACCTCGCGGTCACCCTGGCCGCGCTGCAAACCGGTTTCGCGGCGATCGCCGAACGATTCGGCATGGACTGGCAGATGCGCGACCGCGCCACCCGCCGCCGGGTGATGCTTTTGGTTTCGAAATCCGATCATTGCCTCGCCGATATCCTGTATCGCTGGCGCACCGGCGAACTAGAGATGATCCCGACCGCCATCGTCGCCAATCATCCGCGCGAGACCTACAGCAATCTCGATCTCGGCGAGATTCCGTTTCACTATTTGCCGGTGACCAGGGAAACCCGGCGCGAGCAGGAGACGGCGATCACCGATCTGGTCGGTCAGACCAACACCGATCTCGTGGTGCTGGCACGCTACATGCAGATCCTGTCGGACGAGATGTCGGCAAGACTGTCGGGACGCTGCATCAACATCCATCACTCGTTCCTGCCGGGGTTCAAGGGCGCGCGGCCCTATCACCAGGCGCATCAGCGCGGCGTCAAGCTGATCGGCGCCACCGCGCATTACGTCACCAGCGACCTCGACGAAGGCCCGATCATCGACCAGGACGTCGAGCGCATCAGCCATCGCGACACGCCCGACGATCTCGTCCGCAAGGGCCGCGACATCGAGCGGCGGGTGCTGGCGCGCGCGATCCGCTATCATCTGGCCGACCGCGTCATCCTCAACGGCCGGAAGACCGTGGTGTTCACGGATTGAAGGTTTCCCCGGCGCGCATTCGGCACATCATTCGCGGACGATCCTGAACGACGGGACGATACCCTCCGCCGGCCTGATCGGCGGTCCGTCGAGGGATACGACCGTGGTCGGTCCGTAGGACGAGATGCCCTTGATCGTGCGCCGATCGGATGAGAACTCGACATGGTCTCCAACCCGAATGAAGAGGCCGGCAAAATTCTCGGTCGGCACCATGAGTTCGGTTCCGGAGGTGCGGAAGATGCCGCGGTCCCAGTCGGCGTTGGTTAGCTGCTCCGGCGTGAAGGTATCGGGAAATCTGAACTGGGTGTCGCGCTGCCAGATCACCTTCTGTGCGGACATCTGGCCATAACGGATTTTCGAGAAACGTTGATCCGTCTTGGCCTGGGCGGAGATACATTTGCCCTTCCTTGCGAAGATTTGCCTTTGCCTGAGCCCGAAATCATAGCTGACTTCCGCATTGCCCTGATCGGCACGGATGAAGAAGGTTTCGCCCGTACGGACGATAGAGCACTCATATTGGATGATGAACCATTGATCGTTCATCCTGAAATCGACCCCGAGCTCTTCGCTTTTGAAGATCGGAGTAGCGTCGGCGTGTGAACTGATCGCCCAGGTGCCCTGGGTTTCGATGGTCCGGTCGGCGAAATAGATGGCAACGGCCGCGCCCAGGATCACCGCTGGAACAAGCGCCGTGACAAAGCTGCGTGCCGCATCGACCCTCCATAGTGCGCGGTGCTCGACTGCCTGGGCCAATGCGACGGCGACCATTGCGAAGCCAAGCGGAATGGTCGGGACGTACCACAGGATCAAGTCGATATGCGGATGGACGAAGGCATGCGCCTTGCCAAGCACGAACCACGATAGCGGCGCGGCGATCGACGCCAGGAAGGCAAGCGCGAGAATCTGCAGCTTTCTTCGGTCGGGACCGAGATGCCAGCTCAGTCTTCCGTCGAGCAGCGACAGGATCGCGGTTATCGTCAGCAATGCCAGCACCAGCCCGAAGCTCTTGATCAGCGCGATGAAGTTGCTGTCGAGGTAGGTCGAAAGCACCGAGCTGATGGATGCAAACTTGCCGAAAATGAGCTGTTCCCGCAGGGCCGGGGCATCGCCGGTCATGCGGTTGGCGGCTTTCTGTGCGATCACCGCAAAGCCGCCAAGTCGCGCGGCATGCACGATTGCTGCCACGATGAATGCCATGACTCCGGCACCCACGATCCAGGCGACGTCGCGAAGCATCCGTGGCAGCCGGTCGGGGAACTCCCTTGCTCCGAGCAGACAGCCGACGGCAGCTGCGAGAATAACGGTCGGTGTGAACTCATAGCCGCAGAGCATCTTCGCCAGCATGAACAGGAAAGCCAGCGCAATCAGACGAGCCCTGCGCTTCGGGTCGTCCTCGTCGGCCAGAACCATGGCGATTGCCATCGGAACGAACCATAGGCCGACGACAAAATAGAGGCTCGGCGCCAATGCGGAAAACATCGGCTCGAGCGCCAGCGGGACAAGGAACCCGAAAAACGCCGGCCAGCCGAATCTTCGGCGAAGAATGTCGGCTATCCAGACCAGCACGCCGGCGGCAAACAGCGAGGCAAGCAGACGGTAGAAACCGATGCGGAATTTGCGCGGCAGCGGATTGACGAATTCGATGATCGAAAGCGCGTGTCCCTGCAAACCGAATTGACTGGGGTAAGGACCCCATTCGGGCCGGAGCGTGTGAATCAACTCCGGGTTTTCAAAGAACTTTCTTTGCGTCTCGTAGTCTTCCGAACGATCCTGGCTCGGAAAGTAATTGATGCCAAGATCGCCATTTTCGGAAGTCAGGCCGTCGGCAGCGGAGCGCGCCATCCGGCCGATCACCACTTGCTCCGCGGTACCGTCGTAGGATCGGTCGATCAGCGACGGGTGGAAGCGGAATACATTGCCCCAATAGATGCCGGCCAGCACCACCGAGGCGATCAACGCCCAGTGGGCGGGACGGAGTCTTGGTGCAGCGAAATGAATTTGCATAAACCGATCCAGCAATGAGGTGCCCGTTGAAGGGATCTTCCGAAAGCGATGCCATGCATTCCCGTCGGCAAGACTGCCGAATAGCAAGACTGCCGAATAGCATGGCGAGGCTGAAGCCGGCAAATGCCGCTCTTGCCGCCACACCGTAAAGGGATACTTGCCCTCGCTCAGCGGTTGCGAGATGATGCAAATCCGGTGGACCAGGTTTCGTAGCCGCGGGACAGCAGGCATGCCACCCATCGGGCGGACATGAAAAATGTTTTGGCCGAAGGTGCTGTCGGCATCGACTTGAGCTGGGGTCGGAAGGAGCGATTTTGAGCAGAACCGTATCAGTCGTCGTCCCTTGCTTTAACGAGAGTGAAGTTATTTCCTCCACTCACGGCGAGCTGGATCGCTGCTTAAGCGCGTCGCAGAATTTCGATTTTGAGTTCATCTTTGTTGACGACGGAAGCAGCGACGGAACCGCCGCCATTCTTCGCGACATCCGCAAGCGCGACCCTCGGGTCAAGCTGATCCGTTTTTCGAGAAACTTCGGCCACCAGGCGGCGGTATCGGCAGGCATCGATCACGCGTTCGGCGACGCTGTGGCGATCATGGATGCCGATCTCCAGGATCCGCCGGAAGTTCTGCTTGCGATGCTGGAGAAATGGCGCGAGGGGTTCGAGGTCGTCTACGGCGTGCGTCGCAAGCGCAAGGAGAGCATTTTCAAGCGCTTTTGCTATCGGGCCTTCTATCGGATCTGGCAGTGGATGGCCGATATCCATGTGCCGCTCGACAGCGGCGATTTCTGCGTCATGGACCGTCAGGTCGCCGAGGTTTTGCGGAGCCTTCCGGAAAATGGGCGCTTCCTGCGGGGACTGCGCGCCTGGGCCGGGTTCCGTCAATACGGTCACTCCTATGAGCGGGACGCGCGGCGCGCAGGCGAACCCAAATATTCCTTCGTCCGTCTCGTCCGGCTGGCTGCCAGCGGTATCTTCAATTTTTCCGACGTGCCGCTGCGGTTCATTTCGCTCGCCGGCCTGCTGACGTCCGTCGCTGCGATACTGGGCGGGATAACGCTGCTGCTGCAGCGCCTGTTCGAGATTCACATATTCGGCTATGCCCCTCAGGACATGCCGGGCTATACCTCGCTGTTCCTGGCCCTGCAATTCTTCAGCGGAATCCAGCTGCTTTCACTTGGCATCATCGGGGAATATGTGGCGCGCATGTACGGTGAGATCAAACGGCGTCCGGTTTATGTCGTGGCCGAGCGTCAGGGAGTATCGGCGCTTGCGCAGCAAGTCCGGACTGAAGAGTCTGACCGGGCGCCGACCGTTTCGGAACGGCCTCGGGTGGCTTCGAACTGAGCGCTGCTTCGATGCGCCCGCTGTGCGCATTCCAAGCGGACGAAACCTTCGACGGCCGAGCACTCGATCCATTCGCGGGAAGCAGCGGATCAGAGCTGCCGCGCTTTCAAAACCGCCGTGAGGCTGCTAAAAGCTGCGCCAAAGCATGATCCTCGACGCGGACACGTCAGCCCGTTCCGGAGAACCGCCGTCCGGAAGGAAAGCAGGCATGGATTATTTCAGCCTCGACCAAAAGATAGCATTGGCGCGGAGTCTGGTGACCAAGACCAGTCCGGCCTATGTGCAGTTCTATATCACGGCGCGATGCAACCTTGCCTGCGAACAGTGCAATATCATCTACGCCGACGCCAACGCGCAGGAAATGACGATCGACCAGATTCGCGTGATGGCGGACAATCTGGCGGCGATCGGCGTCTGCGTGATCCTGCTGATCGGCGGCGAGCCGTTCGTCCGGAAGGACCTTCCGGAGATCGTGAAAGCATTCACCGAGCGGGGCATCCATGTGCGGATGCAAACCAACGGACTCGCGACCCGCAAGGCCCTCGAGGAATGCGTGCGCAACGGCGCGCACGATATCAGCATTTCCCTGGACAGCCTGAGGCCGGAGCTGCAGGACACCATCAACGGCGGCTTCGCCAAGAGCTGGGAACGCGCGATCGCGTCCGTATCGATCATCAACGAGATCTTCCCCGAGAACGGCACGGCATTCTTCAACAACGTGCTGATGCCGCGAAATCTCCACGACATCCAGGATGTGATCCGCTTCGCCACCGCGATCGGCTGGGGGGTTTCCGTCGTGCCGGTCCACGTATCGACCGCCGACAAGCCGCGCGGCTTCCAGACCTTCGACGACGAGTCGGTCGTGACCTTCCCGAAGGAGCGCTACGCCGAGGTGAAGAAGGCGACCGAGCATTTGAAGTCGCTCCGCCGCGCCGGCCTCAATCTGTACGATTCCGACGAGTATCTCGACGACGTCTATCGCTTTGTCGCGAAGGAGCCGTTGCAGTGGCGGCGGCGCAACAGCAATGTGTGCGATTCACCGAACTTGTATTTCGCCATCGCGCCCAACGGCAATCTCAAGGTCTGCTGCGACTTCGAGACCAATGGAAAATACCCGATTTACGATCCGCAATTTCCGAACTGGTATCGCGACGGGCGTATTCACGAGGACGCCTATTCGTTCACGCGATCCTGCAGCGGCTGCATGTACGGCAGCTACCCGGAAATTACGATCTCCGCGCGCTACATCAAGGCGATGATCGAGCGCTTCCACTATTTCAACGTCCGTCCTCCGGTGTTGAAAAAGCTGAGCGCCCAGGAGTTGCGCGAGATCGCGGCCCAGATTCTCTGGGAGCGGACCGGCGAACATCTGGATCCGGCCGTGCTCCCGGAGAAACTGGTGAGGCGGGCCTCTTAGTGGTCGTCGTGAGATGAACAGGCATCACGCACTGCGGTTTCTGCTGCTGAAGCATCTCTGGATGCTGCGCGCCCATGTACCGGCGGAGCGCCACCGCCGCATCGCTCAAAGCCTCAAGGTCGAAAAGAACGCGAATTGCTGGGTCGTGTCCTGGCTCGATGGTGACGAACGAAAGACACTCGAGTTTCCTCTCGATGACGTGGCCCTTTATGTCCGCGGCGATCTCGGCGGAAAGGTTCCGGCCGGCAGCGACGCACGGAACGAGGTGCTGGGCGAGCGCTTTGCGCGGCAAGCCCTGGGGATAGCGGACAACCTCGGGCGCCAGGCCAAGGTCGGCCGCTTCGAGCGCCTCGGATTTCAGGTTTTCGGTTGCGCCGTCGTAATGGCGGCGATGATGGCGACGGCATCACCGCCGGCGCTCGCCGCGGTGACACTGGTCGCCGCCATGTCGCTCACCGAGTTCTGGTTTCGAAAGGGGAAGACGGTCAACGCGGTTCTCGGCCTGGCGCTGGCGGCGCTCGGGACGCCGGCAGCGGCACTGATGGCGAATGCCGGGCTCGCGGTGCTGAATTTTGCCGATCCCGACCGCAAATGGCGGGCCTGGCGGATCGCCGCCCATCTGGCGGCCGCGGCCTGGTCGGTCGCAGCCTTGCTGCGCCAGCCGACGCCGGCGGTTGCGATGGTATTGGTGGCAGCCGCGGTCGTGGCGGCCGCCGCCATCGCCTATTTCCGTTGGCTGAACGGCTCGCATTTCCGCCTCTACCCGCTGGTGTTTCCGCTGGTCTGCGCCGGGCTGGTCTGGGACGGTGAGTGGATGCCGGCTGCGATCGGCCTGTTGGGATCGCTCGCGGGCTTTGCCGCACCGCTTCTGTTCGCCCCCAACGTCACTTCGAGCGGAACGCGCCCCGCCTTGGTCAAGCGTTTAGGACCGCTTGGCGTCGATCCGCCGGTCCCGTAACGCCGGACATCAATTTTATCCGGCTTGACCGACATAAAGCAGAGACGTTCCGATCGGCGGGTTTGGGATGACCTGCGTTTCGAACCGCATCGCGCCGGTCAAGATGGTGTCGGCCAGCCGGTTTGGCGGCTGGACCCCGCGATGCACCACGGTTGCGGTGTTGCCGGCGTTTTCTCCGCCCAGGGACACCAGCAGCTTTCGCAGAGCGAGCACGGGCAACATCGTCAGACCCCAGTAGCGATCGTGGACCTTCCGGATGCCGGCCCTGGCCATTTCCGCCTCCAGCGTTTGCCTGGTGTACCTTCGGCAGTGACCGACCACGACATCGAATTTACTGTAGAGACTTTGCAGGGCAGGGACATTGACGAATACATAACCGCCCGGCTTGAGATGATACAACGCGGACGCCAGGAATTCCGTCGGGCTCTCGAGGTGTTCGATCACGTCGAACAGCATGATGGCATCGTAACGGGCCGCCAGGTCCGGGGCACGATCATGGATGTTGTACAGCGCGGTGCGGCCCCGGCCGGGTGCGCTGTGACATAGGGCGGATGCATTCAGGTCGACGGCGTCAATGGTCCATTGCGTTGCGGCCTCCAGCATTCGCCGCAAAACTCCGTATCCGCAGCCGATCTCGAGAACCGCGAGCGACGCTTCCGTCGAAATCGACAGCGCCCGGCATTGCTGCAGGAAGGCGCGGGTCCGCCAGATCATCCAGAAATGGTTGGCATCCATGATGTCGTACCATTGACCTGGAAAGGCAATCGCTTCGGCCGGAGACAGGACTTCGACGTGCGGCGGCAGGACCGGCAGAGGCTTCTCCTCCGATTTCCCTGCATCTCCCGACGCATCGACGTTCATGATCCACCGCGCTCGGTAAAATTCGGCGGCGACGCTAGGATAGCGGCGCACCATTGGCAACGGCGTTGCGGCCGAATAGAATTCAAAAAGGCGCACCTCCGTGCCGGAACCGGGAGAGAATGTTGGCCTTGATGATCACGCCATCCCAGATCGTTACGGCCAGCTTCGCGGCGAGTGCATCCGTCCCTCTGTTTCTCTTCGCCCTGTCGCGGGGACCCTTGCTGGTCGGCGATCTCCGCAAGCGATTTCGCATCAGCAGCATGCTTGCGATCGCTCTGTGGGTGGGCATCATCCTGTCGGGTGACGAATTTTGGCGTTTTGACGCCAAGGCGATGGGCGACGCACTGGCCGGCGCCCTGATTATTTCGTCGTCCATTCTCACGACGCTGATCGTCTGGCTGTTGGTGGCGGCGGGCGTCAGTACGACCCTGCTTGTCAGTCTGTCGGAAAACGAGGGGCCGGTCGAAATCGAGGCCTGGCTGGCCGACTATGGACATGGCTTCGGCATTGAGGATTTGTTCAGGGACCGCTTGAACCTGCTGCTCGGCACCGGCGCCGCCGTGCTTCGTCAATCCACGGTCCTGCTTGTGCGCAAGGCGCGGATACCCGTCATGCTGCTCGAGGCCGCAATGTTCTATTTCAATTTTTCGAAGCCGACGGGCCGCTGATGTCGCTTTTGGTGGGCCTGATCAGCTTTATCGTCTTGGCCGTCGTCGTTCCGGTTGTGGTCCGCATAGGCCGGAGGCGAAATGCAATCGGACTGATCATCGCCGTTGCGATGGTTATCCATGTCGCGGGCACGGTTG
>Ga0210410_10006449_pt1 | contig 10209 bp, 8 predicted proteins | sample IncBWC4MmetaG_FD_161058 | JGI IMG/M metagenome (GOLD analysis project Ga0210410, IMG submission 161058) | Forest soil microbial communities from Barre Woods Harvard Forest LTER site, Petersham, Massachusetts, United States - Inc-BW-C-4-M | ecosystem: Environmental > Terrestrial > Soil >... | reverse complement strand
GCCGAAAGAGCCACCGCTACATTGGCCTGTAAGTTGTGTGCCACCGCACCGGTAAGCCATGCCGTGTGTAATGAAATGTTTTCATCTCCCTTTATAACTAAGTTGTCGCCCACGCTTACATTTATTTTTAAGCGATTAGGCATTATGGTTTCTATACGAATGTTTTTGTTAAACATAACCGAACCCACTTTTACCTGTGCATTCCAGTTTCCGGTTGGTGCATTTTTATCGGTTACAGTGGTGAAATTGTAAAAACCTTCAACACTTTTTGTAGCCAGTTGTTTGCGGTATAATTGCCCTTGCGGGTTATATAACTCAAACATAACCGGATGATTAGTTGGTAATGATTTTAATTTATCTTCTAAAATAAATGTGAGGAACATGGTGTCGCCCGGGCGCCACACACCACGCTCGCCATAAATAAATCCTTTTAAACCTTTTTGCACGGCATCGCCCGCCACATCATACATACTAAGTGATAAGGTTGCACCATCATCTAATTTTATATAGGCACGATGGTCTTTATTTTTCGCAATAATAAAATAAGGTTTACGTGTAGGTGTTATAAACACTTGACCATCACCATTTGTTTGAGTAGATGTAATAAGTTGTTGCTGATAATCGTACAACTCAATGCTTGTGCCACTCATAGGCTCGGTACTAACTAAATTAGAAGCTGCTACAAAAAAACTTCCGTCGTTTCCTTTTTTTACCGTAAGCGCAAGGTCGGATGATAATAAATTTCGCGACACACTTCTTTCATACGTATTTCTGTAATAAGCACTGTTGCAAGGGTTTTCACGTTCTTTCCAATCATAATCATCACCCTCTTCACTATAGTCGTAATAATTATCGCTGTAATAATAGCCTGATGAAAACTCGTTAACGTCTTCTTCCTGCGTTTTAATCTGCTCCATTTCTGCTTTATCATCTATAGAGTTTCCGGCACAAGGGTAGGTTGAGTACGATTTTTTAAAACTCAGTACAATATGGTAGATAGCACCCGGTTCGGTTTTTATTAAACTATTTAAATCCAACGAGAATTTTTTCCACCTGCCAAAATCGGCAGGGTTAGTAATGCCCAGGTTAATGGTTTTATCAATAACTTTTTTACCTACGCGTGCTAATTCACTTTCGCCACTTAGGTCGTTTGTTTGCAGGAATTGTAAAATATTGTTTTCGTAAATTTTAATAATGCGCACATCAACCGATCGTAAGTTTACAGCCTCAAACGGCATGGTTAAATTACTTGATGATGGCAGTATAACACCCTTACCAACCAATTTTACGGCAGGTTTTATGGCTTCAAAAACCACGTTGTGTTGAGATGTTTGACCTAAGGTTTTTCCTTTACCATCGCGTACCGACTCATCAATAGTTAATTTATACGAACCTTCTTTTATATTGGTTGGGTAAACTAAAACCTGATTGTTATCAATAACATATTTTATATCTTTTAAATCTGCCAGGCGAATTATTCCCTCCGTAGATTGCGAAGACTCGATGGGGTTAGAAAAAGTTATTTGTACATGTTGTTCGTTATCGTTTACAACCTTAACATCTAATAAAGTAAATTTATTTTTTGCCGGAATTTCAAATTCCAAACCACCTGTGTATTCGGTATTTAAAGGTTTTGCATCCCAGTTTAGGGCAAGTTTAGACGCTAATAAAGTACCACGCTCAATGCTATCAATATAAAATTTATGTATGGTTAGTTTATCGTTATGTATCCATTTAATGGTCGGATTTTTTGCACCGTATTTTGCACCTAGCATTTGTTCTACTTTAGCAGCCTCGGCATAATCAGCAGTAGAAATAACGCCGCTTAATTTGTAATAACTAAAATCTGAATTGTTATAACACTTAATATTATTTACTTCAACCCGCGCCGATTGCTTTACTACCTGAAATAAAAAATCAAAATCCTTCAGTTCATCTTTTACATCCAATAATTTGTTTAAGCGAAATGATGCTTTAAACAATTGCCCTGCTGCTAAGCGCTCTTTAGGTCTAAACTCAATAGTTTGCCCATCAATCCAAACGGCCTCTCCTTCAATTTCGGGTTCAAAAGAAAAAAGCTTTTCTTTTACGGGTGTATTTAACTCAACACTTTGTTGCAACTCTGATGCAAATTTTATTTTTATGGTGGAACCTGATGAAATATAACCCGTGGTAAAAGCGGATATATACTGCGCAAATTCCGGATTGATTTTATTTTGTTCAACCCCAAACTTGTTTGAGCCGGTAAGTTTTTTTAAAATATCTTTTGAATTAAAAAGATAAGTGCCAAGTACAACGATAGCCGCACCAACAGCCATCCATTTTATTCGATTTAAAAACATAGGAAAATTTTTATTAAAATTAACATAAAAAAGCAAATCTCGGGGTTCGAGGTTGTAAAAGTTGATGCATAATTACATATTAAATGGAAAATAAAAAGGCTTTCAAGGATTTGAAAGCCTTACCTATATTGGTGTGGGAGAATAATGAACGAGCGTTTGAATTTTTAAATGATTCACAAAGAAAATATCTACTAATCTATGGTTCCAGCAGCAATGGTGTTGTTGGTATTTTCGTTTATTAAAATAAATGCACCACTACCTCTGTTAACGGCATAACTATCATAACTAATAGGTTCGGCTGTTTTTATCAGCACTTTGCAAATATCATTTAACTTCATGCTTCCATCACTTTCTAAAGCTGCAAAAGAATGGATATCAATTTTACCGACAATTTCTTTTACTACTGCTTTAGTACGAAAACTGTTTTGCTGTAAAAGTATTTTTTGCCCGGGTATAAATGCCTCACTATCCATCCAGCAAATAGTTGCCGTAAGCTCTTTAGTTGTTTTAGGTAAATGTGCTATGGGTACAATACTATTTCCTCTACTAACATCTACATCATCTTTTAGATGTAATACAATCGGTGTATTTGTTTCTGTTACTTCAACTTCCTTTTGATGTACTTCTATTTTATCGATTGTTGTTTCTATACCAGAAGGTAAAACAACTACTCGCTCTCCTTTTTTGTAAACACCACTTACCACTCTACCTGCAAAACCACGATAATCATGCAATTCATCAGTTTGCGGACGAATTACATATTGCACTTGAAAACGAGACGCTTCTGTTTTTTTTAGTTCGGCAATTTCTGTTGTTTCTAAAAATTCCAATAAAGGCTTGCCTTTGTACCAAGTCATTTTATCTGATTTGGTAACCACATTATCTCCTGCTAAAGCACTCGCCGGAATAAATGAAACCTCTTTTAATTTTAATTGCTTAGCAAAAGTTAAATAGTCAGCTTCAATTTGTTTGTAGGTTGCTTCTGAATAATCGACCAAATCCATTTTATTGATACAAACCAAAATATGCGGTATACCCAAAATAGCAGATATAATTGAGTGGCGTTTTGTTTGGTCTGTTATTCCATTTCGGGCGTCAACCAATATAATAGCCAAGTCGGCATTAGATGCGCCGGTAAACATATTACGTGTATATTGAATGTGCCCTGGTGTATCTGCAATAATAAATTTGCGTTTGTTGGTGCTAAAATATTTATAGGCAACATCAATAGTTATGCCTTGTTCGCGTTCTGCTCGCAAGCCATCAGTTAATAAGGCCAAATCAATTTTAGTATCGCCACCGGTTGTTTTACTTTGTTTGGTAAGTGTTTCAATAATATCAGTTGATATAGAATTGCTATCATACAACAAACGCCCAATAAGCGTACTCTTGCCATCATCTACATTACCCGCAGTAAAAAATCTTAATAGTTCCATTTAAAAATATCCTCCTTTTTTGCGGTCTTCCATGGCTGCCTCACTTATCTTATCATCCATTCTGGTTGCACCACGTTCGCTAATTTTAGCTTCTTTTATTTCATTAATAATGTCGTCAATTTTATAGGCCTCACTTTCAATAGCCGCCGTACAAGTCATATCACCTACGGTGCGATATCTTACTTTTTTTGTAACCAGTTTATCTGTCGCATCTAATTGCAAGTATTCTGAATTCGACATTAATTGACCACTTTCTGTAACTACACATTCGCGCTCGTGTGTAAAGTAAATAGAAGGCAACTGAATGTTTTCTCTTTTAATATAATTCCACACATCCAACTCTGTCCAATTGCTTATAGGAAACACACGTACGTTTTCTCCTTTATTTATTTTGCCATTATAAATGTTCCAAAGTTCAGGGCGTTGCATTTTAGGATCCCATTGTCCAAACTCGTCTCTTACCGAAAAAATACGTTCTTTCGCTCTTGCCTTTTCTTCATCTCTACGTGCTCCACCAATACAAGCGTCAAACTCAAACTCTTCAATAACATCTAATAAAGTATAAGTTTGCAAGGCATTTCTGCTTGGAAATTTTCCTTTAGCATCCTGCAATTTCTTTGCTTTAATGGTGTCTTCAACTTTACGCACAATTAATTTTTCGTTTATTAATTGAACCATATCGTCTCTGTATTTTAAAGCTTCAGGAAAATTATGCCCTGTATCTATATGTACTAAAGGAAAAGGAAATTTCCCTGGACGAAATGCTTTTAGTGCCAAATGAACCAAACAAATACTATCCTTTCCGCCACTAAATAAAAGTGCGGGGCGTTCAAACTGCCCTGCCACTTCTCGCATAATGTAAATGGCCTCCGCCTCTAACTCATCTAAATAATCTATATCCTGTTTACTCATCTCTGTTTTATTAATTAGAATGTAATCCACATTCTTTTTTATTGTTTTGTTCCCACCACCAACGTCCGGCTCTAAAATCTTCCCCAACTTTTATTGCTCTTGTACAAGGTGCACAACCAATGCTTACAAAACCTTTATCATGCAAAGAGTTATACGGAATGTTGTGTTCAGCAATATATTGTTTTACTTCATCTAAAGTCCAATTAATAATAGGATGAAATTTAATAATATTATTTGCCTCATCCCATTCTAATGAAGGAATATCTTTTCTCCCCTCTGATTGCTCAGTTCGTATGCCTGTTATCCAAACGGCATAACCCTGCAAAGCTCTTTTTAAAGGCTCAACCTTTCTAATAAAACAGCACTCTTTTCTATTCTCAACCGATTCGTAAAAACTTATGGGTCCTTTTTCTGATACTAAATTTTCTACCAAAATTGTTTGAGGATAAAAAACCTTGATTGGTTTTTTATATCGCTCTAAGGTACTTTGTAAAACAGAAAACGTTTCATTATACAACCTACCAGTGTCTAAGGTAAAAATAGTAATAGGTAAGTTACTAGAAAAAATAAGATGTGTAATCACTTGGTCTTCATAACCCAAACTACTTGAAAAAATAACCTTGCTTTGAAAGTTTGAAGCAATAACCTGTAAAGCCTTTTCAGGTGATTTGTTTTTTATTAGTTCGTTTATGAATGAAATTTTTTGTTGCATTATATTCTATAAAGATAATTTATTTTAAAATGAATTTACACCATTTACAGTAGTATATTTCATAGTGTATTTTACTCCCGGATTTATGTATTTATAGGCACTATGCGCCATTAAAGCCGCTTCATGAAATCCACACAAAATTAATTTTAATTTGTTTTTATAGGTGTTTATATCACCAATGGCATAAATGCCGGGTATGTTGGTGCTATAATCATCTGTATTAACTTCAATCGCACTTTTATCAATATTTAAACCCCAGCCTTCAATTGGGCCTAACTTAGGACTCAATCCAAAAAGCGGAATTACGTTTTCGGCTTGAATAACACCTACTTCATTTGTTTTAAGGTTTGTTACAATTACTTTTTCTAACTGATTGCCACCTTGCACTTCGGTGAGTTGCATGTTTAGTAAAAGATTGATTTTATTTTCTTTTGCCAGATTTTGAACTTTACTGACAGAATCAGGGGCACCACGAAACGATTCACTGCGATGAACAAGTGTAATTTCTTTAGCTATGTCAGCCAAAAAAATAGTCCAATCTAAAGCGCTATCTCCCCCACCTGCAATGACAATTTTTTTATCACGATATTTTTCGGGGTCGAGTACTACATAACTAACGCCTTTTCCGTTTTCAAAATCAGTTAAACCGATGATGTCTGGTTTACGTGGTTCAAAACAGCCCAGCCCGCCTGCAATAACTACTACACTCGAATTAATTTTTGTACCCAAATTGGTTGTAACTACAAAATCACGTTCACCAATCTTCTCCAATTTCTCAACACGTTCGCCAAAAGTAAAAGTTGGTTTAAAGGGTTCAGCCTGCTTTAAAAGATTATCGACTAATTCTTGCGCCAGCACAGTAGGATAACCCGGTATATCATAAATTGGTTTTTTAGGGTATATCTCTGAAAGCTGACCTCCTGCTTGCGGAAGAAAATCAATTAAATGGCAGCGAAGTTTTAATAAACCAGTTTCAAATATGGCAAATAGCCCAACAGGCCCCGCCCCAATAATTGTAATGTCTGTTGTTATCATATTAAAAAAATAATCGTTTTAAACTTGTTATTATTACTACTATGCCAACAAAAATCATGGTGTTTTTTGCCGGAATTCTACTTGATAAATAAGCCGCAAAAGGTGCTGCAACTACACCACCTATAAGTAAGCCCGCAATGATGCTCCAATGTGTTAAACCAATAAACGTAAAAAAAGTAAGCGAGCTTGCTAATGAAACAAAAAATTCAGCTAGGTTAACGGAGCCAATAGCAAAACGTGCATTTCTGCCTCCGGCAACTAAGGTTGACGTTACAACCGGTCCCCAGCCGCCGCCGCCAATTGAATCAAGAAAACCACCAACTAAAGCTAAAGGAAATATTTTTTTAATGCGCTCGCGTATTTTGTCTTTTTTCAGGGCTTTAAAAATAATTAAAAGCCCTAAAAACAAAGTGTAAGAAGACACTAAAGGCTTAATGATATAATTATAATCTTGTAATTTAGATAGCACAAATGCACCTAAAATAGCACCTAAAATGCCTGGCAGTAAAAGTGTACGAAACAATTTAGTGTTAACATTGCCAAATTTTAAATGCATTAAACCTGATACACCACTGGTAAAAATTTCTGAAGCATGAACACTTGCACTTGATGCCGCGGGTGGTACACCTAACGAAAGTAAAAACGTAGTAGCCGTTACACCATAAGCCATACCCAAGGCACCATCAATCATTTGGGCAGTAAAGCCCGCAAGAATAAAAAACAAAATAGATGAATCTATGCTACTAGCAATTTGCGTGGCATAACCACCAATTACATTTGGTGGCAAATACATTGAAAGCAAATAGCCAACAATTAATAAGGCAGGTGCAGTTAAGCTGTAAATAATAATCCGTTTAGTGCTTATAGCTTTTTTTTTCGCTTTTGGTTTTCCTTCTGCTAGTACAGAAGTAATTTCATTAAGATGTTTCACCTTTTCCCTAAAATCACCATTTAGGTTTTTTCGAATTTTAACCAGATTGTTAATCGAATCATTTATTTCATAAGGAATTGCTTCATCGAAGGTTTCACGTAAACGTTTTGCCAATGTGGGAGATTTACCATTGGTAGATATAGCAATTTTCACGTCCCCTTTCTGGACTATAGATCCTAAATAAAAATCACATTGCTCAGGAGTATCCGCCACGTTGGTAATTATCTTTCTTTCTGTTGTTAGCTTTTTTATAGAAGCACTTATCTCTTTATCGTTAACGGCAATAATTACAAAATCAGTATTATCTAAGTCATTTTCCTGAAACGGACGCTCTATTATAATAAGACTTGAGAACTCTTTAGCAAATTGCTTTATTTCTTTTGCTACGTTTATAGAGACTAATCTGATTTCTGTCTTCGGGCTATTTTTCAGCACAGAGCTTATTTTTTCGAGCGCAACTTTTCCACCACCAATAATAAGTAGCTTAAAATTTTCTAGCTTTAAGAAAACAGGGTATAAATTATTTTGTATTTTTTCTTTTTCCATTTATAGTATGATAAATATTAAAACGCAAAACATTATCGTCTTCTAATGTGTAACCGTTTGATTGTTGTTGCCAAATATGCATGTATTGCAGTTGGAATGTAAATTGTTGATTGAGTACAAAATTTAACCCTATCCAGGTACGGTTTTGATCAAAGTAATTATACTTAATTATTTTTCCTGCGTTAATCATCAACTCATTTCCAATGTTGGCAAAAAAAACGTGACTGGTTTTGTCCTTACGAAACAAAGGGTATTGCAAATCAAGTTTGTATCTAAAACGATAATTGAATGAATAACTGTCTGTAAGTTTATCTTTTACTACTTGTTGATTATAACGCTCTTCCAGCCTAAAACGATGTATTATTTTTAAGCGTCCGATATTATCTGTGAACATAATTTCTTCCCAAGGCCTCCACTCTTTTCTTAAAATGGTTACATCGTTATTTTGTGGATAAAGAAACGTAGAAAAGCCGGCAAGCAAAAAAACTCTATCACTTAAGGCATATACAACACCTGTTCTTCCTAAAAATTGATACCATTGACTATTTCTGGTTCGAGCTTGGAAATCTGAATTTATAGAAAACTTAGTATTAATTTTTACTGAGTTATAATAACCAAGCCAAACCATATCTGCATTTACAGTTTTCTTCTCCTGAGAAAAAAGCGCAGAGTAATTAAAAATCAAAGTAATTAAAATATATAATCTGTTTTTTTTCATACTGATAGAATATTTTAGCTAAATAAATAATTTAGATTTGTTAATGCTGCCGGAAAATCATCGTGTTGCTTTACCACATCACCAATAACTATTACAGCAGGTGCTTTTATGTTTTCGTGGTTGGCTATCTCAACTATTGTCTCAATAGTTCCTAAGGCAATTGCTTGATTTGGCAATGAGCCATTTTGAATTAAAGCTATAGCTGTATTTTCTTTGCCCACTTTTTTAAACACTTCTGCAATTTCCTTCAGCTTAGCAAGCCCCATTAAAATAACTATGGTTGCATTTGTTTGGGCAGCTAATAAAACATCTTTTGATAATTTATTTTCTTTAGTGGTGCCTGTTATCACCCAAAAACTTTCACTTATTCCACGGTGTGTAACCGGAACTCCACTTAATGCCGGAACACCAATAGAGCTTGATATTCCTGGCACAACAGCCGTTTCAATATTAAATGTTTTAGCATGGTTTATTTCTTCCTGTCCACGTCCAAAAACGAAAGAGTCGCCTCCTTTCAAACGGACTACATGTCCATGGGTATAAGCTAGATCTACAATTAAACTATTAATTTGTTCTTGTGTGTATGTATGTTTGTGGTTACGTTTACCAACATATATTTTTAAAGCATGTTGAGGGGCAAAATCTAATAACTCTTTATTTACTAAGGCATCGTACAACACTACATTTGCAGTTTTTAATGCATTTACTCCTTTAATGGTTAGTAATTCAACATCACCTGGACCTGCACCTACCAGGGTTAATTTTGGATATATTTCTTTGTTCATTTTTATAACTGTTATTTTATTTGATATTGTGTTTCGTCTTACCTGTCAACTGTATTTGCCGAAACTTCAAATACAGTTATATCATTATCATAGTGCAACAACAACTATCAAATTTTATATACGAGTAGTATTTTTTCATTTTAATTTATAGTTTCTGTTTTTTCTTCTTTATTAGATGTAATTCTATACTGCTTTACCTCGTTTACAAACTGACTGGCTTGCACGAAATAAGTTTCAGCAATTTTTTTTGATGGTTCATTTTTATTTATTTGTAAAACCAATTCATTAAATGTGGTGTTATAGCTAAAAGGTTTATCTGCTTCAAATAATTTATCAAAATCTGCAATTACACCATATTGTGTATTTACATGAATTTGTTTATCTAATAATAAAGCCTTAGCTGCGTTAATTAATGCGGCGTAACTATAATAAATGCTATCACCATACCCTTCATTTTCAAAAGCCTCGGCGGCAAAGGCAAGTTTTTCTTCTGCCTCAAAAAACAAAGTGGTTACTAAATCAATTACTACGCCGGCACATTCTCCTACTCCAATTGCCGTAGCAAATTTTTCTTCTTGACCCCAATCTATATAATCTTCATTTTTTAAAGTAGAATTATCGGCTAAAGGTTTTAATAGTTGATAGAAATAATCTTTGCCTTGTTTGTCATAGTAACTATTAAAATATTCGCCTTCAACTGCATTTTTTTCAAAGTCATTAAATAATGTACGTAACACATCCGGCCCACGCTTACTGGCAACTTTAATTACTTTATCAGATATCCTTCCTTCG
>Ga0210410_10006448_pt1 | contig 10210 bp, 5 predicted proteins | sample IncBWC4MmetaG_FD_161058 | JGI IMG/M metagenome (GOLD analysis project Ga0210410, IMG submission 161058) | Forest soil microbial communities from Barre Woods Harvard Forest LTER site, Petersham, Massachusetts, United States - Inc-BW-C-4-M | ecosystem: Environmental > Terrestrial > Soil >... | reverse complement strand
TCGCGCTCGAGGATGCGCAGCGCCGCTACGTTGTCCTCCACTTGCTGAAAACCGGTCAGCACGGTTTCGCGATAATTGGCCACGGTTTGGTCGTAGGCAGCGATGGCTTGATCCGAGGCCGCCCGGCGCCTTCCCACGTCGAAGATGGTCGTCACCGCAGAAAAACCAAGAGACCAAAGGCCGCTCGGTCCATTGAGCAAAGTGGTGATGCTGGAGCTTTCAAATCCTCCCGAGGCGCCCAAACTGATGAGCGGGTAGTAGGCCGCTTTTGCGACGCCGATCTGGGCATTGGCGGACGCGACTCGCCGCTCCGCGGCAGCGATGTCCGGGCGCCGTTCCAAAAGTTCCGAAGGCAGGCTGACGGGAATATCTGGAGGAGGCGCAGTGAGGGGCAGCGGAGGCAGAGTGAACTCGGCAGGAGGTTTGCCGATAAGAATGGCAACCGCGTGTTCGTACTGGGCGCGAGCGACTCCCACGTCGATTGCTTGCGCGCGAGTAGTTTCAAGCTGAGTTCTGGCCTGCTGGACCTCCACATCGGAAGCGATGCCTCCCGCAAAACGGCTCTCGATCAATTCCAAGGCTTGTTCATATTGCTTTACGGTCGAATTGAGGAGCTGTTCCTCGGCGTCAAGGCTGCGAGCCAGAAAGTAATCAACGGCCAAATCCGCGTGCATGCTCAGATTGACGGTGGCCAGGTCTGCCGCGCTGGCTTGCGCTTGCTCTCGATAAGACTCGACGTTGCGCCGAACGCGTCCCCAGACGTCAGCTTGATAGGAAACGTCGACGGGCAAAGTAAAGTCGTTGTAGGTGATGCCGTCAAAGATGGAACTTGGCGGCGGACGGCGCGATGACACGCGCGTCCGGGTGGCCGCGGGTCCGGCGGTCACGGTGGGAAAGTAGTCGGCCCGATAGTAACGCAGGACGGCTCGCGCTTGGCGATACTGCGCCTCCGCGGCTTTTAGATTTTGATTCGATACGTTGACCTGGAGTTCCAGCGTGTCAAGTTGCGGATCTTTGAATATCGTCCACCACGTACCACCAAGATTTTGATCATTGGGTTGGGCGGGCTTCCAGTCTCCTACTTCTTTATAAGAGGCGGGAACTTGCGCCGTGGGAGTGTGGTACTTCGGTCCAACCGTGCATCCGGTCAACTGGAGTATTGCTATCAGGAGCAAAAGTTCGAGCCAGGCTGCTAACCGCGGACGTTCGACCAAAATTGCATTTTGAGGGCGGTTCACTTGACATCTCCCGGCAAGGTTGCCTGAACGATTTGGACTGCCTGACCGGAAACAAGGGAATCAGGCGGATTAACAATGACTTGATCGTCTGACGTGAGGCCGGAGACGATTTCAATGCGATCGCCGAAATCGTGCCCGGGAGTCACGGCAGTGAGTACGACTTTCCCGTCTTTCACAACGCCGACCCGTAAACCCTCCGAGCGAAATAGCAGAGTATTCACGGGAAGGATGAGGGTTGACTTATGCTCCGGGACTTTCAAGTGGACCTCAGCATAAGAGCCGGTGAGCAGCGTGCCTGTAGGATTGTCCACGTCTATTTCGATCAACAAAGTGCGGGTTGTCACGTTGATGGAATCGGCGGTGCGCACGAGCTTTCCGTGAAAGCTGCGGCCCGGAAACTCGGTCAAACTGAGATCAGCTGTCATACCGACCGTAATCCCTTGCGAATATTCCTCCGGAACGTTTACGTAAACACGTAATACTCCGGGTTGAGCGATGTGGAAGAGATCGGTCTTAACAGCGCTGCTGCTGCCGGAGCTAATCAGATCGCCGATATCGGTGTTCCGGGCGGTAACGATGCCGTCGAACGGAGCGTAAATCTTTTCGAATGACACCAGAGCCGTGAACTGGTCTACGGCTGCCTGATCGGCCTCGACAATTGCCTTGTTGGCGTTGTAAGTCCCGACGGCATTATCCACGTCCTGCTGAGATACTGCGTTGGTTTTCAAGAGTCCCAGATAGCGGGTTTTCGTGATCGAAGCGAGCTCAAGATTTGCCTGCGCCGTGACCAGGTTGCTGCGAGCCTGCTGAAGTTGCTGGTCAACTTCCGGAGTCTCGATAACAGCCAGCAGCTGACCTTGCTTGACACGCGCTCCAATGTCGACGTACCACTTCCTCAAATATCCGTTGGTCCGCGCGTAGATCGGCGAAGTGATGAACGGCTGCACATTCCCGGGGAGGATGATCTCCTGGGTAGGCGCCGTTTGCTTCGGCGAAACGACCGATACTGGGGTGAGCGCCACTTGGGCCGTTTCCGCCTTCAGCGTCGTGCGAGCCTTCACACGAGACCAGATTCCAGATCCGAGCAGGGCGGCAACCACGACTATGGTGATGACCAGGGCAAGCCAGGATTTGCGGAAACCTTTCCTTGCTCCTGCATCACTCGCAGGGAGTGATTGCTCGGTGAGTTGATTGCGATCTTCAGTTTGAGACGACATATAGACTCCAGATAGTTTTCTGCTTACTGCTGATTTCCCGATTGTGCCGGATGCAGGCGCGAGCCCTGCAGAACGCTGAAAAATGCCGGGACAAACAAGAGTGTCGAAACCGTTGCGAAAATCAAACCACCGATGACGGCCCGGCCAAGAGGAGCATTTTGCTCTCCGCCGTCTCCCAAGCCGAGGGCCATGGGCACCATGCCAATGATCATGGCCAGAGCGGTCATCAGCACAGGACGAAAGCGCGTGAAGCCTGCCTCCAGTGCTGCGCTGATGGAATCTTTTCCTTCCATCATCTTTTCGGTTGCAAAACTTACGACCAGGATGCTGTTTGAAGTCGCGACGCCCATGCACATGATGGCTCCCATGAGCGCCGGCACGCTCAGAGTCGTGTGGGTTATAAACAAAAACCACGCAATGCCGGCCAATGCCGCGGGGAGCGCGGAAATCATGATGAAAGGATCCAGCCAGGACTGAAAGTTGACGACGATCAGCAGGTACACGAGCACGATGGAGAACGCCAATCCGCTCAGAAGGCCGATGTAGGAGGCTTGCATCGTCTGAACCTGCCCGCGGACAACGACACGAGAACCGCGCGGTAATTGCTGGCGTGTGCTGTCAATGATTTTGTTGATGTCTCCGGCCACGCCGCCGAGGTCGCGTCCAGTGACAGCGCCAAAGATGTCAATCACTGGCGCCACGTTATAATGAGAGACCACTGCCATTCCTGCTCCGCGCTGCATAGATACCAGACTGGCCATGAGCGACGGAGGAGCAGTTGGGTCCGTGCCAGTGACCGGGATGTTCTCTACATTCTGCAATGTGTCCGTGCGGTATTGCGGAGTCTGCGTGGCGATTTGGTAGCTGACATGATTTTTTGGGTCCACCCAGAAGGTGGGCGAAGTTTGGAAGCTGCCGCTCAGCGACACCAGAAGATTCTGCGCAATATCGTGGGCCGAAAATCCAAGTTCTTCCGCTTTCGTGCGTTCGACCCTCATGCGGAGATAGGGCTCATCAAAGGGCTGCTGGATCCGCAGATCGGCCGTTCCAGTAACGTATTTCAGTTTTTCGAGGAGTGCATTTGCGTAGCGCTGGTTTCCCTCCAAGTCGTTTCCCACGACCTGCACATCGATGGGAGCCGGCAGGCCAAAATTAAGGATCTGGCTGACCATGTCGGCAGGCAAGAAGGCGAAGGTCACGCCCGGGAACTGCTTTGGAAGCGACAGGCGAAGCTGGTGAATGTAATCGTCCGTGGGATGGTGCTTGGCGGAAAGGGTCACAAGAATGTCGGCGTCCGATGAGCCAACCGGCGCGGAATTGCTGTAGGAGAGGTTGATGCCGCTGTAGGGCAGACCGATGTTGTCAATGACGTTGTGGACTTCGCTTGCCGGAATCTGCTGCCGAATCGACTGCTCGACCTGATCACAAAGGTTGGCGGTTTCTTCAATACGCATGCCGGTGGGAGCACGAAGATGAAGTTTGAAAGTGCCGCTGTCAACGCTGGGGAAAAAGTCGCGGCCCAGCCATGGGAGGAGAATTGCCAGAGAGCCAAGGCAAGTGGCGAAGAACGCAGCCAGGAAAAGGGCGCGGTGATGGAGGCAAGTTTCCAGCAGGCCGCGATACGCCAGGCGAAACCTCTCGAAGGCCGCTTCGAAGCCCTTTTGTAACCGTACCAGCGGGTTACGGCTGGAAGCATGCCCTTCATGCTTCTCTCCCCGCAAGAGGTACTTCGCCATCGTTGGGACGATCGTCCGTGAAAGGAAATACGAGGCCAACATGGCGAAAACGACGGCTTCCGCGAGCGGCACGAACAAGTAGCGCGCAACACCGGAGAGCAGGAACATGGGAGCGAACACGATGCAGATGGAAAGCGTGGACACGAAGGCAGGTGTCGCGATTTGCGACGCGCTTTCCAGGACAACGGTGTCCATGTCCTTGTCTGGCTCCGCCTCGCGATTGCGATTAATGTTCTCGACCTCAACGGTCGCGTCGTCCACCAGGATGCCGACCGCCAGGGCGAGCCCGCCGAGCGTCATGATATTGATCGTTTCCCCGATCGCGCTCAGCACAATGATGGAGGTGAGGATGGCCAGAGGGATCGAAGTGGCAATGATGACGGTGCTTCTCCAACTGCCGAGAAAGGTGAGGATCATGAAGGCGGTCAGACACGCGGCAATAAGCGTTTCTCTGACAACTCCACTGATTGCGCCTCGAACAAAGATGGACTGATCCGCCAGCGGTGATATCTGCAGTTGGGGTGGAACAGTCGTTTGGATTTGAGGGAGCAGACCCTTGATGCCGGCGATTACGTCTAGCGTTGACGCATTGCCGGCTTTTTGGATCGTCAGCAATACAGAGCGCTGGCCATCGACGCGCACGATATTCGTTTGCGGGGGAAAACCGTCGCGCACCCAAGCCACGTCTTTGATGTAGATCGTGGTGCCGCCGATGGTCTTGATGGGGATGCGGTTCAGGTCCGCAATCGTCTGCGGCGCCGCGTTGGGAATGGAAACATCGTATTCCCTGGAGCCGATTTTGGAAGTTCCCGTAGGAAGAATCAGATTTTGAACGCTGATCGCGTTGACGACATCCAGGGCGGAGAGGCCCTTCGACTGCAACGCTGTCGTATTCAGATCGACCTGCACCTGGCGCTGTTTTCCACCATAGGGATAAGGTACAGATGCGCCAGGAACTGTGATGAGCTGGGTCCGAATGTAGTTCAAGCCATAGTCGTTGAGTTCTTGCTCAGACAGATTTTGTCCCGAGAGGGCCAACTGGAGCACGGGCACACTCGATGCGCTGTAGGCAAGAATGAGAGGCGGGGTTGATCCCGCGGGCAACTGTTTGAGTTGGGTCTGGGAAACCGCCGTAATCTGGGCGATACCTTGTTGAATATTCGCGTTTGGCTGCAGAAATACTTTGACAACGGCAATGCCATAGAGTGACTGCGATTCAATATGCTCGATGTTGTCAACGGTGGTGGTAAGAGCCCTCTCCGTGATGCTAACGATGCGGTCGGCGATGTCCTCAGGTACGAGGCCGTTGTAAGTCCAGATGATGCTTACCACGGGAATGTTGATGTTCGGGAAGATGTCGGTTGGCGTCCGAACAATCGAGAGCCCGCCCATGCTCAGGATGAGTATGGACACCACCACAAAGGTGTATGGCCGGCTCAGTGCTAGTTTGACAATCCACATAATTCACCCCTCCGGCCTGGCCGGATCCATTTCTCAAATCGACCTACTGCCTGTGTTTCGGAGTCTTGGCGTCCAGTGTCGAAACCAATTGACGGGCTGCTGGAGGTACCGCGACCCTTCGGGACAGAACGATATCGCTCGCCGGGATCTTCTTACCGTACAGACGACGGTTGTCGCCGTTGTCAGGCCGGATGGTGGAGCCTTCGAGGGAGACTCCGGCAAACAGGCCACGCGCCCGTGAATAACTCAGGATTTCGGCTCGCAGAGTTGCGTCCGTTTCGGCCGACGAATCGCGGCCGGCTGGACCTGCGGCGACGGATGCGTCGCCTCCCAGCTTGACCTTGCTGGCGAGGATGCCCCGCGCGCCGCGTTCATTCATCACGAGCAAGACAAAATCCGTGGCTTCTCCACCGATCTGAAGGCCGAAGCTGCCGCCCTCGAGAGCCATCATCGTGGGAGCGCTCCACGGTCCTCGGAAGTCTTCACCGTTGCGGCACGACATAGCGCCCCGCCCATAGCTTCCGCCGACGATGAAGGCGGCTTTCAGGACGGAGGGAAACACGACAACGCAATCTGCCTTGTCGAGGAGGTCTTGCGGGATGTTGTCAGGAACGTCGAGAATTTCTTTCAAGACTGTCCCACAATTTCTCAATCGGTCGTCATCTTTGGTTTGGTCCGCTGCGCTTGCCACTTGGGTGAGCGGCGGCAGGACAACTAATAAAATGCTGCTTAGACAGGTGAAAAACTTTCGCATGTGATTTCCCTCCAGGAGTCCTTCTTGACTCTGGCCCCAGATAATGCAGCCGGGATGCCAGATGGGAGCGAGCGCGGAAGTTTCAGAAAGTGATTGAAAACAGGGAGCTTAAGAAAGGGGAAGCCGAAATTGGTCGGGAGGACCGAGGAGCGATGAGTCCGGCACATTGGATGATTGTCAGCACGCTGACAGCGCCGCTTTCAGAGGGAGAGCGGCTTGCGAAAGGGGAGGAACGAGGATGGAACGGAGACGCCTGCCTCTGGTGGGGCCACGCAGATTTTAAGGGCTGCTCTCGCGGAAAGCTTATGAACTCACAGTTGAGAAGCGGTCGAAATTGCATTTGACGACGAGAAGGGTTACATCATCGTTGAAATGATCGCCGCAAAACTCTGCTGCAGCGTTATAGATATTGGTCATGAGGTCCTCGGCGGACAGAGAAGAACCGCGGAGCACTTCGGCGGAAAGACGTTCCATGCCGAATTCTTCGCCAAGCGGGTTCTCTGCCTCCGTGACGCCATCGGTGTAGAAGACCAGTACGTCACCGCCGGCAATGTCAGCTGAGGCCAGCTCGCAAATTTCTTCTGGGGAAAGTCCGATGGGTGGGCAGGACGAATCCATCCGCGTAAGGGTACCCGTCTTAACTCGAAACAAAAGAGCGGGATTGTGGCCGCAGTTCACGTAGTGGATTGTCCGTTTGCGTGTATCAATTTCCGCGATCAGCAGCGTCACGTACCGTTCGGCGTCCGATACCAAGTGGATGCCCGCATTCAATCGTTCCACTTGCTCGAGCATGTTTCGATCCTTGCCGGACTCAAGCCGCATGGCTGCCGCCGTCGCGGACATCAAAAGGGCGGCGGGAACGCCTTTTCCGGATACATCGGCAATGACGATCTGCATGGTGTGCGCGTCGACGGGAACATAATTATAGTAGTCTCCGCCTACCCCCCTGGCAGGTTGCATCATGCCTGCGATTTCAAGTCCGGCAATTGCCGGCTTGCCCGTGGGAAGAAACATGCGCTGAACCTGCGCGGCGAGTTCCACGTCCTGAAGAAGATCGTCACGTTGCTGCTGGATCGTTCTGGCAAGCAGTTCCCGCTGCCTTATGTACCGCCGGATGACGTAAACGACGAGGGAGAAGCACAGCAGCGCGGAAAGATTGCCGAAGATTCGAAGGTCAGGATGGATAGGTCTTGGGGAGTAATAATCATGGAACAAGATACAAAATACGACGAGACTGTAGCTGAGTTCCTTGCGTAGGAGAATCGCGCCGGCGCCGAGAGGAAAGATGTAGAGGTACACAAGCGAAATCGAGGGAACAACATGGTCGGCATAGGCGACCGCTGCAATCGCTGCCAAGACCAGCGCGAGAGGCAGCCATGGCGGTCCGATGGAAGCCACATCTTTCCGCAAGGGAGCCAGCAGTGGCGCCCCATCGCGTAGGTCAGGCAACTTGGTTGGCGTCAAAGGTCGGGTAGTGCTACTCATCTGGAGTCCATTTCAATAGACTGGTCCACCAAATCAACCAGTTCAGAGATTAAATCTACTTCCCCGTTCGTGGGCTTGGCACCTTGTAGCCGTCGGTAAGGGTCTTGAGGAAGGCGACAAGGGCGTCCTCTTCCTGGTCCGTCAGTTTCAGGTTGCCGAGTTGGCGTTTGTTGAGATTGGTTGAGTCCTCGGGCGCCGGCCAGCACGTGACCTTCTCGCCGGGATCAGCAGCATTGCACTTGGGCAGAACGTCCCGCGTATTGTAAAAATGCACGACTTCTTTCAGGCTTTTGAAATAGCCGTTGTGCATGAAGGCCTTCACAAAGTCAGGCGTTGGACGCATGTCAACATTGCGCAACGTGGGGACCTGGAATTTCGCTTCGAATTTCGGAGCGAGTTTAATCCATTCAGAATCAGGATCCAGTTGACCGCTGTCGCTTTGCAGCGTGCGCAGAAAGGATCCGACTCCCATATCGATGTACGCCGCTCCGGCGAGGTTGGGAGTGTAGCCGCGTTGGTCGGGCTGGCCCTCGTAATTGTATTGCAATCCCGGATTCCTGGGGACGCCGAGATTGCTGGCGGTAAAGTCCGTGAATAAGGGCTCTTCGCCCGGCCCGCCATCGCGATGACACTCGTTGCATCGCGCCTTGCCGCGGAATAGTTCATAGCCCAATTTTTCCTGCGGCGTGAATTGGTCCTTCCCTGCCTGCACGTAATCATACTTCGACGTGAAGGGACTAACCTCCGGCGAGAACTCGTATGCGGAAACCGCCAGCCCGAATTCGTCGTAGACATGATCGGCGCGAGTTCGGTCTGCGGGACTTAGGTGGACCGGATACTGATCATTCGCGGGCGGCGGCCCTGGAGTCGCACATACTTTTTCCACATCGGCAGGCCAGTGAATGTTGAACGAATCCGACCCCCACACGGTCTCAAAGAGCTTGCGATAGGGAGCGCTCGAAAGGCGGTAGGCAACACAAGTGGAATCCGGCAACCCCATTTCTACGGGGTTCGTCGGCGGCCCCTGCGCTTGTTCGGCGCTGGGATTCTGCAGTCGGTAGCCGCTCGCGCGCATATCCCAGAAATTGCCGCCAACGAAATCACCCTGAAGAGCGTTGTAATGGAGCACCGGCGCGAAGGGCGCATACATATAGCTCTGCGGCTTTCGGTTGCTGAATCTCGTTCTCACAGATCCCGGATACGACACGGTGGTCTCATTCAAAGACTGAATCGGCCCGGTGAATCCTGTCTCCGGCGTATGGCAAAAACTGCAGGCCTCGTTCTGATGGACCGAGAGGCGCTTATCGAACAATAGTAATTTCCCCAGGGTGTGGACCTGTCCTTGGTGATCGAGCGTAGTGTGTTCCATCTGGCTTAGAGTGTCGGCCTCAATGCGATCAACTTCGGCGACGACCCTCGCCACATCTCGATCGAACGAACGAGGCATCTGGCCGCCGAGGTTGCTCGGAGACTTCGCTTCGCGGGCTACCGGCGCACCAGGCTGCGATCTACCGGCCACAGAGTTTAAGAGCGCGCCGAAGGTGAGAAGACCGAATAGCGACGCGCCGGGATTCCGATTACGCATGGTTTCGTCTTTCCTCGCGTCAACGATCAATCCGCCTTGTGCCAGGTGCGATCCGGGTCATAGACAGTCATCGCTTGTGCCAGCTTTGTTGTGTCGGGACCAAGGTCCTTTTCGTAGATGGTACCCGATTTGTCAACGATGAACGTCATCACACCTGAGGAGCGGTACTCGACAGGGTAAGCGACGAAGGCGAATCCCGCGCTCATCTTGCCGTCGACGATGTAGTTTTTTGCGCCGCCGGGTGCATGAGGCCCTTGCTTCGTGAGGATCCGGAACATATACCCATTGAACGGCACATGCTCGCCGACCTGGTCCTGTGGAAGATTCTGGCGCGCGTAGGCGATAAGGGGGTTGATTGGGCTATCGAACTCGTCACTAGCACCGTGCCAGTACAGACCATTGTGCTGGCCTTCATCGCTGACCAATCTCTGGGCAAATTGCTTGGGGAGGTCCCCCGGCGGGCGGGCAAAATATTGTTTTTGCGCGTCGACCAACTCGCGGCATGCATCCTCGACCGCAAGTTCATTTTTGCCGATGCGCCGGAATAGGATCTCGTCCTTGCCTGCCGGCGTGTCGAAATACCACGAACCGTGGTTATTCACCAGCGGAATCGGGAACGGCCAGTTTTCCGCGCCGACAATCAGGCTTACAGCTCCGTTCGCTTCTGTGACGAAACGATGCATCTCCTGGTATTTAACGACGAAGCCAACGCGAGCGTCCGAGTCTTCCTCTGG
>Ga0210410_10006447_pt1 | contig 10211 bp, 13 predicted proteins | sample IncBWC4MmetaG_FD_161058 | JGI IMG/M metagenome (GOLD analysis project Ga0210410, IMG submission 161058) | Forest soil microbial communities from Barre Woods Harvard Forest LTER site, Petersham, Massachusetts, United States - Inc-BW-C-4-M | ecosystem: Environmental > Terrestrial > Soil >... | reverse complement strand
GATCGCGCCGGGACTGAAGCTTTTCGCGCTGCATGCCGCCGACGGCACGCCGATCATGCTGACCGACAGCCGCGAAGCGGCGGTCGCGAACGCATGGAGCAATGAGCTGCAGGCCGTCAGCGTTCACTGACCCGGCCCTTGCCGGTGTCACTGACCCGGCCCCTTGCCGGTGGCACGGTAGCCGTTCGCGGCTGACAGTGCGCTACATCAGAATTCGAGGCGCGCGGGCGTCTGTCATCGGCTTGGCCGGGTACAGACGCCCGTATTGTCTTTGAAGCGCGTCACGCTCGTGCATGCATTCTTAATTGCCAACCGAGTGCATGTAGGCCCGGTCTTCTGCCGGAAGCCCGTCCAGCCAGGCTTTCTCATCGCCCGGCTCGGGAAGGATGTGGCCGTATTCGGCCATCTGCCTGGCGGGAATCTCAGTCAGGTAAACCCACACCAGACGCTTCGTGAGTCCCGAGAGATCGGCGATCGCGGTCACCATTTCGGTCACGAGCCGCTGGCGGTCGGGAACGCTGCGGCCGGCACGAATGAACCCATGAACGAAGATCTGCTCCGATGCGAGCGGCGCGCCGCCCATGAAGTGGTTGCCTTTGGCAACATCGGTGTAGATCACCTGCGCAAAGAACGAGGCCGCGCCGGTCACCGCATTATGGATGCGCGTGATTTCGGCGGCGATCGCCGATTTTTTGCCTGCGTCGAGCAGGCCGGCAGGCGACGTGCAGTGATATGTCGGCATTTTGATCTCCCTGTCGTGGATGGTTCGTTGACGGCACGCTTATACGGGTATATACCCGTAATATGAATGATGACCCCTGTCTATGCACGTCCTTGCGACAGGCGGCGCTGGCGGCGACGCAGATCTATGATGAGGCACTTGAGCCGTCAGGTCTGAGGATCACGATGTTCCGTCTGCTGCGCCGGATATCGGAAGCGGGGCAGCCGACGATCAGCGAGCTGGCGCGCATCGTCGATCTCGATCGCAGCACGCTCGGCCGAAATCTGAAAGTGCTCGAACGCTCGGGCCATGTGCAGCTGTCCGGGGGACAGGATGAGCGCAGCAAGATCGTCAGCTTGACCGCCAAGGGCAGGACGAGGTTTGAAAAGGCGCTTCCGCTTTGGGCGAAAGCGCAGCAAACGATGCAGGCGCGGCTCGGAGATGAAAAAGCGGCCGTTTACGCGATTCAGTCGAAGCTAAACCGGAAGGCAGCACAGGTTTGAGCTTGCACAGCCCTGTGAGGCCTTCAACCCAGCCGATCCAGCGAAAGGTCCACGATGCCTCTGGTAAGAATAGATATCGGCGATGCCGCGACACCGCAATTGACCCGGGTAATCAGCGAGGTCGTTTACGCCGCGATGATCGAAATTGCCAAAGTGCCGCCGCACGACAAATTCCAGATCATCACCCGTCACGCCGCCGAGCAGCTGATCTACCCGTCCGAAGGCTATCTTGGAATCGATTACACGCCGGGCATCATTTTTATCCAGGTTTTCTGGGTCGCGGGACGAAGCACGGATGTGAAAAAGGCGTTTTACCGCAAGATCGCCGACGATCTTCACGCGCGAGCGGGCGTGCGGAAGCAAGACGTGTTCATCAATTTGATCGATTCGGCGCGGGAGGATTGGTCATTTGGCAACGGCGAAATGCAGTACGCACCAACCTAGAGCCTTTTCCGTTCCGATTGAATCGGAACGGGGCTCTATTTCGTTTTTTGACGCGTTTTCTTGACGCGAACCGGTATCCACTTCGCTGGAAAACGCTCGAGGAAGTTGAACGGCTACGCCGCTGGACGGGTCACATGACTGACGGTGAGCTTCAATCCGTCACGGGCGTGGACGCATCGCCGACCGCGCCGCTCGGCGAGACGCTGCTCGTCCTCAACGCCCATGCGCAGGAACTGTCCTGGCTTGAGCCGGCGCGGCTCCAGCATCTCGTCAAACAGGCATTCCTCGCGCGAAGAATTGGCAATCTAGATGCGTTCATCCTCGCCCTCGACCAGGACGCCAAATACGACAGTCCAAATTTCCTCTGGTTCCGCGCGCGCTATTCGCGCTTCGTTTATGTCGACAGGGTCGTGGTCGCATCATCCGCGCGCGGACACGGCTGCGCGCGCCGGCTTTACCTGGATCTGTTTGAACATGCGGTGCGGGCAGGACACGATCGTATCGTCTGCGACGTCAACACGCGCCCTCCGAACCCGGGACCGGACGCTTTCCATGCCGCGTTGGGATTTGTCGAAGTGGGTAGCGCCAGCATCCACAACAGCAAGACGGTGCGGTATTTGTCGCGAACGCTTGGCACGCTGACCGGCGCCTCAACGCATTGCTGATCGAAGCCTTACGCCGCACTCGCCGGCGGCAAAGCCAGGACCGAATAGATCGCCTGGGCGTCGCGCGAGGCGCGCAGCTTCTTGGCGACGTCCTGGTCGCGCAGCAGTCGCGCGATCCGCGCCAATGCCTTCAAATGATCGGCGCCCGCGCCTTCCGGCGCCAACAGCAGGAACACGAGGTCGACCGGCTGGCCGTCCATCGCCTCGAAGTCGATCGGGCGTTCGAGACGGGCGAAAAACCCGAACAGCTTTTCGAGTTTGGGCAGCTTGCCGTGGGGGATGGCGACGCCATAGCCGACGGCCGTGGTTCCAAGCTTCTCCCGCTGCAGCAGCACTTCGAAAATCGAGCGCTCGTTCTGCCCGGTCAAGGTGGCGGCCCGGGCGCTGAGTTCCTGCAACGCCTGCTTCTTGCTGATGACCTTCAACGCCGGGAGGATCGCCTCGGGTGCGACCAGATCGGTAATCGTCATGGGGCGTTCCGAGGTGAATTGAACCGTCAGGGTGCGAGATAGGTTTTAGTGCGGCGGCGTCAAGAAGATGAGACGGGAGGCGGGCTTAGGCCCGGGTCCCGATTTGGGGGCTTCTACTCCAACGCATGACCGGTGCCAACTCCCGAGAGCCCGTTTCCGGGCCCTATCCTTAAAGGGCGGCGGACCATAGGGAGGGGTTTTTCGGGCGTCAATGCTTACAGGCATATATGTCAGGGGGTAACCGCCGGGGGGTCGACCCAGCCGACATTGCCGTCGGGGCGCCGGTAAATGATGTTCACCCGGCCGCTCGAGCCGTGCTGGAACACGAGGCAGGCGGCCCCGGTCAGATCCAGTTCCATGACCGCCTCGCTGACCGAAAGCCGTTTCAGCGCGGTGGTGGCCTCCGCAATGATGACGGGGCTATACGCGGTGACCTCGTCGCCTTCCGCCGGCGCCTCGATGACATAGCTCGGCGCGTCGAGTATCGCTGTGTCCATCCCGGCCATTGCCTCGGTAGCCGCGTAGGTCTTGCGGGCCGAGCGATCCTTCAGGCGGCTCTTGTAGCGGCGCAGGCGCTTTTCGATCATCAACAGCGCCTGGTCGGCGCTGGCATAGGCGTCGGTGGCGTTTGAATCGGCCTCGAGCGTGATTCCGGAATCCAGGTGCAGCGAGCAATCGGTCCGGAAACCGAAGCCATCCTTGCTCAGCGTGATATGGCCGGAATAATTGCCATCGAAATATTTGCGCAGCACCTCATCGGTGCGTTCGCTGACGCGCGAGCGAAGCGCCTCGCCGACACTGATGCTTTTTCCCGAGATTCGAAGGGTCATTTGATGCCTCGCTTGATGCCTCGACTGCTCTGGTTTGGCTGGAGCGTGCACTGTCGGGTATCCGACACTATCGCGATTTAACGCGAACGCAATCAGGCCGGCGCCGTATCGCGGGACCGGTCGGAGGATGCGGCAGGGGCTGAGAGGGCATTACCGAGCATGCTTTGCTTGTCACGGCGGCGTTGCACCGACGAAGGAATTCGCATCGCTTCGCGATATTTCGCGACCGTGCGGCGGGCAATATCAATGCCCGACTCGCGTAATCGTTCCACGATCGTATCATCGGAGAGGATCGCGGCCGGCGCTTCCGCATCGATCAATTGCTTGATGTGGTGGCGGACGGCCTCGGCCGAATGGGCCTCGCCGCCGTCGGCCGACGCAATCGAGGCGGTGAAGAAGTATTTCAGTTCGTAACTGCCGCGATTGGTCGCCATGTATTTGTTGGCGGTCACCCGCGACACCGTCGATTCGTGCATCTGGATTGCGTCCGCCACCGCCTTGAGATTGAGCGGCCGCAAATGCGCTACGCCATGGGTGAAGAAGCCGTCCTGCTGGCGCACGATTTCGGTCGCGACTTTCAGGATGGTGCGGGCGCGCTGATCGAGCGCGCGGACCAGCCAGGTCGCATTCTGCAGGCAATCGGTGAAGTAGGATTTGTCGCCGTCCTTGCGAATCGTCTTCGACAGCTCGGTATAATAGACCTGATTGACCAGCACGCGCGGTAACGTGTCGCTGTTGAGTTCGACATGCCAGCCGCCGTCGGGACCGGGCCGCACATACACGTCCGGCACCATGGTTTGCGTCCGCGCCGAGCCGAACTTCAAACCGGGTTTTGGATCGAGCCGGCGGATCTCGCCGATCATGTCGGTGATGTCTTCGTCGTCGACGCCGCAGAGTTTTCGTAAGCTGGCGATGTCGCGCTTGGCCAGGAGATCGAGATGCTCGACCAGCGCCTGCATGGCGGGGTCATAGCGATTGAGTTCGCGCAGCTGGATCGCCAGGCACTCGCTCAAGCCCCGCGCGCAAACGCCGGGCGGATCGAATTTCTGCAGCACCGCGAGAACGGCATCGACGTCTTGCTGCGGTGCACCGAGCCGTTCGGCGGCCTGCCCGAGATCCGGCGGCAGATAGCCGGCGTCGTCAACCAGATCGATCAGATACTGCCCGATCATACGCTGCGCCGGCTCGGTGAAAGCGACGGACAGTTGCTCGGCGAGATGGCCGCCAAGGGTAACCTCGGCGGCGACAAAGGCCTCGAGATTGTAGTCGTCGTCGTTGGAGGCGCCGCCGCCCCATTCGGTATAGGCGGTCGGCGCCGCGTCCTGCGCGGCACGCGCTGCCGCCTCGGCGGGCTCCTCGGAGAATACGTTGTCGAGGCCGGTATCCAGCGTCTGCTCGATCTCGGCGCGGGTGCCGAGATCGCGGTTCATCCACTCTTCCTGGCCGGGCTCAAAGCCGCCGCCGGCCATGCCCGCGGCATGTTCGGCACCGGAATCGTCGCCAAAACTGCCGGAATCACTCGATTCGGAGAGTTCCGCCCTCTCGTCGGTCCGCTCCGGGGTGAGTTCGCCGGCGACCGGCGCTTCCGGCCCGTCATTGGCGCGTTCCAGCAGCGGGTTCCGCTCCAGTTCCTCCTCGACGAACGCCGAAAGGTCGAGATTCGACAGCTGCAGCAGCTTGATCGCCTGCATCAACTGCGGCGTCATCACCAGCGACTGAGAATGTCGGACCTCTAGTCTTTGCGTTAGCGCCATGGAGGCAAGAACCGTTCCCTGAAAGTTGGTCCGATTCTTGCTTATATTAGTCCGGAGCCGATGTACACGGCTTGACGGATGCTAAAAATGGGCTAGAGGCGGAATTCCTCGCCAAGGTAAAGACGGCGTACATCCGGATTGTTGACGATCTCATCCGGGCTTCCCTCGGTCAAGATTTCCCCGGCATAGACGATATAGGCACGGTCGGTGAGGCCGAGCGTTTCACGCACATTGTGGTCGGTGATCAGGACGCCGATGCCGCGATTGGTGAGGTGGCGGACCAGATCCTGAATGTCGCCGACCGCAATCGGATCGATGCCGGCGAAGGGTTCGTCGAGCAGCATGTAATTGGGACGCGTGGCGAGCGCGCGCGCGATTTCGACGCGGCGGCGCTCGCCGCCGGACAGCGCGATCGACGGCGTTTTACGCAAGCGCGTGATGTTGAATTCATCGAGCAGCGAATTCAGTTCGGCCTCGCGTTTTTTCCTGGAGGGCTCGACCACCTCCAGCACCGCGCGGATATTCTGCTCGACGGTGAGGCCGCGAAAGATCGAGGCTTCCTGCGGCAGATAGCCGATGCCGAGCCGCGCGCGCTGATACATCGGCAGCTTGGTGACGTCGTGGCCGTCGAGTTCGATGGCGCCGCGATCGGCCTTGATGAGGCCGGTGATCATGTAGAAAACCGTGGTCTTGCCGGCGCCATTGGGCCCAAGCAATCCGACCGCCTCGCCACGCCGGACATAGATGCTGACGCCACGCACGACCTGGCGGGTGCCGAAGCTCTTTTCCACGCTATGCACAGCCAGATAGCCCGGCCGCTTGATCAGGCGCGGCGCCCCGGCGCCGTTGGTCTTGCCGGCAGGCTTGCCGGGCCTGGGGCTGGGACGCGGGGCTTCCGCCCGGGGCGGTTCGGCTGCCGGCTGCGGGATCGGCAGATCCAGCCCGGGCACCGGTGCGGTGCGGGCCATCGGCGGCGCGTCGCGCACCGGGCTCGTCAGCATGTCGCCGAAGGCGTCGCCAAGCGCGGTGATGTCGTCGCGCGAGCGCGCAAATCCTGCCGGACCGCGTTTCGCAGGACGTCGACGGAAGATGCCGAGAATGTCCACCATCCCGCTTCGCTTAAGCCTTTCACGGTGATCCCGCGACCCATCCGCGGTGATTCGATTCGCTCGCGAACCATGAATTAATGGGCGCCCCTTGCCCAGCGATCCGCCTCAATCCCCTGCGGCGATACCCAACCGGGCCCGGCTCAGTAGATACAGGGTCGCACCGCGCGCTTCAACCTCGCGGCTGCAGAATAATATATAAGTAATTGATTTACTTAGGCTTACCCGGGATCAGCGAGGGAATTGCGGGGCTCGGACCGGCCGCGGCGGACCCACAGCCCTGCCCCTGCAGGAACAGGCCCTGGACCTTGCCGCTGTCGGATTCGACCCGCGACACCCCTGTCGTCATGTCGACCAGCAAGCGATCGCCGCGCAGTACGTTCTTGCACTGGGTCAGCACCACGCGGCCGGTCATGGTGATCAAATTGGCCTTGGTGTCGAAAATCGCGGTTTCGCCGGTCACCACTTGATCTTTCTGGGTCACGACCACGCTGCCTTTCGCCTCCAGCCGGCGGATCGACGAACTGCCGCCGGGCCCGGGGGTTGCCGACTGGATCGGAGCGGATTTCGCAGCTTTCGAACTCGCCGGCGGCGGCGTGGTTGACGACGAGCTAGAATCGTAGAACACCACCAGCGTTTTCGACGTCATGGTGGTATCGCCCTGCACCACCTTCACATTGCCGGCAAACGTCGCTTCCTTTTTCTTGTCGCGCATCTCAAGCGAAGCGGCCTCGATCTGAATCGGCTGATCTCTGTTCTGCGAAAAGCCCTGCATCGCGTTGGGCACGCCCGACACGGCACCCTGCGCGCAGGCTTCGGCGCCGGCCAGCAGCGCGAGTGCGAATGCCGCTACCGCAAAACTGCGCGAAAAAAACATCATCTTGAAAATCATTTCGTATGCGAAGGTTTGCTGGCAACCGACCGCGTCTTCGGCGGCGGCGGGACAGGTTCAGGTGCAGCGGGTTCGTTGGCGGGCTGGCCGGACGCGCTATCGTCACCGAGCTTGTCCAGGTTCATCACGACATTGCCTTCGAACCGCACCACCTCGCCGCTGTTGAGAATCCTGAGTTTGTCTGATGTGAGCGTTCCGTTGAGCAATTTGACGTCGACATGTTCGTCCGACGTCACCGTGCCTTTGTTGATATCGACATAGGCCTGCGACATGCGGGCCTCGTAGCCGGTGGAGGATTGCAGGAAGATATCTTTGCGCAGGTCCAGCATTTGCTCCTTGCTGTCGTAGTAGCCGGTGCGCGCGTCCATCGTCACCGTCGACTTGTCTTCCATCAAAACCTTGGCCCGCAACGTCTTGAGTTCGACGTGATCCGGATCGGTCAGATCCTGGATCGCGGCCTTGGCCCAGAGTTCGTACGGCCGCTGGTCGGTCGAAAAGCCGGCGAGATGCGGCGATTCCATCGTGACCTTGGTGCCGGATACCACGAGATTTCCGATTTCGACGGGCAGTTTGGGCAACAGGATCCGGAACGGGTTGAAGATCGATACGGCCACGATGCTCGCCATCGCGAGCAGGACCGCCGCAGGAACCGCGATGCGCAACAGCCGCACCATCCGGCTGTGGCGCGCCGCGCGGGCAAAGCGCGCCTCCAGTCCGATCAGGTAGGCTGGGTTCTGTATCGAGTTCACCGCTGCTCCAAAGCGCGAGATGATCCCGCCATTGTACCCGGCATTGCCTGACTGCGCAGCCCGGACGTGGTCCCAGCAGTGTGACGGAAACGGGGCGGACCGAGGAATTTTGCCTTGTCCCGGACGCGGTGCAGCGTTCTTTACGATGCACCGCAGAGCCGGGACCCACATGGACCCCGGATCAGCTGCCCACCGCTACCGCGCTGCGCGGCATCCGGGGCAAGCCTTAAGAATGCGCGAAAATGTCCTCGGCCTCCCAGCCGTCCAGATCGAGCCTGGCCCGGGTCGGCAGGAATTCGAAACAGGCTTTTGCGAGGTCGGTGCGGCTCTCGCGCGCCAGCATGGCATCGAGCCGTTCGCGCAGGCCATGGAGATGCAGCACGTCGGAAGCAGCATAGGCCAGTTGCGCCTCGCTGAGGGCTGGCGAGCCCCAGTCGCTCGATTGCTGCTGTTTCGACAGGTCGATATTGAGCACCTCGCGCACCAGGTCTTTCAGGCCATGCCGATCGGTGTAAGTGCGGGTGAGGCGGGAGGCGATCTTGGTACAGTAGACCGGCTGCGGCATCACGCCGAAGGCGTTGTAGAGTGCCGCGAGATCGAAGCGGGCGAAGTGAAAGATCTTTGTGATGTTCGGATTGCCGAGCAGCGCCTTCAGGTTCGGCGCGTCGGTGTGCCCCTTCGGAATCTGGATGACATCGGCGCTGCCGTCGCCATTCGACATCTGCACCACGCAGAGCCGGTCGCGATGCGGGTGCAACCCCATGGTCTCGGTATCGATCGCAACCGATTCCTTGTAGCGGGAGAGTTCGGGCAGGTCGCCGCGATGCAGGCGGATGGTCATGAAATGAAGCCTCGTGTCTTTGGTCGATTCGACGCGAGACACTAGCGTCCAAAGCCCCGTGAGGCGAGCGCCCCGGACGCTATAAAACAGCCATATCGGCGCGATTTTCCGGCGCGCGGCGGTTATTTGGCGCGAAGCTGGCCGATGGCGCTGAGCCAGTTCTCCATGTGGAAGGTTTTCGCGATTTTGCCGTTCCGGATGGTCTGGATATCGACGGCCATGATTCGAAAGCTTTTGCCGCTATGCGGGACGCCGAACAATTCGCCGGCAGGCGTGCCCGTCACTTCGCCGCGCACGATGACGCGGTCGCCCGCGACCAGCACTTCCTTGATGTCGAATTTCATGTCCGGAATCGTGTTGGCGAAATTCGTGACCACCTTGATCGAGGTGTCGCGGCCCCAGCGTTCGCCCGGCAGATAGCCGGCGCAGGATTCGTAATCCTCCGTCAGGATCTGTTCCTGAATGGCTTTGACGTCGCCGCGGCTGGCGACATTGAACAGGCTATACCAGGGTCCGATCACGGCGCGGACTGTTGGCTCGGTGAGAACAGTCACGATGTTTCCTTGTCGGTTGCCGCCGCACGCCGCCACAGCAGTGCCGCGGTGAAGGCGATGAGCGCGAGTGCGATGGGGTGAAAGACAGGCGGCGTCGCACCGCCAAGTGACAGCACCGACATGTCGAATATCGGCAGTGCCACGGTGACCGTCACGAGAATGGCCAGCGGCGTCCATTGCCGCGAAACCAGGAAAATCGCGCCGGCGATGGCAATAACGAAGTTGCGGGACAGATAGACCCGATAGAACAGCGCGCCGGCGGGGTCGGTGACCTCCGCGCCGAAACGCGCGGAAGCCAGTTCGGGCGCCGTCATTCCGCGAATGGAAAGAACCGCGAACGCCAACAGCAGCAGCGCGCTTAGAACGATGGCGGCGAGATCGAGCGACCTTTTCACATCGAACCTTCGCAAACGAGTTGGGAGACGGGCGCCAACGAGGGTTTCGGTAATATGTATGCTGACCTACATATTATGTAAGTCGACATACCGATTTGCAACTGATATTTTTTCGCATGCCAAAAGCTACTGATTCCAAAGGAAAAACACTGGCCGCCGCGGCGAAACTGTTGCGCCAGCAGGGCTATCACGGCACCGCGCTGCACGACATTCTGGCCGCCGGCGGCTCGCCGCGCGGGTCGCTCTATTTCCATTTCCCCGGGGGCAAGGAGCAGATCGGCGAGGCA
>Ga0210410_10006446_pt1 | contig 10212 bp, 8 predicted proteins | sample IncBWC4MmetaG_FD_161058 | JGI IMG/M metagenome (GOLD analysis project Ga0210410, IMG submission 161058) | Forest soil microbial communities from Barre Woods Harvard Forest LTER site, Petersham, Massachusetts, United States - Inc-BW-C-4-M | ecosystem: Environmental > Terrestrial > Soil >... | reverse complement strand
CTACCACCTTGCGATCAGATAGCCAGCGGCAATGGCTCAAATTCGGCCTTGCATAGCGATCAGGCCGAAGTCCGAGTTGGGTCAAAAGGCGAAATACTCGCCGCGAGCAGATGTTTTTCGCTGTTCCCGCGAAGCAGACATTTCCTCGGGCAATTGTCGAAGGCGAACTGCTTCACTTTGTAGATGCCGGCGTGCGTCCTGATCTCCGCGACCGGCATGGTCGAGCCTGCGGTCACCGGCTCCAATTCGGCGCGCGCTTCACGAAGCGCTCGGTGATCCCGGCGGCCAGGATCCGCTCGCCGGAACCAGTTTCGTGGAGGTCGTATCCCAGCGGAGCCCCCAACTCAGGCTGTCTTCCGTCACATCGTAGGCGGTTCAATGTCCGGCGCGAGAGGCGCCCGGTTTGGCGCGCCCGGATCGTCCACTTGTAATTTAAGATCGGCCGCCTTTTCCAATAAAGCAGCGGAAATTTTAGGGTCCTTAGTTGCCTTGGCCAACCCAAAAAGGATCGCGGCCTGACGCACGAAGTACTCTTTCCCGATCATCGGGCTTTCCCCCTGGTATCCCAGCCGCCCGACGCCCTTACGCGGAAATTGTGGGTTGGTTCCGGCAAAAGCGTGCAAAAGTGAACATGTGGCCTCGGTGCAACATGCGGGCGCAGGTGCTCCCGTAGGAGAGCACTCAGTTTCCATTCCAAACTAGGTCACTGCTGATTGCTTATGCGCCGTCAAGGTGCCGCATTCTTCGCTGCCCATCAGGCACGAATAGCTGGCGACATCGCGCCCGAGACTATGGCAGACAGTGGGCGCGTGTTCATTCCGCCACGCCGGCCCGGCGAAGCCCCTCTGCCAACATAGCGAGGTGTTCGAGGCTGGTGAAACGGGCCGCCATCAGCCGGCTGATCGTGAAATTCGGCGCCAGCTCGCGCATCCGCTGGGCGCTCGCCCGAGCCTCGTCTTCCCTCCCCAGCATGGCTAGCGCGGCGACTCGCACAGGCCACGGTGGGCTAAATCGCGGGTTAGCCTGCGCGGATCGGCCGGCCGCGAGCGCCGCCTGCTCGAAATCGCCGGCAAAATAGTGCGCATAGGCTAAACCGTTGTAGGGCAGATGCAGCGCCAGATCGAACGGGCTGAGGCGGATCGCCCGCTCGCCGTATTCGACCGCGGTCGCGTAATTCCCGGCCCAGCCGTAAATCATCGAGCCAAAACTCAGCGCGACAAAAGATGACGGGCTCGATGCCAGCGCGCGATCAAAGGCGTTGAATGCGGTATCGTAGTCGCGATCCTCGGAACCGACCACGAAGGCAGCCGTCCCAAGGGCCGTCGCATCATCCCCGGCCGCGGCAATCGCGATCCGCGCATGGCGAAGCGCGGCGAGTTTGTCCTCCTCGCGCCGATCGCCCCGCAAATACCGGGAATGTTGGCAAAGGGCGATCGCGGCATGGGCGGCCGCATAGTTCGGATCGATCGCGATCGCATGCTCAAGCAGCGGCAATGCTCTGGCGGAAGGTTCGGGCATGCCGCTGAAGGCATCGGAGAGAGCACGCAGATAGAGATCGTAGGCGTCGAGACTGTCCGGTCGCTTGCGCCGGGCGCGCTCGATCTCCGCTTGGCGCAAGCTCGGCTCGATCGCGCCGACGACGCTGAGAGTGATCTCGTCTTGCAACTCGAAGATGTTGTCGAGTGCGCGGTCGTAGCGCTCGGCCCAGACATGGGCGGCATTGGTGGCGTCGATCAGCTGGGCGGTGATGCGCACCCGGTTGCCCAGCTTGCGCACGCTGCCTTCGAGCACATAGCGCACACCCAGATCGCGGCCGGCCTGTTTCACGTCGATTGCCCTACCCTTGTAGGCGAAGGTCGAGTTGCGGGCGATCACGAACAGCTGTCGGAAATGCGACAGCGCGGTAATGATCTCCTCCACCATTCCATCAGCGAAGTAGTCCTGTTCCGGATCACCGCTCATGTTGGTGAATGGCAGAACAGCAATGGAGGGTTTGTCCGGAAGCGCGAGGGGCTGTGCAGTCTCGGTCGACGGTTTTGTTAGCATTGCCGGCGAAGAGCTCGGGCCGATGCGCACGCGCCAAGCGCGCATTGGTTCGGCGATATTCTTCAAAGATTGCGAACCCATATCCTCAAAGGTGATTTCTACCTTGCCACGAATTTGCCGGTGAGCATCGTCGGAAATGCTCACACCACCCGGTTCTGCGATCCCTTCGAGACGCACCGCAATGTTGACGCCGTCACCAAAGATATCATCGCCTTCGATGATAATATCACCGACGTGAATGCCGATGCGAAATTCGATCCGCTTGACCTGCGGTACATCGATATTTTGCTCGGCCATGCCGCGCTGAATTTCGACGGCACATCGCACGGCGTCGACCACGCTGGCGAACTCAATGAGAGCGCCGTCCCCGGTATTCTTGACGATACGCCCGCGATGATCAGTGATTTTGGGATCAAAAAGCGTCCTTCTAAGAGCTTTCAGTTGCGCCAGCGTGCCTTCTTCGTCGATCCCTATCAAGCGGCAAGAGCCCGCGACATCCGCCGCCAAAATAGCCGCCAGTCGCCGCTCTACGTGCTCGCTGCTCAAGATGCACCCCCGGCTCGGGGAAGGATGTTCATATAGCACAATTGTGGGCCGACGTCCGGCTATGCCCCACGTCCGAAATGGGTCCAAACTCGGAAGTCGGCACTCGTAACCGCCTTGTCCGCTTTCCCCCCGATAGCGACCGCGCAGCGGACATTGCGGGATGTCTCAAATGTGCCATGAACGGAAGTGGGCGAATATCTGTTGCGCAAAGAAAAAGCCGCCCGAAGGCGGCTCTCAAATTCAAACCCGATGATCGATGATCAGGGCGGCCATCAATCCTTGCCGAAAGGACAACGATATTGAGTTTTAGCGCGACGATAGCTGAGGCGATCGCGCCATCACGAAGTAGCCAGACCCCGCTGCTCCGAAGAGATAGATTAAAGCAGCGACCCATCCCATTGAATTCAGCGTACCTGCTGTGGTCCCCATAACAACTACAATCAACCCGACGGTGTTGCCGATAATGGTAGCGATAAGCACGCCGCGCACGGATTCCGATGAGCCGTCCCGGGCGAACCAGAAAATTAGACCCAATCCCAACAGTGCTGCACCGAATAATCGCGCCATAAGCACGGTTGAAGCCGAAGTTGCCATTCCATAACTGGCGGCTACCTGTTCCGGAACTAGTACAAAACCGACACCATGCACCAGGGCAAGAACAGCAATGATTGTGAAAAATGTTTTGATCGTCATGGCATATACCCCCTTCCAGCGCCGACAGCGAAATGCTGATCGGCATCGCTAACAGATCGGAACCATTCGGATTATGCAAGAAACGTTATTTGTACGAACGAACTAAGCCGACGGCTGCTGCACCGCACCCCAAAGTGCGCGCCCTCGGCATAAGGGTTCAATCGGTCAATCGCGTCACTATGGCCGTGTGCCGCTCGCTTCCGGTTTGCACCCAACTCCGGACATATCGCTGCGCCGCAATAACTGACGCTTTGTGCCATGAACGGACTCATGCAGCGCACAAATTGCATTTCTACTCGATCAGCTCGTCGGCTCGACCGCTTAGCGCAAGCGGAATGGCGATGCCGAGTGCCCTTGCAGTCTTGAGGTTGATCATCAGCTCTACCTTGGTTGACCTTTGGACCGGAAGATCGCCCGGCTTCGCTCCTTTGAGAATTTTTCCGATATAGATGCCGACCAGACGGTAAGTTTCCGTTTCATTGGCTCCGTAGCTAATCAGCCCGCCGGCTGCGACAAACTTGCGATACGTGAAGAGCGTGGGCACCGCGTGGCGGAGCGACAGTGCGCCAATCTGTTCCATGCGCGAATTGAAGAATAGATAGGGGCCGACAACGAGCGCGTCGGCTCGCAATGCTGCAAAGACCGTATCCAAGTCCTGATCGGTGCTCGCCTGCACAACATGGAGCTGCATTCCGAGGGCGGGAGCCGCCGCCTGCAGGTTGCCGATGAATTGCTCGGTAAGAGCCGGAGCGGAAGGATTGACAAGGACGGCAATGTTGGTTGCCGCAGGCATCAATTCGCGCAGCAGCTCCAGCCGCTTTTGCCCCACCTCGACGTTCAAATTGGTCACGCCCGTCAAGTTTCCGCCCGGCCGATTTAGGCTTGTTACAAGGCCGAGCGTGACCGGGTCGCTCGCTGTCTCGAACACGATCGGAATTGTGGCAGTCGCCACCTTTGCCGCCACTGACGCAGGAGTACCGCCCGCCGCAATCACGGTCACCTCACGGTGAACCAATTCAGCCGCGAGCACCGGCAGTCGATCCTCATGGTCCCCCGCCCAGCGATATTCGATAGCCACGTTCTGACCCTCGATATATCCTTCCTCTTTCAGCCCCTGGGTGAAAGCAGGAAGACGGGTCGCGTACACCTGAGGCGATGTACTGCTGAGGAAGCCGATCACCGGCATAGCGCGCTGCTGCGCGCGCGCGGCGAGTGGCCACGTCGCCGCCGTGCTACCGAGAAGCGTGATGAACTCGCGTCGCTTCATGGTCGCCCCCTTAAGCAGGCGACTACACCCTACCACGTCTCTGAATTGAGCGATGTGTTTTGCATCACAGCAAAATTAGCCACCGGCTTCCGCTGTGGGTCAACAACGGTCCTAACGGTCCCGAAATCCGACTTCCCTTCTACCCCCGAGACCGGACATCGCCGACCAGGCCGGCCATGTCCGGTTCGTGCCAGGAAGAGACTCATGCACTGCAGCAAATTGGCGCTGGTCAGCCGGTGAAATCGGCGTGGCGGATTACCTTTGGCTAGTCCGAGGCAATACGATCTTGAACTCGGTGAAAAGTCCGGGCTCCGTATCGACATCGATGCTGCCGCCATGCTGTTTGACGATGATGTCGTGGCTCATCGACAGGCCAAGCCCGGTACCTTCGCCAGACGGCTTGGTCGTGAAGAATGGATTGAATATTTTCTCTTTGACCTCGTCCGGAATGCCCATGCCGTTATCGCGAATGCGGATTTCAATCTTGTCTCCAAGGTTCTTCGTTGTAGCCGAAAGCATTGGTTCGAAGCCGTCACTGGTTTCCGCTTTGCGCTTCGTCGCAGCATAGAATCCGTTCGATATCAGATTGAGCAGGACCCGCGTGATCTCCTGTGGATAGACATCGGCCATGCCGACGGACGGATCGAGATCGCGTTGGAAGGCGATACTGAAGCCTGCCTTCTCTGCTCGTGCACCGTGATAGGCCAAGTTCAGGCTCTCATCGACTATCGCGTTAATGTCAGCAGGACGATGCTCTCCGGAACCTTCACGGGAGTGCTGCAGCATGTTTTTCACAATGGAGTCGGCGCGCTTGCCGTGCTGAACAACCTTTTCGAGGTTGCTCTTCAGCGTTTGCGCTAGCTCGTCTAGTTCGCCGCGTGTTTTCTTGTCGAGAGTAGCCCCCGCAAGCACGTCGTTCATCTCTCCGACCAATTCCGCCGATAGCGCCGAGAAATTGTTGACAAAATTGAGCGGGTTCTTGATTTCGTGCGCGATGCCCGCTGTAAGCTGGCCGAGCGATGCCAGCTTTTCGGTCTGGATCAGGCGGTCCTGTGCGGTTCGCAGATCGTTAAGCGATCTGGTTAGGTCGTCGGTGCGTTGGCGGAGTTCACTGAGAAGGCTGGCGTTCTCAATGGCAATCACGGCCTGTGCCGCAAAATTCTGCACCAGTGTAATCTGCTTATCACTGAAGGGGCGTACTTCTTGCCGATAGATGCCGATTGTTCCGACTAGCTCGTTCTCCTTGAGCATAGGTACCTGTAAGAGCGTTCGAGCGCCTCCGTCTTCGGCGACCGCGACGATTCCCGGATGGCGCACTATGTAAGACTGGTCCACCAAGATATCCGCGACCTGCACCGGCTGTTTCGTTATGACAGCTCGGCTCAGGGGGATCCTCGGGTCGGCACGAATTGTGTTTTTTTCCAAGAACTCGCTATACGCGAGCGGCAAGTTCCACTTTCCGACGGCGCGAAACTCGTTTTCTTCGGGCAAAAAAAGCATACCGAATTCTGCCTCGCAGAGGTGCACAGCGTTCGCCAACAGGGTTTGGAACACCGGCTCTAGCTCGCCTGGTGAAGCGCTGATAACTTTAAGCACCTCCGACGTCGCAGTCTGCTGTTGCAGCGCCTCAGTGAGATCCCGGGTCCGTTGTTGCACTTGCTCGAACAGATTGACATTCGAAATAGCGATCACGGCCTGGTCGGCGAAAGTTTCGACTACCTCGATCTGTCGCCGGGTGAACGGCTTAAGATGCGACTGCCGAAGGACGATTGCGCCAATCACCTCGCTAGCGTTCATGAGCGGTACAGTCAGAAGGGCTCGCGGCCCGCCCATGCCAGAATAACCTTGCCTCAGCTCCGGGTCGTCAAAGATATTGGGATAGTGAAGCGTGCGCTTCTCGCGTGCCACGCGCGGGAGTACCGAGTCACGCTGATCGAGCGACGCCGGATTATTTTTAAGGAATTCCAAATGAGCTGGGGCGATCCCGGAAACCGCGGTCATATGGAAGTTTCCGTCACGGAGCAAAAAAATGGTTGAGGCGTCCGAACCGCACAGCACGCGCGATGTCTCGACGATGGAGTCGAGCACCGGCTGTAAAGTATCTGGGGACCGGCTGATCACCTTCAGTACGTCGGACGTTGCTGTCTGGAATTGCAGGGATTCACGCAAATCTTCGGTTCGAGCCTGAACGTCGTCGAACAGCCGCGCGTTCTCGATGGCGATTACGGCCTGGTCGGCGAAGGTGGTGACCAGTGCTATTTGCTTTTCCGTAAAAAGCTCCACGCGCTGGCGCGCGAGCACAATGACGCCGATTAGCTCGTTTTCACGCAGCAACGGGACGCCGAGGGTCGTATGTTGTCGGGCGAGCGAGGTGGCCTGGCTCAATGTGTATTCTGGATCGACCGCTACGTCTTCAATCTGGATAGCGTGCCGCTCCAAAGCAACTCTACCGGCAATGGACCCGCGGCCGGGTGTGATCGGATGACTTCGCATAAATGCCCAAAATTCGGGCGCGAAGCCAAAGGTCGCTGCTGCCCGATATTGCTCGCCCTCGCGGCGGTGGATAAACGCCATTTCAGCTTCGCACAGCCGCGCGGCAGATTCGACGAGCGTGTCGAGTACTGTCTGCAGATCAAACGCGGATCGGCTGATCACTTTCAGAACATCGGCTGTCGCGGTCTGCTGCTGCAATGACTCGGAAAGGTCGCGGGTCTTGCCCTGCACCTCCTCGAACAACCGAGTATTCTCGATGGCGATCACCGCTTGGTCGGCGAAAGTTTCGACCAGAGCCATTTGCTTCTCGGTGAACCGCCGAACCTCGTTGTGATAAACTAATATGACCCCCAGCAAGTCGTCGCCTTTAAGCATAGGGACGCCGAGAACTGTACGGAACGGCCAGACATCTTTTGCCCCGTATGTGTGCTCCGGATCGGCGAGGACATCTGAAACCTGTACGGTTCGGCATTCCAGCGCGGCACGCGCGGCGACGCTGTGCCGGCCTGGGCGGATCGGATTTCGTTCGAGCCAGTCCTTGAGATCATGGGGGGCGTTGAACGCCGCGGCCACCCGCAGCAGTTCGCCATCGAAACGAAAGATAATAGCCCTTTCGGACCCGCAGAGCTTGACCGAACTTTCGGCTACCGTTTCAAACACCAAGTTGAGATCGAACGCCGAGCGACTGATTACCTCAAGTACGTCGGCGGTCGCGGTCTGCTGCTCAAGAGCTTCGCGCTGTTCGGTCAGCAGGCGTGCGTTCTCGATCGCTATTACCGCCTGATTGGCAAAGTTTTTGATCAGCTCGACCTGTCTTGCCGTGAAGGGGCGGACTTCTTGACGATAAATCGAGATCATTCCGATCAATTCGCCGTCGCGGAGCATCGGAACACCCACGTAACTGCGCGCGCCGGCAATATCCGAAAGCGCAACAACAACGGTATCACCTTGACGGTAAGCAGCGCGTGTTCGGAGATCGTCGACGTGTACTATCTGCTTCAACCTCGCAACAGTCCCCATCACACTTTCCGCATGAGGGCGATACGGTTCATTTCGCCAAGCTTCCGTGTATGAAGGCGGCAAATTATAGAACGCCACCTGTCGGACCAATCCATCTGAAATCAAATTCATGATGCCGAACTGAGCACCGCAAAGCCGCGTAGCGTTTTCGAGCAGCTTTTGAAAGATGGGCTCGAGGTCGCCACTACTGCGACTGATGATCTCTAAGACTTCGGTAGCTGCCGTCTGTCGTTGCAGTGCCTCGGCTAATTCGCGCTTAAGGGTTGAGAGCTTCGACCTTAAATCGCGATCGGCCTTAGCCCGCTTGGGCGCTTTTGCTCGTTTTCGTGGTTTCAGCGTGCGCTTAGTCATTTCGCGAGACCCAGAGATACCGTGAAAATCCTCGAATAACCGAGCCCAATTTATCCAATTCGGATGCTACCGTATAGACGACCGTCGTTCTCATGAGCGACTTTAGCTATCAGATCGATGAGATGTTAGCCGACCAGCAGGCACTGGGCTACAAGGCTTGACGGGCGGCAGCACACGGCAAGTGAGAACTGGCCTGAACGGCACCGTGTCATCGAAAGGCAAAGCAATGATCGAACAGCAAGTGTCAACTATCGACTATTATGTATGGCTGTTGTCGGACTGGGCCTATCTGGGAGGCGTTCGCTTCATGCAGCTGGCCGCGCGACACAGGCTCAAAATCAACTACATCCCGATCCGGATGCAGGATGTGTACGCTGGTAGCGGGGGTATCCTGCTCGCGAATCGCTCGTGGCAGAGACAGGCGTACCGCATCACCGAATTGAAACGGTGGCGTTCCAAGCTCGGTATTCCGCTGAACATCGAGCCCAAGTTCTTCCCCTGCGACGTAGATTTGGCCTCCTGCGTGGTGATCGCGGGCCAGCGGCAGGGCGTGCCGATCGCCGACTTCGTTAATGTGGTGATGCGGGCGATCTGGGCGGAGGACCGGGACGTATCCGACCCAGCCGTCCTTGTAGCGCTCGCTGAACGGTGCGGGCTCAACGGGCCCGAGCTCCTCGACGCCGCGGGCAACCAGGCAGTGCGCGAGGAGTACCGCGGCAACACCGCGAGCGCTCTCGCCGCCGGGGTGTTCGGGTCACCGTTCTACGTATTCGCGGGCGAGCTCTTCTGGGGTCAGGATCGCCTCGACATGCTCGAGGAGGCAATCGTGCGGTCAGCCCCCGGCAATCTCGGCCGAGGCCCCGGCTAACATCGAGGCCACCATGGGGGACGCCACCGCACAAATCGGCATTTTATCGGCTGCTGCGATACACGGTCGGGGTCCCTGGGGTCATTTTCGGAAGTCGGCGGTCGTATTCGCGAGGTCCGCTGTGCTCCCAACAACGGACATATAGCGACCATTTTGGCATGTCGGTTTGGGTAGAGTCGAGGATGGGCGCGGTAGCTTGGGCCATTCGGCAACGCTCCGTTTCCCATCCCCGCTCATCGAACCGGACGTGCCCGATTAAGGCATCCGGCTCTCCGACTGGTTTCACCGTGAGGCACTCAGCGGGGCCGTTAGGGGTAGGCGTTCGAGACGCAGCAGACCGTGTTGTCCATAGACAACGTCGAGAGAGAACCGGTGTGTGCCACGTCCTGCCACTTTGTGCCGTCTGGCGAGGAAGTCGCGTACGCGCTCATAAACGTATCGGTCAATGCCGCGGAATGCCGATCGGCGCGTTCCATGGCAGAAGTAGTTCGACCAGCCAAGCAGAGAGCTGTTCAGCGTGTCGCGCACTTCGGGCCATGGATCGTTGTTGCCAGGCACCAGCAGATTGCCAACCTTCGTTTTGAGCCGTTGCACGCTCTTCTTGGACGGGCTCGCGCTCAGATACCAATGACCGTTCGCTTTGTAACGGTGAGGTCCGAACGAGTAGCCGAGGAAGTCGAAGCGTTCTTGCCGAGCATTCTTCAACGAGGTCTTGGCCTCGTTGAGTGTCAGCCCGAGCCGCGTCATCACCGCCTTCGTCCACGCCAGGGCCTCGGCCGCACATCCGCGACTGAGGATAACGAAGTCGTCGGCATACGCGATGACGTGTGCCCGGAACGCCTCCCCGCGCCCGGTCAGCCGCCAATACTTCAGGAACCGATTCATGTAGATGTTGGCCAGCAGTGGGCTCACGACGACGCCCTGTGGC
>Ga0210410_10006443_pt1 | contig 10214 bp, 7 predicted proteins | sample IncBWC4MmetaG_FD_161058 | JGI IMG/M metagenome (GOLD analysis project Ga0210410, IMG submission 161058) | Forest soil microbial communities from Barre Woods Harvard Forest LTER site, Petersham, Massachusetts, United States - Inc-BW-C-4-M | ecosystem: Environmental > Terrestrial > Soil >... | reverse complement strand
GATGACTTTGTTCTTCGCGAACCATCGTGGATTTTGCAGCACGGCTTCGGAAATCTGACCAATGTAGCTGCGCTCGAGATTTCCGCGAATTAGCGTCGTCCAGACGGCGATTAAAAGAAAATCGCACGAACCGCCCACGATGGAGACAGGAACAACCCACCTATTGCAGACCTTCTCGATGCGAGCGATTCGCCAGGGCTTCCGGATCAGGACCCCGAGGCCCTTGTTTGGATTGTCGCCAAACCAGCAGCCGTCGAAGCCGTCCTCTATGCAGAGGTCCACGCATTTTTTTGCGCATTCGGGAATTACTGCGACGTCTGCCCCAAGAGCGTAGAGAGGCTGGCGCTTTCGGGAGAGGGCCATTTTGCAGTTCCACACGAGAATTCGCATAGGTGGCGCGGAGGCTATCACAGACATCGCAGGGGTGCCGCCCGATTGAGTTCCAGGACTTCCACCATGAAAGGAGTGCCGCACCTACGGCGCTCCGATTCATCTTCCTACGCTTACCCAGGCCTCAAGTCCTGAGCTAACCTGTGCCGCACCTCTGGCGCTCGCCCCAAAGATGGCGCCCATGAAGGGACGCCGCTACAAAGCCAGGCAAGAGCCCGCTTCGGAAAGCGGGCGCTACAAAAGCTAACGGACTGTGCCGTACCTACGGCGCTCCGGAATTCCGAATGGTTGCCGTCGTGGAGGATAACGGTGGAGTTGGGGGAGATTCGGTAAAGCCGAGACAGGCTCTCTTCAGGGGCTGAAGCCCAACTGCGGAAACGTAGCTACGTGGGGGCTATAAAAGCCCCCACCTCCTAAAGAAGAAGCAAAAAACCGGACGCTTACAAGCGAACGGTGCGGCACCCCAAGATGGCGCCCGTAAGGGACGCCGCTACAGGCGCCTGTCTGAAGACCGCCGCTACGTAACGGTGCTCGGGGGCTTGCAAAGAAGACTGGGATGGGGAATTCTGGCGGGCGTTTGTTCTGGGGAGGCTATGAATGCGGGCACGTGGCGTAGGTGCTGGTATTGCGACTTTGCTGATCGTTTTGGGTGTGGTGACGAGCGGTTGGTCGCAGGAGGTAAAACAGGATGCGGGTGCGGTTGCTCCGGCCGGCGACGCGGCGGTGGGGGCTTATCCTGAGTCGACGGATGGGTTGAAGAAGCTGGTTGAAGATATTTTTGTGGCTGCTAAGGCGAAGGACGAGGCGAAGATTTCGTCGTATACGGCTGCACTGGCGATTCCGGAGCATGGTGCTTGGTTTGTACAGACTTTTGGGGCTGCGGAAGGCGCACGGTTGGAGGCGAAGTACAGCGAGAAATTACCTGGCGAGGGCAAGCAGATCAGGGACAGTTTTGAGTACGCGCTGAAAGGGAAGCGGACCGACGTTGGGGTGAAAGTGCTCGGCCAGGGAGAGGTGGCAGGGTTGGGCCGGGCGATTCTCGACGCCATGGCGCGGCCGATTTCGGTGTACATGGTTGAGGGCAGCAGTCCCAAGGAAAAATTTGCTGCTAGGATAGGCGATTTTGTTTTCGTCGATGGAGGATTCCGTTACGTTGACTCGGAGGTGTGGCGGGCACTGAGTACGGCGCCGCCGATGCGGATTCGTCTGGGCGGAAACACTGCAAAGGCAAACCTGACTAGCCAAGTTGATCCCGTTTATCCGGCGGAGGCAGTCGCGGCTCGGCTGGAAGGCGAGGTGCTTTTGCATATTGTTGTGGCGACGGATGGAACGATCAAAGAGTTGAATCTGGTTAAGGGTGATCCGGTCTTGGCGAAGGCGGCGATAGAGGCGGTGAAGCAGTGGCGGTATAAGCCTACCTTGCTTAATGGGAAGGCGGTTGAAGTGGATAGCACGGTTTCGGTTGTGTTTCGGTTGCGGTAGGAGCGCGGGAAAAAGCCAGGGCACTTCGATCGGGACGACAGAAAAAGCGGGGGGCGGTCGTGGTTGGTCGGTTGAGTCGAGTGTCAGTTTGGAAGGGAACGGGATTGGTGGTGGCGGCGGATGGTTTCCACGACTACGCCGACGAGCGCGTACGTGGTAGCGTTGGCGAGAAGGACGAAATAGAAACTGAGCGGGTAACGGTGAGCGAGGGCTATCGGGCACGTCAGACAGGCGAGGGTCCACGCAACCGCTTTGGCGGTTATCTGAATTGGGGATATCGCGGAGATGTAGAGTGACCAGCCGACGACAACGAGTGCGCCCAGGGTGGCCCAGATTGCGATTCGGCCTTTCATGTGGCGGCTCCTGCTGGCTTACATTTCGATAGTCCCACCAACTTCTGGAAACTCCAACGGTGATCTGCAATGCGAGCTTCCGTCCCCTGGGGTAATCCGTAGTATCCGTAGCATTTAATGCAAAAAAGAGGCGCGAGCTGGAATTGCGCCCGCGCCTCATTTTCAGGCTAGCTGCTTACTTTCCACATCCGGAACAGGACGCACAGCAATCGGCGGAAGCGCAGCACGAAGCGTGGGCTGCGTTTACCGCCGGGATTTAAGGTGCCCCCAGTCGTAAGCGACACCGAATAAGGAATAAGGCATAGGGTGGGGCAGGTCGCCCCACGGGGTAGGGGTCCTGATGTGGCAGCGGGGCCTTAACCTCGAAAACCTGTTACTTCTGCCAGTCGCGGAATTGCGACCGTCCAATGAAGATATTTGTGTTCTAGCCCAAGACCAAAAATCTAAAATTCAAGAAGGAGCACATCCATGGCAATCAGGACTCCAAAAGAGCTTTTCGTGCTGTTGCTCAGCCACGCGAGGCAGGGGACAGAGCGTTCAGCGTCAGCGTACGATGAACTGGGCGAGGTCGCGCAACATCCGGAAATCAAGGAAGCTCTCGAAGCGAGGGCTTTTGTGGCGAACCAAACCCTTGAGAGACTAGACCAGGTCTTCAAAATGATCGGAGAGAAGCCCGTCAACGTCACCGGGCGCCTCCAGGAAATCTTTGTCGAAGATTTCCGCAAGGAACTCTCCGAAATCCAGTCCCCGGAAGCCAAACGCCTTTACGTTTTGGCAAAAATAAACCATTTGTTTCATTTACGCATAGCGGAATACATTGCTCTAACCGCAGCCGCCGACGCCACAGGCCACTTCGGGGCCGGCGTACTCCTAGAGAGTTGCCTCGCTGATCATCTCGCCTTCGCGGAGCGGACAAAGCGCTTGATGCGCAACGTTGTCGAAGCCAGACTCGCGGCGAGAGCTGCGGCTGGTTAATCAATCTCTCCTTCTCAGAAACAAAACCAGCGTACCGTGTTTGCATGGTCCCGCCTCGCCAGCGGACGGGACCATGCTGCATGACTTGGAGTGTCCGGACATTAAGGTGCTATCTCCGACCTCTTTGACGATTTGTGGGGGGCTTTATGTCGGAGGTGAACCTCCGACCCCTAAAGATGGGGCGGAGAACTCGGGCCACACGGATGCCAGCCTAAAGGCCGCCGCTACGTAACGGCGAAGGGGCTTCGGAGCCCGCTTCAGAAAGCGGGCGCTACATAGGACGGTAACGGCTAAAGAGCCGCGGCCAAATGTAAAATAAATATCATCTCCTTGACACGCACTTAAATGGCGTGATAACCACGTTGCGCGTCCCCGCACAAGGTAATGGGTGGAAAGGTGTGTCCAAATGGAAAAAGCGAACGTTAGGGTGTGTTCGAGGAGATTGCTTCAGATGTTTCTGGTTGTATGTTTTGTTGCGATTGCGAGCAGTATGAACGTGCAAGCGCAGGATGACGATGCGATTAGCGCCGCTCCCACAGGATCGAAACCGAAGTTCACGCACGTGGGTCCGCCCACGAGCAAGAATGGGATGGCGCATGCGCGGTTCGGCATCGCGAATATCGATTCGGTCCCGAACTTCAATGGGCAGTTTTTCACACCGGGGCAAGATGCGAACGGCAATCCGCAGAATCATTGGTACTTCAATACGCTGGGAAACCCGCCGCAAATGGGAAGGACAACGACGCTGAACGCGCCGGTTGTGCCGGTGTCCCTGGATCTGCTCAATGCCGACGGCAGCGAACGCTTCGTGAAAGTGGTGAATGGCGCAGTAGTGACGTGCGCGAATCCGCCGGACCCGAGTTGCAAGCACCTGTTTTTTGACGCCACACCCTTTATTCAACCGGTGTTGGAGTCGCCGGTTTTCTCGAACGCGAATTACACCAGCAGCGCTGAACCGACGCAATTTGCGGATGCGGTGGCGCACGCTGAATACCCAAAGGCAAAAGCGGACTGGCATACGTTGCTGGCGCCGAGCGTGAAGACCGGGAGAACGATGAAACTGCTGCGGGGGACCTACCAATTCGGCCTGAACAGCGATGGGAGCTGCTGCTTTTTTGTCCTGGTAAACGCGAACACATTCGAAAGTAAGCTTTTCCCGAGTACTAGCACGTTCCCGCCGGACAGCAGTACGCCGGTGGGAGCCGCTGAAGCAGCCGGGGAAGTTACGACCAAGGACGTCTCGACATTTTTCTTTCCACCGACTTTCCTGTTTATCGGAAGCCCGAACAACTGCTGCATAGGTGGATTTCACACGTTTGACATCGAGTCAGGGGACGCCAGCAACGGGAATGTGCCAAGGCTTTTTGTGCTGAACTTCTCGACGTGGTTCCCCGCTCACTTTTTCCGGGATCCAGCGGTGCTTGACGTGACTGGCCTAAGCCACGAAATCAGCGAGACTTATAATGATCCGTTCGTGACCGCGGATGGTGTGCACGACGTTACGCCGTGGTGGCTGGCACCGAACGGCAATTGCCAGAACGATCTGGAGGTGGGCGACGTGATCGAAGGACTGCCCCGGGAAACGTTCCCCATCACTATGCCGAATGGGTTTACTTACCATCCGCAAAATGAGGCGCTGTTGCAGTGGTTTGAGTTTCAGTCGCCTTCGACCGCGATACATGGCGCTTACAGCTATCCGGACATAACTACGCTGACGGCATTGTCTGCGCCGCAGAAGGCTGGTTGCGCGCCGTAACCGGCGTGAATCGGTCGTTATTGAGTTGCCGAAGAACGAGTGAAACAGGCGGCCTGATGCCTTGCTGAGGTGTCAGGCCGTTTTTTTGGCGTCGAAAGCAGATGTAAAATTTGTGCGCGGTGTGTCTCGTTGCGCGCCTGGGCGCGTCGTGGTGTGTATCTGCGCGGGCACGGGCGATGACACTGTGACGCGCAGAAGTCAATCGCGGAGGATGCGGGCTGGGTCGGTGCGGGTGGCGCGCCAGGCGGGGAGAAAGCAGGCGGCAATGGCGGCGACGGTCATGACTACTAACGCCGAGCCGAACACTAGCGGGTCGCGTGGGCTCACTTTGTACAAAAGGTTGCCGAGGAGGCGCGTTGATGCGAGCGCGGCCGCAGCGCCGAGGGTTATGCCGGCGGCGGTCAAGGTGAGGCCGCGCGACATTACTTGGCGCAAGAGATTGGAAGCGCCGGCGCCGAGGGCCATGCGCAGGCCGAGTTCGCGGGAGCTTTGCGAGACGGTGTAGGACATTACGGCGTAGAGGCCGATGGTGGCGAGCAGCAGGGCTAATCCGCCAAGGACGGCGAGTAAGGTGACGGCTACGCGTTGGGCCGAGGTGGAGCGATCCATCTGTTCTTGCAGGCTGATCACTTCATAGGGGGCGAGGTTGGCGTCGAGGGCGTGCACTTCGCGGGCGAGAGCCGAGGCGATGGTCTCGGCCGGCAAATGCGTTCGTATGTTCAGAGCGGTGCCGGCGGTGAAGTCCTGGCGGAGCGGGAGGTAGAAAAACGGTTTGGGATTTTCGCGGACGCTTTGGTATTTGGAAACTTTGGCGACACCGATTACCTGCCGCCATTGACCATTGACTTGAAGACGCTTGCCGACGGGATCGTCACCGCGCCAATACTGAGCGACCATGACGTCGTTGACGATGGCGACGGGAGCAGCGGTTTCGTTATCCGCGGGAGTGAATTCGCGGCCGGAGAGAAGCGGGATTCCGATCGTTGAGAAATAGCCGGGTCCGACCTGGTTGTATTCGACGGTGGGCGGTTCGTCTGGCGGAGGTTGATAGGCATCGACGGCAATGGGCGAGGAAGAGTAGCTGCCGTAGCTCAGGGGAGTGTTGCGAGCGAAAGCCGCGGACTCGATTCCAGGGAGCGCCCTGACGCGATCGAGGAGTTCTTCATTGAAATGGATGGCGCGTTGGAGTTCGTACCCTGCGCCTCGCAAGTCCACAGCGGTTTCGAGGACGCCTTTGGTGGAAAAACCCGGATTGAGATTGCGAATGCGCTGCAGGCTTTGCATGAGGAGACCAGCGCCGACCAACAGAAGGAAGCTGAGCGACACTTGCAGGACGACGAGGGTTGAGCGAAGCACGGACTTCCCGTGCGCGCCGCCTACGACGCCGGACATTTCGGACTTTAGGGCAGCGGCGAGGTCGATTTTTCTGGTTTGCAAGGCAGGAACCAGGCCGAGGAGAAAAGTGGAGAAGAGGCAGACACCGGCACTGAGAGCGAGTACGCGCCAGTCGATTTCGCCGGGCAAGGTCATGGCGACGCCGCCGCGGGCGGGGAAAAGGAGAACGAGCGCGTGACGGCACCAATGGGCGACGAGGAGTCCGCCGGTGGCAGCTATGGCAGAGAGAACGAGACCTTCGGTGACGAGCTGCTGCAACAGGCGGCTCCGGCCAGCGCCTACGGCGACGCGAACGGTCATTTCATGGCGACGGGCGAAGGACCTGACGAGCAGCAGGTTGCCGACGTTGGCACAGGCGATCAGAAGAACAAAGACCACTACGGCGAGCATGATGCCGAGAGTGGGGAGCAGAGTACCGGCGTTGTTGAAGGGGGTTTGCCAAAGGGGCCAGAGCTTCATCCCGCGGCCGCGGTTGGTGGCGGGAAAATCGGTTTCCAGGCGTCGCGCGACAGCAGACATCTCTTGCTGGGCTTGCTCGAGTGTCACACCGGGCTTGAGACGCACGTAGGATTCGATCCAGCGAGCGCTGCGATCTTCCAGTTTGTAGGGACCGCCTTCAAAGGTTTCTTCCATGGAGGCGGGAACCCAGAATTGCATGCCCCAGCCCACGAAGGTGCCGAGAAACCCCTCCGGCGCGACACCGACAATAGTGTGCTCGATGCCGTTCAGGCGCTGCATTTTGCCGACGATGGCGGGGTCGCCTTTGAAGCGGCTTTGCCAAAGCTGATAGCTGATCACGGTAACGGGATGAGCCTTGCTTCCCACGTCTTGTCCCGGCTCGAAACCGCGCCCGAGGATGGGATGGACGCCGATGGCATCAAAATAATTTGCGGAAACGATGCTTCCAATGGTGCGCTCGGCGCGATCACCGAGGCTTAGCGTGGTGCCCGTGATTTTTGTGACGATGAAGGAGTCGATGAGGGTGCAGGTTTTTTGCAAATCAAGGAGGTCGGGCCAGGAGATGAGGGTGGGGCCGGAGTCGCTGCGAGCCGTGCCGGTGAGGGCCGCTAGTCTTTCCTGGTGAGTGACTAGTGGATAGGGACGGAAGAGGATTCCTTCGATCCAACTGAATACGGCGGCGTTGGCGCCAATTCCCAAGGTGAGGCAAAGAATCGCGAGAATGGAAAAGCCGGGACTGCGCCGGAGCATGCGGAGGCCGACGCGGAGATCTTGAGGAATGCTTTCAAGCCAGAGAGGCAGCCAGACCGCGCGAGCGTCTTCTCGCGCGAGTGTAGATGGGCCCATGCGGCGGTTTGCGGCGTACCGGTCGCCCGATTCTTGTTCGACCAACTGACGGTGAAATTCCATTTCCTCGGCGAGCTCGGCGGTTTGGCGGCGCTGGCGGAAGAAGTAAAGAAGGCGGCGAATCAGGCGCATGACATCACCTTTTGGATCGCGAGAATCATGCGGTCGAATTCGCGATTTTCGGCGGCGAGTTGCTTGCGGCCGGAGGCAGTCAGCTTGTAGTAGCGGGCGCGGCGATTATTTTCGGATGCGCCCCATTCCGCGGCGACCCAGCCGCTGAGAAGGAGACGCTGGAGGGCGGGGTAGAGGGAACTCTCGCCGACGTCGAGGACATCTTCGGAGATTTTCTTCAGGTGCTGGGCGATGCCGTATCCGTGACGCGGGCCGCGAGTGAGCGAACCGAGAACGAGCATATCGAGAGTGCCGGGGAGGAGGTCATTTCCCATCGGTTGTCGATGGAAGCACGGTGGGAAGTGCGTGTCAAGAATTTTTCCATCGCTAGACGATGGGAGGCTTGTAGGTGCTAGGTGACTGATTTCATGGCATCTCTACGCTTGGAGTTGGCGAGCGGCGGCGTAGATTTTTTCTACGAGGGCCAGGCTGCGGCGGCCTTCGCGACCGTTGCAGATGGGTTCGGTGTTGTTGGCGATAGCGTGGAGGAAATCTTCGAGGATGGCTTGGTGGCCGCTGAAGTCGGTTACCGCTGCGGAGGAGGCGCTTTGATTGGAGTCGCCGGTGGAGATGGAGGCGAGGTCGTCAGGAGGATTGCGGAAATCGGCGGTGATGATGCGGTCTTGTTCGAGGATTACGGTGCCTTCAGTGCCGGTGATTTCGATGCGGCGCGGGTAGCCGGGATATGCGGCTGTGGTGGCGAGTAGCGTGCCTACGGCGCCGCTGGCGAATTCTAGGGTGGCTAAGGCGGTGTCCTCGGCTTCGATTTTGTGAAGGACGGTGGCGGTGCGGGCTTGGAGGCTGGCTACATCGGCGAGCAGATACAGGAGGAGGTCGACGGTGTGGATGGCTTGATTGATTAGTGCGCCGCCGCCGTCGAGGGCGAAGGTGCCGCGCCACTTGGAGGTGCTGTAGTAGTCGGGCGGGCGATACCACTTGACGCGGGCGTCGACTAGGAGAATTTTGCCGAGGAGGCCGCGATCGAGCCAGTGCTTCAGGCGCTGGATGTTGGGCTTGAGGCGATCTTGAAAAATTACGGCAAGCTTTACGTTGGCTTGGTCGGCGGCGGCGATTAGGGCGTCGGCATTTTTTGTGCTTATGTCGAGCGGCTTTTCGGTTAGGACATGGAGGCCGTGTTGCGCGGCGGCGATGCCTTGCTTGGCGTGGAGGCCGGAGGGCGTGCCGAGGATTACCAGGTCCAGGGGCTTGTGGGCTAGGAAAGCGGCGAAATCTTGGTAGGGCTTGACTTGGTGTTGCGCGGCTAGGTTGGCGACGGTGTTCGGATTTGTGCCGTAGATGGCGGCTATTTTCACGTTGGGGATCGCGCTTGCGCCGCGGGCGTGGGTTTGGCTGATGTTGCCGGAGCCGATTAGGCCGATGTGGGTGGTCATAGGTGGAGATGACTAGGCTCGGGATGCAATGATACGGATTTCTGGGGTGGAAATCGAAGAGGAAGACTTCACACAGAGTGCACGGAGAGGGTCGGTGACGAACAGGCGGACTTGTGCGGCAGGCTCACCCCGTGAAAGCGGGAGCTGCGCCTCCCGCACTCCAAAATGGGTTAGAGTAGGGGCGTTTCGCGATGCGCGGCGGGATTCGTCGTCCCTCCGGGACTCATGTCTTCTATTTTGGCGCATACCCAGGACTTCGTCCCTGGGCTAGATTCTTCGATGTCCCTCCGGGACTCGTAAATGCTCACGACATAGGACTCGAAAGTAGAAGGTAGCATAGAGAAATATGAAGGCTTTGTTGTTGTCGAAGTATCGATCGCTGGAGATTGCGGAGATGCCTACGCCGGTGGTTGGCGCTGGCGAGGTGCTAATTCGCGTGGGGGCTTGCGGAATTTGTGGTAGCGATGTGCATGGGTATGACGGGTCTTCTGGGCGGCGCATTCCTCCAATTGTGATGGGGCATGAGGCGGCGGGACGAATTGCGGCGGTGGGGGCAGGCGTTGCCGGGTTGGCGGAGGGCGACCGCGTCACATTTGATTCGACGATTTATTGCGGGGCTTGTGGATTTTGCAGGCGCGGCGAGGTAAACCTTTGCGATCACCGGCAGGTGCTGGGAGTTTCTTGCGGGGATTACAGTCGCGCGGGAGCGTTCGCGGAGTTTGTGGTGGTGCCGGCGCGCGTGGTTTATAAGCTGCCGGAGAGCATTTCGTTTGCGGAAGCGGCGATGCTGGAGGCGGTGGCGGTGGCGATTCACGCCGTGTCGCTGGCCGAAATTTCGGCGGAGAGCACGGCGCTCGTGGTTGGGGCGGGAACAATTGGCGTGCTGATTTTGCAGGCGTTGCGCGCGGCGGGATGTCGGCGCGTGTGTGTGTCGGACGTGGACGCTACGCGATTGAAAATGGCGAAGGAACTGGGTGCGGATGTGCTCTCTGCTAA
>Ga0210410_10006442_pt1 | contig 10214 bp, 9 predicted proteins | sample IncBWC4MmetaG_FD_161058 | JGI IMG/M metagenome (GOLD analysis project Ga0210410, IMG submission 161058) | Forest soil microbial communities from Barre Woods Harvard Forest LTER site, Petersham, Massachusetts, United States - Inc-BW-C-4-M | ecosystem: Environmental > Terrestrial > Soil >... | reverse complement strand
ACCGGCAGGGTGTGGTAGAGCGGCATTTGCGGCTGGGATAAATGGAAGAGCAATCCGCTAATCAGGGAAACGCAGCCGGCAAAACCAATACGCGCCAGCGAGGCGACGAGGCGGTCTTCCCAGCGCGTCCCGGGAATAAAAAACGCGGTGTCCAGCAAAGCGCAGAGCGAGAGAATGCTCATCGCAAACGAAACGACTTTGCCAAGATCAAGCGGCACGATTCAGCCTCCGGAAGCGAGCGTTTGCGGCGCGCACACATCTTCCGTGTCGTCCGATACCGGAAAGTATAGCGCCAGTCTAATCTCCATGGGCCACCAAAAGAATCAGCAGTTGGGTGCGAACCAGGGTAACTCAGCCCAGGAAGCCAAACCTTGACGGCCCTGCAATCGAATACACCAGTCGAAATGCAGCAAGACTCTGCCCGGCTACATTTTGGCCTCGCCATCCACACGAGCGACTACGAGGGTGATGTCGTCCCTTTGGGACTGCCCTCTGGCGAAGGAAGCGATCTCATCTAGGACGCGCCGAATGATCTGCTTCGGCGTGAAATCGCGGCAAGAGCGCAGCAAACGTTCAAATCGTTGTTGTCCCCAAAATTCGCCCTGCGAATTCTCCGACTCCGTGATTCCATCCGTGTAAGCCACCAGGAGATCGCCGGCATCGAGCCGCAGGGTGGCGGAAGTGTATTCGGCGTCTTCCAAAGCGCCAACCGGAGTGCCTTCCGTTTCTAACGGGAACAGCTCGCAGCGTGCGTTCCTCCAGCGAAGCACTAACGGCGGGTTGTGTCCGGCGTTGACATATCGCAGCACACGGGTCGCGGGCAGGTATTCTCCGTAGAAGAGGGACGCAAAGAAATGGACGGGAGACGATTCGTGAACCAGACGGTTTACGTCGCCGACAAGGACGGAAAGATCGGAATGAGGATGCAGCGCCTGGGCCTTTAAAGATGCCTGGAGACTGGCCATCAGAAGCGCCGCGCCGATTCCCTTGCCGGAGACGTCTCCGATCGCGATTCCCCATCTGCCACCGAGCATTGGGAAGAAATCATAATAGTCTCCGCCAATGCTCTGAGCCGGTTTATAGCAAGTTTCGCAGATTAATCCTGGAATCGAGCGGCTCTGCTGTGGGAAAAATGCCTGTTGAACGTCTTTCGCGTTCTCCAAGTCCTTACGCAGCGCCCGGTGAAGTCCGGAGTCCGAGTCTGATTTCCTGAGAAACTCCAGAAAAGTGTCCACGTGATTCCGCAGCAGCAGGCCCGCTTCACCGGCCTGTCCCCTTTCAAGGGCGTGAATGATCGGTTGGTGAGACTCAACGTCCTCCACGATATTCTTGGTGACTTTCTCGATGCCAAGTCGAAGGCGCAGGTCGAATGCCAGAGTGTCCCACACCCGGAGCAAAGACGGGTTCTGAGCCGCTTGTAAAATGAGGCGATGGAACCGGGCGTCATGCGCCGCGTAGGAATCAAGATTAAGTTCGCGGGTGGCCGCGCGCATTGCGTTCAGTTCGCGCTGCAACTCGGCTGTATTGCCTTTCATCGCGGACGCCGCGGCTCGGCCCCCGATTTCCTCCAACGCCGCTCGGATCTCATAGGCCTCCTGCATCTCCTTCGGATTCGGGGAATGAATGATCGCCGTCAGCTTCCCCGAAAGGGTAACCATGCCAATGGCCTGAAACTCGGCAAGCACTTTCAGGACGGCATCCAAATCAAGCTGATACTCTGCCGCGATTTCCGGCAAGTGCACCGATTCCTCAGGGCGATAGCGGCCGGTGAACAGTTCCCTGGCGAGGCGAGCCTCTGCCAATTTGTTGGGCTGCCCATTGCGGCTACTCCCGGTGACCGTGTCCATCCCCCCCTCATTCAACAAACCCATTCGCGTTCTCCTAAGATTATGTTCCGGGCTGGACTGGGTGAGCCGGTGCCAAGAATCACTTCTTTCTGCTATTTCGAACATGTTGCAACTCTCTCCTAAACTGTTTCTAGGCGGGTTCCCGAACCAAACTGACCTTCAAATCAAGGGGACAGCCTGAGCTCGGGTCGGGGGCATGGTAGTCAATCCCCCGGCCGCAGCATCAGAGTAGGCGATGGAGGGAATCAATGTGTGTAGTCGGTGTGCGGTCTCCGTTGAGTTTTTGTGCCTTTGGGAAGTTTCGATCCAAGGGGACCGGAATACAGCGGTAACGTGTTACAGAAACGTAACGCGATCGGTGTAACGCCGCGCTAGGATATAGATAGCATTGCGTTTATGTTGAAACATGGCAGTCTAGCGCGATGCGGGCTCAAGAAATGAAGTCATTCCTCGGATTCCAGCTTGACCCGGAGAACCATTCCCTATCGCGGGGTGAGGAACGGCTGCAAATCACGCCCAAGGCGTTCGATGTTCTGTGTTATTTGGTTGGGAAAGCCGGCGCCCTAGTTAGCCAAGACGAGCTCCTCGAAGCCCTTTGGCCCAATACTTTTGTAAACCCCGAAGTCCTCAGAAAGTACATTTTGGAGATCCGCAGGATTCTCGGGGACCGGCGGGAACACCCCGTATTCATAGAAACTGTCACCAAACGCGGCTACCGGTTTATAGCTCTGGTGACCGACGAAAATTCCAGCCAGCCTGAACGCCTGACGTCCCCGGTCGATTCAGAAGAAGAGGTCAGTCCGCAAGCTAAACCGCCCGAGCAAGAAATTCCCGCCAACAACGCAGCATTGCGCAAGTTCGCGATTACAACACTGGTGATCGTGATCGCGGCAGTAGTCATCGGGGGATACTTTCGGCGGGAGCGAAGGAAGGAAAGCTCTTCCGCGGCAAGTAACACCTCTATCGCTGTGTTGCCGTTCGCCGACCTAAGCCCCGGCAAAGATGAGGAATATTTTTCCGACGGGCTGACGGAAGAACTGATTACCAGTCTGGCCAAAATACCCGGGCTTAAAGTTGTCGCGCGCTCTTCGGCCTTTCAGTTCAAGGGCAAGAACGAGGACCTTCGGAGTGTTGGGCAGTTGCTCGGAGTGGCCACCGTGCTGGAAGGAAGCGTGCGCAAAGACGGGAATCGCGTACGAATCACGGCGGAGCTCATCAAGGCTGACGATGGCTTCCAACTCTGGTCGGAGACGTACGACCGCGAGGCCAATCATATCTTCGCCACTCAGGACGAGATCGCTCACGCTGTAAGCCAGGCCCTCCAACTAAAATTATTGAAAGGCAACGTACCAGGCCCCCGCGCGGGCTCTCCCACGACAAATTCCGAAGCGTACCGGGCCTATCTGCAAGGGCAGTACTTCATAGCGCGCGGGCAAGACCGCGAAGATCTTACCAAGGCGCTCGCCTACTCCGAGCAAGCAATCAAACTGGATCCAAACTACGCGCCGGCATGGACGCAGCAGTCCCAGGTGCTGGAGAGGCTGGCAAGAGTAGGCCTGATCGATAGCGCCGACGGTTTCCGACGGGCCCGTGAAAGCGCAGAGAGGGCCGTTGCTCTCGACCCAGATTCAGCTGGGGGTTACTTAACACTGGCGTTGGTCCAGATAAACCACGACTGGGATTGGGAAGGCGCGGACACTTCTCTGAAGAAAGCTGCAATGCTGGAGCCGGGTAGCGCCGCTGTACTGGGCACACGAGCGCACCTGGCTAGAATCCTTGGCCGCGTGGAAGGGGCAATCGAACTCTACGAACAGGCAATCGCGCTGGACCCGCTGCGAGCCAATTATCATCTGGCGCTAGGGTATGAGTTGTATGTGGCCGGACGAAATGAAGAAGCTTCTGCTGCGCTGCAAAAAGCTCAGGAAATGAACCCGCAACTTTCGTCGCTCCACCTCACCTATGGCCAGATTCTCCTCGCGAACGGGCACGCGCAAGGGGCATTGGAGGAGATGGAAAAAGAGACGGGCGAATGGGAGAAGCTGTCCGGTGAAGTGCTGGCGTTCCATGCGGTCGGCCGGAGTGGTGATTCGGACAAGGCCTTGAAAAAGCTGATTGCCACTCATCAAAACGATTCCGCGTATCAAATTGCCGAGGGCTACGCGTACCGCGGAGAAGTCGACAATGCTTTCGCGTGGCTTGAGCGTGCCTATAGGCAGCGCGACCCGGGCACACCCGAATTTACGACCAATCCTCTGATGAAAAATCTCCGCCAGGACCCGCGCTACGCCGAACTCCTGAAAAAGATGAATTTGTCCAAGTAACGAACTCTGCACGGCCGGTTCCGGGCGTTGCATTTTCCGGGATGGGGAACCTGTCGTACACTTCTCAACAGTCATCTCGAATAGGCCAAGAAGGAAAAGAGACCTATCAAATATGGGTATCTCCTGATGGGAGTGTGGGACGCTGTGGCGCATGCGCGATTTCGCAAAACAAAAATCTTGAGTCTGGCAAAGCCGCGAATGTTGGGAGTGGTGCTGGCCTGTATTCTTCTGCCGTGCATGGCGGCCGGGCAGGCGGAAGCGCCGAAAAAAGTGACGTGGAAATCGGTGGAGTTTGCGATTGTGCGCTTCAACGATCAGGCGCCGAACTCCTGGAACATCTATCACTCGGAGAAAAAAGGCATTTTGCTGGTGCGCCTGTGGAAGCGCTACATGCTGGTGAAGATTCAAGATGAAGAGGTCTTCGATATCGATCCGCAGAAAATCACCGTACACGGCGATTCGGCCGAATGGTCCTATGCCGACATCCCGGATAAGCCGATTGAAATTGTGGAGTGGAAAGAGCGCAACGTCGGGTCGATGCAGCGGGTGACGTTCCGCTTTGGGAAAAACGGCCACGTGCTTGAACTGCAGATTCCGCTGGGACTCAATCGCGAGCCTTTGTACTGAGCAACCCGCGGCGCAACTTAATCCGACCGGCGGTACACACCATAAAACCAGGGGATTCCGAGCGCGCCGGGTGCGACGCCGACGTTGACGGCATCGCCCGGACGGAAGCGATCGTAATCGTCGGAATCCACGGCTAATCGCTCCACGCGATGCCCCACGCGCCACGAGGGCACAAACAGACGCCGGGTGCCGCGAACCACTCCCTTCATCTGATAGCGGCTTTCCACAACGCAAGCGTGAAAAACGACGTTTTTGGGCGAGTCCAACCTCCCGTTCAGAACGAGCGCAGCCAAAAGGATGAACGGAATGGGAATCAGGCCGGTGAACAGATGCCGCAAGACTTCGATTTCTTTGCGGGCGCGGGCGCGGCTTTCCAACACAATGGCGAGTGCGAGCGCCAGAAAAAACACCAAGCCGAAAAAGACCAGCATGCCGTCAATGTCCAGCGGGGGATAGATCTGGCTGACATAGGGAAACAGCAGCGAACCGGCCAGAAACACGGTCATCTGGCGGATTAAGCGGCGGCGGAACACAAGTTCGGCGGCGGCGGAGGTCAATCCGCAGACCGGGCACTGATCGCTGGCGCGCTCGGAGCCACAATCCAGACAGTGGGTCATGAAAATATTATAAAGCCTTAGCCGTTTTCGGCGAGCTTCGCGAGGATTTCCTGGTAAGGGTGGGCCTTCTGGTCTTCAGGGACGGCAATCGTCACCCCCATGCCCAGGCCGGGTTCCACGCGCTTGACGGAGCACTCCACCCACACAGGCCGATCCGCAACAAGTCGTGCACGGAAGCCCGCCCCCACCCACAGTATGTCTTCGGATTCGATGAACATACCGCCAACGCTGATATCGCGGGTGCGGGCCTTCAGGCGAGCGGAACCCCACTCGATTTCGAGGCTGGCTTGATACGGGTAGCGAGGCGCCCTGCGACGTTCGGGACGGCGAGGCCCGAGTTCCCCCACGGACATGGACGGCGCTCCTCTTGGACATGGACGGCGCGCAGGATCGAACCCAAGCAGCGAGCCTACGCCCTGAAGATACGCCGAAAAGGAGCACATTGTTTCAGACACCGCGCGCGAATGTTCTGTTCCCGCCATTTTACAGTTGAACACAGGACTGCCGAGCGACTGGGACCCTTTACATTCAGGAACCGCGGAGCTATGTTGCCGAGGTTTCGGAGAGACAGGGAGGATTTCCATGCAAGGCAGCGCAACCGATTATCTTGCCGCGGAACGAACCGTCCTGGCGTGGATCCGCACGGGTATCGCGCTGATGGGGCTGGGATTTGTGCTGGCGCGGTTCGGGTTGTTTCTCCAGGAGTTCCATCACCTGCAGCCGGACTTTCAATTGAAACAGTATGCGGTCTCCCTTTGGATCGGGATCGCTCTGATTCTGATGGGCGTTTTGGTTTGCCTGCTGTCCACGATTCGCCACCTGCACATGCTGAAGCAGCTGCAGGCCGGAGAGTCGCATTACTTGCAGAGCCCGCGGTTGGTGATTTGGGTGGCGGTGGCGTTGGTTATGCTGGGCCTGGTGATGGCTGGATACCTGGTTTTCGCTGATCCAAAGGCCCTGGTTCACGCATCTATGATGGGGGAGCAACCTATGGCAACCAGCGCGGAGATCGGAATAGTGCGGATACCCGGCAACCACTCGGTGGACGAAACGGTGGCCAAGCTGCAGGGGATCCTGCAGGTGAAGGGCGTGAAATTGTTCGTGGTGGTGGATCACAGCGGCGAGGCGGCCAGCGCGGGGCTCAAGATGCCGAACACCAAGCTGCTTATTTTTGGAAACCCGAAAGCCGGGACGCCGTTGATGCTGGCGGCGCCGAGCGCGGCGCTGGATTTCCCCCTGAAGATTCTTGTGGCCGAAGACGGCGGCGGCAAGACCTGGATTTCCTATAATTCGACGGCTTACCTGCAGTCGCGGCATGGTCTGCCGGCGGAGTTGCTGCCGAACATCGCCGTCATCGAGGCGCTGGCGGCGAAGGCAGCGGAGTAAGAAAACGCGTGGGCAGTGCGCCTGGGGTTTGGGGAGACTTTTTCGACGCGGTGTTGGCGCTGGGACGATTTGTTCCGTAGTTTGGCCGTGACCGTAAAAGCGGTGGCAGAGCCACCCTGGGACGTGCTCTGGGCAGGCCGCACCCCAAAGCGCCCGCCTCAGAAGGCGGCCGCTACACAAGAATTCCCCAAGAATGGAGGTGAATTTTGGAACGATTGGGGGCAAGTGCGCTTTGCCGCTCCATGACCCATGTGATAAATTAGTAGTTCGGGCCACCAGTCCAATTTGCAACTGAGGGAGAATTCATGGGTTTTTTCAGCACGGCTTCGCGCCGGCTCGGCATCGCGGGAGAGTTGCTCTCCTTTTTTGCGCGCAATAAGCGCTGGTGGATGCTGCCGGTCATCCTGGTGGTGCTCTTCACCGCCGTTCTTATCGTTCTGGGACAAAGCTCGGCTCTCGCGCCGTTCGTCTACGCCCTCTTCTAGGCGAATCGCGCTTCTATGGCCAATATTCTTGTCGAAAACCTGAAAACTCTTTGGAACGCGTGGAAGCGCCTGGCCCACAAGATCGGGAATTTCCAGGCGCGCGTGATTTTGACGATTATTTACGCCATCGCGGTTCTGCCCTTTGGCTTGGTGGTCCGCTTGTTTTCTGATCCCTTGCGGATCAAGCATCGCCCCACGAACTGGGTTGAGCACCCCGCCGAAGTCCACGACATGAGCTGGGCCCAAAGGCAATAGTTCATGCACATTCTTGGCATTTCCTGTTATTACCACGATGCTGCCGCTGCGATCCTCCGCGACGGCCAGCTGGTTGCCGCGGCCGAAGAAGAGCGCTTCTCGCGCGTCAAGCATGACTTTGGCTTTCCCAAGCACGCCATCGAGTTTTGCCTGCGTGAGGCAAAAATTGATGCAAAAGATCTGGACTACGTGGTCTTTTACGAGCGGCCGTTTCGCAAGCTCGACCGGCTGCTGATCAGCGTTCTGCAAACCTACCCGCAATCCTGGAAAGTTTTCCGCGAATCCATGATCGGCTGGATGCTGGACAAGCTGTGGATCGCCAGCACGCTGCAATCGGAACTGGGCATCAGCCGCGACCGCGTGCTGTTCTCCGAGCACCATCTTTCGCACGCCGCGAGCGCATTTCTGTGCTCACCCTTCGAGGAATCGGCGATTCTGACGGTGGACGGTGTCGGCGAGTGGCTGACGGCGGCTTGCGGCGTTGGCCGCGGCACGCAGATTCAACTGACCAAGCAGATTGAGTTTCCGCATTCCATCGGGCTGCTCTACAGCGCGTTCACGGCGTTCCTCGGCTTCGAAGTGAACGAAGGCGAATACAAAGTGATGGGCATGGCGCCCTACGGGACGCCGCGGTACGTCGACAAAGTCTGGAAGACGGTAAAGCAGAACGACGACGGTTCTTTTTCGCTGGACATGGATTACTTCTGCTTCCACTACGCGACCGACCGGATGTACACGCCGAAGCTGGTGGAACTCTTCGGAGAGCCGCGGCCGAGAGAGACTCCCTTCTTTACCGAGTCGACAGGCTTTCCGAAATATTTCGGCAAAAAGCCGGCGGATTACGTCGCGCAGTGCCGAGTGAACGAGCACTATGCGGACATCGCTGCCAGCATCCAGCGCGTGACGGAAGATTTACTGGTGGGCATGGCGAAGAATCTGCACAAGCAGACCGGCCTGAAAAAACTTTGCGTCGCCGGCGGCGTCGGCCTGAACAGCGTGGCGAACGGCAGAATGCTGCGCGAATCCGGTTTCGACGAGTTATTCATTCAACCGGCGGCGGGGGATTCCGGCGGAGCGTTGGGCGCCGCGCTGTGGGCCTACCATTCCGTGCTCGGCAAGCCGCGGTCGTTTCGGATGGAACATGCGTATTGGGGACAGGAATATGGGGCTTCCGAGATCCGTTCTTTCCTCGAAAGCGAAAATATTCCGTACCACGAGGCCGCCAGCACGGATGAGTTGCTCGACCGCACGACGGATTTTCTGACCAACAGCAAAGTGGTCGGCTGGTACCAGGGACGATTTGAGTGGGGCCCGCGCGCGCTCGGGCATCGCAGCATCCTGGCCGATCCGCGCGGCGCGGAGATGAAAGACATCGTCAACTCGAAAATCAAGTTCCGCGAACCGTATCGTCCGTTCGCGCCCTCGGTAATTGCAGAAGCCGCGCCGACATATTTTGAGCTGGGCGACGCTGTGAATCAGTATCCGCTGCGCTACATGCTTTACGTGACGCCGGTGAAGCCGGAGCACCAAGCCACGCTGCCTGCGATCACGCACGTGGATGGCTCCGCGCGCGTGCAGACGGTTTACCGTGAACAAAGCCCGCTCTACTACGGCCTGATCGAGCGCTTCGGGCAAGCCACGGGCGTTCCCGTGGTGCTCAACACTTCGTTCAATTTACGGGGCGAGCCGATCGTGACCACGCCGGCGAATGCCTATAGTACGTTCTCCCGGAGCCAGATGGATTGCCTGGTGCTCGGGAATTTCCTCATTGAAAAACCGTCGTAGTTTGTATTTCTCGCGAGTGGCGATCAATTGGTTGCCAAAGCCCAACAAGAATAACTCGTCATCCTTAGGGCGCGCCGTTTGCGCTCGAAGGATCTCAACTTTCAATTCGTGCACAATTCAAATGTTGAGATCCTGAGGCTATCTCCGGGTTTTGGAGCCCGGTGAGTACAGGTCACAACCTAAACTCCACCGGAGTCCACAAACCGGACCTCGTCGGACAGCCTCAGGATGACACTTGCCTTACTAGGGTTAGTTTTTCGCGGGCGTTGCGTTCAACTGCGCCAGCCAGGGCTCTAGGATTTCCGCCGCCACTCTGCTGCCCCGCGGCGTCCAGTGCCCATCGCAACTTAGAAAGAATGTGTGGAAATTTCCGCCGGAGCGCGCATCCATCTCCGGTAGCAGGTCTTTGACGGGAATTCCCTTTTCCTGTCCCCAGCCGAGAACTACGGGGCCGAGCCGATCAGCTCCGGATTGTTTCCATCTCACAAAATCATTGGACGTGGGAATCACGATTACGGCCATCTTCGCATGATGCTCATCAGCGGTGGCGCGGATGTCGTCCAGCGCGTGTTTCAGGCGCGCGATATCCACATCGTTGAAATCGTTGTAGCCGGAATACGGCGGCGCCATTCGCCAGTACATGCTCGAGTAGAGAAACTGGCCAACGTGATAAGACGCCAGGTAGGCGCGCATGTACGATTCGATGCGGTCCCAGGGGCCCTCGCCGGCCCTGGGTTTCACATGATTGGTGTAGACGATGGAGAGATCGTCGGCGTAATAAGGCCGGTAGCGGTCGGCGTGATGGACCTTGCCCCATTCGAGCGACATATCGTGGAAATCATTGTCGGGCAGCAGTCCGACGACGACCGTGTCGTGGTCGAATTTCGCGGC
>Ga0210410_10006439_pt1 | contig 10216 bp, 14 predicted proteins | sample IncBWC4MmetaG_FD_161058 | JGI IMG/M metagenome (GOLD analysis project Ga0210410, IMG submission 161058) | Forest soil microbial communities from Barre Woods Harvard Forest LTER site, Petersham, Massachusetts, United States - Inc-BW-C-4-M | ecosystem: Environmental > Terrestrial > Soil >... | reverse complement strand
TGATCCGCAGATGGTCTTTACCAACCAGGAAACAGTAAGATCAGGCGCCCTCAATCAGAGGGCGCCGCTTTCGCGCAATATTTGGAGCGCTTCGGCAGTCGGCCAAGTGCACGGTACTCGGCCCAGCCAAACATTATCCTTTCCGGCACGACAAAGCCAGATTATCGAAGCTGTTAATATCTGCTGGACGGAATGCATGCTTCGATAGTCAGCGCGCCGCGATTCCATGTCCTTGGAATGCACAGCGTCGACGGAAAAATCGTAGCCTCGCGGCCTAGTCGCGTGGTGGCATAGGCCTGGCGCATCCTTGACGAACACGTAATCCATTCTGTTTCGCCCTCGGCCATCGGCTCGCGGTCGGATACGCCAGCCGCAGAATCGTCATTGTAGTTCATCGGGAAATCCAGCTTGAGGATACGCGCAGCTTGCGCGACGGCAGAGCGGGACGGCACTCCGATTCCTGCTTCCAATATTTTCGAAATGAACAGAATGAATTTGATTCGAAGGCGAGAATCGAGGTTCGAGCAGCGTGCTCCTGGCTACCTTCGTGCAGGACATCATTTGATCGCGGAGAGAAACAATGAAGCTAGTACGGTTCGACGACGACAAGACCGGCCTTGTGGTCGAGCTTTCATCCGGTCCGCATGTCGTCGACGTGGTCGCGAGCATCGGGGCCTTGATTCCAGAGGATCCGATCTCTCACGGCGTCCTGAACGGACTACTAAAGGATAATGGTAGTTGGGCGCCCCTCATCCAGCATTGGAAAATGGCGCGCTCCGGCTTGCGCAGGCTCGCAATCTTGGCCCAGACTGCGGGCTCGTCACAAATCGTTCTGCGGCGGCTTGACGATCTCAAAGTGTCGTCTGGTCAGCCGGACAGGATCAACAGTCTCGATATCGGGGAGTTGAATGCGACCTCGCGGGATCCCACGGGTCGCGAGGCTATGGAACGCCAATTTGCCGAGACGCGGCCGGATCCGACGGGGCGGGGGACCGTGGCAACCCCAACCACTGATCGAGTTATCCAGTTGAGCAACGTGCGAACGAACCGTTGAGCCTTTCGAAGGCGCGTTCGGTCAGTGCGTTTTGGCTCGCAGACCGACGCCGTTGAGGTGCGCCTCGCCGAGCTCTTGCGAAAGCTCCTCTGTCAGACTGAAAGAGGCGGTGAATCCGTCAGGAGTCCCGATCGTCAAAATGCGAAAATTTCCGGGGCTAAGTCCGTCACCGGATAAGTGATACGCATTGTTGGATCGTTGTGCGCGCGCTTGACCGCGTTGGACGCCATAGTCGGCAGGGTCATCAGCAAGGCCGACAATGTCTCGATCGTGAGGATGATTCCGATTGTACATCCCGCGATGTCCTCGATCACCAACCTGACCGCCGTACCGTCGGTCGCGGTCTCGAAGTTGATCAATCTGCGGACGTCAATGTCGTTTGCCACGGGATCCTACTTTTGCGTGACGGCAAATTCGAGCGTCCTGGCAGGATCCACACTCCGTTTCTTGTCTTTGAACTCCAATATTAATAGGCGCGCCGAAACATATAGATTAGTTCAAGAGCAAGAAACGGAGTGGCTGAGCTTCCCTGGCGTTTCACGTTACGAGACACGGCACGGGAGTACAGAGCTATGACCTCTTTAGATCGATTTAACGAATTTGCTGTTGCGCGCGGCGACGGTTTGCATCCGAGACTTCGCGACCTGTTCGTGCGCTCGGCCGCCTCCCCTTCTTCGGAGGTCTTGGTTCGTAACGACGGCATGCTCCAGGCCGGACCGAGCCCCGTTTCGGAAATTGCGGCCTCGCGCGGCAACGTGACGTTGTTAACGTGTGTGCCGAAGAACTCCGCTGCTGCCCCACCCGAGCTTCAATCGCAGAAGTCGCGAAAGTCGTTAGGGTGAGGCGCGTTGCGTACCTGGGGGCCGGGGAAGTGTCCGATCCAGTGCGGTCGCGTTCGGCCTACTGTCGGCCGATCGGCGTTGTTGCTCGTCCGATTCTTAAATCACAGCCCCGTCCGCACGATACCATTGCCCAAAATGGGTACCGGTCAACGTCGGCATTATTTTTGGCCTTGTTCCTGTTGATCGAATGCACCTTCACTCGACGCGCCGAGGCGGAGCTGGGCCCATGCACGATCGCCGCTCCGACCACACCGAGTGTCATTGTGTTCGTATCGGATATCGAAAGGTCCGTGCGCTGGTACCGCGAGAACGCAGGATTTGCTGAGGCGCCTAGATCAGACTTTGGCGAAAGCCATGGCGGCGCAATTTCGGTGATGACGCGAGACCGAGCTGGGGTGACGTTGATTTCTTCCGACGGAGCAAGCCGCCCCTCGCGGGATTTGCAGATGGCGTGCTTCGTGCTCGACGGCCCGCCCGCTCCCTTGCCTGGCTCCCCGCCGCTTTTCCTGATCGATCCAGACGGGACTTCCATTGAGATCCCAGCGCTTCCGAGTCCGTGAAAGCTGTAAGCGCCCGTTGCTATTCGGACAGACCGGCCCGGAGCCCCCGGACCGCTCCGACCACCGTGGTGATCTGGGAGAGGTGTTCTGTCTTGCTCCCAGTGAGACCAATCGCAGATCCTGCGATTGATCGTTGGCGCGGCGGCGGGCGCATTGGAGGGTGCGAATGTGCTTTGGAGGAACGGGCGACATAGGCTGACTCCTCGAACTAGTGCCCGAGGGCGAGACGCTGCAGAGCTTCGAAGTCAGCGACCGGATCCCCGCGTGATGGATGACAAGCTCCTTGATCAGGGCCTGCGCCTTGGTGGCGGGCATTCCGACACGTGAGCCTGCTTAAATCGCGCATTGGCCGGTGCGTACACCGCGACTGGTGGCCGCGTAATAACAGACGATGAATACGAAAATCACCACCGCGAACGCTGCATGGAGGAACCATCCGAGCAAGCCGGCAACGGCATAGAGGAGCACGCCGATCGCCGGGCGGACGATTTGGACTGCGAACATGCCCGGCGGGACGCCGGTCTTTAACAATCTCGGATTACGATTCAGGTGAATAAATGTCGGCAGCCAGGCAGCCGACATCAGAGCTGCAATCAGTGCGTACAGCACTACCGCCGCCTTCTGGTCCATCAGGTTGCCGTCGCGAAAGGCGTTCGCCAACACGCCGGTCGGAAATGGTATCAAAGCCGCTGTACCCAAGATGGATAGATTAAGCCAATTGAAAGTCAGATCCAACTTGCGCAACCGCTCGATCATGTAGTGGTGATTGAGCCAGATCACACCAACGTAGACGAAGGCTACCGCATAGGCGAGATACGAGGGCCAGGCTTGAAGAAGCTCTGTTCCCAGGTGACCGACTGCTGCGCCGGGCCTATGGATTTCCAGCACCAGCAACGTGATGATAATCGCGAACGTTCCGTCGCTTAGTGCTTCGAGCCGCGCGGTCACCGCCAGACCGGCTTCCTGGTCGCCCAGGATTTCCCGCATCACCTCCTCGCCTGCCGGCGCGCCTGCGTTCGGCTCAGTGACAAGATGACAGGACGCAGCACTACGCTCTCCGTCCGGGGCCGTTGCGGCGGCTGCCGACGTACGTTTCGACACCTGCAGGGTCATTGGGTCCGCGCTCCTAACAAGCTGCGTCAAACGGAAGAGGGGAGCAGTCCGCTCAGCCTCGACGGTCGCCGATTTGGGTGAAAGGAAGCGCTCGGCATCGGTCCTGCCCGCCGTGATATCGATCGTCGCGGTAGCTTCCGCGTCATCGACCCAGTGGACGCTTCGGTGGTGGTTCGCCGAGGGGATCGCAGAGATCGTCGTCTTTCGGGAATAGATTGCGCGTTTGAAGTAGTTGCGACAGCCTTGAAGGATTCAGAAATTCTTCTAATCCTGCCAATTCTGCCTTCACCCAATCCACCATGCGTCGCATTTCAGGGGAGACCTCCACGTCTGCTTCCCATTGCGCGATCCACCCGCGCAAAATGGCCGGCTTGCCGTTCCATCCGGAAGAGCTTACGGAGCAACAACGTCCGCTCGGTTTCGCGGGTTCGCCGCGCGGCGGCAGTCCGCGGCGGCGGGCGAGTTCCGCGACATCACTTGGAATAAGACTGATCTGGTTCATGATTTCCACTCCTTCTATCTCTTCGACTTTAGAAATCTAGATAAAGGTCACAGCAGGCTATCCGTTTCTTGTCTTCAAATTCGCACGTGCTTCATAAGGAGAAGTCCCACGAAGTTTCGTGAATGCTTCGCGAATTGATTCGTTCGAAGCACCCGACATCATGGGTCTTCATGCATGCGGCGTTCGCACACACTCCGAATCGCGCTCTGATCAATCGCCGAGAAAAAATAGCGATGCGCTTCCCGATTGATGCGGTTTTGATTGCGAGGTAAGAACCGGAGTTTTGGCTCGATCCTGCGAGCGTACGTCTCTACGCAGATCATCGACGGACGTTGATGATCCCAACGAGATCAACTCAGGACGAGAACAATGAGCAAAGAAGAAGACAACAAGGCAGTAGTAGTTCGGTGGTTCACCGATTTCTGGGGCGAGAAGGTCGACCTTAGCGTCGTCGACGACATCGCGTCGCCGGACATGCTTCTGAAGTATTCGCTTCACGAACCGCGTCGTGGCCATGCCGACATCAAGGCATTCATGACCGACTTCCGCGCCGCGTTTCCGGATCTGCAGTTCGGAGCCACCGCCGACCTCATCGCCGAAGGCGACTACGTCGTCGGTCAGTGGGAAGGCGGCGGCACGCACACCGGACCGGCGTTCAGCGATTTCCTGATCGGTTCGCTGCCCGCAAAGACCGGCCGCAAGATGCGCTTCACCGGCACGACCGTTCTCAAGGTCGTGGATGGAAAGATCGTCGAAGAAATCGGCCTCGATGATGGCGTCACGGCTCTCACGCAGCTCGGCCTGTTCAAGGCCGCCTGATTGAGAAGCGCCGCCGCCGACATATCCTAAGCGACGGCAAACTCTTGATCCTGGGTGAGGCCCGCAAAGCGACTTGCGGGCCTCACTTCGACCACCTGACTCTGACTGGGACAGATTATTTCTTCAAAAGATCAGAATCATTTTCCATCCCTGCCGGAGAACGGCGGACAGCAAGGTTCTAATCCCATGACCGATAGATCGAACAAGGTCGCCATCGTAACAGGTGCATCCGGCGGCATCGGTGTTGCTGTTGCTGGGCGTCTTGCAGCAGACGGCTTCGCAGTGGTGGTGAATTACGCGGGCAACGCCGCGCCCGCCGAAACTCTTGTCGCCCAGATAGTGGCAGCCGGCGGCCGCGGAGTCGCCGTCCAGGCCGACATCTCGGACCCCGACGCAGTCCGTCGCATGTTCGACGCCGCGGAGACCGATTTCGGGGGCATCGACGTCCTGATCAACAATGCAGGCATCATGATGCTCGCGAGCATCGAGGAGAGCGACGACGTCCTGTTCGATCGCCATGTCGCCGTCAACCTGAAGGGCACCTTCAACACTCTGCGCGAGGCGTCGAAACGGATGCGCGACGGCGGACGGATCGTAAACCTGTCGTCCAGCGTCGTCGGCCTGCTGCAGCCCACCTACGGCGTCTATGCCGCGACCAAGGCAGCGGTCGAGGCGATGACCAGCATTCTCGCCAAGGAATTGCGGGGCCGCAACATCACGGTGAACGCCATCGCGCCAGGCCCGACCGCAACCAACCTCTTCCTCAACGGAAAGCCGCAGGAAGTGATAGATCGCCTATCGAAGCTCTCGCCTCTGGAACGGCTCGGTCGGCCCGATGACATCGCGGACGCCGTCGCCTTCCTTGCAGGGCCTGGTGGTGGCTGGATCAACGGCCAGACGCTGCGCGCCAACGGCGGAATTATTTGACGCCGACCTAGATCCTCCCCGCGAAACGCGAATCCAACAAGGACCCCGTCATGTCCAAGCAAGTCATCCTGGTCACCGGAGCCTCCTCGGGCTTCGGTCTCATGACCACCAAGGCGCTGGCCCAGGCTGGTTACACCGTTTACGCCTCCATGCGGGCGACCGAAGGCCGCAACGCGCCGCAAGTGGCTGCCGCTGCGGCTTGGGCCGCCGAGCAAAAGGCCGACCTGCGCACCGTCGAATTGGACGTCCAGTCCGATGTGTCGGCCGACGCTGCCGTAGCGCAGGTCGTTGCCGACACCGGCCGCCTCGATGCGGTCGTCCATAATGCAGGGCACATGGTCTTCGGCCCCGCCGAAGCGTTCACGCCCGATCAGTTCATTCAGCAGTACGACGTCAACGTGCTCGGTGCCCAACGCGTCAACCGCGCAGCGCTTCCCCACTTGCGTGACCAGCGCAAGGGCCTGCTGGGTCACGGTAGGGACGGCCGTTTCCAGCCGCCCCCCGTACAGATCCCGGCGAGCGCTGCTAACGCACCGGGCTCCTCCCTCGGGTCCTGGCGTCGAAACGGTGACAGGGCAGCGGGTGTAAAGTTCTGATTGGCGGAAAGAAGCGGTCGACGAACTGGATGAACTTCTCCCAGTTGAGGCTTGCCCTTTGGCTGCGCCGCTTGAGCGATGCGAGCCAGAGCCGCTTCACCTTGTTGAAGAACCACCACAGGCTCGGATGGTTACCCGAGACTGCGAAGTAGTTCAGATGCCCTTTCAGCATCTGTTTCACCCAAGCCCCGGTTTTCGCAATAGGGTCGTGCAGAATCCTGCGCAACTCAACTTTGATCGCCAACAGCTTGGCTCGCATCCGTTTCTTGATCGTCTTGCGCCCGATGACGAACGAACCCCACTTGCGTGACCGCGTGCAGAAGTGCGTGAATCCGAGGAAGTCGAAGGTTTCAGGCTTTCCCTCTCCAAGCTTCGCACGTTGCTTGGCCGCGTGGCGGCCAAAGCGGATCAGCCGAGTTTTGTCCGGGTGCAACGCCAATTCGAACTTGCGCATTCGCTCCTTGAGATAGTCAAGGTACGCCCGTGCCTCATGCTCATGCTGGAAGCCGACAATGCTGTCGTCCGCATAGCGAATGACGATCATGTCACCCGACGCGTTGGTGAGGCGCCAGCGATGGACCCATAGGTCGAACACATAGTGCAGGTAGACGTTCGCCAGGATTGGTGAGATCACCGCGCCTTGCGGAGCGCCACATACGCCACGTGTTCTGCGTCCATCTTCGACAGTGCCGACCTTGAGCCATTTTGCGATGAGGCGCAGGATGCGCTTGTCCGCGATCCGGTGCTCGAGGAAACGGATAATCCATGAGTGGGCCATGGCATCGAAGAAGCCCCGGATATCCGCGTCAAGCACCCAGTTCACTTGCCTCCTGAGAATGCCGGCGTGGAGGGCGTCCAGCGCATCGTGCTGGCCGCGCCCTGGCCGGAATCCGTAGGAGAACCCGAGGAAGTTTTCCTCGTAGATTGCTTCGAGAACCGTCGCGACCGCCTGTTGGACGATTTTGTCCTCTAGGCACAGAATGCTCAGCGGTCGTTTCGAGCCATCAGCCTTCGGAATGTAGGTACGTCTGGCCGGACGCGCTCGGTAACTGCCCCGATGCACCTGGTCGTGCAGGTCTTCTAGCTTCTCTTCGAGGTTCTCTCCGTAGGCCTGCCACGTCACGCCGTCGATGCCCGGCGCGGAGTCCCGTTCAAGCGAAAGGTAACTCTGCTCCAGGAGATCGATGGTGATATGATGCAGCAGCGCAGTGAACCGTACACTCTTACTCTGTCGCGCCGCTCGGCGCACGGCGACGAGTCCGTTCGACGCGGTTTCCCGGCGCAGTGTCCGGGCCGCGGCCGTCTCGCCGTCGTTCCCCTTGGGCGGGGTCCTTCCCTCCACAGTCTCCGCAGAGGGCAAGCCCCCTTTGTTCGACCGCTTCTCGGGTACTATAACCCCGTCCGAATTCTCATCCGCGTACATGTTCATCGTTCGGCTGTGCCTTCATGAACCGGCCCGGCATACCTCTCCGGGCACGGATGAGACTTCCCAGGTTCCGTGCAAAGAACTTCTCCACGTGCACAAGGTCTCCGACTGCGCGAGGTTCTTCCCATGCAAGCCATTCGCCATGGGACGATATTGCCTTCTCTTTCTCAGAATAAGATCGGCACCTCGGAATTAGACCCGTTTCGCAGCTCAATACTTGGCCCGTGGTCTCCCCTGTGAACGCTTCACGTCGGCCCTCGCGGGACGCCGCGCATCACTCGGGGTCGGGGCGGATGGCTAGTCCTTACCCCATGGGGGACTTTCACCTCCTATTCTTTGCCAGCTTCCTGGCGCACTCCGAGTAGGGTCAAGCTCGACCCGCGGCGGGACACCTCCATTCCTGGCGCCATATTTCGCCGCCAAGGCGGCCATGGATGCCTTGGCCGTGTCCTATTCGACCGAACTGGCTCTCTGGGGCATCGAGACGACCATCATGGTGCCAGGCGCCTTCACCAAGGGCACCAACCACTTCGCGCATTCCGGAAAGCCGTCAGATGCGGCCCGTGCATTCGAGTACGAAGACGGCCCATATGCCGGGATCGCCGACATGGCGCTCAAGGGCCTTGCCGGCCTGGAGCCGGCCGACGCCGATCCGGCAGATGTCGCCCGCGAGATCGTTCGTGTGGTGGACATGCCGTTCGGGCAGCGTCCGTTTCGCGTGCATGTCGATCCCTCGCAGGACGGCGCTGAGATCGTCAACAGTGTCGCCGACCGCATGCGCCGCGAGATGTACCGCAACATCGGATTAGAGAACTTGTTGCGGCCCACAAGTTTTTGATGGGTCAAGGGCCGTTCGAGGGGACGAAGAAACCAGCCCCCTTCAATGATGGGCTGCCGGCGCCGCTTGAAGCTTCCACGGCAGTCCGAAGCGGACCACCGCCAAACGGGTCATGCCGATGCCCAATATCAGAACTACACGTCGTCGACATCGAGCAGCAAGCTGCGACGCACGCTGCAGAACATCGACGCGATGGCGGACAGTCTCCCGTCAGGCATGCAGGCCGGGATCTACGGCTCTCGGCATCTCACGCAGGGTACCGCGTTGACGGCTCACGCCTAAACCATCGCCCCCCGGCTGGACGGAAATCGGGTGGCCCGGTGCCGGCCCCGCCGCTTATGGTCCTGCAGTCTTCGCGACGGGCTCCGTCGCCCCGAATTTGAAAGCAAGGACCGGAGTGCAACGGCCGCCCCCTCGCGGCATCCTTAATCCACATCTCCGATAATGAATCGAAACGACATGGCCCATACCCAAACGCTCCACCAGAAAAAGTCTCCCATGAGCGTGGCCGAAGATCCGCGCTGGGCCCGCATTCTGATCCGCGACAAGACCGCCGATGGTCATCTCTGGTATTCGGTCGCGACCACCGGCGTGTATTGCCGTCCGTCCTGTCCCTCGCGAACCGCCAATCCCAAGAACGTCCAGCTTCACGACACGCTCGAGAGCGCGAAGGCGACCGGCTTCAGGTCGTGCAAGCGCTGCAATCCGGACGGACGGTCGCTCGAATGCGAGAACGCTGCTCTCGTCGCGAAGGCGTGTCGCCTGATCGAGGGCCGCGAAGAAGAACCGTCGCTGAACGACCTGGCCGACGCGGTAGGACGAAGCGCCAGCTATTTCCACCGCATGTTCAAGGCTGCCACCGGCCTGACGCCCAAGGACTACGCCGCTGCGCATCGGGCCGCGAAAGTCCGTCAGGGGCTGGAGTCCGGAAACAGCGTTACCGAGGCCATGTACGACGCGGGCTTCAATTCGAGCGGACGGTTCTACGCCAAGTCGACCGACATGCTCGGCATGACGCCGACGCAATATCGCGCCGGCGGCGCCAACGAAAAGATCCTGTTCGCGGTTGGGCAGACGTCGCTCGGCGCCATTCTGGTGGCATCGAGCAAGAAGGGTGTGGCATCCATCCTGCTGGGCGATGATCCCGATAAGCTGGTGCGAGATCTTCAGGATCGCTTCCCGAAGGCGCAGTTAATCGGCGCCGACCGGGACTACGAAGCCCTTGTGGCGCGCGTCGTCGGCTTCATCGAAACACCCGGACTCGGTCTCGACCTTCCTCTCGACGTCCGCGGGACCGCGTTCCAGCAGCGTGTCTGGCAGCCCTTCAGCAGATACCCGTCGGACAGACCGTATCCTACGCGGATATCGCGCAGCGGATCGGATCCCCGAAGTCGGTGCGGGCCGTCGCCGGCGCGTGTGCCGCCAACCTTCTGGCGGTCGCGATTCCCTGCCATCGGGTCGTGAGGAACGACGGCTCGCTTTCCGGTTACGCCTGGGGCGTCGAACGCAAGCGCATGCTGCTGGATCGGGAGGCCGCCA
>Ga0210410_10006438_pt1 | contig 10217 bp, 10 predicted proteins | sample IncBWC4MmetaG_FD_161058 | JGI IMG/M metagenome (GOLD analysis project Ga0210410, IMG submission 161058) | Forest soil microbial communities from Barre Woods Harvard Forest LTER site, Petersham, Massachusetts, United States - Inc-BW-C-4-M | ecosystem: Environmental > Terrestrial > Soil >... | reverse complement strand
AGGCCGCGGTCGCGCCGGATTTCTGCGTTCTCGCGGCGCTCGCGGATTCGGGCCTCGAAGGGGCACTGCTGATGGCGAGGGCTTCCCCGCCGCGTTGACAGGCCCCCGCTTCTCGCCGGCAGGGTGCCTGTTTGCCAGAGGACCCTTGGCCTCTGTCAACGATTTCCTACAAGACTTTCGGTGCGCGCCTACAGGTGGCTCGCCTTGACGCAGCGCGAGGTGCCGCGACACGGCTGTTTTGGCTCGTCGCGGGTTCTCTACAGAGGCGCGCTGAATGATAATCCGCCAGCGCTCCAGGGAGAGTTAATGAATTCCAGACCGGAGCAGGCGAGCGTTCTCGCGGTTGATGACGACGCCCGCAACCTGACGGCGTTGCAGGGGCTGTTGAGCGACATGCCTCTCCAGGTAGTGACCGCGAGGTCGGGGGAGGAGGCGCTGCGTTGTCTCTTGAAGCAGGAGTTTGCCGTCATACTGCTGGACGCGCGCATGCCCGGCATGGACGGCTTCGAGGTCGCGCGGCTGATGCGCGAACGTGAGCGCTCCCGCCACACGCCCATCATCTTTCTCACCGGCGCTTATGAGGACACTCCGTCGATGACGCGCGGTTATGAGGCGGGCGCGGTGGACTACATCGTCAAGCCTCTCCGGCCTGAGATCCTGAAGTCCAAGATTTCGGTGTTCGTCGAGTTGTACCGCAAGAACGCCGCCCTGGTGCAGGAGATCAGGGAGCGCACCGCGGCGGAGACCCACCTCAAGGCTTCGGAGGAGAGTCTGCGGGCGCTCGCCGCCCACCTGCAGTCGGTGCGCGAGGAGGAGTCGGCGCGGATCGCGCGGGAGTTCCACGACCAGCTGGGCCAGGAGCTGACGGCTCTCAAGATGGACGTGAACTGGATTGCGAGCCGGCTGCCGGCCGATGCGGGGCCGCTGCGCGAGCGGGCGCAGTCGATGTCGAGCCTGATCGACACCACCATGGAATCGGTGCGGCAGATCGTCTCGCGGCTGCGCGCGGACATGGTGGAGCAGCTCGGACTGACGGCGGCGATCGCCTGGCAGGCGGATGAGTTTCAGCGGCGCAGCGGCATCCGCTGCCATACGGCACTCCCGGTCGAGGCCGTACAGCTCGACCGCGCCCGCTCCACGGCGCTCTTCAGGATCTGTCAGGAGCTGTTGACGAATGTGGCGCGCCACGCCAATGCCACCCGCGTCGAGGTGTCGGTGCGACCCGAGGGCGGCCTGGTGGTGCTGGCCGTCGAGGATAACGGCCGCGGTATCGACGGTGAGGTCGCGGCGAGCCCCAAGTCGCTCGGCCTGATGGGAGTGCGCGAGCGCGTCCTGCCGTTCGGCGGGCGCGTCGACGTCGACGGAGCCCACGGCAAGGGGACGCTCGTGAAGGTGATGTTACCGACGGACTGAGCGACTGTGCGGCCGTGCCGTGTGGTACAGCGCCAGTGGTGCAGGACATATGGTATTTAGGAGAGCTGTGGTGAGAATTCTGATCGCAGATGATCACCCCGTCGTTCGCCGGGGCCTCAGGGACATCGTCGCCTCCGAGCAGGACATGACGGTGGTAGGCGAAGCGAAGAGTGGCGACGAGGCGCTCGAGATGGCGCGCAAGCTCGAATGGGACGTGGCCGTGCTCGACTACTCGATGCCGGGCTGCAGCGGTGCCGACCTGGTGCGCGAGGTCAAGCGGCACTATCCGGAGCGTCCGGTCCTGGTGCTGAGCATCCTGCCGGAGGACGTGCATGCCGGGCTGGTCTTCAAGGCCGGCGGCGCGGGCTACATCAATAAGGCGAGCGCGAACGAAGACCTCACCAGCGCGATCCGCAAGGTCGTGAGCGGCGGCAAGTATGTGAGCGCGGCGTTTGCCGAGAAACTCGCGACCGAGCTCGCCGACGGCGGCGAGAAACCGCCGCACAACCTGCTCTCGGATCGCGAGTACCGGGTGATGTGGCTGATCGCGTCCGGCAAGCAGATCAACGAGATCGCCGAGGAGATGTCCTTGAGCCCGAGCACCATCAGCACTTACCGGGCGCGGATTCTCAGGAAGCTGGGGCTGTCGACCAACGCCGCGCTGGTTCGCTACGCAGTCAAATACCGGCTCATCTGAAGCCCGCACCGTCGCTACCCTGTGTCGACGCGACGCTACAGGCGCGCCGCGCGACAGCGACATCAAGATCGGCATTCGGCGATACCAAGCTTGGCGGGCGCCACTCTATGATTGCCGTCAGTGCGCGGTGCGATTCTCATCGTCGAGGATGAACTGGTGACCCAGCGGCTGATCGCGGCCGGCCTGGAGCGTGCCGGCTTCGAGGTGACGCGGGCTACGAACGTCGAAGAAGCGGCGGAGGCGATCCGCACCGAGCTCCCCGGACTCATGTTGCTCGACTGGGTTCTGCCGACGGCGAGCGGCGTGACCTTTCTTCGGGAGTTGCGCAATGACCGGCGCACCAGGCAGATGCCCATCATCATGCTGACCGGCCGCTCGGAGGAGACCGACAAAGTGACCGGGCTCGAGGCCGGAGCCGACGACTATCTCACCAAGCCGTTCTCACATCGTGAGCTGCTCGCACGCATCAAGGCGGTGGTACGCCGCGGCGCGCCGCTCCTCGGCGAGGAGGCGGTCGAGTTCGACGGCCTGAAGCTCGACCCGGCGGCGCACCGCGTCACCGCCGCCGGCGCCAACGTCAAGCTCTGGGCTACCGAGTTCCGGCTGCTGCACTTTCTGATGACGCACCCCGACCGCGTCTACAGCCGCAGCCAGCTTCTCGACGAGGTGTGGGGCGATCACGTCTTCGTCGAGGACCGCACCGTCGACGTGCACATCCGCCAGCTGCGCCAGGCACTGCAGCCGAGCGGCCGCGACCGGATGATCGAGACGGTGCGCGGCGCGGGCTATTGCTTTCGTAGCGGCGCGGAGTGACGCGCCCTCGGCGCGCGCCGTTCGCGTTCAATACGCGTTGCGCCCATCGAGCGCGACCAACAGCGTTTTCAGCACGATCCGCACATCGAGCAGCAGCGACCAACCGCGCAGGTAGGCCAGGTCGTACGCTATGCGGCGCTCCATCTTCTGCAGCGTGTCGGTTTCTCCGCGCAGGCCGTTGACCTGCGCCCAGCCCGTGATACCGGGCCGGACCTTGTGGCGGAACATATAGCCCTTGATCAGTTTGCGGTAGAGCTCGGTGTGGGCGAGCGCATGCGGCCGCGGGCCGACGACGCTCATGCGTCCCTGCAGCACGTTTATGAACTGCGGCAGCTCATCGAGCGAGTAGCGGCGCAGGAACGCGCCGAAGCGGGTCACGCGCCCATCGGCGCGGGTGGCCTGCCGTACGACGGCGCCGTCTTCGGTCACCGTCATGGAACGGAACTTGTAGACCAGAATTTCCCGGCCATCGAGCCCGTAGCGGCGCTGCCGGAAGATCACGGGGCCCGGAGAGCTCAGCGTGACACCGACGGCGATGACCAGCATCAGGGGGAGCGTCAGGGCACCGATGAGGAGCGCGAGCACGATGTCGCTCGCGCGCTTCACGACGCCGTTGACGCCGCGGAAGGGCGTCTCGCACACGGACACGATCGGCATGCCGTCGAGCGTGTCGATACGAGCCTGGATGAGGTCGAAGAGAAAGATGTCGGGCACGAAGTGAATCGATGCAGTGGTGTCGTGCAGCTGATCGAGGAGGCGCACGATGCGCGGCTGGGAGGCCATCGGCAGCGTGATGTAGATCAGATCCACCCGCTGCGCCTTGACGTAGTCCGCCAGCTGATCGAGCGTCCCGAGGGTGGCGCTTGCGGCTTCCTCCCCGGTGCGGTCCGGGCCGCGGTCGTCGAAGAAGCCGGCCACCCGCACGCCGAGCAGCGGATTGCCGCGCAGCCGCTCGGCGAGCGTGCGGCCGAGCTCGCAGGCGCCGGCGATGACCGCGACCCGGTGCGCGCTACGTGCGGCGTACAGCCGCTGCAGGAGGGGTGGCAGCGCGAGATGTCCCGCGCAGCGCGCGGCGGGAGTTGCCAGCAGCCACGCCACCAGCACCCGCTGGTCGAAGGCCTCCACTGTCCCGGTCGCCCAGCCGATGGCCGCGAGCACCGTGACCGTGACGCACCAGCTCCCCGTGACCTCGCGGGCCAGCCCCCGCACCTTCCCCACGGCCAGCGCTTTGCCTGGAAAGGTCAGTGAGAACACCAGTAGCGCGAGGATCAGGTACGGGCCCTGGAAGCGAACGTGGAAGAAGGCGATGCAGAAGAGCAGCGTGCCGATCGTCATCACCGGATCGATCGCGCCCAGGATCTCGGCCGCCGGTGCGACCCGGCGGTCGGGAAAATTACGCTGCAGCTCCAGGTCGGTGGCCGACATGCGCGAATCCTAGAGGCCGCCGACATGGACACCGATGAAGCCTTCTTAGGCAGAAAGGACTACCTGGGCGGGTTTGCCGGCACATCACGACTGCATAACAAACGCTTCACATAGTGGTCGTCACTGCGGGGCACGTGCTCCCGCGAATGTAGCCAAGGTGGCCATGCAGGTGGACGACACACAGGTGAAGATTCATACCCGACCGGAAGGACAGCATGCTCCGGCCCTGGGTGCCGAGCGTTGGTCCGCGGGCGGTGCGCGGCTGCTCGATGGGCGCGTGCTCGAGTCGTTGCTGCTCAACATCGACGCATCGCTCCGGGTCTACTCGCGCCCGCAGCTGTTCGGCTGGACGCAGGGGCTGCTGCAGAATTTCCTGCCCCATGAGCTGTTATTGTGCGCCGTGCGCGAGGATCGCGCGCTCACCTACCGGGTCGACTGTTTCGCGAGCCCGTGGATCGACTCGGAACGAGTCCGCGCGTTGTTCCAGCAGGACGTCGAGCTGGTCGCCGGCCTCGTCAGGCGCTGGGTCGAGAGCGAGTTCCATCCAGTCGTGTGCAACGTGCAGGGCGCGGACACGCCCGCACGCGGGGAGTTCGCCGCCGAGCTGCACGGCGTCGGGGCGGACAGTCTGATGGTGCACGGCACTTACGACTCGCTCGGCAAGCCCGTCAGCCTGTTCGTGCTCGGCGCGATCGCCGGCGATCTGGGCGTCGAGCAGCGGTTTCTGCTCGAGCTGATCGTGCCGTTCCTGCATCTGGCGTGGGTGCGTTCCCAGCTCGCGCGCCCGCTCGAGGACATCCAGGCGGCGGCGCACGCCCCCGACGTGCTCACCGTGCGCGAAAAGGAGATTCTGCGCTGGATCCATCTCGGCAAGAGCAACTTCGAGATTGGAACCATCCTCGGCATCAGTCCGCTGACGGTCAAGAATCATGTGCAGAAGATCCTGCGCAAGCTCAACGTCCGCAATCGCACCCAGGCGGTCGGCCGGGCACTGGCGCTGCGCTTCCTCGATCCCTGAAGTTGCCTCTACCCACGGAATATTCGCCGCTTCCGCTACGTACTTGAGTCAGGAAGGTCTCGACATGAAACCCACGCGAGCTCGCAGCCCGCTGCGCCTCAAAGCAACGCTCTTCGCGTTATCGATCGCAGCGATGGCGACCCAGGTTGGCGGCGCCTCAGCGGCGGGGGCTGTGGCGGGATTGCCATCCGTTGCGCAGGCGAGCACCGCCGCCATACCGATAGCCGGCGAGCGCGAGCTGCTGGCGTTTCTGGTGAAGGTGTTGCGCGGGCCTCCCCAGTCGGCAAGCTGGGCGCTGCTCGTCGCCGGCCTGCTGGGCGTCGGGGCGATCGGGCACCGGCGGATCTGCGCGCTCGGTAGCCGCAGCCTCGATCCGTACCGGGTACGGCGCCGATGAGCGCCGCGATCACAGGGAGGTTACCGCCGTGTCGGCACGGGGCACGCCGCCGCGGGCTGCGCTCACTGCGGTTCGCCGTGGGCTCTTGTCTCTTTGGCCTGTTGGTTGTGAGCGCGAGGCCAGGGCATGCACAGGCGCAGGCGGGGGATGCGGCGAAGATTACCCCGTTCGTCGAGGAAACCGTCACCACCGACGATAACGTCTTTCGCATATCGAACCAGGTCGATCCGCTCACCGCGATCGGCTCCCCCTCGCGCGGCGATACTTATCGCACCACCTCGGTCGGCTTGAGCGCGGATGTGCCCGTGAGCCTGCAACGCTTCCGGGCTACGCTGACTACTTCCGCCAACCCTACGATCGCTTCCACCAGCTCGACTACGATGGTTACGACCTGCACGGCAACTGGCTCTGGCAGATCGGCAGGAACCTGAGCGGCGAGCTCGGGGTGACGGACACCTATTCTCTGGCGTCTTTTGCGGAGGTGCTCGGCGTCGTTCCCGATCGGCTGCACGTGCGCGAGGAGTTTGCCAAAGGCTCGTGGCTCATCACCCCCGATTGGAAGCTGTATGCCGCGGCCGACGATCTGGCCCAGAGCAACAGCGACCCCGCGGGGCAATTCAATAACGTTACCGTGGACTCCCTCGAGGTCTCACTGAGTCGTGCGGGCGGCACCGGGAACTGGTTCGGCCTCGACACGCGCTTTGAGTCGGGTCACTTCCCGGTTGCCGAGCCGATAGGAACCGTCCTGGTCGATAACGGCTATTCGCAGTACGGCTTCGGCGTGGTGATCGACTTCGGAGCCGCTACGCCCTCGCACGTGCTGGCGCGCGCCGACCAGGTCAGCCGGCACTACGATCAGCTGAGGCAGCGCAACTTCGACCGGACTACCGGCCGGGTTGAGTACACCTGGACCCCGGACGTCAAGGTGTCGGTGAGCGCGATCGCCGAGCGCGACATCAGCCCCTACGAATACATCCATTCGAGCATCGTCATGGTCAGGGGCCTGACGCTCCGCCCGCTCTGGCACATGACCGATGAGCTCGACCTGTCGGCCAACCTCGCGTGGCTCGAGCGCACCTATCTCTCCGATCCAGCGGTGGCGCTTGGCGCAGCGCCGCCGCGCGACGACGGCGTGCGCACCATGAGCGCCTTGCTCGCCTACCACCCGGCGACCTGGGTCACCGTGCAGTTGAGCTTCGTGCATGAGGCGCGCTCGTCCAACGTAGCCCTCGGCGGCTACGCTGACGATGTCCTCTGGCTCAAAGCACGGCTCTCGCTCTAGGCACTATTGAAACGGCGGGGCCAGTGGTTGCAGGGGGGTTCCACCACCGCCAATGGTGGTCGGCGAGTTGTTGCCGACCACGGCGAGGTAATCAATGATCAGGCGAATATCACTCACCCATTTCGCCTGGGGAGTGGGCTGCCCCGTGGAGCCAGTCAGCGTCAGGTATCCGAGACGACCGTCGAACGGGAAGCCGTAGTCAGCCTGAAATTCGTCGGCCTTGCTTCCCGCCGCTCCATCTTCAATGGAGAAGTCAAAGCCCGGGCTACCCCTGCTGTCGACGATATAGGCCCCGTAGTTTTGCAGAGTCCAGGCGAGCATTTGTCCGGGGACCGACTGCAGGCCGATATTGTTGATATTCACACTTGCCGGAATCGCCAACAGGGCACCCATTTTCATGGCGGAGTTCGTGTTGTTGGTCGCTGATCCATAGCCACTGCCCGAATTAGCCGCATAACCGTCGGCAGTAGCCGCAGGCCACCGAAAACAGGCGCCGAAGTTTCCGGTGCACAGACCCAAGGACGTCGCTGAGTCGACATTGACCTTGAGGGCGTGACGCATTTGCGTTCCGGGTCTGAGCTCTCCCAGGCGCATCGTCCCGCCAAGAGTGGAAAGCTCAGAACCGCCATGGGCCCCGAGAATTCCATCTCCGGTTTGCAAATTATATTCCCATACCGAGAGGCTCCAGGGAACCTGCATGGTGGTGGCATAAGAATAACCCGCACATTTTGTGAAGGGTTGGGTCTGGACAATGCTCAGCCCATCAGCCAGCAGGATTGCGGCACCATTGTTATAGGTGCTGTTGGGCACCACGTAACTGGCTGGGATCGGTGCCGCAAAAAATACGCCGCCGCTTGCAGCACAACGATTCCCACCACTCCATCCCACGGTGCTGATGTAGACGTTGATTAGCGGGGCGGTCGGCGTGAGAACGAGCCGTTCGTGGTCGGACTGCGGCATGTCGTACCAATACTCGGTACTGTTGGGAGTGGTCGTAAAGTGCAAACCCGAGGCCACATAACTCGCTCCTGAGCCAATCGGCATGTTCCAAATGCTGGTAGCGGCAAAAGGCCATTTCAGAGGATCACGAGTGGTTGTCGGAGGAGGGGGCGGTGGAGGCGGGGGCGCAGACGCGGACGCAACGTTGATTGCGGGGGTCGTTGCCGTAGGGGCTCCGCCCGCCACCTGGGTCACGGTGATGGTCTGATTTCCTGCGGTCTTCAGGGTCGCAGAGAGTTGTTTGGTGCCCTGGTCCGTGCTCAAGAAGGTGTAATCGGCCGGAAGCGCCGGCGAGCTTGGGTCAGAAGAGGAAAAATGCACGGTACCGGTGTAGCCGGTCAGGACAACGTTGTTGGCATCTCTCGCCGTGACAGAAAAGGAAAACGGATTGCCGGCCGTTACCTGGGTTGGGACAGTGGTGAAGGAGAAGTTGTTGATGACAGCTGCAGCTGCCGCCAGTGTGTAGCTCAGCGCAGATGAGTAGGCCGAATTGTAGTTTCCGATGGCAGTGATGCCGCTCGGTGAGCCGAGGTCCGACCCTGCGACGTTCCAAGTCGCCACTCCGTTGGATTCCGTAAGGGAGAGAGTCTTGATCAGTGTCCAGGCCCAGGAGCCGGCTGAACCGGCATATCGATAGAGATAGCCGTTCTCTATTAAATAGTCGGCTCCGATGCCGCCAAGGGGATAGCCGGTGGTCGCTTTCTGGTCCGCATCTACGAAGACGCGCACAAAGCTGGGAGTAGCTGAGTAAGTGACCTGAAGAGTTATCGTTGTTGAATTACCGCTTATCGACAGCTTGGGGGCGGCCTGAGTCGTTTGAGCGTTGCTCGGTGGGCTCGGCGACGTCGCTGACGCCGCAGTGGCAGTGGAGCTCTGCGCGGGGGGCGGGGCGCCCGCCGAGCCTGACGAACAACCCAGCAGCGTTGCCGACGCTACCAACACAACCGTAATTGCGCTCGACGATCTCATGGGTTCCTCCCGGTCGAGCGAATCCCCAGTGTCGCCGTATGACGACATTTCCATAACGACAGCGCGTAGTGGGATCTCGACGAGCGCGTAGAGTAGTGACGACGCTAACGGAGCCGCAATAGCTCAGTCGGACTACACGGCGGACATCGAGGTGATAACCCGCGGCCAGTAGCGTTCGGCCATGACGCGGGCGACACGAGTTGCGGCTTTCTGGTTGATCGGTGCGCTGACGACGCCCCCCCTCGTTGCATCCAGCGCGCTCGCTCAAGCGCCGGCACAGACGCCGGCGGCACTGCTCGGCGACGGCGACTCCGTCCGCGTCACCGTCTTTCAGAACCCCGATCTCACCACCGAGGCGCGCATCTCCGAGCGGGGCTCGATCAGCGTTCCGCTGATCGGCGACGTGGCGATCAGCGGCGTCACTCCCGAAGAAGCGGCGGCGCGCATCGCCGACCGGCTGGTGCGCGGGAAATTCGTCATCCACCCGCAGGTGAGCCTGAGCGTGCAGCAGGTGCGCAGCCGCCAGGTATCAGTGCTCGGGGAGGTCGGCAAGCCTGGCCGCTACCCATTGGATGATGTCAGCAACAGCCTCACCGACGTCCTCGCCCGCGCCGGTGGGGTCAATGGCGAGGGCGATAGCGCCGTCGTCGTGGTGCGCAATCAGAACGGCCAGGAGACCCGCACGGCGATCGACGTTGCGCAGATGTACCGCAGCGGTGACATGTCGCACAACATGCGGCTCGAGAACGGTGATGTCGTCTACGTGAAGCGCGCGCCGCAGTTCTATCTCTACGGCGAAGTGCAGCACGCCGGCGCCTATCGGCTGCAGCCGGAGATGACGGTGATGCAGGCGATCTCGGTCGGCGGCGGGCTGACGCCGCGCGGCACCTTGCGCGGCCTGCAGGTCCAGCGACGCACGCCCGACGGTCAGGTGCGCAACGTGGGCGTCCACCAAACGGACGCCGTGCGTGCGGACGATGTGATTCTGGTGCGCGAGCGGCTCTTCTAGGGACGCGCACCGTGAGCCTGCGACAATTCCTGCTTGCGTTGCGCGCCCGCTTCGCGGTATTCGCCGTGTCGCTGGCGGCGGTGGTGCTCGCCGCGACGCTGGCGAGCCTGCTGATGCCGAAGAGCTACCGCGCGACGGTATCGCTGCTGGTCGACGCCAAGGATGCGCAGTCAATGGGGGAGGCGCTGCGCGCGC
>Ga0210410_10006436_pt1 | contig 10217 bp, 6 predicted proteins | sample IncBWC4MmetaG_FD_161058 | JGI IMG/M metagenome (GOLD analysis project Ga0210410, IMG submission 161058) | Forest soil microbial communities from Barre Woods Harvard Forest LTER site, Petersham, Massachusetts, United States - Inc-BW-C-4-M | ecosystem: Environmental > Terrestrial > Soil >... | reverse complement strand
AGGACGCGATCGTAAACTCCCAGCAGTTCGGAGGGCTCGACGATGAGTCCGGTTTCTTCACGGGCCTCGCGGATGGCAGCTTCCCGCACCAATTCTCCCACTTCGAGCACACCTCCGGGAATGGACCACTGCGCTTGCAGCGGAGGATGAGCGCGCCTCACCAGAAGCACGCGCAGGCCGTCGACGGAACCGTCGATGATGACGGCGCCGACGCCGACCAGAGGAAGGTCAGGGAATTCGCGGTTCATTTGCGATCTCGGTAGTGGATCAGTTTGAATTTCTTCTTCGATGCGTCATCCCGAACGCCCGCGTTTTCACCAGCGGGCGGAGGGATCTCGCGTGCATCCAGTGTCGCTCCTCGCGAGATCCCTCGCTACGCCTGAAAAACGGCTCTGCTCGGGATGACGCCACCAAAAGCATTGGAATTCTAGATTGAAAGGCAAGCATACGCTCCGCAGCTTTAGATAGACCGTCTACAAATCTGCGAAGCTGGAATCTGCGGTGACCAGTTACATCCCGACGCAAAAAAAATGCAGATCGTGCCGGGTTCACGCCCGGCTTTCGATCTGCAATCCGAAGCTAATAATCTTCAAATCTCTCCCGCTAGTTTCCTGTGCCGTTCAGCCTTGCGACCTGCGGGCTGGAGGTGGCGCTGTCGGTAACTGTCAGCGACGCCGATCGCAAGCCGGTTGCTTTGGGTTTGAAAGTGACGCTGACGGTGCAGCTCGCCTTCGAGGCCAGGGTAGTGCCGCAGGTGTTGGTTTCGGCATAGTCGGTGGGATGCGATCCGGTTAACTTGATGGACGAAATGTTTAAAGTGATCTTGAGATTATTCGTGATCGTGATAATCTGCGCCGGGCTGGTGGTGCCGACTTTCACGGTACCGAAGGCCAGGCTAGTGGGATTCAGCAGTACCGGCGCCACGCCCGTGCCGCTCAAGGCGATGGTCTGCGGGCTGTTGCTGGCGGGGTCGGTAATGGTGATGGTACCCGTCGCAGCCCCTGCCACCGTGGGCTTGAAAGTCGCGGTTATGGTGCAACTGGCGCCGGCCGCGAGGCTCGTACCGCAGGTATTGGTCTGAGTGAACTGGGCGGATCCGCTCTCGACAATGCTGGTGATCGTAAGTGTGATCGGCTCTTGATTGGTGAAGGTGACCGCCGGTGCGGACTTCATGCCGCCGATCAGAACCGAGCCGATGTCCTCGGCGGTAGACGAAAGCAACGTAGGTGCGACCCCGGTTCCGGTCAAGGCAACGCTTTGCGGGCTGTTGCCCGCGTTGTCGGTAAGCACGACATCAGCGCTCAGCGCGCCGGTTACCGCCGGAGTGAAGGTAACGTTGATGGTGCACATCGCGCCCGCAGCCAGGCTGGTGCCACAGTTGTTCGACTGCGCGAAGTCGGTGAGATTGGTTCCGCCGACGACAATGCTGGTGAAGGTTACCGTTGACGTACTGGAATTGGTAACCGTAACCGGTGAAACCGGCGTGGTGAATCCGGTCGCATAGTTGCCAAAATTAATTGCCGTGGGCGAGATGGTTAGAGTCGGCGCGGAAGTTCCGGTGCCGGTCAGGCTGGTTTGCTGCGGGCTGTTCGAGGCGTCGTCGGAAACGTTTAGCGTCGCGGTGCGCGTGCCAGTCGCCGTGGGCTTGAAGGTCACGGTGATGGTGCAGGAGCTGCCAGCCGCAAGTGTCGTTCCACAGTTGGAGCTCACGCCGAAATCCGCGGGATCGTTGCCACTGCCAAAGATGTTGATCTTATTCAACGTGGCGCTCTGATTGTTGGTGAGCGTCACCGTCTGACCGGGGCTGGTCGTTCCTACGGCCTGCGCGGCGAACGTTAGCGAACTTGGGGCCAGGGTCACCGGGCTGCACGTCGGAATGCTGAAGGTGGAGATGCGCGTCTGCCAGACCGGCTTTCCGGTCCCGATCTGGTTGGTGTTGAAATATTGGTTGACATACCAGAAGGAGCACCCGCCCACGGGATCGACGGTCATGCTGGTGTAGTCGCCCCAGTGATAGGTATTTTCCTGATCGGCAATGCCGTTGTAGAACAAGAGTTCGGTCGGCGTGGTCTTGCTGACCAGGTTCCACCAAGAGCCTTTGATACCGGGATGCGCGGCAGCGCTGGAAGTCGAGTACCCGACGGCCGCGTTGCCCATGATGTCCTGCGCCATGCTGGGCATGAAGCGATAGAGAGAAGTGTCTGGACTGATGGTGCCCGATTGATAGACTGTGGGCACGCCGCTGCCACGCAGTTCGTACCAGCGGATTCCCGTCTGGCTTCCGGTGCCGGTTCCGGTTTGCACGGTTTGGCTGATCAGATAAGACTCATACGATCCGAAGTTGCGATAAGCCATGCGCCACATCAGGCGATCGCCAACCGAGTCTATGGGCTGCAAGGTGGTCGCAGTCGTGGGTTCGGGCACGCAGATGGTGTTGGTCACTGCCTTGACGTCGTAGCACCCTTGAGTGTAGGTCGGAACATTCAACGGGGTCTCGAGGGTAAACGTCGAGTTCGCTGGATTGGTCCAATCCACATGAAACTGCCACAGGTTGATCGAACTCGAGGTCAAGGTCACGCCATCGTTCGGCGGATTTTGAATGCTGACGTAATACTCGGGCGCGCCAGCGGGCGGCGGGTTGGTTCCTTCTACATCGGCCGGCTGCAGGCTGTGGGCCAGGAAGAGACTGCCGGTGACGGTGCTGGGATAGCGGAAGCACTGCGGATTGTCCGCAGTTTCTCCAAGGATCATGTGCGCGCGATCGAAGGCGCAGGCCAGCACTCCAACTTCCTGATAGCCGTTGTTCACATCCTCCAGGTCGGTTCCTAAGTAGTAAGCGTCACCCCAGGTGGAAAATTTCGGCCAATCGGGAAAGTAGGTTGTGCCCTGCGAGTTCGAGCCCAGCGCCGAGTTCATCGAAAACGCATACGTGTACCACGCCAGCGTGGGCGACGTGAGGTCGTCGGTATTCGAGATGGCGATGCAGTAGTAGTAGCCGGCAGTGAGGGTGATCGGACCGGCGTTGTGCGCGGCAATAATCCAGCGCGAGGCGACGCGATCAAAATTGACTATGCCGTCGCCGGAGATAGTTTCGCAATCTGTCAGGCCCGCGGTAACAAATGGTGTTGTACCGTCCTGCGGCTTCGACCAGACCGGAGCAAACGTTGTCTTATCGTAGGCCTGATAGTAGACGTTCACCCATTCCATGTACTGCTTGGTGCCGACCGAGCCGTTGGGGTCAATATCGTAACCCGGTTTCGCCAAAGTCGAAGCGTCCATGCCTTCGAAAGTAGTCACGGTCTGAGCGCCGCACAGGGAGGACAAGAACAGCAGTAGGCCTGCCAAGTGAAGGAACGTATGCTTCGTCATGCGAGGAACTCCCTTATTGTCGAAGGACTTCAGGTGGTTCTAAGTTTCGTGGCCGAGGGGGAGGAAATTAAACCGGAGAGATGACTGTATTACGTTTTCCCCGTTCTGTCAAGATGCGGACTTGCGTAAGTGACTGACAAATATAGATGTTACGATTCGTTATAATTTTACAATCCGGGGTAGGTTTGGGTTCTGGAGAGGCATCTACGGCACTTTTGGCTGGGGATTGCTAGAATGTCGCCGGCATTGTTAGCCGTACTTCGACAAGATCATGGCTCTGGAAGAGTACAAACGGAAACGGCGCTTTGAAGAGACCCCGGAACCTGCCGGGGAAGTGGCGGCGAAGGCGGGACATCGCTTCGTAGTGCAGAAGCATGAGGCCACGCGGCTGCATTACGACTTTCGTTTGGAAATGGAAGGTGTGCTTAAGTCTTGGGCGGTGCCCAAAGGGCCGTCGCTCGATCCGGCGGACAAGCGGCTGGCGATGATGGTGGAAGATCATCCGGTTTCCTATTTCGACTTTGAGGGGAATATTCCCGAGGGAAATTATGGCGCGGGCTCGGTGATGGTTTGGGAGGTCGGAACGTGGCAGCCGTTGTCGCCGGTGCCGGTGAATGGGAAGTATCTTCCGGGCACGGAAGCCGAAGCAGTGACCATGCTGGCGAAGGGCGATCTGAAGTTTCGCCTGAAGGGCAAGCGGTTGCGGGGAGATTTTGCGCTGATCAAGATGCGCGGGCGGCGTCCGGGGAGCAAGGGCAACGAGTGGCTGATGATCAAGAAGCATGACGATCACGTCGTCGAGGGATATGACGCGGAAGATATCGACGAGTCCGTACTGAGCGGGCGCAGCATGGCGGAGATCGCGGGAGATGCGGGATCGGCGGAGTGGAAGAGCCGTCCGGCGGGGCGGGGAAAGTTGAAGGCTGCGTGGCTGGCGGATGCTGTGGCAAAACTGGACAAGAAGAAAGCCGCGGAGAAAGAGCCTAAAAAAAAAGCAAAGCCAACCACAGAGCACACAGGGGCGCACAGAGAGAAACAAGCAGAGAAGAGCAAGGCGAACGGAGATGATAAGAAAGATAAATCTGTAGCGAGCGGCAACATGGCTCCGACAAAGAATTCCTCTGTGTCCCCCGTGCCCTCAGTGTTAAAAGCTCTTGATCTTTCTTCGCCATCTTCCCAGCAATCACCCAGCCCCGTAAAGCGCCCCATGCCCACGACGATTCACCCCATGCTGGCCGAGTCCGTTGACCAGCCTTTTGACGGCGACGATTGGCTGTTTGAAATCAAGTGGGATGGCTATCGGGCGGTCGCATTCATCGAGAAGGGGAAAGTGCGGCTGGTGTCGCGCAATCAGAATGACCTGACGCCGCGATATCCGGAGTTGAAAGATTTGCCGCAACTGGTTCGCGCGCAGACTGCGATTCTGGATGGCGAAGTCGTCGCGCTCGATGAAAACGGGCGCGCTTCATTCAGCTTGATGCAGCAGCGTACCGGGTTTCGTCCCGGAGGGCGCAGGGCGGCGGAGAAGGCCGATGTACCCGTGCTCTATTACGCCTTCGATCTGCTCTATCTCGACGGATACGACTGGCGCCGCGTGGCGCTCGAAGAGCGCAAGCGCAAGCTCGAATCGCTGCTAATCGCCGGAGACTCCCTGCGTTATTCCGATCACTACGCGAAGCAAGGCAAGGCGCTTTTTGAACTGGCGCGGCAGAAGGGGCTAGAAGGAATTCTGGCCAAGCGGCGAGACAGTTTTTATCAGGAGCGCCGCAGCAACGAATGGCAGAAAATTAAAATCACGCATCGCCTGGAATGCGTAGTCGGCGGATACACCGAGCCTGAAGGCACTCGCGCGCATTTTGGTTCGCTGGTGCTGGGACTCTATGACGACAAGAAGCGCTTGATTCACGTCGGACAGGTGGGCAGCGGGTTCGATCAGAATTTGCTGGAAGAGATTTGGAAACTGCTGAGGAAGCTGGAGACAAAGAAGAATCCCTTCTTCCGCGACGTGGAAGCCCTTCGCAAAACCGTCTGGGTGAAGCCGGAACTAGTGGCCGAAGTCGAATTCGCGGAATGGACTCACGGCACCAGCGCCGACACCTCGCCGAAATTGCGGGCACCAGTGTTTATGGGGCTGCGGGACGATAAAGAGCCGGAGGAGTGCGTGCTGGCAGGTGATTTCAGCGGTTTGCGAGGCTGAGTCAAGAACACCAGGGCCGTTCGCCGCGGCGAAAGCCGATAGCGATTCTTCGCTTGGCTCAGAGCGACAAAATAACTCACGTGAAAAACTTCTCGAAGTTGTGCAGAATCTGCATGACGTAACCCATAAAAATACTAAGGGTATATCCAACTTCTACATTCTTCGCGGCTCCATCATCGAACGCTATGAAGGCAACGAAGTTAAGTGGCACGTCTACCTTCGGGAAACGCCCTTGTGGACCGTCGACCATGGGGAAAGGGCCGATCTTTGTACCCTGTTTGAGTATGGACTCGAAACTAACATTAGCGAAGATTTGACCATCAATCTCTTGGGTAACGAGGTCGCTCGGCGCCTGCCCGCCATACAAAATCGTTGTCAAGATCCGCCTGTGTTTATTGACGTTGCAGAGATCATCAATCATAGCGAGAACGTTCGCTTTTGCACCTTGCCCGTCTTGATAAGGCTGCAAGGCATCGATCTCTGCAATTGCACTTGCGGGAACTCCATCGAGCCGATGCCGAGCGAGTTGGCTCTTAAAAGCTTCTGACGTCGTACAGATGGGGAACATGCTGTTGTGATCGGGAATATTCTTCGCTGAGAGCACAAGTTCCCATACTAAGTAATCGAGGGAAGATCGCAGATTCTGGAGAAAATCGCCGACGATGAGTGGGATCTTTTGTGGGATAGGTGCGTCCGTCACAACCTTCCCGATAAACTCATCCGGCGATCCCTCTTGCTGTCTCACAATCCTTGCCGGGTTCGCTTGGTAGTATTTTTGCGTCTCGACCTGGACGCCATCGAGATGCTCTTTAGCCCGAAAGAGTTTGCAATTGACGGAATCGGGGATCGCCATGCCGCCAGCCTAGCAGATTGCCCGAAATCGAAAGTAGACAATCCCGAACTGAAAGCGTTGACTTATAGGCGAGAACTGACAACACGACTGCTTTACTTAATATCCTTCATGGCCAGCATGGTCCCGTAGTCGCGCCCTGACGGATCGACGGCTCGGGCTACTACTCCGGCGAAAGCTTCGCGGGTTTCGGGGAACTTGGCTATGAAAGCCTTCATCACCGCGACATTGCCTTGATAGGCCGCGTTGGTATTCGATACGTCGGCGGCCTGGTACTTTACGATCAGGTCGAGATCGGTGCCAACGGCTTCGGGGAAGACTGCGCTCACTTTGTAGATCGCGCCTGCACTGGGCAAGTCGACGGTCTTTTTGTCGCCGGGCATGTCGGCGGGTTGCAGGCTCTCGGATTCGTCATACAGTTTGTCAGACACCAGCGTGCTCATGAATGGCAGCGGAGAGATCAGGCTGCGCGCTTCCATGTAATAAAACCAGGCGTTATGCAGTTGGCCTTTGGTCTTGTAGGCGCGGGCTTGTTGCACGTACCAATCGCTGTCGTGTCCGGAAACTTGCGCGGACTTGACGAACAATCCACCCAGCTTCCAGTCGGTTCCGGACTGCTGCAAGATCATCGACGAGATGGTTTTGCCGCCGGAGGAAGTTCCGTCAAGAATGATGACCGCGTATTTTCCCGGAGGAAGGTTGTCGAGATAAAAGATGGCGCTGCCCGCGGTTTGTCCTGACTTTCCGAAGACTCCACAATAAAATTCCGAGTGCGGCTTGGGCGGAGGGCCGTCGGCTTCGAGCAGAAACGCCGGACGCGCCATGGCTTGGGCGCCGGTCAACTCTGCTGTGTGAGCTTTGATGGTATTCTCCACGCCGCCAAAATCGCGGGCGAGGCTGTCGATGGCATTCTGTTTCAGCGAAGCGGCGTCGGCTTTTGTCAGGAATCCGAAATAGCGCAGGCCGACCGCGGTGATGGCGGCTTTGTTGGTCGGGTCCATGTCGTCCGAGGTCTGGCAGCTTTCGGCCTGGGCCAACGGCGAAGCGCCCACGATCAACGTCAGAAGCGCCAGAAAAACTGCGGACTGCATGCGGCGGAGGATTGGACTCATCTTCGTTTGGAGTTCCGTTTTGAGTTCTACCTTTGCTTTCATAAGCTTGGACGTTACCCGCAGTTCGCGGTACAAAACGACACTGCTATTGGATTGTACTCCGGGCCTAAATGGTTTCCAGTAATCGCTGTAGGTAACCAATGATTGATTACCCCCGGATTGTGCCATAGCCTGCCTGCCTGCAAGATTGTAGGCTTAGGACGTTCTCACTTGGGACAGTTTGTCCCGCAGTTTTCGGTGACAGCGGTTCCAAAGGTGTAGAATTTTAGTAATGTGGTTTCGCGAAGTTCCCCGAAGATTTTCCTTGGAGGAAGTTCAAGATGAGGTCAGGATTCAAATTCGCAGCGTTCGCCGGGATCGCGGTTCTAGCCCTCGGCAGCCTCAGCCCAGCCGACACAGCGACGCATAGCCGGAAGAAATCGGCGAAGAAAGAAAAAGAGATTGTTTTGCCGCCGCTGCCCAACGGACCGCAAGGCCCCGTGCCCCAGATTCCTTTGGATTCGATCGCGCCGGTGCCGCCGCAGGTGAGCTACAAGAACGGGCAGTTGACCATCGTCGCGCCCAACTCTACTTTGGCTGACGTTCTGCGGGCGGTGCGCAAGCAGACTTCGGCTGACATTGAAGTTCCGCCGGCGACCGAGCGCGTAGTCACGCATCTGGGACCTGGGCCGGCACGTGAGGTTGTCGCGGAATTGCTGAACGGATCGCGCTTCAACTACGTCCTGCTGGGCTCGCCGCAAGATGCGAACACGCTTACCCGCGTCGTGCTGGTGGCCAAGAGTGGACCGGAGAATGTAGCGAATCCCGCAGCCGGCGTGGTGCAGCCGCAGCCCGGTCAGCCCCAGGGAAACTTTGCCCCTCCGCCGCAGCCCGATGCGCAGCCGGAACCTGATGCTTCCGATGCCGCGGCCGAAGAAAATCCAGACGACAACACCGACCAGAATGCCGCTGCGGAAGCCGAGCAGCAGCAACCGCCGCCGGATGCGCCGGGTGTAAGGACGCCGCAGCAGATGTTGCAGGAGATGCAGCAACGGCAGTTGCAGATGCAGCAGAACCAGCCGCCGGGACAGCCGCCGATTCCGGGCTCTGGCATTCCGGGGCGTCCGCCAGGAAGCGAACCGCAGTAAGCGCGCAACGCCGGCGACGTTCGCTGGCTCAACGAAGCAGGAGAAATAAAAAGGCTGCCTCCTCACGGAGAGCAGCCTTTTAATTATCGCGTTCAGATCAGTGCGCTTTCGATCAGAACGACTAAGCGGCCTCGGCCTTGGGCTCAGGCATCTGGAACGGTTCGTCGAAGCTGCCGCCGTAAATCGAGGGAACCTTCGATCCCATGGGGCGCAGATAAGTCGCCAGCTCACCGCGATGATGAATGCTGTGGTTGTTCAAGAATCCCAGATACAGCACGCCGGGCAGGTTGAACACGCCAAAGAATTCGATCGGCGTCGATAGCTGGTCAGCGGTGAGCGCCGATACGCGCGCAATGCCGCGCTTTATGTTCTCGTCATACCATTCGACGATCTCTGCCGTCGTCTCCGGCTTCTTCTCCGGGGACTCCATGTTGAACTCCAGATCGGCGATCGCATCCAGAAACTGAACGTCGCTGTTGGCGATGTGCCATGCCAACTCCTTCGCCGTACGCGCATTCGGATCGGGCTTGTAGCCGGAGGCCGCGTCCGGCACAGCTGCGAGCACCTTCTTTGTGATTTCAGCTTCGCGCATGAGGCCATCGAGCATCATTGCGCGATAACCAAGGGCAAACTCTGGCGACATACCTTGCTCTGACATGAGTGTTCTCCTTGAAATCTTGAGTTTGTTTTCCGGACGGAACTGGAAGGGCAGGATCGAGCCCTTCTCAGTAAATCGAAGCCTCAAAAGTATACGCGCCTTGGCCCCGCAACGCCCGACCGGCGCTGGGTGCAAGAAACGTACACAAATGAATATTCAAGACCGGTTCAGCGCATTGGACGTTCTGGCGGGCCGAATGTAACCGCCAGCGGATCACATCGCAGTTGTCGCGGGTGGAAAAGCGCGCTGCCAAGCTTTGGTTCCGATAGTCTAATTCGATAGTGCAGTTCGATAGTGCGAAATGGAAATCTATACGCCGACCGGCTGCTTGCTGCCGACCTTGCTTCGCACCGGAACAGGCGTGAACCAGTTGTGGCGGTCCGACTTCTCTCCGCGCACAATGGCGTAGAACTCTTTCTGAATGGCCTTTGCAATCGGTCCGACCGTGCCCTTGCCGACTTTAATTTTGTCGACCGAGCGGATGGGCGTGACCTCAGCGGCGGTGCCGGTGAAGAAAGCCTCATCGGCAATGTAGAGCATTTCGCGCGGAATCATCTGCTCGACGATGGGAATATTCAAATCGCGCGCAATCTGCAACACGGAATCGCGCGTGATGCCCGGCAGCACGGAATTCCCCAGCGGCGCCGTGATCAGCTTGTCGTGATGGACGAGGAAGATGTTCTCGCCCGAGCCTTCACTGACAAATCCATTCACGTCGAGTGCAATGCCTTCGACGTAGCCGTTGACAATGGCTTCCATCTTGATGAGCTGCGAGTTCATGTAGTTCGCGCCCGCCTTGGCCATCGCAGGCAGCGTGTTGGGCGCAAGCCGCGTCCACGACGAAACGCAGACGTCGCAGCCCTCGTTCTCTCCGCCAAGATATTTCCCCCACGGATAATTGCGG
>Ga0210410_10006434_pt1 | contig 10218 bp, 5 predicted proteins | sample IncBWC4MmetaG_FD_161058 | JGI IMG/M metagenome (GOLD analysis project Ga0210410, IMG submission 161058) | Forest soil microbial communities from Barre Woods Harvard Forest LTER site, Petersham, Massachusetts, United States - Inc-BW-C-4-M | ecosystem: Environmental > Terrestrial > Soil >... | reverse complement strand
AACTTTTTCTCCCTAGTGACAACCATTGGAACGATTTGGGGAATCTGGAAGCCGCTAAAGTCATCGCGGCGCAATTGCGTGCTTCCGCCATCGAACCAACTGTAGAGTCTTTGAAGGCGCTGGAGCAGCGATGGCGCTTCGTGAGGCGGGAATTTCTGATTTCTGCAACAGACCAAAGCGGGCGGACTCTTTTGTGTGGCACGGGCTATCGATGCGTCAGACCAAAGGGGCGCCTCGGAATGTTCAATGTGCCATATAGGAACCACAAGAGCGCTGCAGTTTTTACTGAGAATAGTGACGCGCTGATGGTAAGTAGAGAGACAACGTAGAACGCGATGAAGTTCCTGAAGCGCTGTGCGTTTGGGTCTGAGGACGGCGCATAGACGAATAGGGCCCAAAATGCTGCCAAGCCCACAAGTCCGACTTTAGCTAACACGTAACCGTATCCCGAATCGCCGGCATAACCGCTCGTGAATACTTCACTTACTCGCAATCCCAAGGCTTGCCACCCATCAAGAGTCGCAATTGAACGGCCTGAGGATAGGAAGCGTCCAACTATCGAATTATCCCAGCCTTGTTTCGGATCGACGTAAGCATAGGTTAAAAGCGCAACGACTGCCAAGAACGGCGCGAGGAAAAGCATCGTGGGGCGGGTGACAGGCGCTGCCAAGTAGATGACTAACGTGAAAATGCAAACATAGAAGCCGAACCGCGCGTCGGCGAGCACCAGGATTGTCGCGATGGCAAGAATCTTGGCGGCAAAGATCCAAACTCGCGAGCGATCGCGGAGCACGACCCATGCGAATGCGATTGCGCCGAAATTGCCGGCGGAAACTGGCTCCATGAATATCCCGGATGCCCTGTGTTCTCCGAGAAACGGCAACAGAGTGCGCTCTCCAAAACGGGTGGCGTTTACGAATAGGCCGGCGGCTGAATCGGAGCCTTTAATGAACAGACCGGCAGCGGAATCGCTTTCCAGCGTCTGCTCGGTTCCGCGCGCCAGATAGTAGTGGATTACGTCGAAGTAATGCAGGTACGTGTCCAGTGCCAGCCATTCGAACGCGGCGACACCGAGGGCAATGACTATCAACAACGTCACCATCCTGTCGGCCAAACGAAGCGAGCCGAGTTGGTTGCCCACGAAGAAAAATACGATGGGTATAAGAAAGTCGCGCGCTATTTTCGGATCAAATTCGGAGCGTATGAGCATCACAGCAAAAAAATAGGCTGTAGACGCCAATAGTATCGCATACAGAGTGTAGCTGCGGTACCAGGTTATGCCTAACGCTACTCCGATCAATACAATTTCCGTAGCAACAACAGCGTTGGTGCCAATCCCGAACAGCGTTGTGTTGACGAAGCAAAGCACAAGGTTAAAAAGTACGGTAGCGCAGACCACAGTGATTGCTAGGGTGCTTTGCGCCGCTTGCGCTCCCGCAGGTTCACTGGCTGAAGCGGCGAGTGGATTCCACACAACGCTCATCGCGTAGTCGCTCCGGCCTTAGCGGATGAAGAACTTAAAGGCGGATGAGTTTAATACCGCCTTGCGCAAATTTGTGGACCATTTCTGATCAGCCGACTGCAAGATTGAAATAAAGACGTCGGCATTCTCACGCAGATTGCCCTCATCGTAGTCGCACCGCGGGCAACGTCCGCCGTCGGAATGTATGATCTTACGGACAATATCGCACAAGCCCTGTTGATCATGGTAAGAACTAATCTGACATCCAAGAAATCGCGCCTGTCGCCTGGGTCCAACATTGGCGGGGGCAAAACTGCGCGTGGCGACACGGAACATGGCTAAATCTGGTTCGCCATCACCGACGGCGATTGTTTCGGCATCCTTTGCTAAAACCCAATTTCGAAGCGCAACAAGGCCCGTGCCCTTGTCGTGGTCTTTGACTACGATGTGTGTGTCTATCGAAGTGTGATAGAAAGAGAGTCGATCGAGCCGTAAGTCCACAAGGAACTGATTAACAATGTGAGTTGAAATCGGTGCCAGGGCGCCGTCACCAACGCTGGCTGAACGCGCGGAACTGAGCAAAGACTGAACTAAGCCGAGCGGCTTGTCGCGATAGGTGAAGGCTCGAATGGAGCACCGATGGCGCTCATCGAGAAATACTCCGGGAATACGCCGCAAATGTTCCCTCAACTCCGCAAGCTGACATTCTGCTTCTGAGCTGATCAGAACTAGCTCGCGCTGGCCTACGGCGTCCCAAAGGTATGTGCCGTGTTCCGCAATACCGCCGGACAGGCCGTAGGCGTCGCAATAGCTCTTCACCTCAGCTACGGAACGGGCCGTATTCAACGCCACCGAATAATCGTGAGCGCTCAGCAACGAGAGCGATTTTATGCCTGCTGCGGTTGTGCACGGGAAGCCGAAGAGCCGGCGATCGAGCACGCCGTCAATGTCGAGTACAACAAGCGGGGCGTGCCAGCCAAAGTCTTTCCGTTGATGGCACAACGTGCCGCAATAGCGCGCCGTCTGCACGGTCAAGAAATTCCAGGCGTTCATGAAGCGCCGATGGTAATCGCTCTGGGCCACGGCGCCACGCGGCGAACCGAAGAGTTGGTCCTGGATCTCGCTCATCGTCCAAAGACCAGCGAGCAGCTTATGCATGAAAAGGCGCTGCTCTACGGTTGTGTCGCCCGATTGTCTAACATATTGCCTGATCAGGCTGCGCTCCTCATCCTCCGAGAGCGCCGAACTTAAGATCGTGTCTGCCAGATCGTAGGCTGGATCTGTCACGTTGACGGCGGCTTTTCCCATGCCATGGTGTTCATAATCAGTTTTCAGTATGCCTCGCGGCCCAATAATCCATTCGTCGGGGCGCATTTTACCATCAATGAGTGCGTGGTGCGAGCATGGTCGCTTCCGCAGCAATTCGCCGATGCGCGGTTGCATCAACATGTCCGTGAGCACTGGTCCGTAGGCTCTGCTAAGCGCTTTTGCCAAAACCTCAACACCGTTGTTATACCGCTTTAAGTCAATGCCAGCTGTCGTGTCGCCTTTCAGCGTCAGACGACGAGCCCTGGCGGCCACATAGGACGCGGACGCTTCAACAAAAGCGCCGCGTTTTTCGTTCGGTGTGCCCACAGGCTGCGGGATCCACTCCGCATATAGAATACCTTGGCGAAGTCCGAGAATTGGTGGCACGTATCCTGCAAGTCTGTGTCCAATCAGAAAGGCGTGGTAGCTCAGCCATCCCCAACCGACGCTCTTTGCCAACACGTATTTGGTCTGCTTTTCACCCGCCGGCGTCTCTAATTGTACCTCGAATATGCGCTTGAGACGCACGCCCCGTTCATCAGATGGGATGCACTGCAGATGCGTATTGAGTTCATCGGCGCTACGGCTTGCAAGAACAGATACCCGACTGAAATTTCGGCTGCGGAAATACTCAGTTAAACGAAGTTCAACGGCCTTCGGATTCAGTAGGCCACTCTTGTGCCAGTGCTCGGGCAACAGTGTGATGACGCTATCCTCGGGAAGCCATGCGAACCAAGTCCGTTTTGCCGGATGCGTGGCCGCGAGAAATTTCAGTTTGGACGGGGTAAATCCCGCTCGGCTAACGACATCCAAAGCGGCGAGAACCGTGCGACTTGTGTGCGGGGGGTCGTCCAAGACAAGCGCCAAATAGTCGCGCGCTGCAAACCGTTCAAGTTCCTTCTTTTCCCGCGGGCCGACGCCCTTATTCGGCTCAATGGTCAGTAGCCTCACGTTTCCAAAGCCTTCAGCCTCAAGCAAAGCTCTGAGGAGAGGCGCATAGTAAGAACCCGATGTGCGCAGCCCCACGATCAGGATGGGTCGCGTGCGGTCGGGGAATCGCCGCACGAAAGAATCTCCTAACGCTAGCAGGTCGCCTGGCGTCAAATCGAGCCGATTGAATGGGGTAGGGGTGCCCACGCGTTTGCCCTGCAAATCTGGCGGCAGTGGCACCTCGAGCAGTACCGCCAGTTCGCGGCCGACCTTGACAAGATTTTCCCGTTCGATGGCCTGCCGACGCACAACGAAAGAAAGGAAATCGTTGAGGCTTGCGAGCCAGCTTTTCCGCCAACGCTCAACCTGCCGCCGTGACCGAGGTTTATCAGAAGCTGCCTCCACAAGACGGGCGGTGACGCGCCCAGCTGCCGTCACCGCCAATCGTTTGGGAAGCCGCAGAGCAGGTCCACGCAAATACTCGTCAATGCAATTCAGTAGTCCGCAGGAAAGCAGAAATATATTGGTGCTGACCTCGTCAATCTGCCAGCCTTCTGGCGCGACCGCCAGCCTCGTCAACTCGTCGTGAAGATGGCGGATAGCTTCGTTCACCGTTAGGTAGGGGTTCAGACACCAATCATAAGATTGGTAGAACTGCAGCTCTTCCGCTAATAGACCCTCCTGGGGCAGGAAGTCCACAACAGAGCTATCAGGTGGTGGCGCAAGCATATCTAACCTTTTATCATCTGAGCTGCACCGAGCCCTGGAAGTCGTAACCCCTGGGCCGAGCAGAACTGCCACACTCCGACTCGACACGCTCGAGCATCGCGCGTACGCGGTTTGTCGCAACGTGTTTGACGATCCAGCTCTTGAGCGACGATGACAGCTCCAAGTATTCTACCAAATGTTCTTCAAAGCAGCCTCGAATGTCGCTCAACAGGATGCATTTCTCATTCTGTGAGCCGATGTTTTCGATGATCTTGCGTAGGACGCTCTCTACAAAGATCTCCCTGCTCATACGTGCGTTGCTCCCAACGAAGTCCATGACGTCGATGACAACGTCACACAGCACATGGGCGAGATCGGACGCCGCCGCCGACGGGAATCTCACGACTTCGCTGCACGTGCGACAGCTCTCTCGCGTCCCGGCGTCGATAAACGAAATCGTTTTGGCCTCGATGTCGAAAAGGACGTTTCGTAAGCCCAGGTCGCCATGCCGCTGCCCTCTCGACCAACACTGCTCCAGTGCTGCAGCAAACGCACTCGCGGCGCCGTCATGCAACACGTCCGACGGGAGGACATCGTCTTGTGGCACGCAGGCGTCGATATATTGCCCGGGTACAGCGGTCATCAGCAAAGCGAGCGGTGAGTTGCACACGTAAAGGGGTCGTGGAGCTGAAATCTTCCAACCATTGACTTCATGACCATCTACGGCCTGGTGCAAGTTTGAAAGTGAATTGAATTGCGCCTCCACCATCTCGACGGTTAAAGGCGCCCCTGGTCTATAAAGCTTGACCACGAGAGTAGGGTCCTCGCCTGAGATTGGCAGTTGGCGTTTCGATTCGATCCTGAAAACGTCTGCCTGTTCGCCGCCCCCGACCCGAGTGGTTGTGCAGTCGCCGTAACCCGTGTTTCCGGCAAAATCTTGAAGTACTCGGGTGACGAGTGTTAGGTCACTTTCCGGCGGAATAAGCGCGAAGAACGCAGCCCAACGTCCAGCGGTTGCGACCACATTCGCCGCCAGCAAGCCATAGGCAGCACCCAACAGCCCCCACTTTGCCAACAACAGCCAGATAAGGAATACGCTCAGGGCCGCTCCGATTGTGGTTACGACAACAATTGCGCGCGGACGTCCCATGGTGGCTAATCCGAACGACGCCGGTGTCGCTAGAGCGGCCGCGAACATTGCCAGAGCCAGTATGGTCAGCGTGTGACCATGTCCTTCATACTCCTGCCCGTGATAGAGGAACTGCATCGCCCGCTCACCACCAAAAAAAACGGCCAGGGTGAAAAGGGTCATAAGGGCAGCAATCAGCACTGTGTTCCGGATGGCTTCTTGCCGCAGGCCAGGTCCGCCTTCGTCCTTCCAGGCAAGAACCAATTTAGCGGTCACCACATTGCTGATTGCAAAAATTGCAGGATTTGCGAAGTTTACAATACTCATGCAGGCGGCGTACACGCCCGTGACTACTGAGCCAGCGATGAGCATCGTGATCCAGTAAGTCGCATAGCCCTGCACTTGCACGGTTATTCGACCCACAAGGAGCCATTTTCCTAGCGACCACGTTTGCTTAAAAATTGTTCGCGCCTGTTGTATGTGGATCGCAAATTCGGTCCGCGTGTAATACAGCCATCCGGCTACGGTGACCGCACTTGCAGCGCCAAGCGCCGCGCACGCCGTCGCGGCTGTCATATGCGCGCTCAATCCCAGCCAACCGAGTGCGGAAAGCTGCAACACCGCCACGGCGACGTCCAAAACAAGGGCTCGACCTACTTCGAGGTGTGCAAATGCGACACGGCGCGCGAACTCTCGCATCAACACGAACGGCAACGCCCCTGCGATGGCGCCGGTTACAAGAGCCATCTCTGAGCCGTCGCCCCATTGCAGGAACCCCAACGCGCCGATGGCAAATAACAAGATACTCCCGGCGGAAAAGACTCCGCTAAAAATAAAGGAGGCGCCGGCCTGCTCTGCAGGTGTCCCCTGCGGGGAGTGTCGCTGGATGGTGTAGGGTTGTAAGATGAGAGAGTCTTGAAAGGCCACCAGCGACACCAGAAGAGAAAGTCCGACGGCGTATTGGCCGAGTTGAGCCGCGCCGCCGAAACGGGCAATAAGGATGGTCGTAAGAAAGCTCGTGCCGCTGACCACCGCTTGATCGGCCAGGGAAAGGATATGATCTCGCGAGACCAGACGTGACGCGTACGTCCAGTTTCTATTGACGGTCCTCATCACTCCGCTGGGAGATGTATCGGTAGCATCGACCTCATCATCACTCCTTATTAGGCCGGGGACGGGTTTTTCCATAGAGCACGCGACACAGGGTAAACAGGACTATGCGACTTGAGCAGCTTCACCCTTCAATAACCCTATAGCCCCCAAATCGCCAGAGCGCGCCGCCAAGATTGTGCGTTCATAATAGGCCCAACTACCCATATTTTGACGCAGAATTAACGCCCTAATCGGGGAGGGCGCCGGTTCCCGCGGCGGCTCTCAAGAGACCGTGATCCTGGCGGTCTTTTCGAGGCCGTAATCTTAACGAGCCCATCGGCGATGTTAACGGTGAACACCCGTGCGGGCTCGACGGTAAACGCTGAATATAGTTTACTGTTTCTACTTTTGAGCGAGAAATTTTGAGGGGGGCGTTGGAGTGCGCACCGCATGAATATAGTCCATGTCGTGCGCCAGTTTTACCCCGCTGTCGGCGGACTAGAGGGCGTGGCACTAGAATTGGCCTCGGCGCAGGTCGTCGCCGGGCACCGAGTACGCGTGGTAACGCTTAATCGTCTGTTCGAAACAAATCACGTTTTGCCAGAACACGATGTTGTCCGCGGTGCGGAGGTCGTTCGCATCTCATATTTTGGCTCGCGGCGATACCCGATTGCTCCTGCTGTGATTAAGTTCATCCGCGATGCGGATATTGTTCATGTCCACGCGATCGACTTTTTTTTTGATTATCTCGCCTGGACCAAACCGTTGCACCGAAAAAAGCTGGTGGTATCAACGCACGGCGGGTTTTTTCACACGTCATATGCCGCCCGCCTTAAGCGATGGTATTTTTCCACGATCACTAGATTTTCATTGGCATGGTATGACGGAGTCGCGGCTGTAAGCGCCGCCGATCGCGACCTTTTCTGGAGGATCCGAAAGCATGCTGTCGTTTGGATCGAAAACGGAGTGAGCGTCGCCAAATACTGCAATAGCTCGTCTGCCAAGCCCGCAAAGGGCATTCTTGCGCTCGGAAGGCTCTCGAGCAACAAGCGGTTGGATCGTCTGATTTCTTTTGTTGCCGCCCTTCGCAGGCGTGATCCGCAATGGAAACTCACAATTGCTGGACGTCAGTGGGACGTAGGTGTCGACGAAGTCACAGCGCTGGCTGACGCCGTGCACATTCGCGATGCGGTAGAAATCGTTGTCGGCCCGGAAGAGGACAAAATACGGCAGTTAATGGGAAATTGTTCCGTGATTGCCAGCGCGTCGGAGTATGAGGGATTTGGCATAGCCGCAGTGGAAGGCATGTCGGCCGGGCTATTCCCCTTACTGAGCGATATTCCGACCTTCCGGGACCTCGTGGCCCACACCGGCGTGGGCATGCTTGTCGATTTTGGCAGTCCGGAAGTTGCTGTCGACGTTTTCATGCGAAAATGGCACGAGATCGAAGCAGATTATCTCCGCTACCGGACGACCGCAATCGACGCAGCGGCGTCGTATGATTGGCCGCGAGTTGCTCAGGCATACGAGGCAATGTACGACAATATTTGTGGAGCAACGCAGCGAACCATTTTGGGAGTGCCGATCTTTGTTAGTACGGCTTCACAAGTTGTCGGAATGCTCGATGATCGGTTCGAGCGTCACACGTCCACCGTCGTGGCTTTTGCAAATGCTCACGCATTGAATGTCGCCGCTCAGGACGAAAGTTTTCGATCTATTTTGCGTAAATCGATCGTCCTCAACGACGGAATTGGAGTGGATATCGCCAGCCTTGTTCTTTTTGGCGTCACCTTTCCACAGAATCTCAATGGGACAGATTTCGTCCCGTACTATCTTCAGAACACGTGCCGTCGCTATCGCATCTTCTTGCTCGGGAGTCGCCCTGGTGTGGCGCAACGCGCCGGCGCGTATCTTTCGAGACGCTTTCCTCAGCATCAGATTGTTGGCTGCCATCACGGATATTTTGTGAGGGATGAAACCGCAAAGATCAATGCAACGATCAAAGCGGTGCAGCCCGATATTATCCTGGTCGGGATGGGCAACCCGCAACAGGAGTTATGGCTCGCGAACAACCTTGAAGTGACAGGCGCCAGCCTGGGTTTTGCCGTGGGTGCCTTATTCGACTTCGTAGCAGGGGAAGCCCGACGTGCTCCGGCGTGGATGCGGTCCATGCGGGTGGAGTGGCTCTATCGTCTGCTCCAGGAACCAATGAGACTAGCGCGGCGGTATGTGATCGGAAATCCGCTTTTTGTGATAAGAATTCTCGGTCAAAGGTTCTTCGGCGCAGGAGCAAACTCAATCGAGATCAAGTCGCACTAGCGCGTGCCAGAAACTCAAGCGCCTACGACGAGGCTCGCCTGCGCAGCATCCATAGTCCTCCGTCGGCACTGACATGGTCGGCGCGTCTACCCCCTCTAGGCTCGGCAGACAGCAGGTACGTCCCCCACTAGCCGCCAACCCAATAGCCCACGGGATTCTCCTGCGCCAATACGCGAGCAGGCGTTGCGTCAGTTCAAGCCACCGCAGATTATCACCAGACGCTCGAATTCCGTAATGATGCCCTTGACGTGGTGCCCTTGATCCATTCCGCAAAAGGTCGGACCAGCTCCACGGAACGGTCCGGCGACGCCCCGCTGAGTGTGGAGTCGAACTTGTAATTCCCGCCGTGATCGTGCGCCTCACAAAGGATGTGATCCGCGGGATCATCAAGCAGAAAGCCGTTGTCGTAGCCTCGCCAGCTCCCGGCGCCGCTTCATTGATCGCCGAGCGCGAGTACCAATCGGTCGTGGTCAGCGGCTCGTAAGCATCGAATCCAGCTTGCGCCGTTTGCTTCCGCAGGCCCTCCGAATCATATGGCTTATTCATCGGGCTGAGCGCATAAGCCGCTTGGTCGTTCGGTCAATTTGGCTATAAACGAGCATCACCGCGAAAATAAGCCGATTGCCATCCGCTCGGAGTCAATCCGAGACCCACCCGCACGCCTCGCCGTCGCAGATGATCGACGACGAGAAAAGAACATCCGTACCCGATCGTTTTCGCGCGCTCAACTCTTTGGGTTGCTCCAAACACCGAGGTAACGGTGCTGCTCTCGACCTGCTCGCGAGTCGGCGATCAATTCAAATGGTTCACCAAGATTAAAAGGATGAACAACCAGATTAATCGGGCGCCACATTCCAAATGGAATATCTTGTCGGTTCTCTACATTGGTGTATGTGGTGCCAAGAAAGTATTTTATGGAAGAAGATCGAAATTTGCTAAGCACGGCGATTCCGGCCGAATAGGGAAAATGGATCAGAGCGTCACGACAGAGCCAAGCATCGGCCGTCGGAAGCGGTCCATCGATAATGTCCAGCTCAATGAAGGTGCGGCGAGGCGACTGAAAGCGAGCTGAGTTAAGTGCTACGAGTTCGCGAACGATGTCCCCGCCAATGTAATGCATATTACCCGGAAGGCTTACCCCGCGCATCCAGTTAAAGTCGCCACATGGTGCGTCGAGCACCGTTGAAATTTCGGCAGCATGGCGGACCAGCCAACCCTCCAAGGCACGGCTCAACTCATTAGTTTGAGCAAGCCCTGAGCCGGTGCCGCT
>Ga0210410_10006433_pt1 | contig 10220 bp, 12 predicted proteins | sample IncBWC4MmetaG_FD_161058 | JGI IMG/M metagenome (GOLD analysis project Ga0210410, IMG submission 161058) | Forest soil microbial communities from Barre Woods Harvard Forest LTER site, Petersham, Massachusetts, United States - Inc-BW-C-4-M | ecosystem: Environmental > Terrestrial > Soil >... | reverse complement strand
GTGAGCTTTCGATGCACTGCGCCGCTCGGTCGAATTGCCTCCCGGCAAGCCGTACATGTCGGCGGAACGCTATCCGGAATTCGCCGAGCCGCACCGGCGCGGCGAGCTCCTGGTCGCGGCGTTCATCAACAGCTTTCTCGACATCTGGCTGGCGCGCCTCAGCAAGATCGGGCCGATCGCAAACGGCAAGAAGGATCGCAGCATCGTCAGGGACGAGGGCGCCCAAGCCGCCGGTCATCTGCTTACAATGGCGATCCGCGCCATCGATTATTGTCCACCGACCGACATCACGTTTTCGGACTATTTGTCGGCTCTGCTGACGATCGACCGCGAGGTCGTTCCGGACGACGGCGAATACCATTATCGCGCCGCGCTGCTCAAAAACTTTAAAGCCTACGATATCCAGCCGGCCGAGGACGCCGACATCGACGGCACGTGGAAACGCTGCGACGAGGACCTGATCTACAGCCGCAGCCACTACGACTCGATGTTGCGGGATAAGGAAGAGGTATTCCGCTTCATATGGGAAAATCGGAAGCCGCTCGGTATCAACGAAGACAGCTACATCGAAGTCCAATCGGTCCGCCCCTCGCTGCGGGTCGGTCCCGACGGTTTCCTGCTGCACGAAACAGTCGCCGAATACATTCAAATTCTCACGCTGCAGGCCAACGAGCTCAAGGCGGCGCTGGGTATCGCGCCACCAAGCAACGTCGCCCCGCTCCATCGGTTGAGAATTTTTGGCGGCGGCGCTCTCATCTTCAACGAGTACGGGCAGCTGAAATATCAAATCGCCAATCGCATCGAGAATGCCAAACGGCAGCAGGCGCGGCTCGATTGGCTGGCGGAAAATGGCCTGTTCGACGCGCCGCCCGAGCCCAGGCCGCCCTCGGGCCCGCAGTCACAGTTCGCCGATCTTCACCGCCTGCGCGTCGAACGGATCCCCCAATAGGAGATCGCCATGGCCACCGCCCCGAAGAGCGTGACAATCCGCACATATCACGTCGGGTTCGGCGATTGCTTTCTCGTCAGCTTCTCCTACGGCCCGAAAACGGAAAGGCATATTCTGGTCGATTTCGGATCGACCGGATTTCCCAAGCGGGTTCCGAAGTCGCGCATGATGGACATCGCCAAGGACATCAAGAAACGCACGAACGGCAAACTGCACGCCGTCGTCGCCACCCACCGGCACCGCGACCATATTTCCGGTTTTGCAACGGCGAAAGGCAAAGGGACCGGCGACGTGATCCGGTCGCTCAAGCCCGCGCTCGTCGTCCAGCCTTGGACTGAAGATCCTCAACTCAGCCCCAAGGCGACGGGGCCGGCCGGCAAGGAGAAGACCAAGACCGGTCGCAAGACTAAGAACAAGGGCATGATTGAGAAGCTGGGCGCGGGAACGTTTAAGCAGATTGCCGCGCTGGGTCTGATGCACGAGGTCGCGCAGCAAACGCTGGCGGCCCGCAACCTGCCGAGGGACGTGCGACGGGAGGTTCAATTCCTTGGCGAGAGCAACATCCAGAATCGGAGCGCGGTCGACAACTTGGCGACGATGGCGAAGAACTCCTATGTTTTCTGCGGCAAGAAATCGGGCCTCGAAAAAGTTCTGCCAGGAGTCAAAGTCAGTGTGCTCGGACCGCCGACCCTCAAGCAAACCGGCACGATCAAGAAGCAGCGCTCAAGCGACCCGGATGAATTCTGGCAATTTCAGGCGAGCGTGGCACGGCTCGCCGCTTCCGCAGACGGCGAAACGCCGATGCTGTTTCCGCGCCATGTGAAGAGCCATGGCCCCGCCTTTCCCGTCAACGCCCGCTGGCTCGTCTATCACGCGCGCATGACGCGCGGCGAGCAATTGCTGCAGATTGTGCGCTCGCTTGATCAGGAGATGAACAACACGAGCGTGATCCTGCTTTTCCAGATCGGCAAGAAGAAGCTCTTGTTCCCGGGCGACGCCCAGATCGAGAACTGGCAATTCGCGCTGCAACAAAAGAAATACCGGTCACTGCTTTCGAGCGTAAATCTCTACAAAGTGGGGCACCACGGCAGCCGCAACGCGACCCCCAAATCGCTGTGGAAACTGTTCAAGAACAAATCGGAGAAGAAGGCCTCCAATCGCCTTCTCTCCCTGATGTCAACAATGGAAGGCAAGCACGGAGACGTGCACAGCCACACCGAAGTGCCGCGCGAAACTCTCGTGCACGAGCTTCAGCGCGAATCCGATCTTTTCACCACGCAGCAACTCCAAGGCAAGCAGTTCTTTCACGACACCGTCGTGACGTTCTAGCTGGGCCTTATTCGCCGCGCCTACTACGCCGCCTTCTTCTTGGCGGTGATCAGATTGCGCTTGAGCAGGCATTCGGCGATCTGAATGGCGTTGAGCGCCGCGCCCTTGCGCAGATTGTCGGAAACCACCCACATCGACAGGCCGTTCTCGACCGTCGCGTCTTCGCGGATGCGGCTGATATAGGTCGCGTCTTCGCCCGCCGCCTCGTACGGCGTGACGTAGCCGCCCGGCTCGTGCTTGTCGATCACGATGCAGCCCGGCGCATTGCGCAGAATATCGCGCGCCTCGTCGGGCGTGATCGGATCCTCGAACTCGATATTGACCACTTCCGAATGGCTGATGAAGACCGGCACGCGCACGCAGGTGGCGGTGACCTTGATCTTCGGGTCGAGAATCTTCTTGGTTTCGACCACCATCTTCCATTCTTCCTTGGTGTAGCCGTCCTCCATGAACACATCGATATGAGGGATCAGATTGAACGCGATGCGCTTGGGGAATTTCTTCGCCGGGACTTCGTCGAGCTGAAACACCGACTTGGTCTGCGCGAACAATTCGTCCATCGCATCCTTGCCGGCGCCGGAAACGGACTGATAGGTCGCCACCACCACGCGCTTGATCTTGGCGCGATCATGGAGCGGCTTGAGCGCGACCACGAGCTGCGCGGTCGAGCAATTGGGATTGGCGATGATGCCGCGCTTGCGGAAGCCCGCAACCGCGTCGGCATTGACCTCCGGCACCACCAGCGGCACGTCGGAATCGTAGCGCCAGCAGGAGGAGTTATCGATCACCACCGCGCCGGCGGCGGCGATTTTCGGCGACCACTCCTTGGATACCGCCGAGCCCGCCGACATCAGGCAGATGTCGGTCGACGAAAAATCGAAGTGCTCGAGCGCTTTGACCTTCAGCGTCCGGTCGCCGAACGAGACTTCCACGCCCAGGCTCCTGCGCGAGGCGAGCGCAACCACCTCGTCGGCGGGAAATTCCCGCTCGGCCAGGATATCGAGCATCTCGCGGCCCACATTGCCGGTCGCGCCGACGACGGCGACGCTGTAACCCATCATCAACTCTCCATCGAAATTTGGCCCCGGACCGCCAGCGCGGAAGCCGGAGCGCAACGGCTTCTAAGGGAGAACCGCCCTAAATACAACGTCGGAGGCGTCTCTTAGGGGCATTCAATCGGCCTTGGGCGCGCGCGGCTCGCAACGGAACCGGGCGTCACAAAGGCTCGTTTTCATCCCGCTAGGATGTCGCAGAAAAGCCGGATAGATTACCGCGGGTGAAGGCGAGGGGTCATGCGCGTCATTGCGTTTCTGGTTGCCGCCACGGCTGTTGTTGCCCTGGCCGGATCTGCCGGGGCTGCCACGAAGAAGAATCAGTCGGTCGTTTATCGCTCGGCGGCCGGCACCGTCATCCAGCCGACCCGTACGATCATCCACAATCCGGACGGCACCACCACGGTGATCACCGTGCAGCGGCGCTCCTATCTCGATCCGGGCACGGAAGTGCCGGTCGGCTATGGCAGCCGTCTCGACTACGCGTTCCCGCCTGGCGGCGACCCCGGCCGGCCCTATTGGTTCTACGGGCCCGACCAGCACGGTATCGGCGGCCTGCCGCTCGCGCAGCCGTGGCTGATCCCGGGCTATAACCCGCACAATCCGTTCTGAGCGGTCTGATCGCGCGGCCGGACTGTTTCCGGCCGCCACGATCGTTCAGCCGTTTAGGCCGCGAGCCGCGCAAGCTCGCCGACGATGGCCTCGCCCATATCCGCGGTGCTGACGACCTTGGTGCCTTCCGACTTGATGTCGGCGGTGCGCAAGCCTTTGGCGAGCGTGGCGGCGATGGCCTGGTCGATCAGGTCGGCCTCTTTGCCCATGTTGAAGGAGTAGCGCAGCGCCATGCCGAAGGACGCGATCATGGCGATCGGGTTGGCGATGCCCTTGCCGGCGATATCCGGCGCCGAGCCGTGCACCGGCTCGTAGAGCGCCTTGCGCCGCTTGGTCTTGGCATCGACCTCGCCGAGCGAGGCGGACGGCAGCATGCCGAGCGAGCCCGTGAGCATGGCCGCGATGTCCGAGAGCATGTCGCCGAACAGATTGTCGGTGACGATGACGTCAAACTGCTTCGGCCAGCGCACGAGCTGCATGCCGCCGGCATCGGCCAGCATATGCTCGAGCTCGACGTCCTGGTAACCGCGCGCATGGACATCGGTGACGACCTCGCGCCAGAGCACGCCGGTCTTCATGACGTTGCGCTTTTCCATCGAGGTGACTTTGTTGCGCCGCTTGCGCGCCAGTTCGAAGCCGACGCGCGAGATGCGCTCGATCTCGTAGGTGTCGTAGACCTGGGTGTCGATCGCGCGCTTCTGGCCGTTGCCGAGATCGGTGATCGTCTTGGGCTCGCCGAAATACACGCCGCCGGTGAGCTCGCGCAGGATGATGATGTCGAGCCCCTCGACCACCTCGCGCTTCAAGCTCGAGGATTCGGCGAGCGCCGGATAGCAGATGGCGGGGCGAATGTTGGCGAACAGACCTAGGTCCTTGCGCAGGCGCAACAGCCCCGCTTCCGGCCGCACGTCGTAGGGCACATTGTCCCATTTCGGCCCGCCGACAGCGCCGAAGATCACTGCATCGGCGGCGTGCGCCTTCGCCATCGTTTCTTCGGTGATTGAGACCTTATGGGCGTTGTAGCCGCCGCCGCCGACCAGTCCCTCCTCGGTCTCGAATGTGGCGATGCCGGCCTTGGCCAGAAAACCGAGCAGGCGTTTCACCTCGGCCATGACCTCCGGGCCGATGCCGTCGCCGGGAAGAAGGAGGAGCTTGTAAGTCGCCATCGGGGATGCCTCGCGATTAGAGCATGTCCCAGAAAAAGCCTGCCCCGGACTTGATCCGGGGTGGCAGTCGATTTTCCGCACAGGACATGCGATCACTTTAAGAATCTAGCGCGGGGATTGCTAAAGCGCGCGACAGGGCTTGGCAAGTCGAGCCGTGGCCGGGGCGAAGTGCTAGAATGATGCCGGGAACGAAGGAATCGCAGCCAAGAAAGGCCGTCTTATGCGAACCATGCGCGTTGTCGCACTCGTGCTCCTGTTATGCGGGGCAGGCATACAAGCCCGCGCGGAGGACCAACCGAGCCCCGAAGCACTTGCCGCCGCAAAGGAGCTGATGGCGGTGATTTCGCCCGACATGATGAAGCAGCTGGCCGGCAGCATCTCCGCCACCTTCTGGCCGGTGGTCGAGCAAAAAGCCCGCGCCGACAAGATCGACGATGCGACCATCGGGGAATTGCGCGCCGAGTTCGAACGCATCCAGGTCGCCTTCGCGAGCGAGGCGATGAACGACGCGCCGCCGATCTACGCGCGGCATTTCACCGTCGCCGAGCTGAAGGAGCTGACGGCCTTCTACCGCACGCCGACCGGCGCCAAGGCGCTGCGGGAAGTTCCACAAGTGATGGGCGAGTTGACGACTTTTCTGCTGCCGCGCCTGCAAGACGTGCAGCGCCAGACCGGCGAAGCCTTCAGCAGAGTTCTGCGCGAGCACGGCTACGGGAAATGACGAGCCAATCGGTCAAAGCCCGCTGAACCAGTTGTAGCCCTGGTTCTCCCAGTAACCGCCGGCATCGTTGTTCTGCACCCACATGGCGGTGACGTATTTCGGGTTCTTGAAGCCGAGCTTGGTCGGGATGCGGATCTTGATCGGGAAGCCGTAGGCGCGCGGCAGAACCTGGTGATCGTATTTGAGCGTCAGTTGGGTCTGCGGATGCAGCGCGGTCGGCATATCGATGGTGTTCGAATAACCCTCGGCGCACTGGAACCAAACATATTTAGCGCTTAAGTCGGCGCCGACCAGCTTGAGAAAGTCGGACAGGCGCACGCCCTGCCAGGAGCCGATGGCGCTCCAGCCTTCCACGCAGACATGGCGTGTGATCTGCGAAACTTCGGGCAGCTTGTAGAGTTCGGGAAGCGTCCACGGTTTCTTGCTGTCGACCTTGCCGCCGATCTCGAGCTGATACTGCTCGCCGTCGACTTCCGGCGCCTCGTCCTCCGCGTAATAAGCATTGAACGGGAATGGCCGGGTGATCATGCTTTCCGGATATTCCGGCGCCAGCGTATGCGGATTGAACAGCAGCGCCTGAACGCGGTCGTTGAAGGTAGAGATGACGCGGAGCGCGCTCTCGGATGTATCGCCGTCGATGATGTCGCAGCCGCTCAGCATGGCAAGCGCGCCCAGGCTCGCGGCACCGCTCAGAAACAGCCGGCGTGATGGCTCGGGCAAAAGCTTGCCGGCATCCTTGATCAGAAGCTTCGCATCGACGCCGGGTGCCGATTTGCGCTGGCGGGGCATTTGTTCTTGTTCCTTTTTCAGCGGCCGATGATCATGGCGCGCAGGCTCTTGGGCACCAGTACGGCCAACGACACATGCACGACGAGAAAAGCCACGATCGCAGTCATGGCGGCGAAATGAACGTAGCGTGCGGTGTTGTAGCCGCCGAAAAAGCTGGTCAGCCACTGGAACTGGACCGGCTTCCAGATCGATAGCCCCGACAGCACGATGGTCACGCCGGCGACCAGAATGCCGACATAAAGCAGCTTCTGTACCGCGTTGTAGACCGAGAGATCGTCATGCGCGAGCTTGCCGCGCAGCGCGGCCATAAGATCGCGCACAACCTCCGACGGCCAAATCGGAAACAGCTTGCGGCGGAAGCGGCCCGTGACAAAGCCGAGCACGAGATAGACGAGGCCGTTGATCATGAGGATCCACATGGCCGCGAAATGCCACAACAGCGCGCCGGCTAGCCAATTGCCGAGCGCGATCTGCCGCGGGAATGTGAAGCCGAACAGCGGCGCAGCGTTGTAGATCTGCCAGCCCGAGCCGATCATGATCAGCATCGCCAGCGCGTTGATCCAGTGCGTCAGGCGCACCCACCCCGGATGGATCACCTTGCGCGGCGTTTCGAGTGTGAGCGCGGCCTGCTCTGCTGTTTCGATGGTGCTCATGATTTTTGGCGAGGTGTGTTTCTTAGTCAGATACGTTTCTTAGCCAGATACGTTATCTTAGCCAGGTGCGTTTTTTCAATTCAGTCGTGAAGATTGCGCTTGCGTGCGCGCCCGTTATTTAACACCGGCGTGTGCCGGATTTGCGCATGAGCATCCGGCACACGCGAATGTGACTTATTTTTTCATGTCGTCTTTTTTCATCATATCTTTCTTCATCGAGTCCTTCGACATGCTGTCTTTCGACATATTGTCCTTGGACATACTGTCCTTCGACATCGTGTCTTTGGACATATTGTCCTTTTTCATGTCGTCGGCGGCAAAAGCGGCCGGCGCGAACGCTACGGCGAGACCAAGCGTTGCGGCGGCGAGGGCCTTGATCGCGATCGAACGTTTCATTGCTTAATCCTCCTTAAGGATGTCCGTGGCGCTTTTGCGGGCGCCAACGTCTCCTAATTCGGTCCAACTCCGTTCGCGGTTACATCGATCCCTCCGAAGGCCGGAACCGCGAAAATTCGTCCGCCGAGCGCGCGATTGGCGCCAATCACCAGCGCCACGGCAACCGCATGGACGACAAGATCGGTCGCGGCCGCATCGTAGGGGTGAAAGAAATTCAGGAGGGTCGCGGCTGCAGCCGCGACCGCGAGGCCGCCGATCGCGGCCGTAAGGCCGGGATAAAGCGGATACGCCCGCCGCAGCATGGTGAGCAGCAGGGCCGAGAGCGGCACCGACAAGAACACGATGAACGCCAGGCAGTCGCGCGCTTCGCCCATCACGGCAACGTGACTTTGCGGCGCGACCCACACGCGCAGGCAGCCGAAGCCGCTCGCGCCGACCCACAATAGGGCGGCGGGCAGCGGCAGCACCGCCCAGGCGCGCGGCGCATCCGGCATGCTCAGCTCGAAGGCGGCGATAGCGGCGAGGATGGCGGTCAAAGTCGAGCCGATGACGGCAAGCCACAAATCCGGTGCGGCGCTGATCCGCTGCCAGACCGCATCGAGGTCGGCGAAGGCGGCAAGCCCGATAGTCAGCGCAGTAAGCACCGCGAGCCAGGCGAGCGCGCGGAAAAGCGGCGGCGGCAAGCGCCGCACCGGCTGCAGGTCGGCAGCCAGGCCACGAATGAGTTGCTCGTGCGAGTTCGCGGCCATGATCTTTCAGCTCTCTCCACCGAACTTGCCGCGCAGCGCTTTCAGCGCGCGATGCAGATTGACCTTCAGCGCCCCCTTGCTGCGGCGGGTGGCGACCGCCGCCTCGGATAGCGATTGCTCCTCCAATACCAGAACCTGCACCGCCTCGCGCTGCCGCTCGGGCAAGCTCGCCAGCGCGTCGTTCACACGACCGGCGGCGATAAGGCCGGTATCGGCCGGTTGAGTGCGCCCGTCCGCAAAGGATTCGAAATCGAGCGGCGAATAGACCTCGCGGGCTTGCTGCCGGCCGATCCGGCGCAACAGATCGATAGCCCGCCGCTCGGCGATCGTGCGCAGCCAGGCGGTGAACGAGCGGTTCGGATCGTAGGTTCGGCGCGCACGATGGATGGTCAGCAGCACATCCTGCACGACATCCTCGACATAGTCCGTGGCCACGCCCCGCCGCACGGCGACGGCTCTGATCAGGGGCACGCAATCCCGCAGCAGCGCCTCATAGACGAAACGATCGCCAGCCTGCGCCGCCGCCATTTGAGCCGCACGGCGCAGATCGTCGGCGCTTCGGAGCTGCGGCTCGGCCTCACTCATCAAAAGGGTCCGGACACGGGAATAGCCCGCCGCGATGCCGGGAAATTGCGGTGGAAGCAACTGCCCGTTGCTATCCCACAATATCACGTTCGGTTGCACCGCTGCGGTCATATGGCCTCTCACCGCTCACGCGAAAATCACGCGTCGCTGATCATTTTTCGCTGGCGGCCGGCAAAAGGTTACATGCGTACCGCGGGCCGGCGTCGCCGTCGGCCCGCCGTGCCTGAGCATGATCCGGAAAAGTGGAAGCCGGTTTTCCGAAAAGATCATGCTCAAACAAAAATCTAGAGAGGGATGACGATTCGAAGAAAAGTCACCCCGATCTAGCCGTGCCTCACATTGGCAGCAGCACCGTGTCGATCACGTGGATGACGCCGTTCGACTGCATCACGTCGCCGATCGTGACCATGGCGACATCGCCCTTGGCGTCGGTCACCGACAGCTTGCCGGGGCCGGCCTGCTTGACGATCAGCCAGTCGCCGGAAGCGGTCTTCAGCTTGGCTTGGCCCTCGCCGTCCTTCACCGCTTTCATCAGGCTTGCCGCGTTCATGCGACCGGGCACGACATGATAGGTCAGGACCTTGGTGAGCGTGGCCTTGTTTTCAGGCTTGAGCAGGTTGTCGACCGTGCCGGCCGGCAATTTGGCGAAAGCGTCGTTGGTCGGCGCGAACACGGTGAACGGACCGGCACCGGACAGCGTGTCGACCAGGCCGGCCGCTTTCACCGCCGCAACCAGCGTGGTGTGGTCCTTCGAATTCACCGCATTCTGGATGATGTTCTTCGACGGATACATCGGCGCGCCGCCGACATTGACTGTCTTCTCCGACATGGTCTCCGCCGCGAGCGGTGCCGCGCCGGCAGCGAGCGCCAGAGCCGCAGCCGCGGCAATCAAGGTCAAACGATGGGACGTAAGACGACTGGACATGGGGAGCTCCGTATTTGCTGTAAGACCTGTTGGGGCGAAGCCGGCGATTGGGCCGGCGATGACGCGCAGGTTCGCGTCATCGGTCGAGATACGGGGCTCCGCGAAGCGGGTTTCAGCGCACGCCTCACGGCTCGGTGAACGCTTGCACACGGCCGCCATTCGGGTATGAAGCCCGCCCAAGACCGAGCGATGAAAAGATCGGGAAACGTGAAGGTTTTTGCGCCTTAGAGCATGATCCCGAAAAGTGGAAACCGGTTTTCGGTCATGGATCGCGGTCTAGAAGGTTCTGCCGAA
>Ga0210410_10006432_pt1 | contig 10222 bp, 12 predicted proteins | sample IncBWC4MmetaG_FD_161058 | JGI IMG/M metagenome (GOLD analysis project Ga0210410, IMG submission 161058) | Forest soil microbial communities from Barre Woods Harvard Forest LTER site, Petersham, Massachusetts, United States - Inc-BW-C-4-M | ecosystem: Environmental > Terrestrial > Soil >... | reverse complement strand
CCTGACCCGTCATATCATGCGGTTGGAGCACGAATTGCACGCGACGCTCCTATTGCGCGACCAGCGCGGCGTGACGCCGACGGAGGCCGGGACGCTTGTCCTCGACAAAGCCGAGAACCTGCTCCGCCTGGAGCAGGCGATGAAGGACGACATCGGTGCGCTCTCCCGAACGATCGCAGGCGACGTGGCGCTGTGCATGCCGTCGTCCATGCATTGGGTCGTGACGGCGCCGATGACCAGCGTCGTCGCGGTGAAATTCCCCGACATCCGGCTTCGCTTGATGGACGGTTTCGACCACCTGTCACGCGCGCAGCTGAAATCACGCTCGACCGACATCGGCGTCATCGTCTACGATCCCGAAATCATTCTCGATGGCGTCGATTGCCGCCCGGTCGCCACCGAGCAGCTATGTTTGATCGGCAGCACCCCGCCGACAACTCCGTTAGGGCCGGTTCACCTCGCGAAGATCGCCGGCTTGCCGTTGATACTCCCGAGTGGCCAAAACATTCTTCGCCAGCGTCTCGACTTGGCGTTCCGACGCGCGCACCTGTCCCCGGACATCATCGAAGTCGACAGTTATCAATTGATGACCGATCTGATCCACCAGAGCCGCGGGTACACAATCGCGCCCTCCTGTTACGTTGCGCGTAGAATCGAGGACCAATATTGGTGGTGGTCACCCATCAACAATTTGTCGCTCACCTGGGCTATTGCCATCCAGGAAGCACGCGCCCGCTCGCCCGTCGTCGCGGCGGTCGCCGAATTGTTGCGGCAGCACATCAGCAACTGGATCGGTGGCAGCAAACTGGTCCGCGCCTTCCCAGCCTAATTCGGTGACCGGCCGAACGCGGAGGTGGCGTCGCCGGCATGCCATCGTCGATTTATTCCAAGCTCCGATCTGGACGTTGTTGTCGACTTTGGTCGAGCGCTCGGAGCTGAGTGAAGGCCCCAGATCACCGCTCCGGTGCGGTTTACCGACACTTGTCAACGCCATCCCGCAGACCCGCTCGAGACGCTTTTTGTGGCCCGACTGCGGCTCAAGTGCTTCAGACTCTCAATTGAATAAAGTAGGCTCGAAAACTTGGGTTTCACGGTCGGCGTGGCACTCATTCGCGCCATTTGGGCACGGGAGCACAACAAGGAGGGAGGGCAGACTCATGCGAAGGCTGATCGGGTTATTGTGGATCGTCGGATTTTTCGGTTCGGCAGCTGCCGCGGATGCGCAGACTTCACCGTCTCCGACCGCCGGAGCGTCATTTGACGGCGCCTATCGGTTTGTCTCCTCGGCGAGAGTAAATAAAACTTACGTGACCAGGGGAGGGCAGATGGGCCAATGTCCGGAGCGGAGAGCAGGGCCGCTCACCATCGTGCAGGGTCAAGCGAAGTATACCAGCGCCACAGGCCGCCAGCTCGAAGGAACGGTCGGGTCGCAGGGCGAGCTGGCGATGCGATTACTCGCGCCGACTGGCGGCGGTGGCGGCTACCGGCCAATCGAGATAGTGGTCAGCGGCAGTATAGACGGCACCGGCACGGCACGCGCACGCCAGAAAAGTAGTTCTTGTAGTTATGATTTCATTTGGCAAAAATAACACAAATAAAGACGCTACGAAACCCCGAAAAGTCTGCGACGAGAAGGCAAACATGCCGGCTTATCGAGCGAGCCTCTTCGTCTGGGCGACGGTGATGAGCCGCCCGACCGAAGACCACGCGCTTCGGCGGATGATCCGGTCGAGATTTTGGGCCCCTGGGCCGGTTGCACATCGCCCTCACGGGTGCGGTTCGTGTAATTTGCGCCGGGAGACCGGCTTGACGTTGATGTCGCCTTCGTGCTGGCGGGCTTGCGCGAGGTCGTAGGCCATTTGCAGCCGCAGCCACGCTTCCGCGCCGCCGCCGAATGCCTTGTCGAGACGGATCGCCATATCCGCCGAAATGCCGCTCTTGCCGTTGACCAGATTGTTGAGGGTCTGCCGCGTCACGCCCAATGCCTCCGCGGCCTCGGTGATCGTCAGGCCGAGCGGCTCTATGCAGTCGTGCCGCACCGAAAGGCCGGGGTGAGGCGGGTTCTTCAGCGTCATTGTCATTCCTTCCGTTCTCTAGTGGTAGTCGACCAAATCAACATCCGTGGCGTCGCCCTCCTCGAAGCGGAAAATGATCCGCCAGTTGGCGCGAACGGTGATGCTCCAATAACCCGCGAGCTCGCCTTTCAGCGGATGCAGCCGAAAGCCAGGTAAATCGAGCTGTTCAGGGCGCGTCGCTACGTCGAGCCTGGCCAGCATGCGCGCGATTTTGTCGAGGTGCTGCGGGTTCACCTCGCGCGGGTCGTCGTCTTGTGACAATTGTCGCTTGTCGAGTGCTAGGCATGAGCTCGACTAGCGTCGAGCAGCGCCGGCCGTTCACCTTTCCGCGACGCCCTCTATTGACGCTCACCGCCCTGTTGCGCGAGATGAGCACGGCACTTGCATCGAGCAAGCGGCCGCTAAATCCTCTCTATCGATGGATTGACGGAGTGGCAGCGACGTTGAATCTGCGGGCATGCTTGCCGACGAGCATGTGCTGCCGTGGTCCGTAACGCTATCGACCACGCGGCCGAGAGCCGCGCAACGGTGTCCGCGGATCTTGGACACGGAAAGGATGATACACCATGACCACTTGCTCTGCCCCGACCCATGCCGACCATGCTCATCAGCATGGCTCGGGCTGCGGACACCCCGCCGTGCACCACAGTGGCCACGTAGACTATTTGCACGATGGTCACCTCCACCACCCGCACGAAGATCATGTCGACGAACATGTGATCGAAGTGTCGAGCGCGAACCCCGACAGCTGCACTTCCGACCATCGTTGCGGTGGGCACGAGGCTGGCCATGTGCACGGTCCCGGTTGCGGCCATGAGGCGGTGCCGCACGGCAACCACGTGGATTATCGCGTCGCCGGCCACCTTCACCACCCGCACGGCGACCACTGTGACGACCACGGTCCATTGGCGTCTGCATAAAGACGACCGGCGCAGGCGGGGCGACGCGCCGCTGTCGCCCCGTCGCCGTCGCAGGCTTAGCGCAGCATCTGCGCGGCTGGGAGCCAGACCGTCAAACCTCTACGACTGGTATGTCGGCGGCGACCGCATCGAGCAGCTCTGGCCCATCACCACCCGTGGCGCGGTTTGTTGATGTTTTTCTCCTGACCATCCGCGGTCACAGCCATCAGCGCTTGCTCGCCGAAAAAATGATGGCCTGGAGCGTCATTCGACCTGGATCGGTGCCAAATTCCACTCGAAGTGCTTGCGCGACCGCATCGACGACCCGGTCGGGATCGACACTGCCTCGCGCACGGATCTGGTCGATGATCGGATTGCCGTAAATAATCCCCCGTGCGAAGAGCGCGGCGTCTGCGATCTCCTTCTCCAGCCTGAGAACAGCAATGTCGATGTCGGTGAACCGCGCGCCAATAAGGGATTCCTTGATCGGGTCGATCTGGTGATAGGAGAAGGGCACCTTATAGAACTGAGGTGGATCAACAGGAAAGAAGCTGCCGGCGACTTCATGCGCGATTCGACCGAAGGGGTTGTAGCGGTGCGCGTCCCAGACATTGAACAGGTAGCGACCGCCGGGAGCGAGCACGCGATGAACCTCACGGTAGGATCTGTCTTTATCCGGGAAGAACATCACGCCGAACTGGCACACTACAGCGTCAAAGCTGCCGTCCGGGAACGGCAGGGCGGTAGCATCTGCAGGCCGCCAATCCACGCGTTCATCCCGCTGAAACTTCGCCCGCGCGACCTCGATCATCGGTGGATTGAGATCGGTGGCCGTCAAGTTTGCGCCCGCTGGCAAAAGGTCGCGCAACTGGCGTGTGACAATCCCGGTACCAGCTGCGGTTTCCAGCACGCGCGTCGGACTGCAAGCGGCCGCTCGGCGTGCAATGTCGGCGGCATAATCGACAAAGATTATGGGTCCGAGGCCGCGGTCGTAGTGCTCTGGGATATTGCCGATGAAGCTTGCGTCGTTGCTCATGACGAACCCCTGTCCGCTGGCTCATTGGCGTGACACGCCCGAGCTTCGTCAGTCTAGCCGCCATTTTGCCCGAGGACGACGAAAGCTTGGCTGAAGGAAACCGACTGCCATTGTCGGTGCGCCGCACTCAAGGCGGCCAGGCGCAGAGCAAGATCGGCCTGCGCCGCCATTGAGACCCAACCGTCGAACAGTTCTGACCGATTACCACGCCGGGGGCGCTATATGACGATCAGTCGAGACCGAGCATTGCGACCCCGTACGGCCGCATGCGCCGATCCTGGGTGCCGAGCACCATCCCTTCCAGCTGTGCCTGGGCAATGATCAGTCGATCGAACGGATCGTTATGATGCGGCGGCAAGCTGCCGGCATGCTCGGCATGGGCACCCGACACAGGCAAGATCTCGAAGCCCAGCGCCGGCACTGCAGCGACGATCGGCCGATCGAAGCGGAGCTTCCCGATCGCCCGCTTGATGGCGATTTCCCAAATTGTCGCTGCGCTGATGACGATCTCGTTCGCCTCGTCGCGCATCGCAGCCCGCAGCGTCGGCGCGATCAGACGGGGCCGCTCATCCGCGCAGAGCAGGATATGCGTGTCGATCAGCAGTCGCACGCATCCTACTCGAAATACTTCTGCAGCTCGGGCGGCAGGGGTTCGTCGAAATCATCGGCAATATACGTGATGCCGAGCAGTTTCTGCCCGAATCTGCGCTTTTTGCCGGTCCGATACGGCACCAGCTTTGCCTTCGGCTTACCGGCTTTGGCGATGACGATCTCCTCGCCGGCGGCGGCGCGGTCCACCAGCTTGGAAAGGTTCGTCTTCGCATCGTAGATGTTGACGATATCGGTCATTGTGCGCCTCGAATTGACCAGGTTGACCAACACGTGGTGACGAGTCAATCTCGTTGCGATGCTTGCGGTCACCGCTCGATGCGCGTTCTTGGACCTGACCCGCTGTTGCGAGCGAACGTGGCGGGACCAAGGGTCCAATGCGGTTTAGGTCGGGTATGACCCAAGAGATAAACGGGAGCTCACTGCTGACGGACGCGCCGCAGAGGGACTTACTGTCCGGGCGATTTGAGCGAGCGGGCATGCCGCCCTACGCCGACCAGCGCAGGTCGCTCCCTTTTGTCATCCGATATGCCCGGCGACATCTCGGCTTCCTCGCGGGGCTGGTGATTGCCGCGGTCGCCGTCGGCATAGTCTATCGCTACCTGTTTGATCCGCTTGAAGAGCGAGAGCTGTCGTTTTATCTCCGCAGCTGCCTTCACGCGGCCGGCTTGGCGATTAGCGGCTGGGCGGTTCATGTCAGCCTCGCGGCCGCTCCTCGAACGCGTTTCCTCGGCGTGCTGCGACGGTTGCCGCAAGCCGCCGAATTGGCGATCAAGGTGCTCGTGATGACGACAGTGCTTACGATCGTCGCCGTCGGCCTTGAATTCGCGCTCTATCCCACTCCGTTTCTTTCGCAGCACTGGTTGGTCCATGACCTGCCGTCGATCATTGCGATATCGTTTTCTATATCGCTGGTATCCGGAGCGCTCTTCGAGTTTCGGCGGCTGATCGGCGGGCGTGTCCTCGGCAGCTTTCTGCTCGGAACCTATCACCGGCCGAGGCGCGAGCAGCGTATCGTCATGTTTCTGGACATTGCCGGTTCGACCGCGCTCGCGGAGCAAATGGGCGAGCTGCGCGTCCACGATCTGATCACCCGCTTCTTTTTCGATATCGACCGGCCGATCGCCGAACATGACGGCGAGGTACACGCCTATGTCGGCGACGAAGTGATCGTCACTTGGCCTCAGAGCGATGATCCGGAGCGGAACGCCAGATCGTTGCGCTGCTTTTTCGCCGCCGAAGACAGAATGGCCGATCTCGCCCCGGCCTATACGCGCGAATTCGGCGTCGCGCCACGGTTCCGCGCCGGCATCCATGCCGGGCCCGTCGTCGTCAGCGAGTGCGGCGACGCGAAGCGGCAGATCGCATATTTCGGCGATACGATGAACGTCGCCGCCCGGCTGTGCGAGCATTCCAAGACCGCCGGAGAGGCCCTCGTCGCCTCCGCGGAGATGCTCAACGCTGCCGCAATCCCACCCGGACTGATCGTCGGGAGCCCGGCGAACATCAGATTGCGCGGGCGACAGACCCCGGTCGAGGCTCACGCGGTGCGCCGGAACCGCCCCGATTAGGGGCGTTTCCGAGAACAAGGAAGCCTGGCGGCCGGCGGTTGGCCGCTACTCGGCGGCCTCTCGCGCCGGTTCCTTGACACCGTTCATATAGTCGAGGCTGACCGGCTGGCTGGTCTCGAACGGGCTCTTCAGGTCGAATTCCTTCGCCATTTCACGCACCGCCGGGAACACCTCCTGTCCCAACAGCCGGATGCAGGTCTTCGCATCCTGGTGCGATACGGTGCCGTCATTGCCCCAGAAGCCGAGAATGCCGGGCCGCGTCTCTTGGAGCAGAATGCGCAATTTCGCGATCACCGTCTTCGGTGTGCCGGCGATGATCATCAATTCCTCGAGCTGCTTTTCGAGCTCCGGGCGATAACGGGGGTTTTTCGACCGACCGGTAGCGAACTCGACAAAGGCGCGGCGATTGGCGGGGCTCCCGTAGCCCGAAGGGGTGCTCCAAACGGGGTGGGCAAGACCGGTGAACTCACCCTGCATCCACCTGAACTGCCGAGCATTTTCGAGCGCCTTCTCCTCGGTCTCGGCGACGTGGATCTGCTTCAGCATCCCGTGATAGTCCGGGCCCGGAGTAAAGCCGGCCTCGACCGCAACTTTGTCATAGATCTCCCAAATCTGCTTGGTCCGCTCGATCGGCGTGTTGAGGGCGATATACGGGTAGCCGTGCTGTGCCGCCCAGACGATCGTCTCAGGGCTGATGACACCCGGGATCCAGACCCGCGGATGCGGCTTTTGCAACGGCACGGCCCACGGGTTGACGACGCGGTGCTGATAATGAGCCCCCTCCGAGCGGAACGGGCCTTCGCGAGTCCACGCCGCAACGATCAGATCGTGCGCCTCCTGGAAGCGCTCGCGGTTGAAGGCGGGGTTGACGCCGCTCGCCAATTGCTCCTGGCCGCCGCCGCGCACAAAGCCGGAAACCAGTCGCCCTTTTGAGATCATGTCGATCATCGACAATTCTTCGGCGAGGCGGACCGGGTTTTCGGCGAGCGGCAAAGGGTTGCCGAGCAGCACGATCTTGGTCTTCTTGGTAGCTGCTGCGAGGATCGCGGCAAAGATGTTGCACTTCGCCTGCATGCAGAACGGCGCGTTGTGGTGCTCGTTCAGCATGATGCCGTCGACGCCCATCTCGTCGGCGAGGATGTAATCCTCGAGATATTCGTTATAGAGGCGGCTGCCGGCGACCGGATCGAAGTACTTGTTGGAAAACATCAGCGCGGTGGCCCCGAACTTCAGGCCCTCCTCGGCGGGATAGGCCGACATCGGCTGTTCGGTGAAGTACATCAAATGCATGAGTTCCTCCGTCTCTGGCCCTGGTTCGGTGCCGGCGTGCAGCCGGACGGGCCGCCGCAAACTTGGTCTTGGGAAGCATACTACCGCCGTCAGTCGCGACCGCGAAGCGGTTGATCCGATCCCAGCTGCCAAAACCGCACCTGCAGGAGGCCGCGGCTCGACCGCCGACGCAATCGGCGCCCGCTTTGAACGCGCGTGACAGAGATTCACAACTCTTAATTTTGCGCGGCCGCAAGACGCGCGCATTTTGGAGGGCGGCCGACAAGAGCGGAGAGGCGCAACAGTGAGGACCGTATCATGAGCACCGTCACGACCAAGGACGGCACGCAGATTTACTTCAAGGATTGGGGCGCCGGGCAGCCTGTGGTGTTCCGCCACGGCTGGCCGCTCTCCGCCGACGCTTGGGATAGCGGGATGCTATTCCTGGCCGCGGATCTGCGGGAATTCTTCAAGACCTGAGCTTCTTGCTGCGCTCGTCGGACAACTAGCACACGACCAACCTCGGGAGAGAATTTTGGCGCTGGGTGATTATCCCGCAAATCGGACCGGATTGCTGCTCGTCGATCCCTACAACGACTTGCTGAGCGATGGAGGCAAGCTCTGGCCCAGAGCCAAGGCAGTCGCCGAGGCCGTGGACCTGCTGACACATCTGCGCTCGCTCGTCGAAGCCGCGCGCCGCACGGCTGTTGCGGTGTTCTACGTGCCGCATCGGCAGTGGCGCGAGGGCAATTATGACGGATGGCGTCATCCGGGTCCCTGCCAGATCTTGGCCGATCGGGAGGCGGTCTTTGGGGAGGGCATGTGGGGCGGCGACTGGCATCCCGAATTGGTTCCCCAGGCGGGCGACGTCGTGATCCAGCAGCACTGGGGACACAACGGATTTGCCAATACCGATCTCGACTTTCAGCTCAAACAACGCGGCATCGAAAAGATCATCGTGGCGGGTATGGTGGCGAACACCTGCGTCGAGGCGACCGCCCGGTGCGGTGCTGAACTCGGCTATCACGTGACATTGGTGCGGGACGCGACAGCCGCATTCAGTCCCGAGGCGATGCATGCTGCGCACGAAATCAACGGTCCGACCTTCGCGCACGCCATCCTGACGACCGATGCGGTAATTGCCGCGCTCGGGGGCACGACCAACATCTAGGATCGTCATCATGAAGCCGGGGCTGAACCCCTACCAAGTGGCGCCCGACGCGATGAAGCCGGTTGCTGCGCTCGACAAAAAAATTACGAACGAGCTCGTCGATCCTTCTCGGAAGAGGAGTTGGTGAAGCTCACCGTCGCGGTCGCGACAATCAACGGGTGGAACCGTATCGCGATCAGGTTCCGTGCGGTGCATCCTGCGAGGCAGGCCCATGCGGGCTAGGAGCCGAACTGCTCCAATAGGCTGTTCGCGCGTCGAAGGTCTGCTGTCTCGAAACCTTCGGTGAAGCGGCCATAAACCGAGCTCAACAGCTCGAGCCCCTCTGCAACTCTATCTCGGTCTTTCCACAACCGTGCGAGGCTGGTGGCGGTTCGCAATTCCCAGGACAGGGCTCCTTGCGGCCGCGCACAGTCGAGCGCCCGCAGAAAGTATCGTTCGGCAACGGCGTCCGCCGCACCCTCCAATATCGCGAGTTCGCCTTTGATGCGCAGCAGTTCGGCCACGTACCAGCGTTCGTCGCGAGCTTCGCAGCGGGCGAGCGTCTCCTCGACGGTTGCCAATCCCAGAGCGACCTCACCGGCCTCGCCGAGACACACCGCCAGCTCCCCGAGCAGCAGCAGGAAGCGCGGCAGGAGCCTCGCATCGCCGGCTTGTTCGAGCCCGAGGCGCAAGGCCCGCAATCCGCCGGCGATGTCGCCGCGCCTGGCCATCACCAGGCCGTTGAAGCAGCGGGCCCAGAGGTGCCAGACGCGCGGTCCATGCCGGTCCGCGTGGTCGAGCAGCATTGCGCCATAGCGCCCGGCAGCGTCGAGATCGCCCGATAGGAAGGCGAGCGGGCAGGCCCCCTGGCCTAGGACGCTGCAGAACGACAAGGCATTACCGATGGTGCGGCCCTCCTCGATATTGCTTTCGACCACGCGCATGGCCTGGTCGGCAAACCCTCGCAGCCACAGGATGCGAGCCTGGAAATAGTGAGCCGTCACCCGCTGATCGAACTGAAAGCGGACGATCTGGGGTTGCTGCGCCAAGGCCGCGTGGCTCGCGAGCATGCGCTCGATGTGGTGGCGGGCGTTTTTTTGGTCGCCGTAGTAATGCAGCGCCGTGGCGAGGATGCGATCGGCCATCATCAAATCGATCGCATCGCTGGAATTTTCCACCAGGCCGGCGAAACGCCGGGCGAATTCGAGGGCGGTGCGAAGCTCCCCGACGTTGAATTGATCGATGCACAAGCCCCAGAGGGCCCGCAGCCGGTAGCTGTTGTCGTCGAGCCTTTCCGCCAGCTCGAGCGTGGCCGCCCACGCGGCGCTGGTCTCGCGGGCGCGACCGACGCCATACATCAGCGACCAGCCGAGCGCCGCGGAAAGCTGCATGCGCGGCCGCGCGGTCACTGCCTCGTCGCCTTCAAGGACGGCGAGCGCCCGCTCGACCCGCTCGCGGCACTCGCCCATCAGCGACAGGTGGACCCATAGCGGCACAACGGCGATGGTCAGCGCGACGGCGATCTGCGGGTCACCTTCGCGAGAGAATGCCCAATCGAGGCCGACGCGCACATTGTCGAGGTGCCGGCCGTAGATGGCCAGCCACTCGGCTTG
>Ga0210410_10006430_pt1 | contig 10222 bp, 13 predicted proteins | sample IncBWC4MmetaG_FD_161058 | JGI IMG/M metagenome (GOLD analysis project Ga0210410, IMG submission 161058) | Forest soil microbial communities from Barre Woods Harvard Forest LTER site, Petersham, Massachusetts, United States - Inc-BW-C-4-M | ecosystem: Environmental > Terrestrial > Soil >... | reverse complement strand
ATTCGCGCCATCGCCGGCGGGTTTGAAGGAGTGTTTCCCTCTTCATCCGTTCTATCTCGACGCCTTTATCGGTTGCGGCTTGGTCGCGCGGTCTATATTCCTGGTAAGCACCCTGAGGGAAAACGGTGAACAAATTTCAAGCAATCTTTGTCAAACAGACTACTTCAATAAAAGCTCGCTCTGAACTGAGACACGGAGTATATACCAGATGACTCACTTGTTTGATCCTCTCGTGATTCGGGATATTACGTTTGCCAACCGCGTATTTGTTTCGCCGATGTGCGAGTATTCCAGCACAGACGGATTTGCGAATGACTGGCACGTCGTGCATCTGGGCAGCCGGGCGGTCGGCGGTGCTGGCCTCGTGCTTAGCGAAGCAACTGCGGTTCTACCGGAGGGCCGGATCAGTCCGCAGGACTTAGGCATCTGGAAAGACGATCACGTTGAGCCGTTGGCTCGGATCGTGAGGTTTATTCATGAGCAAGGTAGCGTGGCTGGGATGCAGTTGGCGCATTCCGGGCGCAAAGCCAGCACGTACGCGCCGGGGAAAGGTCACGGAAGGATTCCCGAAAGTGAAGGCGGGTGGAACAATGTCGTTGCGCCGAGCGACTTGCCTTTCACTGAAGGCTATCCGATGCCGCAAGCGCTCTCGATCGATGGCATTCAGAACATCGTTTTCGCTTTTGCCGCCGCCGCGCGTCGTGCGTGTGAAGCGGGCTTCCGTGTCATTGAGATTCACGCCGCTCATGGATACCTGATTCATGAGTTTCTGTCGCCTATCAGCAATCAAAGAACAGATGCCTACGGAGGCTCATTTGAGAATCGCACTAGAATTTTGCGCGAGATTGTTGCCGCCGTTCGTGATTCGTGGCCGGAGCGAGCGCCGCTGTTCGTGCGCATTTCGGCGACCGATTGGATCGACGGCGGCTGGGATATTCAGCAGTCGGTGGAACTCGCGCGCCGACTGAAGGAGTTTGGAGCGGACCTGATCGATTGCTCCTCTGGCGGCAATGTAGCGCACGCAAAGATTCCGGTAGGGCCGGGTTATCAAACGCAGTTTGCGGAGCAGATCCGCAGGGAAGCCGGCATCCTGACCGGCGCGGTGGGGATGATCACATCACCTGTTCAGGCCGAGCACATCATGGTTACCGGACAGGCGGACGCAGTCGTCATCGCGCGAGAATTCTTGCGAGACCCTTACTGGCCATTGCGGGCAGCGCGTGAGCTAGGGCAGTCAATTTCGTGGCCTGTGCAGTATTTGAGAGCTGCGCCGGAAGGCTCGCAAGCGCGGGCTCCGGTAGACCTCAAGAATCTAGAGTCCTGCTTCGAGGAGCAACATGCCATTCCTGAGCGCTGAGGTTTGTCTCACGCATGCGAAATCGATCATGGTTTCGCCGCCCGACGTGGCCATCGACCACTCAACCAGTGGTTTGACTACTAGAAGGCGATGTTGCGCAGCAATCACAAGCGTCGCGATCCACGAAGATCGATAGGAAGCAGTCCATGAACCTGTTGCACGCCCTCTTTACCCGAAATCTCTTGATCTCAACAGTAGCCATTGTCCGCTATATTCCTCGGGCCTTCTGGGTGAAGCACGTGGATGGGAATCTCTTTTTCACGGAGGAGAAGCGGCAGGAGTATCGCCGTCGTGTAGAGAGTGTGACGCCTCACTCCCCGCGTCAGTGGGGGACCATGGAGGTTGAACAGATGCTTCACCACCTCAACTTAGCGTGCGGAGGCTCACTAGGTTTCTACAATCTTCCGGACGAGAGTTACCTGACTTCGCGGATGTTCTTTAAGTGGATTCTCGTCGATTGGTTTCCGGAGCAACCAGTCGGACTACGGCTTCCGGCGGGCTTCAAAATCCCGCCCCGCGCAACGTTTGCCTTCGACCTCGAAAAGGCACAATTGCTCAAGATTCTGGATGCTGCTTGGCACGCGAGAACTGCCGATGCGTGGAAGCCACATCCTCTGTTCGGTAAGATGACGGCAAATGAGTGGGGCAAGCTCTTACAGATTCACGTGGATTATCACCTGAGACAGTTCGCAGCTTAACGGGGTGCTCGACATGAAGGTCCTGATTCTCGGAGCGACGGGGTTGGTGGGTCGGAACGCATTGGCGCAGGCTCTTGCACGGGTCAGCAGTCACATAGGTCATCTCGGCGGCGAAGTTTCTTACCACGGCATCCTCTTTCAAAGCCCCACTTCTAGTGCTGCTTGATCGATCGTTCGAAGTTGATGCGAAGCAGGCCGATGGGAGAAGATTCCGCCGGACCAGCTGTCCGAAGTTATGAGGCGCGAGCAGGCAACCGCACGTTGAAGGCAGCATGCGACCGCACCATTCCCCAAGACCGAGGCAGACGTGTCGATGGATGGATTGCATCATGAGCCACGCAATGTTCGTTTCTATTTTCCGAGTAGAGCAACGAGATGGCGATGCTGTGGTCGAGCGCTTGACCCCTCTCATATGGCTAGCAAGGAAGGAGTCAGGGTGCCTATTCTTTGATCTCTACAGGCTTGTCGAGCAAGAGGCCACCTTTGCCATCCATCAAGTATGGGAGGGTCATGATGCAAGGCGTCGTCATCTCGAGGGTCTTCTTGGCATCCAAATCCACAACCTGATGCTGGATGTGGTGCTGGAACCGGTTCAGACCTTCGAGATCGAGGAAGTTCTATGACCCATCTTTACTCGAGATGGGAAACGCCAGAGTGCAGGCGAGAGATTTTGACAACCGCTCGTTCGAATGTTTTCAACGCATTCGATGGTTCTTTTTTCGGCAACACGAGTTGCATCTGGATGTCCATCAAACCCCTGGCAAACGGCCGGAAGACAAAAGGTCCCCTCGACAAATGCCTTGCGGAAGAGCTCGGTGTGAGCGCATGGCCCAGTTCCTGGGACGCAAGAACACTCCCTTCATGAGGATTGCTGACCTCGTGAACGATCTGAGGCTTGATGCCGGCCTCGCCACATTTGTGCAAGAACCAATTGCGAAAGCCAGGATTCCGTTCTCTCGAGGGAACAATCAGCGGCAAGGAGGCGATATCCGTGAGTTGGAGAAAACGCTTGCGTACGAGAGGATGATTCTTCGGCATAACCAGTCCCAAAGAGTCGTTGGCGACTGGGACCGATCGGAGGCCGCGGGCCTCCGCAGGATTGATAATGAAACCGCAGGACCAAACTCCCGCAAGGACATTGGCAACGATCTCGGCAGTCGATGAACTGTGGAAGACGGTGCAGAACTCTGCTCGGAGTTGGTTTCCCATCGTGAGCAAGCGGGTCAACAGGTCGAGATCGAAATAGGACGTATGACCGACCTGCAATGGAACCGCCGGTGATTGGGAAGCTTGCTTGCCTTTCACGATGGCGCGTTCGATGAAGAAGAGTGCCTTCCTCATCTGGTAGGAAAAGACTTCGCCGGACCGCGTTGGTGCCGGAGGACGTACGTGACGATCAAACAACTCCAATTCCAACGAGTGTTCGATCCTTCGCACACCTTTGGTTACTGCAGTCTGCGTGATGTGCATCGTTTCGCCGGCGCGCGTAAAGTTCCGGCACTCCGCCACTTTAACAGCGGTTTCAAGATCTCCTACAGACAACTTCACACTGTTGAGCATAGGACTCGACTCGCTCCAACAGGTCCAATTGGATTGGCCCCGGTTTTCTTCCGCAGCTCAGCTGCAAGAAGCATGTTAACTATGTAGATGCCATTGTCCGTAGAAATTGTTGCTTCGGCGAAGATTATGAGGCGACCATTCCGACCTGGAATAGTACGGACCGAAAATAGACTTGGAGTTTTCGAGCGCGCTCTCGATAGAGTGAGCGTATGGGCTTCAGCCATCAGGACCATCCCCATGACATTGCTCCCTCATCTCAAGAAACCCGTTCAATCCGTAACCGCGGAAGCGTTCGAAAAACACTACAGCATCCTTGAGATTGCCAAGATGTGGTCCTTAAGCGAACGCACCATCCGACGCATGTTCGACGGAGAAGAAGGTGTTGTGAATTGGGAACACGCGGAGAGCACGAGGAAACGCCACTATCAAACCTTGCGAATCCCCGAGAGTGTGATGATGCGTGTTTATCAGCGCGTCCGCAAGGTCGGCTGATGCTGAATGCAATCAATTCTGCCACTCGTGCAGCGTTATGCTGTCATCCAGTACAACGGAATGCTGCCACCTTTCAACGAGAAGTCGGCTGTAAGTCAGCCACAGGCAATAACTTTGGGACCCTAGCGCTTAGATACAAATCCAAGTCGCCACTATCCTTATGCCATCTTTATGCTCTTTGTTAGAGCATTCTCTAGCACTCGTAATTCTGCTTCAGAGTGCAATCCCGCTCTTGGTAGAAGTCCGCTTCGTCATCTCCACGACCTGCTCTCCTGCAGTTGAGCAATAACAGAAAGAACAATGAGCAATAGTTCGGCGAAGTCGAGTGGACTTACCAAGATCGGGAAAGGGAGAGACATGTTTCTACTCTTCGTGAAGGGAAGTCATTCTTCCTTGCCTACAGAAGAGCCCGCTAAGACAAGTCGTTGGACCGAAGCAGTCTTTCTCATCGTCTTCTGTTTGGTGACGTGCGTGATCGTTGTTGTTATCTGGCAATTTTTTTCTGCAAAAGAATTGAAGCCAATAATTTGGGTTCTCGTTTTCGTGCCGGCCTGCTTCCAGAAGACAAAACCACCCTACTCATCTCTGAGGCTGCCAAAGACTTTGCCGAATACCAGCCTGACCGCGGCGGCGAAGCCGGGCTGAAGCTCGATGCACTCAAGGGGCGTCCTGGACAGACTAAACGCGCATCGGAAATAAACTCATCCTAACTCGGCAAGTTTGTGTATCGCGAGACGACTGTCTTGGCAGTTCCTTGCTCGCAGCATGATGTCAGAACCGCCAACTGCAGTGAATTCGTCAATTAATCGGGGAAATCTTATCCCTTTTTTACATGTTTAAGGGTGTACTAGGGAAAATGAGAGTCTGGATCCAGCTCAAACAAGGTGGGAACATGCGGTCCAATTCCCGGGGAGGCCATTTCGAATCCTAATCAAATGGAAGCAAAAACTGGCGCAGCCACCCTGCTCAGCGATACTCCCAACGTGTCGCAATGCGTAGTTCGTCCCTCCACCCCTGCGGACATGCCTTTTGTCACTGCGATTTATTCCAGGTTCGTCTCAACGAGCACGGCAACCTTCGAGATCGCACCTCCGAATGAGTTCGAGATGTTGAGAAGAAGACAGGCCGTTCTGGATCGGGATCTGCCATATCTTGTAGCCGAGCTCGAGGGTTATGTCGTGGGCTTTTGTTATGCATCTCAATTTCGACCTCGCGAAGGCTACCGTTACACGGTCGAAGACTCAATTTACGTCCGTCCGGATTGTATCGGCCACGGCGTCGGCAAGATGCTTCTGGCTGAGTTGATCTCGGAATGCCGAGGGAAAGCGTGTCACTCGATGGTTGCCTGCATCTGTGGAGTGAATGTCTCCTCTGTTGCTCTGCATGCGTCGCTCGGATTTCAGCAGGTCGGTTTGTTGCCGGAGGCAGGGTATAAATTCGGTGAATGGCTACGCCTGTTGATCATGCAGCGGCCCTTGCAATGAGGCGTTGGCTGCTGCACGGATAGAGTAATTTTTCCGTCATCTTCACCAAAAGTGACGAAGACCCCAAATAATTCTCAAAGCAACACATATGCCTTCTTTATATGTTTCAGAGTTTACTGGGGTGAGAAGTGCGGATCTGATCCGACTCTGGAGGCAATACCAATGAAATCGATAACTCGTTTTGTCACAGCAGTGGTGGCAGTTATGTTAACGGTCGCCATACTGTGTCCCGCGCAGGACGCCAAGCCGAAGGACCTGGGCAAGGGGTCGGCGTTCAATGGCAAGAAGCTCGAGATGAAGGACAACGGAGAGGTCGCTTACGTACTGTCTTTCACGGCGGGGAAAGAGTTCGAGGCCACCACGGACGGCCTGAAGAATACCGACGTGCACCTTTTCGTCTACGACTCCACCGGCGCCGAAGTCGCTAAGGACGACTCGTCCGGACCGAAGTGTTCGGTTAAGTTCACGCCGGAGAAGGACGGGCAGTACAAGTTTGTCATCAAGAACGCCGGCGGGACCAACACGGTGACCTTCAATATAAAGGTCGCTAAATGATGACTCGCCGGTTGTCGAAACGACACTAGGATTCGCGCCAAATGGCTTTCGAAAAGCTGCGGCCTATCGTCATAACGGCGACCCCTAAGCCTAGAATCCCGCGAAAGGTTCAGCAAGATTGCCGAAACTTCCCCAACACCAGGGGTCGCGCTGCAAAGCAGAGACGGCCTGGTGGAGGGAAGATCGGACAATGAGTCAAATGGAAGCAAAAGTGGCTCAGTCACCCTGGTCAGGAAAGCCACCTAGACTCGGTTCCCAACCTGGAGTCGTAATGATGAAAGACAATGTGGTGAGAACATACAGATTGCTCCTACGCTCCCGACCGCGGATGCTTTAGGAAACCAGCGGCGAAGAGAGATCAGGATCGCAATTGTCATCTCCACTGCGCCGATGATTTCCGTGAAATGGTGAACTGTCCAGATGCTGTATCCCCAACTCAGCAATGGACTGTGTGCAATCAGGGGTTCGATACCTTTTGCTTCGTATTCTGTGACTTTCATGGCCGCAATCCAGCCAATCGCAATCACCAAGCCGAAGCGAAGAAAAAAGAACCCAAGGCGTTCAATTTGTGCCACTCTTCGAGCCTTGGTGCTGTGAAACATCGTTGATGAGTTGTTCATCGTAATTCCTCTTCTCTCTTTTCTTGGCGGCGCTCTTTAGTGGGACCGGGTGTCCCGGTCGGGTGTAACGGAAGCCTTTGTTTGGCGACTACAAAACAACAAACTCTAGTACATGTGCGATTGTGAGCTTAAAAGCAATCCCTTCCATCCTCAAAAGCCACAGTAACGACGCTGTCGTTTTCTTTAGGTTCTCGTCGCGAAGCCAAGCGCCCGAGACAAGTTAGTATGCTTTCATCCCTATATCTCCCTGCGAGGTGGCTTCAATTTGTAACCTGTTCACTTGATGCGGGACGGTTCATTGTTTTCATTGAGTCCTTCTATCGCTTATAGATCGTTTTGGGTTATTTAGGGTGCCCACATCAGCTGAAGAGAAGGCGGCCCTCGATCTCGTTATTAGAAGCGACAGGCGCTTCAAAAGACGGAGTCGCCTATGAATGGTTCAACGTCACAGGCGCGAGCCCAAGCGAAATTGTTATTGCATTCAATGCCGACCCGGCAGAGACTCCCCCAAGACCTTGCGGCGTACTCACCCGGATCGGTCAGTCCTCAGAAACTCTGAGTCAATCTCAACCTCTGAGACGTGGTCGAAGTAATTGCTGATCGTCTTGAGTCCGACGCCAACGAGAACTTCAAGCAGCTGGTCTTTGGAGTATCCTGCTGCGACAAATGCGTCAATCGTCGCCCTCGGAGCATATCCACGCTGCGAGACCAACTGTCTTGTGAGGTCCACCAAGGCATTTAGTTTGGGATCGGACAGTGGTCTGTCATTCTCGATCGCGACGATCGCATCGCCTCGTACGTTAACAAAGAACCTTGCGAGCGCGCTGTGCGATGTTGTGCAGTACCTGCAAGCATTTTCCCTGCTAGCGGCCAAGAGAACAATTTGCTGTTCTCCGGGAGTTAGGGTGCCGTGCTGGAAACCGAGATCAGCATTGAGATATACCCTCAGTGCTGAAGGCGAGTGAGCCATGGTTGCGATTAGGTTGGGCACGAATCCGAAATATCGACGGGCCTGTTCTAGCAAAGTCCTCGATGCCAGAGGAGCGTCATGCATCAAAAGCGGAGTGAAAAGGGGGGCTTCTGTTGTGTTCATACGAGTGGTTCCTTCAAATCGTTCTATAGTGGTGCGAATCCATTGGTTGCTGTCTTGCTTTGTTATGATTCGTCCGCTCACGTCATTCATTGCGAGCCCGGCTCCGGTGAGTCCATAAAGGAATAAACGATCACTCAGAGGTCGCTGGCTACACTCCGGCCACGGTCTGACCGCCGCTCAATGATTCGTTGTCCAAGATCAAGGCTTGAGCAGCAACGGCGTAACGTTCCTTGAACTCGGGATGACGCGCTAGATGTTCCTTCGCAAACGGGCACACGATGCGGAGACCAGACGAATCACGCGAGGCTAATTGGACGGCCTCTTCTACGAGCTTTCCTCCAATGCCCGTGTGTTGCAGCGATGGTGGGACCTCGGTGTGCCAGATAGTCATCTTGTTTTGGTCGTCGATGGAGTAGCTCAGAAAGGCGACGGAGTCTCCCACGCGTTCTTCGAGACGGTGAATTCTCACCTTATTCCGAGTCTTGGTTTTGATTAAGGCTTCAACTTCGTCGATCGTCATCACACAATCCTCTTTTCTTCAAATGTAGGTACTTCTCTCGTGAGAAGGGTCCTGGGAATGAGTCGAAAAGTCTGTTTTCTGGCCACATGGGACTCAACTCCTCGCTCCTGTGCTCGGTGTTGCTGCGACAGGACGCCGCTGAAACACTCCAATCGCCAACACAAACGCCATCACTAACGAGAGGGAGCTGCGTTCGTCAGGAAGCGACCGAGCACCCCAAAGTGTCAACTTCCACCGAAAGTTTCTCAATAAGGCGGGCGCCGCCTGGCGATTCCGGCAGACGGCGCCCGATTTGATTCACGGGCTCGTGAAAATACCACTCCTACGACGAGCTGTTAAGCCAATTTAAAATCATCGAGAACAGATGGATAGCTGAACGTGACTAGGACGGAGCATCCTGTCTTCGTCGTATGGGGACCGTGAATGGTATTTGGCTTGATATTGAATATCGTGCCCTTCGGATACGAGATGCCTTCGCTTATGAAGTCACCGTCAAGGACGTACGACATTTCGGTTGTTCGCTCGTGTAGGTGTCTTGGAATTTCGCTCCCCGGCTCCATTATCAGTAAGGCCACTGCTGGACCCAAGGACTGATCACTATTTAAGACTTTGAGGGTAGCATCCCCTTTGGTCTTTGGAAATGGTGCTGGTATAGCCTCGATCTTCGAGGCTTCGACAGTTTGTGTAACACTCATAACATTCTCCCTTCTTTTTGTCTCTCGAACTCCAATCGCTAACGCAAAAGGTCGAGCGCGTGGAACACTTGTAGGCTAATCATCAAATCGGACAAATGGACTGACGTTCAGAACAGCCGGAGGCCTGAAGTTTTCTATAGGAGCGTTGTTCTGCTGTCTATTCGAGCTCCAAGAGGCCACGTCGAAAGCCGATGGTCACGGCGTGGGTCCGGTCATTTGCCTGGAGCTTTTCGACGATGTTCCTGATATGGAAATTGACCGTCGTTTCGGTAATTCCTAAGCGTGGGCCGATCTGTTTGTTCCGATAGCCATCTCGGATCAGCCTCAGGACTGAGATCTCCCGTGGAGAAAGCTCCTCCTGTCCTAGATGTTCTGCGATCGTGCGCGCTACCTCGGAAGGGATGTGTCTACGGCCCTCAGAGACCCAACGGATCACGCGCAGCATCTCTGCTTTTGGGGTGTTCTTCAAAACATAGGCGGCAGCCCCCGCATTGAGCGCACGGCGTACCTCCATATCTCGTTTCGAAGTACTCACCATCATTACGATCGCTCGAGGGCTTTCCTCCCGAATGGCAATCAGCGTATCGGTACCGCTAGCGCCTGGAAGTCTCTGACCCATAATCGTCACGTCTGGGCGCATGCGACGAAACTGAGAAAGAGCATCCTCCGCGTTCTCCGCCTGACCGACAAGGAACAAATCAGGCTGCGACTGGATGACCATACTCAACCCTTCGCGAAAAATCGGGTTGTCATCGACCAACAATATCTTTACGGGTTTCGGTTGTGGCATATCGCACCTCCAATCAAACTAAGCTATATATCTATCTATCGAATGACGGTAAACGACTCTACCGCACACTGAACCATCTTCGCGACGGCATCTGGTCACATCATGTACAGCAAACGGCTCTCCCGGAGAATCGGGCTCTCGCTCCTTGGAATCCGCTGTGTCTATTACGCGGAGCGTTCACGCTATCGAAGTTCGTGTTGTGCGTGATCGGATCTCCCGCTCAGTTTCGTGATCGATTCAGAAGCTTGTCCAACGTGAATCGGTCAGGCTCCCAGAACGCCAGTAAGAATGCTGCAGCGGCCGCCGAGAAGACCGAATAGTCGAATGGTGCCTTGATGCCAAGACCTGTGACCATGCC
>Ga0210410_10006428_pt1 | contig 10223 bp, 5 predicted proteins | sample IncBWC4MmetaG_FD_161058 | JGI IMG/M metagenome (GOLD analysis project Ga0210410, IMG submission 161058) | Forest soil microbial communities from Barre Woods Harvard Forest LTER site, Petersham, Massachusetts, United States - Inc-BW-C-4-M | ecosystem: Environmental > Terrestrial > Soil >... | reverse complement strand
GTCGGGGTTTTCATCTTGTTCCACTCATAGGCCCGAAACGGCCCGCGCCGGCCGCCTTCGCCCAGATGGGCGATGACGCAGTGCAGGGCGGGCGTGAAGGTCGCGGCATCCGCGCCGAGATGGCCGAGCGCGATCAGCGCCAGTGCGGCGTCGAAAGCGTTCATCTCGCATGCGATCAGCTCGGTCTGCACATAGGCCAGCACGCGGGCGCGGATGAAGGCGAAGGCGCCGCCGGGGTCGATCAAGGCTTGCGCGGCCAGCGGCAGTGCGATGAAAGCCGCGTAGCAGCGGCCGAAATAGGCGCAATAGAGCTCCGGCAGATAATAGATATGCGAGCGCGGATCGGCGAACGCGCCGCTTTCGGCGAGCCGCTTCTGGAACGAAATGATGCGGTGCACGGTGTCGAGCCGCGCCGGCGTCTCCAGCACCTTCCAGCGGCTCAAATTGCGGAAGCTGACCTCGAGGATGTCGAGATTGAGCGTCGGATCGAGGTCGTTGCCGAAGGGACGTTCGCCGGCAAAACTTTCGATCCAGGTGGCGACGCCGCCCTCGTAGTCGATATTGTCGTTGATGGGCACCGTCACCTTGGGCTCGTTGGCGCCTTCGCGGACCTGGTAGCCGGCGTAAAAATCCAATAGCGGCTGGTCCAGCATCGGATCGTCGGAGCCGGCTTGGGTGGCGGCCGAGAACGCGCACGCCGTGGTGTCGCAATCCGGCACGTAGACGCCGAAGCCGAGGTCCTGCTTGATCTGGGCGAAGAAGCGGGAAAAGCGCGGATGCGGCAGCGGCGCCAGCGCGGTGACGACGTCGAAGGCAGCACCATCCGGCGCGCGCACCTGCTCGCGGCTGGTGACGAGGCAGAACTCGACCATGGCAGTGATCGCGCCGCGCGCCGCCGCGGTTTCGCCCGGCGAGGCGAGCCCGGTCTCGACAAAACCCAGCAGCGCCTCGGTGAAGAACGCGTCGTAATAGGCCGAGCGGTGGCGGATCTGCACCGGCTCCCACATCGGCTCGGCGATGCCCTTCCACGGCGGGTTGACCAGGTCGCGCACCGGCGAGCGGGCGATAAAGACCCGCGCCAGGTTGAACAACAGCGTCGAGTTCTTGTAGCCGCGCGAATTCAGCCCCGTCAGCGCCATCAGGAATTCACGGCCGCGCAAATCGGGATCGCCGAGCAAATTGAAGGCGGCATAGGTCGGGATAAAGCCGTTCTTCCGGAACGAGCCCAACAGATGCGCCCCGCAGGCCCGGATCGCCTGCTCGATCGTGGCGACATCGGGCGCGCGGCCGGGTGCTGTGACCGGCTTTGGCCGGGGATGGCTGAGCTTGATGGTATCCAGCAGCGCCGCCACCGGGGCGCCGATCGCGGCCCAGTCCGGCGTCGCCTGGTCGCGCGCGCCGGTCAGCGCCTCGCGCAAGCCGGCCAGCCGGCCCTCGTCGCGCAGCTCGGACAGCCCGGTCCGGCACAGCAGCGGGCGCAGCGCCGGATTGCCGAGCGCGGTCCGGTAGAATTTCGACAGATGCGGGTTGCCGCGATTTGGCCTGGTGAGCAGGGGATCGCAGACGTCATACAATGACGGGCCGTCTTTCCGGGCCGTCAACGCGCGGTAGGCGGCCCCGGCGAAATGCTGAAAACCCATGAAATTCTTTCCGCGCGCATTTCCGTCAGGCAGCGCCGGATACCGCTGAAAAGCGGCTTCCGTCTCCCCCCGAACACCCTCGGCACCTCAAGTGCTTGAAAAACTACACGGAACTCCGGGAAATACAAAGGTGATGGAGGTCACGGGGCCACGGTCCATTCCCCGCCGGTACGGGAACGAAAATCGTGGCTTGGCGTTAGCATCAAGTCATTGTTTTTTCGAGAGAAATTAGCTCATGGCGTGGTGATTGGAATGTCAAGGTCCTTAAACATGTCATTAATATTGCCGTGTTTGTTCTGACGGGCTAAAGCATGCTTGCTGCGGTGCCGCAAATTGTACGCAATTGGACGTCAGACGTCCGGCACCCCCAAAAACCAGAACGGCGTAGGGCGCGACTAACGTTCGCGCTGTCTTGAGTGACGAGGAAACGACCTGCGATGAAAGTAACCCTCCTTCGCATCACGAGCCGCCCGGTCGCCGTTGCCGCGGTGCTGATCGGCATGGTGTCGCTGGCGATCGGCGCCCATGCCGCGCTCAACATGCGCAGCCTCGACGCCGACAAGGCGGCCACCGTCGCGCAGAGCGTCGATACCGCGAAGAAGGGTTCGCGGATCGCGTTGGTGATCGGCAACGGTCATTATCCCGACGCCAACGCGCCCCTCGCCCAGCCGATCAACGACGCCCGCGAGCTTTCCGCCGAATTGCGCCGCGACGGTTTTGACGTCGACGTGATCGAGGATGCCTCAAAGGACGACATGACCCGCGCGGTGGCGCGGCTGCGGACCAAAATCCGCCCCGACAGCGTGGTGATGCTGTTCTTCGGCGGCTACGGCATCCAGGTGGGCAGCGAGAGCTACATGATCCCGGTCGACGCCGCGATCTGGAAAGAGGGCGACGTCCGCCGCAACGCCGTCTCGATCGAATCCGTGCTCGACGTGATGAAGGAGCAGGGCGCCTGCGCCAAGCTGGTGGTCATCGACGCCTCCCGCCGCAACCCCTATGAGCGCCGCTTCCGCGGCTTCTCCCACGGGCTTGCCCCGATCACCGCACCGGACAACGCCCTGATCCTGACCTCGGCGACGCCGGACAAGGTCGCCGACGACGGCAAGGGCCAGCACAGTGTGCTCGTCACCGAGCTGCTCACCAACATCGGCGCCCACGATTCCGACAAGCCCACCGCGGCAGAGGCCATCTTCAACAAGACCCGCACCGCCATCGCCAGGGCCTCAGACGGCCAGCAGGTGCCGAGCGTATCGTCCTCCCTCCTCGAAGACGTCAGCTTCGCCGCCACGGACAAGGCGGGAAGCTAACTCCCCTCTCTCGTCGTCCCTGCGAACGCAGGCGGAGACCCGCGAACTCCACCAACATGTCGTCCCTGCGAACGCCGGCGAACTCTATCAACACGTCGTCCCTGCGAAAGCAGGGACCCATACGCCGCGGCCCCCCGTTTGGGCAAGCTGGTAGAGACCTTCCGTAACCACAAACGCCGGTGGTTATGGGTCCCTGCTTTCGCAGGGTCGACGCCGATATACAGCTAAACCAGCAAATCGCTGAGATCACGCCATTCCGGGTTCTCGCGCTCGATCAGCTCGATCTTCCAGTCCCGCTTCCATCGCTTCAATTGCTTTTCCCGGCTGATGGCTTCATCCGGGCGGTCGTAGGATTCGACGTAGACAAGGCGATAGACGCGATAGGCCTTGACGAACGAGGAGCCCTCGTCATTGCGATGTTCCGCCAGCCGCTTCTGCAGCGAATTGGTGACCCCGATATAAAGGGTCCCGTGACGCCGGCTCGCGAGAATGTAGACGTAGTACATACCCGAAGACTCAGATTAGCAGCGAACTCTATCAACACGTCGTCCTTGCGAAAACGGGCAAACTCTATCAACACGTCGTCCCTGCGAAAGCAGGCAAACTCTATCAACACGTCGTCCCTGCGAAAGCAGGGACCCATAACCACCGGCGGTAGTGGGTATGGAAGGCGTCGACCATCCTGCCACAACGAGGGGCCGCGGAGTATGGGTCCCTGCTTTCGCAGGGACGACGAAAGCCCCCTACTTCTGCTCGCCCGCCGCCGTCACCGCGCGCACCGGATCGCCCTCGCGCAGCAGCGCCCCGGCGCGCGCCACGACGATGTCGCCTTCATTCAACCCGCCCTTGATCTCGACCTGGCCGCCCGACATCAGCCCGACCTCGACCTGCTTGGTTTCGACCCGCGCCCGCCGCACCACCTGGACCACGGTGCCGGCGTCGCCGTAGAGCACCGAGGTCAGCGGCACCGCGATGTTGCAGCTCTCCCCGATCGTGATCATCGCGCGCCCGGAGGAGTTCACCAGCAGCGTCCGGTTGGTGGTGATGCCGAGGAAGGCCTGGCCGAGCTGGCTGTTGGGCTCGATCGTCGGCGCGATCCGGCGCACCCTTGCGTCGACCACGCCGGCGCCGGGGATCTTGATCTTCGCGGTCTGGCCGACCTTGAGCCTGGCGATGTCCTGCACCGGGACCAGGCCGACCAGGTCGAACTCGCCGCGCGCGATGATCGTAAACAGCGCCTCGCCCCTGGCTGAGGCCATGGCGCCGATCGTGGCCGAGGAGGTCTCGACCAGCCCCGCCACCGGCGCCTGCACCTGGGCGACGCCGCCCTCGGGCAGGATCAGCCGCGCCAGCGTTTGCCCCGCGGTGACGGTATCGCCGGCCTCGGCCAGGATTTCCGAAACCTTCAGCCCCATCCGCTCGGGCCGCACCATTGTTTCCTCGCGCGCCAGCACGAGGCCGGACACCTCGACGATATCCCCGAAGCAGGATTTCGCGGCCGTGAGCACCGTGACGGTGGCGCCCTTGGGCGCGTCGGGATCGTCGGCGGCGAGGGCGGGCGAGAAGAGGGAGAGGAGGAGCAGGAGGAGGGCGGTGGCTGAGGTGAGCCGGTTTCGCGACGAGAGATGCTTATTCATCGGCATTTTATCCGGTTTCCACGACCATCGATACCAGAAGGCGGGTGGGGGAGCCAGGCAGCAAACGGGCGCCTTGCAACCGAGGAGGCCCGATGCCTGACGTCGCATCGACGGGAAAGCTGGGATTTCGAACGCTTAGCGGCAGGGTGGAAAGCTTCGCTGAAGAAGAGCCCTTATAGCATAGTCCTTAGGCTCTTCGCCCCACTATGCGGGCACGCTGAGCACGCCATGGAGCGGAGGAGGGACTGCTTCACGCAATCGCCATTTTATGGAGATTGGTGCGTCGCCTTCCCATGAAATGAAGTCAACTTCGCCACAGTAAATGAATGGCGTTGGCTTTGAACCCGTCTTCTTCGTCGGTCGCACGAAGAGATGAACGCGCTTTCCCTGAGCCCGATGATTACTAAGAATTTGCCCGTGCTTCGAATCCTGTGTGGTGCGTTTCTGGCTCTGCCAAGCGAACTCTCGGTCGGATACGAAATGGTCTACATATCGATGATCTGTGTTCATGTCTTCCTTCGATAAGGTAACCAGAAGAAAAACCTCCGAACCTTGGACAACAAAACCGGCGTTCCAAATTGCTTGGCTGAAAGTGAGGCCGAAGGCAGGCGCGATGGCTTCACGCAAATAGCGTGCCCAGACTTGTAATTCCTGAGAGGCAGGAACTCGTAGCGCCTCCATTTCGAAACCGAATGGGCCACGCTTTAGTTTGACCCTCTCGCCGCGCCCCGGCAATCCTGCATCATTGCCAAACCAATGGCGCAGTATTTCAGGCAGCAGATTCACGTCTTCGTCGGGCTTTCGAACAACGTTGATTTCATTCTTTTCGATTGAAAATTCGTAAGCCGCTCCGTCTATCTGGACGGGGGTCAAGCCTTGCCCACTGTGAAAGCTCGTAGCATCACCAAGAAGAACCAAGATGGGATGATTGCCGGCACGAGCCACTCGGCAGAAAATATCAGCGTTTTGATCGTCGGGGCCTCGACGACTTAGATATTCCGCAAGGCGCCAGTCCAAAACTTCACGAAGGAGGTTTCGAAAAGATTCGACGTCTCCAACTGCGAAGGTTGTGGCGAGTTGTTCCCTTTCAAAGCTAAAGAAGGACACGTCTCTGGATCCTTGGTTTTCTAAAAGGGCGTGGATAGGACTTCCAATAAGCATGCGACGCAAGCCTTCGGCGTCACCGAGATCAACAGAGAAATCGGCGCGGACCTTCAAATATCGAGCTGCGAATCGTGCGACTTGCTCAACTAGATTGTCAATTCCTATCTTTCCGGGTATCGCGTCGACCGAGATCATGGCGAGCAACAATGCGATCTTATAGCTGCGGGTGGTCTCGGTCGTCTCGATACTCTCTAGGAAAGCACTAGATTGCGCGAAAGCCGCGGCCTCGGCCTGTGGTAGCCCACTCATGCGTGAGACAAACCCGAGCCAAGAGCGTTCACTATTTCCGCGGGGATTAAAGCCTTCGTGGAAGGCCTCAACCGCGGTCGGTCGAACACCATGACGTTCGATGAACTCTTTGTAAAATGCTTCGAGTGCGGCTTCTGGCCGAGCGGGCTTCAATAAGTTTTCGAGTATGCTTATGCTTTCGAGCTCGTAAGTAACAGAGCAACCCTCTGGGAGGTCTAGGTCTTGCTTCCTGACCTCGTCGAGAAGCTTTCTCAAGGCGCCCATGCTGTTGGCATTCCTGCCCACGAGAGCCGCGATCGAACGCAATTTCATGAGGAATGACCGGTGGTTGCCGACGTAGTCAATGACTTTCAGAAACGGCTTTCCCGGTGCTCTACGCAATCCCCGTCCGAATTGCTGCATCCAAATCACCGTCGAATCTGTGGGACGCAGCATGAGGACGGTATCAATATTGGGGACATCGACACCTTCGTTGAACATGTCGACCGAAAAGATGACGTCAATCTCGCCATCGGCGAGATGCTGAAGCGAAGTGGTTCTTGGGGCGCTTCCGGTACCGGCATGCACGGCAACTGATCGAACACCGCGCGCATTGAAAAATTCTGCCATAAAGTTCGCATGACGTTGCGAGCAGCAAAATGCGATGCAACGCTGCGCACCATGTTTGCGGAATTGCTCAAGAGCATTTTGTGCGCGAGCCTCGGTGGCGACTGCCGCCGTAAGTTCCGTGGGGTCGAAGCGTGCGTTGCGCCAGGGTATATTGGCGTAGTCGACCACATCGGGGACGCCCCAATATTGGAAGGCGCAGAGCAACCCTGCAGAGATACCATCAGGGACCGTTGCGTTGAAAACGAGATTTTCTTGACACAGAGCCAGAAGGTCGCCCCCGTCCATTCGCTCTGGCGTCGCAGTTAGCCCGAGCAAAAACTTCGGTTCAAAATGGTCAATGATACGACGGTACGTCGTCGCTGCTGCATGATGAAATTCGTCGATAATGATGTAATCGAAATAAGTGGAACCGAACATCCTGAGGTGTTCTACGCGTCCCAATGTTTGCACCGAGGCGAAAACAAGGTCCGCAGAGGAGTCCTTTTGCGGCCCGATCATTCTTCCGATGGACGCATTTGGCCGAACGCGCCGAAAATTTTCGATGGCCTGATTTAATATCTCTTCGCGGTGAGCCACAAAGAGAACCCGTCGGAATTGCGCTTGGTCGCTGTCAAAGGCAGAGAGCCAGGTTTTTCCGAGCCCAGTAGCTAGAACAACGAGACCGGCGGAAAAGCCCTCGCGGCGAGTGTCTTCAAGGGCCTTAAGAGCCTGCTGCTGAATTGAGTGGGGTACCATCATTGGTGCGGGCGGCTCCTCAGTCAGACCTGCCCCTCTCCAATCCGCTGGCAACCGGCGCGCTTCATAGCGGCATATCCAAGCTTCGTCGGCTCGAACAGCTTGATAGCAGTTGAAGATATCTTCGAAGCGGCTGGTGATTTCCGAGAATCCCGCTCGCTCGTGCCGGGATATGACCTTGTAGTTCCATTCAATGGAAGTTGTCAGCGCGGGCGCGGACAGGTTTGAGCTTCCGACAAACGCTATGCCTTCGACGTCTGTTTGAAAGATGTAAGTTTTTAGATGAAACCCGCGGTCGCGGGCCTCGTAAACACGAACCGTAAGGCCGCCAGAAAGATCGTTGAGGCGGCGCAACGCCGCTGGCTCGGTAACGTCCAGATAGTCTCCGACGAGAATTCGCGCTCGGCCTCCGCGCGCCAGAAAATCTCGAAGGTGCGCGACAATCATGCGCGCACCGCTGTCGAGCAGGAAGGCGACTGCGATGTCACAGGTCGTTGATCCGTCGAGATGCAACAGCAGATGCGGGAGCAAAGGATCGTCGCCCCCAGTCACAAGTTTTTTGTAAACCGTGGGCTCAAGCAGACTTTCGCCGGCAGCAAGGCAATTTGCCTTGCCTGGAATGATATGCCGCATGCCGCCTTGAGGATCGGCCATATCGCCTTGGTAGCGCGGTATAATGTGCAAATGGAAGTGGAGGTCTGTCTGACCAGCGGCAGCGCCTTCGTTGAATCCGACGTTGAAACCGTCGGGACCGTAGCGTTCTGATATCGCCGCTTGGCCCTGATCAATTGCTGACCAAGTTGCAGCCTTTTCGAGGGAGTTTAGGCCTATCCACGCGGGCGTGTGACGCCGAGGAATGATGAGAAGGTGGCCCTGACTCACAGGAAATCCGTCCCAAATGGCGATCACCGAATCGTTCGAGAAGGCGATACGACTTTCGTCAACCGAACAAAATGGGCAGCTCATTGCACCTCAAGCAATCTAACAACATTTCATCGCCGCTTTGCGACGCAGCGTTCCAATTCAAACATTTTTTTAGTGAAATCAAGCGCCAGTGCCAATAGTGCACCGCAAGAAATCAGAGGTACTGTACCGCGGCGTTGCTCAAGTCAATCCGCGATCAGTAATTTGCGGATTGATCCGTCCTTCGTTGGTTTGTAGCGGATTGCTTTGTGCATCTTCGCAAACGTGTTCACGTCCTGCCGTGAATAGGCGATCTCGTGAAACACCTCACCGGCCGCATTAGTAAAAGAATATTCGCGCGGCTTGGTCCATTCGCTTTGCATGAAACCATCCAATCGTTGTTTACCCAGCATAGTCCGCGGTTCGGCCAAACGCAAAAGGTGGAAAGGGCGGGTCCTGCTAATTCTACTTGGCGAAACACGCATTAGCGCACTCGAAAAGCGTGATGCCCAGTCGACCGATCCGACCCGACGGGCAAATCACTTCGTTGTTTCCGACCACCCCTGTCCAGCCCCTTTCGCAAAAATATTCCGCTTCTCATTTTCCGCAAATCAGCGGCATAACTCCCGCCGTCTCACCCCACATGAGGGGCGTATCGCGATCGTCTGGTAACGTCGGGGTGGGATGCGGTGGACGCGGCAGCGTCGGGCGCGCTTGAGGTCGCAGGGCGGGCTTTGCCCGTGAGCGACGAGACGGCGCGCGGACGACCGATGCTGATACCGCCTTCGCGCAAAACTTCGGCGGATGGGTACCAGGCCCGTCGAAGGTTTGGCGAGGGCGGCCGCGGACGGATAAGTCGTGTGGTCCTGACGCCTCAATGGCTGGCGTCAAGTTGGTGGTGGTCCTGTTAGCCCGACCGGGCGCGCAAGGCCTTCAAGCCGCCAGCGACGGTGACAAGAAAGCCCGATCACCGGGGAGAGCACGAAGTAAACCGTTAAAACCATTGCGTGCGGGAATGCCGGGTGTTTCGGTGTACTCGTGGTGACTACACTCGCGTGTTTTTTGCTACACGCGAGGCTGCGGGTGCAACGGGCACCCGGCATTCCCCACGCCCTCATCTTTCAAGGGCGAGAAATAAACACAAGCCTCGGACGCATGGCGCCGCGAGAGTTATACGCATGTCTGCATGCCGTCATTGCGAGCGCAGCGAAGCAATCCCGCTTACTTTTTACTTTTTTGTTGAGCGATGGATTGCTTCGTCGCTTCGCTCCTCGCAATGACGGAATGGTCTGTTTGACAATTGAATCCGTCGGAAGGTTTTTTGCGCGATCGCGCAACGCCCTCAACTGTCATCACCCGCGAAGGCGGGTGATCCAGTACTCCGGGACGTCAGCGATGGAACCGCACCGCCGCAGCGTACTGGATACCCCGCATGCCCGGGGTATGACGAGTGTGGGTGGTGACGCATCGGTGCAAAACGCCGCGCGCGCCTACTGCTTCCTCCGCCGCGCCGTCGCCGCTGCCGCGACCTCCGCCTGCTCGCCCTCGCGCCACCGCAAAATCTCCACCGCGAGCACGGGATGATTGAAGCCCTTCAGCTGCAGGTCATCCAGCGGCTTGCCGTCGACCCATTGTTCCACCATGCCGTAGACGCGCCGGCTCACCACGATCTGCCCGGCCTTGGCTTCGTCGCACAGCCGCGAGGCGAGGTTGGTGACGCTGCCGATCGCGGCGTATTCGAGCCGCCGCTCGAAGCCGATCTGGCCCAGCGTCGCGTAACCGAGCGCGATGCCGACGCCGAAACCCAAACTATGCCCGCGGTTGCGCCAGCGCCCGGTCAGCGCGCCGATCACGTCGCGCATCTCCACCGCCATCTGCACCGCACGCCTGACGTGGTCGTCGAGCTGCAGCGGCGCGTTGAACAGGATCATCACGCCGTCGCCGGCATAGCGGTCGAGCGTGCCCTCGTAGCGGAA
>Ga0210410_10006427_pt1 | contig 10224 bp, 10 predicted proteins | sample IncBWC4MmetaG_FD_161058 | JGI IMG/M metagenome (GOLD analysis project Ga0210410, IMG submission 161058) | Forest soil microbial communities from Barre Woods Harvard Forest LTER site, Petersham, Massachusetts, United States - Inc-BW-C-4-M | ecosystem: Environmental > Terrestrial > Soil >... | reverse complement strand
CTGCGGCGGGCACGCCATTTTCCACCAGCTTGCGCCGGATGGCGGCCTGCGCTTCGTGCAAAAACTTTTCCAAACCCTTGCTGCGCGATGCCACATTCTTCTGCAATTCCAAATAATCGTTGGCATCCAGATATCGGAATGACAGGTCTTCCAATTCGCCGCGGATCAGACCCATGCCCAGGCGGTGCGCGATGGGCGCGTAAACGTCCAGAGTTTCGCGCGCAATGCGTTGCTGCTTTTCCACCGGCAGAAATTCCAGCGTGCGCATGTTATGCAGGCGGTCCGCCAGTTTGATGACCACCACGCGCACGTCATTCACCATGGCCAGCAGCATCTTGCGAAGATTTTCAGCCTGGCGCGCTTCGGGAGCGAGCAAATCCAGCCGGCTGATTTTCGTGACGCCTTCTACCAACTGCGCCACATCCGATCCGAACAATTCCGAAATTCGCCCGCGCGGAATTTGCGTATCTTCCACGACGTCATGCAGCAACGCGGCGGTGAGTGTCATCACGTCCAGCTTCATATCCGCCAGCACGTGGGCTACTTCCAGGGGATGTGAAAGATAAGGCTCGCCTGATTCGCGTTTTTGGGATTTGTGTTGCTCCGCGGCAAATTCGTAGGCGCGCTTTAGTAACTCGCGATCGTCGGCGGGACGGTTCAGTTGCAGTTTGACGATCAGCTCCGCAAAACGCGAATCGAGCGCGCGTGCGGAACGGTCAAAGCGAAGAAGCGGCTTGCCAGGTGCGGGCATAACGCCTTTATTTTACTCCTGGTGGGGGTGCAGCGGCTTCAGCGCAACAATTTCAACGGCGCGGACTTGCTACTGGTTGCTTCCGACTCGGTTACTTTTTTCCGCGGCCGGCGGCAACCTTTTGTTTTTCTGCGGCCTTCTGTTGCGCGTAAACCATAAATTCTTCGTACGGCCCCTTGAAGTCGTCGATGTGGCCGCCTTCAAAATGCCAGATGCGCGTGGCCACTTCGTCAATCACGTCGTGGTCGTGCGTAACCAGCAGCACCGTACCTTCATATTTTTGCAGAGCAATGTTCAGAGCGTTGATGGATTCCAAATCCAAATGGTTGGTGGGCTCGTCCAGCACCAGCACATTCGGTTTCTGCAGCATCAACTTGCAGAAAATCAGCCGGGCTTGTTCGCCTCCGGAAAGCGCCTGGGTGGGTTTCAGCGCGTCTTCGCCACTGAATAGCATTTGCCCCAGCAGTCCGCGCAATTCCGCCTGCGTCGCCGCGGGATTAAATTGATAGAGCCACTCCAGAGTCGTGGTGCCTTTGGTAATCGACTCCGCGTGGTCCTGCGCGAAATATCCCACGCTGACTTCGTGACCCCAGGTGCACGTGCCGCCATCAATCAGAAATTTGTGCTCCGCCGCGTCGATGTATCCCGGCGCATTCCGCAGAAGCGATTTCAGCAGTGTGGTTTTTCCCGCTCCGTTGCGGCCCATCAGCGCAATTTTTTCACCGCGAGCAACACTGGTGGTGAAAGGCAAAATCACTTTCAAATCGTCGTATGATTTTTTCAGGCCCTTGGTTTCCAGCGGATGGCGTCCGGATGGCCGGTTCACATCAAACCGAATGTACGGACGCGCAATGTTCGATCGCGCCAGGTCCGAAGTCTGAATGCGCTCGACTTCCTTGCGCCGCGAAGTTACCTGCCGGGAGCGAGTTCCGGCGGAAAACCGCGCGATAAAAGCATTCAGTTGCTCGATTTTCTTTTCGCGCTGCGCATTATCCGCTTCGATGCTGGCGCGAATCTGCGTCTTGGCCATGACCATGTCGTCGTATCCGCCCGGATACATGATCACGGTTTGATAGTCGATATCCGCCGTGTAGCTGCTGACGCTGTTCAGAAAATGCCGGTCGTGCGAAATCACAATCAGCACGCCAGGATATTCCAGGAGATAATCCTGCAGCCAGTGAACGGAATCCAAGTCCAGGTTGTTGGTGGGCTCGTCCAGCAGCAACGCCGGCGGCGAACCGAATAGCGCTTGCGCCAGCAGCACGCGGACTTTTTGTCCGCCCTGCAATTCGCTCATCTTGCGTTCGTGCAGCGCGGATTCCACGCCCAATCCGTCGAGCAAAATCGCTGCGTCCGCTTCGGCGGTGTAGCCGCCTTCTTCGCCGACAATTCCTTCCAGCTCGCCCAGCCTCATGCCATCTTTATCGGTGAGAGACTCGTGCGGCTTGGCGTAAAGCGCATCGCGTTCTTCCAGCGCCTTCCACAGAACGGCGTTGCCCATGATGACGGTATCAATCACGCGGAACTGGTCAAACGCGAACTGGTCCTGCCGCAAAATGCCGAGTTTTTTCGGCCGCGTGATCGAGCCTTTGGTGGGCTCAATATCGCCTTCCAATATCTTCATCAATGTGGATTTGCCCGCGCCATTGGGGCCGGTGATGGCGTAGCGCCGCCCATCGAGGAATGAGCAGGTAACGTCCTCGAACAGTACTCGAGCGCCGTAGCGCATAGTGATGTTATTTACAGTGAGCAAAGGAGTCCAATTATACCGCGTAATCGCGAATCGTGCTCGCGGGGTAAAACCTGCGCCGCGCTCGACCGAGCGGGCGTTAAAGAAAACAGGCCCGCGAAATCGCGCGGGCCTGCGCCGGATGTTTTATGGAACGAAACCTAGGAGCTCGGTGTCGCCGCGGCTTTCTTCTGCTTGATCTGCTTCACTTGATCCATCAACGAATCCGCTTCCTTCAGCAGCGCGTCTTTCAGAGTTGCGTCGGAAGTCAGATCCGCCTTTTGGCGGTCCATCAGGCTCAGATACGCAATGGCGTCATCATAGTCCTGCCGAAGCTCGGTGGCCTTTTTCAATGCCGCAAGGCCTTCGTCCACCGTGGCGGCCTGTTGGGCTGCAAACTTATCGCGAAGTTCAGCGGGCAAGGTCTGATCGTCGTGGATCTGTTTCTTGTAATTTGCCGGCACGTGATTGTAGGTGGCGCGCATGGTCATGTTCGTGTTGTAGGCCAGCTTCCAATCGATCACGCCGATCCAGTAGTAGGGATCCGCGTCGTCCGCTTTCAGGGCGATGTGCTTTTGCCAATAGGTCTTTGATTCATTCAACTTGTCCGCCGAAAACGGCACGCTGGCCATCGAATTCAAAAGCGCTCCGATGCGGTCGATTGCATCCAGATTGTTCGGATCGACTTTCAGAACGTCCTGATACTCGGCCAGCGCCTGCGTCCCCATGCGCTGGTTTTCGTCGGAGGTCGCGCCGGGAATGTAGCTCGATTGATACGCGGTGCCCAGGTAAAGCTTGGCCATCAACAGATTCGGATCCAATTCTTTGGCTTGCTTGAAATTCTCGATAGCCGCGTCGGTCTGCCCAGCTTTGAACGACTGAATGCCGCGGTTCAACTGGTCGCGCGCTTTTAGCTTGTCGCAGCCGCCCAGGCCCAGCACGGCAACCGTCAGCAAGCTCACCGTCACAAGCGAGCGAATTTTATTCCTGCGCATATCTGTGGAAAGTCCATTCATACTTGATTACCGTCCTGGCGCCCGCCGTCTTTGTGCCCCACGCGGGCCTCGCTGGTCTCGCGCAACACTTCGTGCGCTTCCTGCTGGCGCAATTACAATGATGATGACCGGATCTACTGGCCGGATTCCATTCTTGGCGTTAGCAGGCCGACTTTTTCGATGCCTGCTTCCCGCATGATATCAATGGCCCGCGCAACATCACCAAAATATACGGTGTCATCGCCCTTTACGAAAGCGATTTTTTGCGCGCGCATCTTGAAGATTTGATCCAGCCGGTTGGCAAGCCCATCCCACGTAGCGGCTTCCTCATTGATCTTCAGTTGCTTCCCGTCGTTCAAAATCTGCACCACGATGGTGGCTTGTTGCGTCACCAGATCCTGCGTTTGATTCGGCGGGGCCGGCTGCGGAACCAGCGCGTTCAAGCCCATGGAAATCGTGGGTGAAATCGCCATGAAGATGATTAACAGCACCAGCAAAATATCGATCAAAGGCACGACGTTCATTTCCGCCATCGCGCCGCCCTTGCTTCCGACTGACATTCCCATCGGCGTACTCCATTTAATAATTACAATTTAGAATGCCGGGTAATTTCACGCGCCCGGGTACCGCAAACATCGCTGACTTAATCCCGCTCCGTCAATAATCCTATGTGTTCTACACCAGCGGTCCGAATCGCGTCAATTGCCCGCGCGACTTCCGAAAACTCCACCGTCGCATCACCCTTCACGAAAGCAATTTTTTCGGCCCGCAACTTGAAAATTTCCTGCATCCTCGGCTCTAAAGTATCCCAGGAAGATTTCTCGCCGTTGATTTTCAGCCCTCCGTCGCCAAACACCTGCACGACAATCGGCGTTGAATCACCGACGGCTTTACCCGGTACCGGCACCGCCGCTTTCAGTCCCATCGGCGTCAGCGGCGTAATCGCCATGAAGATAATCAGCAGCACCAACAATATGTCAATCAAGGGCACGACGTTCATTTCCGCTACCGTGCCGCCCTTGTTCTGGCCTACCTGCATCCCCATAGTGCACCTCCAATTCGGAGAAACTCGCCGGGCAACTTCAAAGCTGAAACTAGCCCATCTCGAAACTGAACCCGTGAGGTCGCTTGCAAGACCTCACGGATTGCTTCGAGTCTTCAATTCGCGCCGTCCGCCCGGAGCCGGGGCGAGAGCGCGTGCACACAGTGCCGTTACTCAGTGCCGGGAGGCGGAGGCGTTGTTGCCGTCGGAGCGCGCCGTTCGACACGTTCCGTCAGCAATCCAACTTCGTCCACACCGGCAGACCGCACATCGTCCACGACTTTGGTGACGTCAATGTACTTGGCCCGCTTATCGCTCTTGATGAAGATGCTCTTGTCGATGCGGTCTTTCACCTTGTCGCGTATCTCGGCGGTCACTTGATCTTCTGGAGTTTGCGTGGTGCCAATGTAGATGCGCCCTTCACGGTCCACCGCCACGATGATCGCGTCATCCTTGTCGGCATTCGGCAAATCCTCGGGACGATCCACTCTGGTCATGTTCACATCGTGGCCGTGTCCCAACATGGGAGTCACGACCATGAAAATGATCAGCAACACGAGCATGATATCCGCCATCGGAATCACGTTCGGAGCTGCCATCGTAGCTCCTGCTTGTGGTTTATAGGCCATGGGTTCCTACTTTTTTGCGTTTCGGCGCGTGATGAAGTAGTTGATCAACTCCATCGAGGAGTTGTCCATTTCCACGTCGAACGACTCGACTTTGTTCGTGAAATAGTTGTACGCCCATACCGCGGGTACCGCTACGACCAAGCCCATCGCCGTGGTCACCAGCGCTTCAGAAATACCGCCGGCCACCGCGGAAAGACCCGTGGCGTGCGACGATTCAATTCCCTTAAACGCGTTAATAATACCGGTCACCGTGCCGAACAGTCCCACGAACGGAGCCGTGGAGCCGATGGTGGCAAGACCGCTTAGCCCGCGCTTCATTTCGGCGTGCACAATCGCCACCGAACGTTCCAGTCCGCGCTTGGCTGCTTCGATAACTTCTTCGTCGGGCACCTGAGCTGACGCCGACTGAAATTCAGAAAGCCCGGTCGCCACAACCTTGGCGATGTGGCTCTTCTTGTTGCGCTCGGCGATGGAAATCGCTTCGTCGAGTTTGCCTTCTCGCAGCGCGCCCGCCACTTGCTGGACGAAAATCCGCGATTGCTTCCGTGCTGCCGAGTACATCAGGAAGCGGTCAATCATCACGCCAAAAGACCAAACCGAAAGCATGAACAGTAGAACAATGACGCCCTTGGCGACCCACTGCATGCTGTGCCACATGCCCGGGATCGACCAGCTGGTGCCCTGGTCTTGTAACATCAACATCCACACTGCTAGATTTGCAAGCATCGAATCGGCTCCTTTTTTCTTTCTTCAAAATATCGCGCACGTATTGACGGTAGCGGCGATCATCCCGTTACATCCACTCCTTCGCAATCAACGCGAACTACCGCCAGCCCGCGCTGCTTGTTTTCTAACCACCCAGATTGAAATTCAGTTCAAACACGCACTCCACCTGCACCGGAGTGTTGTTCAGCATGGTCGGATGAAATCTCCATTGTTTCACGGCATCAATGGCGGACTGCACCAACATCGCCGGGCCCGACATGTAGGTCACTTCAATTACTTTGCCGTCTTTATCGATGAGCGTATGCAGACGAACCGTGCCCTGCACGCGCGCTTGCCGCGCAAGTTGCGGATACACCGGCTGCACCCTGTTCATCGCCGTGGCCATCATGACGTCCCCGCCCTTGGTGATGCGCTGAACCACAGGCGCTGGAGGAGGTGGCGGGGGTGGCGCAGCGGTGTTTACTCCGCCGCCGATGATGCCGCCCAACACGCCGCCAATCTGGCCGCCGGGAACTCCGCCGACGACTCCGCCGGTTACCGCCGAGGCGCCCAGGTCGGGCGGTGGCGCGTCTTCCTTAATAATATTTACGTCCTTCGGAATTGATTTCGGCGCGATCAGTTTCCCGGCTTCAATCAGATGCGCGGTCGGACGCACGTGCACCACAGGCGCTGCCGGAGGAGGAGGCGGTGGAGCGGCGGGCGGTGGCGGCGCGGTCAACATGGTAGCGAGAAAGCTCTTGGGAAGCGCAGGAGTTACCAGCAGAGGGATGATCAGCATCAGGGCCAGTAACCCTACCTGGAACAGCATCGACATAAATACCGTCGTGCCCTGTTTTGTTTTCTTTTTGCCACTCGGACTGCATTCCACTAGATCGTCGAACATATTTCTTACCTCCTGCGGTTTCTGGCTAGGCGGTTACCCGCTTCGCTGAAACCGGTTTGTTACCGGCTGCGGATCCGGAACTTACAGCTGCCTTCGGCCCGTACCAACGATTCCATGCCACCACTAACGGCGCGGCAATTCCAAAACTCGAATAGGTTCCTACCACGATTCCGATTACCAGCGCAAAAGAGAAACTCTGCAATGCCGGGCCGCCCATCAGAAACAGCACCAGCACCGTTAAAAACGTAAGCCCGCTGGTCAAAATCGTGCGCGAAAGCGTTTGATTAATCGAGCGGTTCACGATATCCGCGAATGGTTCGCGCCGCATCAACCGGTTGTTCTCACGCACGCGATCGAAAATTACGATGGTGTCATTCATCGAATAGCCCACCAGCGTTAGGAGCGCCGCAATCACCGTCAGCGAAATCTCAAAATACTGGTGAAACAATGAAAACAATCCCAGGGTGATCAGCACGTCGTGGAACACCGCAATCACCGCCGCCACGCCGTAAATCCACTCAAATCGAATCGCAATATATACCAACATGCCCGCCAAAGCATAGAGCGTAACGTACACCGCCTGCCTGCGCAGTTCCGCTCCTACTTTTGGCCCCACAATCTCCACGGTCGGCTCCCCAAACGGTCCCGTGTAAAAACCATTTTGCAAGGAAGCAACGGCTTGAGCCGGCGCACCGGAGTTGTTCAAATCTGCGAAGTCCCTGATAATTCCACTGCGGTTCTTGTCCCGGAAATTCGTAATCTGCTGAGCAATTTGCGTATAGCGATCTCCAGCGGTAATTCCCAACGCGAGTGGATCCTTGCGAGTTAGATACTCAACCAGTACCGAAGGTGTCGCGGTATTGATGTCCGCCTTGCCGTCGGGCGCGGGCGGGAAGCTCTGGCTCAAAGCCTTAATTATAGTGGTCTTGCCTTCGTCCAACGCCTGCACACCTTCGCTCTTCACCGGCAGGCCAATCTGCAATTGGTTCGCGCTCGGATTCGAGATATCGTGGATGCTCTGCACGGTGACCTGGGCCAACCCCTGCGCCTCGATATCGTGACGAATTTTGCCCTCGTCCGGCTTCTGGGCAAAATTCACTGTAACGAGCGTACCCCCTTTAAAATCAATGCCATACGAGAGACCGCCATTGTGGATGCAGGCCAGAATCCCGATGACCAACAGAGTCCCGGAAAGCGCGAAAAAGTACTTCGCTTTCCCCATCCAGTTAATGTTTGTCTGCTTAAAAAAATCCATAATGGTTGAACTCGCTCCAGTTAGACACCGGCTAGCCTCGCCAGGTTCCAACCAATCTGCCTCTAAACTCTGGTCTTCCCGGCATCCAGGTTAGACACCGGCCGCACACTTCCGGCCTCGTATTCCGCCGAAACCCTAAATGCTCAGTTCGCTTTGCTGCGTTGACTTTGACAAATGCCAGTCGAATATCATTCGCGATACATACACCGACGTAAACAGGTTCGCCACCAAACCAATCGTCAACGAAACAGCAAATCCTTTGATTGGCCCGGTGCCGAATAGAAACAGGAAAACCGCAGATACGACCGTGGTTACGTGCGTGTCGATAATGGTCAGGAAGGCTCGTTTGAATCCCAGATCCACGGCTGAGACCGGAGATTTACCGGCGCGCAATTCCTCGCGAATTCTCTCAAAAATCAGTACGTTGGAATCCACGCCCATGCCGATGGTTAAAATCACGCCGGCGATTCCGGGCAGGGTCAGTACCGCGGTGAAGTAGGCCAGCGCGGCCAGCAAAATCAGCAGGTTCAACAGCAACGCGATCACCGCGTTCGCTCCCGCCGACCGGTAGTACAGCAACATGAAAATCAGCACCACAATCAAACTGGTCAGCGATGCGTACATCCCGTGACGAATAGAATCGGCGCCCAATGACGGCCCAACCGTCCGTTCCTCCAGGTATGTGATGCTGGCAGGTAGCGCTCCGGCTTCAAGAATTAGCGCCAAATCGGAAGCTTCCTGTTCCGTGAACGATCCCTCGATCACGCCCGAATCTTCAATTCTGCTGTTGATCGAGGCCGTCAACTGCACCCGGTGATCCAAAATCGTAGCAATTAGTTTCCCAACGTTCGCCTCGGTGAAATTCCCAAATCCCCGACCCGCGTCAGTCGTCAAGTTGAAGGCGACATCATAATTCATCGGGTTTTTTGTGCTGCGTTGGGCCCGCGCGCTGCGCAAATCGCGCCCGGTAATTGCCGCGGTACGCGAGACCAGCCACCAGACCTGATCCGGGCCGGCGCTACCGCTGGCGGAACTGGGTTTGCCCGGCACCAACTCCGTATTCGTAGGCAGCACGCCATTGTGCGCCGCCTGCGCTTCAGCCTGCGAGGTGTAGGGACGAGGGTCTTCTACCAGCCGAACTTCCAGCGCGCCGCCTTGCGAAATAATTGTCTTCGCTTCCGTCGGATCGCCTTCGCCGGCTAACTCCACAATGATTTCATTATCGCCTTGTCCGTAAGGCTCAATCACCGGCTCGCGCAATCCGAGCTGGTCAATGCGGCGCCGGATGGTGCTCACCGACTGATCCATGGTGCGCTGTTGCGTGGCGGAAACTTCCGCCGCCTTCATGTTCAGCAGATACCCATTCACTTCGCCCGGCGCCGACGCCAAATCAAACGCCGGAAACGAATCTGCCACCAGCGTGCGCAAATCGGAAATACGGTCTGGGGCCACATTCGACACCTTGATCTGCGTATCGCTCGTCGAGACCGGCTGGTCTGACGCAATATTCTTATCTCGCAGCAAGGTGTAGAGCTGTGAGACCGCCTGGTTGGTTTCCTGTCGGACCGCCTCATTCACTTGCACCTGCAACACCAGGTGCGTGCCGCCTTGCAGGTCAAGTCCGAGCCGGATTCGCTGCGACAAATTCTGCTTCACCGTTGTCCAGGACGTCGGGAAATCTGGCAGTCCGATCAGCCCGTAAATGCACAGGGCGATCACCGCGAGCACAAATATTGCTTTCCATCTTAGGTTGGAATTCATCGTTGAACTTGACTCAGGCGCTCCCTGCAAATCCGCGGGGAAATGTTCCTATAATTTCGGCGCATTAACTTTCTTTGTTTTCAGGTTGCAAGCCGCCGACAGCGGACCGCAACACCTTTATTTTGACCTGATCCGCGATGCGCAGTTGAATCGCATCATCTTCAATCCCCACAATCGTTCCGAAAACTCCACCGGTCGTGATGACCTTATCGCCGTTCTTTAGTTCCGAAAGCATCTGCGTGATCTTCTTCTGCCGCTTTTGCGCCGGCAGGATCAGCAGCACATAAAAAATCACCATGATCAGGACGATGGGTAGAATTCCGCCCAGCGCGCCCAATGACTGGCCCAAATCAGCGGCCACTAAATTAGGATTCCACATCACTCAGGTTCACCCCGGCCTTATAGAACACAATTTCTCGAAAAATATTCCCCAACCGAATCGTTTACGAAATC
>Ga0210410_10006426_pt1 | contig 10224 bp, 7 predicted proteins | sample IncBWC4MmetaG_FD_161058 | JGI IMG/M metagenome (GOLD analysis project Ga0210410, IMG submission 161058) | Forest soil microbial communities from Barre Woods Harvard Forest LTER site, Petersham, Massachusetts, United States - Inc-BW-C-4-M | ecosystem: Environmental > Terrestrial > Soil >... | reverse complement strand
ACGAGGGCCCGTTGCTCCGCAAGCTTGGCGCGGCGCTTTGCAAATTACTTACCGTATCGGCCCCGGCCCTGCGAAAGTTCATCTGAAAATGAAATCGAATTGGGACATGGCGACTCTGTATGACGTCATCGCGAAACTGCCCGGCTCGTCGGAATCCGGCGAATGGGTGATTCGCGGAAATCATCACGACGCCTGGGTGAATGGCGCGGACGATCCGATTTCTGGTCAGGTCGCTATGTTGGAAGAAGCGCGTGCGTTGGGCGAGCTTGTGAAACAGGGATGGAAACCGAAGCGCACCATTATTTATTGCGCTTGGGACGGCGAAGAACCCGGTCTGTTGGGCTCCACGGAATGGGCTGAGACGCACGCGGATGATCTGAAGAAGCACGCCGTGGTGTACATCAATTCGGATAACAACAGCCGCGGCTACCTGAATGTTTCCGGATCGCATTCGCTGGAGCCGTTCGTCAATGACGTGGCGCGCAGCATTATTGATCCGGAAAAAAGTATTTCTGTTTTGCAACGCGATCAATTGCGACGTGCTGCAGGAGGCGGCCGAGGCGGCCGCGGCGATGTAGCGGCTGCGCCTGCTGGCCGCGGAGGCGCAGGCGGTGGACAAGGATTTCAGATTGGCGCGCTTGGTTCCGGGTCTGACTACACCGTGTTTCTGGATTTCCTCGGAATTGCCAGCATGGACATCCGCTATGGCGGGGAAGACAGCAGCGCCGGCGTCTATCATTCCATTTACGATGATTTTTACTGGTTCACGCATTTCGATGACGTGAAGTTTGAGTACGGCAAAGCAATGTCGCAAACCATCGGCACGGCCGTAATGCGCATGGCCGACGCCGATTTGCTTCCATTCGATTTTAACGCACTCACGTCCACGGTGCGGCGATATGAAACGGAACTGGAAACGCTCGCGCAAACCGAGCGCGATCAGGCCGTGGAGCACAACCGGCAGATAGACGACAAGATATTCGACGCAACGTCGGATCCGCAGGACAAACTTGTTGCGCCAACGCGCGAGAATGTGCCTCCGTTCCTGAATTTCGCGCCGCTGCGCAACGCGATCGAGACGCTCGCGCATTCGTCGGAACATTATGGACGGGCGCACGCAGCCGCGATGCGAGATAACGCCGCGCTTGCGTCGGCTTCGTTAACGGACGTCAACACGCGGTTGCTGGAGTGTGAACGCATGCTCACCGACGCGAAGGGTTTGCCGCGCCGGGATTGGTTCAAGCACATGCTTTATGCTCCGGGTTTTTACACGGGATATGGAGTGAAGACAATTCCCGCCGTGCGCGAAGCCATTGAACAAAAATTGTGGCCTGAAGCGACGGAGCAGATTGTTCGAGTCAGCAGCGTGCTCGAAAAGGAAGCGGCGGCGATTGACGCGGCGTCCGCGGCGCTTGAAAAAACCGCGGGCCACTAAGCGACTGCGTATGTTGTATTTTGTAAATTGAGCCGCCGAACTGCGACACCGCGTGCTTCTTTAAGCATCAAACCGGCGTGAATATAACTGCGTTCTTCGGACTGCTCGGTGGACTGCTGGTGATCGCGTTCACAGCGAACCGGCTTTTCACCTGGACGCGCGTGCCGGATGTAGTTGTGCTTATGGCTGCGGGCGTCGTACTCGGTCCCGTTCTGCATTTCGCTAAACCCGCGCAATTCGTTCAAATCACCCACGCTTTCGGCACGCTCGCGCTGCTCTTAATTCTGTTTGAAGGGGGTCTCGAGCTAAATATCCGCGAAACCATTCGGCATTTTCCCGGTGGATTGGTTTTCGGTGTCCTATCGTACGGACTGGCATTTGTCATAATTGGTGCCGTCGCGCACTTCGGGCTGAGAATCTCATATTTGAATTCCGCTCTTGTGGGAGCCGTGCTGGGCTGCACCAGTAGCACCGTGATTCTTCCCGTGCTTCAGCAACTTGGCGCGCGCGAACCAGTCAAGGTCGTGCTGCTCATCGAATCCACCCTTGGAGATGTTCTCGGAGTGCTCACCGTGGGTCTGCTGCTGGACGTACGCTCTGGGGCAACCACTGGCGGTGGAGACGCGATGCGCGCGTTGGCCGTCCAAATTTTAATTCCACTCAGCGCTGCATTTGTTGTGGGCTTTGCGTGGTCTCGCTTGGTGCCATATCTCACCGACCAGCGCTTCTGGCAGGTGCTGACCTTTGCAATCGTGTTGCTGATTTACTCGGTCACGGAGTCGCTTCATGGAAATGGCCTGCTAGCGGTGCTCGGATTCGGACTTACCCTTTCCAATTTGCCTGCCCGCAAGAACAGCGTCACGGAATCAGGTTTCTGGTTTCAACCTCGAATTGCGCCGCACGAAAAAATATTGTCGTTCCATTCCGAGCTTTCTTTCCTGGTACGAACATTTTTCTTTGTGACGATTGGCGTAGTTGTGGATCTGTCCGGACTCGGTCTGTTGTGGATCGTAATCCCGGGAATCCTGGCGGCAATATTTCTTGCTCGCTGGCTGGCGGTTCAATCCAGCCGGTGGAGTTGGAGCGACGTGAGGCCGGAGGAGCGCGAACTGATGACCTGGATTTTTCCGCGCGGATTAATCACCATCGTCCTGGCGCTCCAAGTGCTCGAAGCCGTCGATACCGGACTTTCTTTTCTCTCCGGGCTCGCTTTCGTCGCGATTCTGTTTACAAATCTTCTGGTAATCGTCGGCGGAATTCGGATGCGAAAGAATACTGTGCCGGCCGCCGAATCGAATCCGGTAGCAACCGCCCTTCCTGAATCCGGCCCTATTTCCTAATCGCAGCGATTCAGAAGCGCTTGCTTGCCCGGTATTCTTTCGCAGAGATCCCGAAAAGTTCCCTACGTCCAGCTGCTTCATAACCCCTATAATGTCGTTATGGCCCGAGGCTGGGAAAGCAAATCAATCGAAAGTCAGCAGGAAGAAGTCCGCGAAGAATCCGTTCAAGCCGCGAAATCCCGAAAAGGCGAAGAAAAACATTCGCGTGAACGGGACCTTCTACAACTTGCGCGCACCAGTATTACTCAGAAACTTGAGGCCACTGAAAATCCCCGCTACCGCGAGCAGTTGAATCGTGCGCTCACGGATCTCGATAAGCAGCTGAAGGCGCTCGACGCGAAATCATAGCTGAACTTAAGCTGCACCCTTGCTGCCGCTCTTAATCCACCATCCGCGCCAGTATGTGCCCGTCCGTTCGGCTCAATAACACCAGTCCCACCCGGCCCGGCGCCAAAGACGCGGTGATTTCTCCACCGGAAATCTTGTCACGCACGGCAATCTTTTCAACGTTCGCGGATTCCGAAACAATCAAATACAGCACGCTATCCGCCAAGACCAGCGGCCGAACCAGAACGCCAGGTGGTGTCTGTCCGGTGTACGGTTTTTCTACTTCTGCCTGACGCAGCGCCCACGCGTACAGTTCCGCCGCTGCTTGCAAACCTTCTGCTAATTCAACGGGTTCACTCGCAATAAACACCCGTCCTTTGCCGTACGTAATTGTATGAAGCGTGTCGCCGTCGGAAAATCGGAGCCATTCGGCGCTCATCTGTTTGTCGTATGCAAAGCTGAGTGGAATGGTTTTCTCTCCGATGCGCTGCGTCGCCTCGCGCAATAGCAATTCTTGTGTTCCTGCGGGTGCGCCGAGCGCGCCAAACCGCTCCGTCACTTGCCAGTGTGCGTCGCGTTCCGCCGAGCCTGTCACCAGCAAGGTCCCGCCTTCCTTGACGTAGCGCATCAACGCGTTCCACGCTGCATCGCTGAGGGCATGTGCGGAAGGCAAAATTAAAAGTTTCGGCTGTTCGGCTTGCGGTACGTTCGCAAAACGACCGTCTGCGCTGTACGCAAGCTGATTCTCACTAATCACATATCCCGGAATTCCGCAGAGATAATTAATCGCGCGAACGGATTTTTGTTGTGCTTCGACTTCAAGTTTTTCGAGCGGGGAATACTGTGTGACCTGCGAAGTAATGATGGCCACTTCGGGTAATTTCGCGCCCGTCATGTGCGGCCCGGCGGTTGCGGCAAACGCTGCGAATCGCCGCAGGACGGCGGCCTCCAGTTTTTCCGTTCCGTCCGGACGAATCGCGCCGATGGTTGCCTCACGATCGTCACGCTGGAATGCGTTCACATTCCACAACCACTGAATCGCTCCTGCTCCGGTTCCCGCGGCCACCGCTAACTTGCGTTCCAGCAGAGAAGCTTCTTCCTCCGGAAATCGGTGTCCGTTGCCGTCAATTCCCACTTCGCGGCTCACTCCGGTTTCCTGCACCAGCATCGGCTTACCCGGAAGTTTCGCGACGAGCGAATCCCATAGAATTGCATCGTGCGCCCACCAGGAATGCGTCGTGGTGAAATCCAAAACATCGCCGAAGATCACCGGCTGCGGACGTTCTTCGCCGCCGCCTTCGTCCTCGCCGACGGTCACGAGTTGCGCGCTGCCTGCCGCGCGGATGGCGTTGGTAATTTCGCTGGCCCATCCGCGGAAAGCGTCCTGCGCAAAATGCTGATAGTCCATCGCGCGCAGAGAATTATTTGATGGCCATGCTTCGTATTGTGCACGATTTGAAAATTCCGCTTCGCCAGGCAAGGGAATCGAAGCGTCTTGCGGCACCGGAATTGTGCGCCACGCTTCCGCAATTGCGCCGTGGTCCGCATAGCGTTTGTCCAGCCATGCATTCCAGGCGGCAAGTTCGTACCGATCGCCGTTGGGGCGCGTCTGCCATGTTTTCTGCGGATTGGAAAAACTGGGCTCATTAATCAAATCCCACGCGAGATACGGAACGTTGTGGAACCGTTCCACAAACGGCAGAATCATTTCCTTCTGTCGACGAATTGACTCTGGATCCAAATATGCATTTTCTCCGCCGAGCACTTCCGGTATGAATGCAAATAAATTAAATTGCACAGCCAGCCCGTTGCGCCGCGCGGTCATCAGATAGGCTTCCATAGTGCGCAGCGCCTCTTCGCGAACCACGCCGCTTTGCTTCATCAGTTGATCCCACGCCGACCACCATCCAGTGCGCAGCATGTTCAATCCCGCGGCGTGAATTTCCGCCATGTCCCGATTCCAGAGCCACGGATTTGGACGAATAAAAAACTGCCTCTGCACATCGCTCGCCATGTACGTGGTGCCCGCGACGAGAATCGGCTTGCCGTCCAGCGTGAAATAATCGCCGGCAACATTCATTTTTGGACCGGAGCGCAACATTTCCTCATCGCGAATCCAAAAGCCGGTGCGATACTCTTCGATCACCTCGCCATGCATGGACAAGCGCGCCCTCACCTGGTTCAGGCCCGGCCCAGCCCGGACAGCCGCGATGTCGTTTGCATATGGAAACTCAGTCGCCAGCGGATCAATCGACTGGTCGACGTACGCTTCCGTCTGGTCCGTCACCCTCAATGAAATCACTACGCCAGAGTCCTTCATGCCCATGTTGTTCATTGGCATTGGGTGAACGGTTGGCTTGTTGCCGTAACGCTGCCAGTGGATTGAAAACAAAACTTTCTCTCCCGGCGCGAACACCGGCCACTCCGGCTGCACCGTAAAATCCTCGGCGCTATCCGCGGCGCGCTTCGCCAGCTTCGCCACGACTTCACGCCCAGCCGCGCTCGCAAAAAAATTCGCCGGCAAATCGCACGCCACCAGAATCCATCGTCCGCCGACAAAATGATTCTGCAGATGATCCATCTCCACAATCGGCGCGGCCAGCCGATGTCCATTCGCCACACCCCACGCGAGCGGATCCAATCTCGTGTCCAGTGTTCCCGCCGAACCTTCGCGCTTGTACAAGTCCTCGTCCGTCAAACGCACGGTCGCGCTCCAGGCGCGCGTCCAACTAAATGCAGGCAGCTTCAAGAACGAATAATCTTCATTCGCAGCAAATTTCGCTTCATCCGATCCCGGTGTTTGCTGGTAATCGTTCAGAAACAAAGTGCGCGCAAAAGTTTGAATCGCAGGACGCATCTTCCACGCACCTTGATCCTTGTATGCAGCTCGTGTGAAAGGCCTGCCGCCCAGCACTAACAAATTTCCGCCGCGTTCCAGATATCCGTAAATCGCACTCCACTGTTTTTCGGGAAACGTCGAGCCGTAAGGCAGCACCAACAGACCAGTTTCTTCCGACGCGAGGGCGTCGCTCAGAACATCCACGGAAATAAACGCCGCACCGGGAAGAGCCACGCTCAAATTAGCGCGCGAAGGCAGTGCAGTATCCGCCGCCGGAAATCCTTCTTCCCAGAAAACCAACACACGGGTTTTTGCGCCTGCACTTGCTTGTGTCGCAGACGCAATCCGCGAATCCGTCGCCGCATTCGTCGTGGAACAAACAATCGCCATCGCCGCCAAAACCAAAAAAGCGAATTCAACTCGCCGTGGCATAATTTGTAATAATTTACGAGTATGCATTCGTGCTCCTTCGATGCCGGTTGAAGCCCGCCGAACCCGTGTGATTCTATCGAATCAGTGGTCTTATGGGCGGTTTTTCAATTCTTATCATCAATTGCATCACAGGGCGCTGATGACAGTCTCCGTCTCATTCGATTGACAAAATTTGTCACGAATTTGCCTCTAATTCCTGCCCTTTCGGCAATTCGCGCTCCTTGTGACTCCCGCTAAATTATTGAAATTAAATCGCTTGTACCGTGTGTGCTCCGACAGTAAACACCTGTCTCGTATTTGGAATTCAGGATGCTTTACAGGGGGCAGAGACGCCGACAGCGCACGGTTTACTTTCCACCGGCCATGGCGCTCCTGAGCGAAAGCTCACAACTCGTCGGAGGAAAAAGAAATGCGTAAGAACCAAAAAGGCTTCTCCCTAATTGAACTCTTAATCGTCGTGGCGATCATCTTGATCATCGCAGCCATCGCGATTCCGAACCTGCTCCGCGCACGTATCGCGGCGAACGAAGCGTCGGCGGTTGCCTCGCTCCGCACCATGAATACGGCGAGCATCACCTACAACTCGACGTTTAACACCTATGCTTCGACGCTGTCGAGCCTTGGCCCATCGAACGGCGCGACGCCTACCAGCACCACAGCTGATTTACTCGACCAGGTACTTGCACCTGCAGGCGGCGTGAATACGTCTTCCAAGAGCGGCTACAACTTTACCTATGCGTCTGCGACCCCGTTCGCGACGTATACGATCACCGCAGCCCCAATTACTGCGAACCAGACCGGCGTCCGCAACTTCTTTACGGATCAGTCGGGCGTCATCCGCGCCAATCCTGCCGGCGCAGCGACTGCTTCCAGCACCCCGATCTAACCGGGTCGTCACTGGTGCGAGATTTGCGAGGCGCAGGCCACAAGCCTGCGCCTCTTTCATTTCGCCAGCGCACCTGGCGGAGTGACATTCCCCGGCTTCCGAAACTGACGCAATCTGTCACAATTCCCCCGGTTTTCAGCGATTCGTTGGTCGGGACACTCGTAACTCAGTTTTTCTTTCCCCGCAGGTTATAGCAAATAATCAGGTTGCAGCCTTTTCAGATGCACATAGCTTCCGTATCAATCCAACGGGCCTACGCGTGCCTTTATAGAGCTATAGAAACCGCCCTCCTTGCTGCTCTTGTTGCCGGTGACCAGCCTTTTCGGCGCTCTAAGACATCCAAAATCCCTGTCGGAGGAAAATGAAATGCGAAAGAACCAGAAGGGCTTTTCACTAATCGAACTTTTGATCGTCGTAGCGATTATTTTGATTATCGCCGCGATTGCAATTCCGAACTTGCTCCGTGCACGTATTGCGGCGAACGAAGCGTCTGCAGTTGCTTCCTGCCGCACCATGAACACCGCGAGCATCACTTACAACTCTAACTACAACGGATATGCCGCAACATTGTCGGGCCTGGGCCCAATGGTCGGCACAACGCCGACCAGCACTTCGGCGGACTTGCTCGACGGCGTACTTGCGCCTCCGGGCGGTGTGAACGTTTCAACCAAGAGCGGTTACACTTTCACTTACGCCGTGGTAGCCGCAGTCGGTTACACCATCAGCGCTGCTCCGGTTGCCGTGAACCAAACGGGTGTCCGCTATTTCTATACGGATGCTTCGGGTGTAATTCGCGCCAATCCTAGTGGAGTTGCCACCGTCGCAAGCACACCTCTGTAAAGTAAGCGGAGTTCTTTCTCTGCTCAATATTGAAAGGCGCAGGCCACAAGCCTGCGCCTTTTTTTTGTTATGGACCGATACTTCGGAGTGACACTCCCCGGCCTCCGATAGTGACGCAATCCGTCACTAAGCCTACCGAGAACGAATTCGCGCGTCGCCGCGTCTCTTATCTCCAAAGTTTCTTCGCCTCTGGCGCGTTGAATCGAATGGAGTTGCGAATTATCTGCAGCGCGGCGGGCTGAACGCTACTCAACGGGCCTGCGCGTGCTTCCTATGTATTCAGATTCCGCCATCCTAGCTGCTCAGCTCTCCTGTGACCAGTCATCGAGGCGCTTAACAAGAAGTCATCCCCTGTTGGAGGAAAATGAAAATGCGAAAGAACCAGAAGGGTTTCTCACTAATCGAACTATTGATCGTTGTGGCGATCATCTTGATCATTGCCGCGATCGCAATTCCGAACTTGCTCCGCGCTCGTATTGCGGCGAATGAAGCTTCCGCTGTGGCCTCACTCCGCACCATGAACACCGCGAGCATCACCTACAATTCAAGTTATGGCGCGTATCCCGCGGCGTTGTCTAACCTCGGCCCGGTTGTGTCCCCAGCTACGCCAACGAGCACATCTGCGGACCTGCTGGATTCAGTGCTTGCTCCAGCGTCCGGCAACGTCGCGACGAAGAGCGGCTACACCTTTACGTACGCCCCATCGGCTACTTCCGGATACACGGTCAACGCTGCGCCGGTAGTAAGCAATCAAACTGGCGTCCGTTACTTCTTCACCGACCAATCTGGCGTAGTTCGCTGGAACGCCACCACCGCGGCGGCAGTCACAGATTCTCCGCTGTAGTAGATTGCAAAGAAATAGTTACCTGGGTTGAGGGGCGCGAAGCCAGCGCCCCTTTTTCTTTTGGAAATTCTCGTCGACGGCATTCTGTCACGCGTTGCTACTGTTTCGCTCGCCAGGTGCGGATGTATTCTTTCAGTGCTTCTTCCCATGGCCGTGAGACAGCGAATCCATTTTGCTTCAACGCGCGCATTTCCATCACGGAATATTTCAACCGCTTCGCGCGGTGTCCCATTTCACTGAGTGCTGTGCCAATCACCAGCGCTGGATCGAGTTCGGCAAATTGCGCTGCGCGCCGTTCAAGGTCATAGCGGCTGCACTGGCCTGCGTTTGCGATGTGGAAGATGCCGTAGCGCCGCGCCTCAATCAATTCCATCATGGTGTGTGCCGCATCTAATGTGTAGGCAGCGGAGGCAACCTGATCCGACGCAACTATGTACCGTTCGCCGTTTTTCAGTTTAACAAGCCCTTTCTCTACGAATTTCGCCTTCCCCGGACCAAACAGCACGGGCACGCGGATAATCCAGTGCGCAGGCAGCGTTCCCACGATTTCTTCGCCCTGCACTTTCGTTCTTCCGTAGACGGTTGGCGGATTCGTCGCGTCCGTTTCAATGTATGGGGTCGTTTTCTTCCCGTCGAACACGGCATCGCTTGAAACGAACGCAACCGCAGCGCGGATCTCGTGCGCGGCTTCCACCACATTTCGCGTGCCTTCCACATTCACGGAAAAAGCCAGCGCTGGATCGGCTTCGCAAATGTCCGGATCCGGAATGGCCGCGGCATGAATCACAATTTCCGGCTCGAGCTTCAGAAACAACTCTCGGACCGCCGCTGCATTCGTGGTGTCGGCCATCGCATGCGTGATCGGAAATACGATGTGTTTGGTAACGAAAACTTGGGTCAGTCCATGGCCGAATAATCCCGCCGCACCAGTTATTAATACTTTCATCGAAAGGAGTGCGCCTCGAACGCTCTACGATTGTAGCGAAATGTGGGCTATCCGTCCCTGAACCTTCAATGAAATTGGATTTCCTCCCAGCACCCTTCGTGGGTATATACTCCCCAACTCGCGGCGTTTTGAAATGAAACTCAGTGCAAATTTCGCGCGTCTGTACGCTCGGAGGCTTCACATGCTTCGCAATAAAATGATCCAACGAATTTTGCTGATTGCCGTTGTTTTGCTGACGTCTGCAGCCGCACACGCGCAAACGCGCCTGCTGCGCTACCCCTCCTATTCCAACGGGAAAGTTGCCTTCAGTTATCTCGGCGATATTTGGGTTGCCA
>Ga0210410_10006421_pt1 | contig 10225 bp, 6 predicted proteins | sample IncBWC4MmetaG_FD_161058 | JGI IMG/M metagenome (GOLD analysis project Ga0210410, IMG submission 161058) | Forest soil microbial communities from Barre Woods Harvard Forest LTER site, Petersham, Massachusetts, United States - Inc-BW-C-4-M | ecosystem: Environmental > Terrestrial > Soil >... | reverse complement strand
GGTCTGGATTTCACTTTCATGAAGGCGGTGGCCAAGGTCGAGTCCGGTTTCGACCCCAAGCAACGCACCGGGTCGTATATCGGGCTGTTCCAGCTGAGCAAATACGAGTTCGGCAAATTCGGCTCCGGAGACATTCTCAATCCCCGCGATAATGCCGTTGCGGCAGCCTACAAGATCATTACCGAAGGCATTCTGTTCGAGTGGGTGACGCACAGGAAGCCGGACTTGAACGATCTCTACCTGATCCATCAGCAGGGCTGGGAAGGCGCCGCGGAGCACCTCAGCCAACCCAATCGCATCGCCTGGAAATCGATGTGCGCCACCAGCGAAGGCAGGGAGAAGGGCGAAAAATGGTGCAGGCGCGCGATCTGGGGCAATACGCTTCCGGCCGTCAAAGAGGCGTGGAAATCGGTGGAGAAGCTGACGTCGGAGGCGTTCGTCGGAATGTGGCGCGAGCGGGTTGCTCATTTCCAATCGAAATACATGGGCACCGCGACCGCCGACGCCGAACGGGCGCACCAGTAAATTTCCGTTTAGTGGTTGGCGGGAGTTGCCGCACCCGCGGGCCTAGCGGGGCCTCACCGCCGCTGCGGCACGTGGTGCCGCTCATCGCTCAGTGGTCGCGCGGATGCACTTTACGTCGTCAACGACGCGCTCGGATCGTTCCTGCTGCGCGCTAACGAGGTGATCGATCAGGTGCCGATGTCTGCTTGTGGCACGAAACGGACCTCCAGCGATGTCCGATTTGAGTCCGCTCTCAGGGGCAAAGCGGACTATATGTGCTCGGAGCGAGTATTTCGCCTTTTGACCCAAAGCAGTCGTGGTTCCGGATTGTCCAGCCTGACTAAGTTGCAAGAATCCCAACTCGCGCTACGCGCATGGCCGAGCGTTAGGACGCCAGTAGCCTGCCGATCGTTTCGGGCGAGAAGGCTTCGGCTGGAAGGCACTCCGGGCCGATCAGGCTCGCAGGAAGCGGTGCGAGCTGACCTGCCGCCGCACGCTTTCCGACACGCGCGCGTCGCTCGCGCGCTTCGGGACCGAACTCGACGCGGAGCATGGTCACGACCTGGGCGGTAATCCGAAGCCGCCGCATTCGTTCGGCGCGCTCTTCAACATAGGGCCTGAAATCAGGCTCTCGCCCCGTTGCCTTGGCGTCACGCAGAAGCTCGCTGACTAGGCGCGCACGTCGCGAAGCGCAATTGAGAGTCCCTGGCCGATGATCGGATCATTGTGCCCGGCAGCGTCACCGATCAATGCTACTCCTGGGCAGGTGGGATCGTCGATCCAGTGATCCTCATTCGAGAACGAGTTGAAGGGGCCGATCGGAGTCGATGCGGCAATTGCCTCGGCGTAGGGCAGACACGTGAGCTTGCTAAAAGCGTCGATCAACTTTGCGCGGCGAGTCGGACCATCGAAGCGCGACTTATCTGCGAATTGATAGCAGCCATAGAGGCGAAGGAGATCGTCACCCTGCGGAAATACGAGGAAGTGAAAGCGGCCTTCGACGCCTATCACCTGGATGTCGCGCGGCCACGACGGCACACCTTTGACAAGCATACCTCCAAGCAGGGTGCGCGGCTCATCGGCATTCACCTTGAAACCTAGATCCTTACGAAGGCTCGAGTTGCGTCCATCTGCGCCGATCACAAGCCTCGGCTGGAATTCGACTTTCGCAGCGTCGTGTGTGCAACTGACGAGCGGGCGTGATCCCGACGTTACCGATATGTCACCGGCGCCACGCAGAAGGGTCGCGCCTGCCGCAGTTGCGAGTTTCGCGAAGATATCGCAGGTCGCCGGATGACCGAGGCAGAGCCCACCAAGCCCTTCTGAGTGCATCTTCGTTAGATCGAGCGCGCGCGCCTCGGCCTCTGCCGGAGCGAAGTTCTCATCATACGGTATATTGCATTTAGATATAGTAAACAGAGCGCCCGCTTCGCGCAATGGCTGCAGGAGTGCAAGCTTCGCAAACTCGGTCACACCCCAAGGCGCCATGAACTCGCCGCGTACTCGGTCGGGATAACTGTTCTCGCGCTCGAGCAGCGTCACCTCGAAGCCCGCCCGCGCCAGCACAGTGCCTAGCGCGCCGCCAGCGATTCCTGCGCCAACAATGACAATGTCTGGTTCTGCATGACGCATCCGGGCCCCCCTCCGTGGTGCTTAAGAAATCATCGCTGATCGCTCGCACGCGATCAAGTCAACATGTGAGCTGCGGCAGGCTGTTCATCAGACGTTATGTAGCCGCCACGAGGAACGCTGTTCTACTTAGTTCAGGTTTGCCAAGAATGCGTTGATCGCGTCAGCCCCTTGTTTAGGCTGCTGGCACATCCACCAATGACCCGCACCTTTTAAGACGGCCACCTTTGCCTCGGCCCGCTCGGCGGAACGGCGCGCGAGCGTCTCCCCGCCGCAAAAGGAATCTTCCGTCGCAATTAGCGCCAGGCCCGGTTTGGCGGTTGCCCGTGGCAACCCGGCTCCTAGATCGCGCATCACCGGCTGAGCGGCCGATCTGTACAGCGCCAGGATTGCCCGACCCATGTCCCTGTTCGCACCCGTGGCCACTTTCTGGGCGATCGCCGAGGTCATGCCTAGGCTCTCATACCGCTGGGCTCGGGCCTCGGCAGGCAGGCTGAGCATCTGCGCAACCGCCTGCTCGCCAATGTGCGCCGTCTGCCAGGCCCGCGCCATGTCGTGCCAGACGTAATCCGCGTCGAAGCATCCCAAAATATCGCTCGTCCAAGATCGTATCAGGGCTGGACGCTCCATTGCGATCCGCATGACGTGCCCCCCGCCCCAGTCATGCCCCACGAGATCGATCGGTTGTGTCAACTTCCCGAGTTCGCCGGCGAGCCAGTCGCGATAGGCTTCAGTGGAACAATCAAAGCCCGAAGGGATTACGGAGCCAAATCCGGGTGGAGACAGACGAACGACGTCATCGTCGCGTAGATGCGGGACGAGTTCGTCCCAGATCGCCTCCGTTTCGGGATTTCCGTGAACGAGAACAATCGTCGTCGAAGCTATTCCCCCAAACAACATTGTTGCACATGCCTGGGCGCAGAGCGCCGAATTCAAGTCATTGAACGTATCGCTTCGGCCTTAGCGCGGAAAGCCGCTTCCAGGTTTTCTTTTAGACCGGATCACGAAATCGGGCAGGCTCGGATGTCTGCTGTTGGCAAGAACCGGACCAACCAGGCCGGTCTGATGATGTCCGTTCTTCGATGTAGACCGGAAGTCGCTTTTTGGGGCCATCAGGACCGTTGTTGACCCATTAACGGACTTGGGGCGGGTCCAATGGCCATATCGTCAGGCCAATGATCTGTTACGGTCTTAGCTGCACAGCATAAATCTATTGCTTGGGGGGGACATGAGGCGCCGGGAATTTCTCGGTCTTGTCGGCGGCGCGGCGGCGAGTTGGCCGCTCACGGCGCGCGCCCAGCAGGGCACGAGGCCCGTCATCGGATTCCTGCATGCCGGATCACCGGAGCCGAACGGCGATCTGGTCGCGGCGTTTCGCAAGGGCCTGAGCGAAACCAAAATCAGAACGTGACCGTGGAATATCGCTGGGCAGGAGGCCAGGATGACAGGCTGCCCGACCTAGTGGCCGATCTGATCCACCGGCAGGTCGCGGTTATCGCCATTCCCGCCTCCACGCAGGCAGCCCTCGCGGCGAAGGCCGCAACCACAGCGATTCCGATCGTCTTCAGTACCGGCGCTGACCCCGTTGCGCTCGGCCTCGTCGCGAGCCTGAACCGGCCCGGTGGCAATCTGACCGGCGCGACGACCTTGAATAGCGAAGTGGGGCAGAAGCGGCTCGGACTTCTGCGCGAGTTGGCTCCTCGTGCGACGCACCTTTCCGCGCTTGTTAATCCCAAAGGCCCTTTAGCCGAGAGCACACTGAAAAACCTGCGGGAGGCGGCTCAGCAGCTTGGGCTGCATGTAGACATGGTGTACGCCAGCACGCCTAACGAAATCGATGCCGCCTTTGCAGAACTCGCGCAGGTGGCCGGGACAGCACTTACCGTTGCGGCCGATGCGCTGTTTGCTAACCGCCGCGCGCAGATTGCCGCGTTGGCAGCGAAGCATCGGTTGCCCGTGATCTATTCTGTGCGGGAGTTCGCCGAGGTCGGCGGCCTGATGAGCTACGGTCCGAACTTCCGCGAGCAGTTTCAACAGGTCGGCGTCTACTCGGGCCGCATCCTCAAGGGCGAGAAGGCCGCCGATCTGCCGGTGCTGCAGCCGACCAAATTCTACCTGGTCGTCAATCTCAAGACAGCGAAGGAACTCGGACTTGAGATTCCATCAAGTCTTCTGGCGCTCGCCGACGAGGTGATCGAATAACGATTGGTTCTTGCTGCATTGCACGAGTCCGCTTCTGGCACGAAACGGACGTGCCGAAGCAGTCGTCACATGTCCGTTGTTGGGGGAAGAGCGGAAGTCATTGCCCACTTTCAAGATGACCGCTTTTGACCAGGCTGTGTAAAACGCCTCGTCATGTCGTCGGTCACCAACGCGAGATAGACGCCAACATCGGCCGCATCATCTCGACCGCACGCATGATCCTGAAAGCCCATGAGTTCGATGACACCACGGAAGGTGCAATGATGCGGCTGACGGCTGATAGAACCATCCAGCTTTGGAGGGTGTTTCCACGGTGACGAGGGAGGGCGCTTAGCTGACCGGTGAATATCGGGAAAAGTCAAAAAGCCGCCAAGTTTTTGACAGTTTGCAACCGTTCGGTTGCGGCGTTCGATTCGGCTATGCCCGGCGAGTTTATAATTTGTGAGTTGAACATGCTACTGGTTGGACGATGCTGCCCGCGTCGGTCGGCGCGAGCAATATGCGTTTCGGCGGATCGAAGCATACCGACGTGACGAACGTCAATTAGCGAGCCGTCAGGGCAAACCTTGGCGGCTCGCTTGCGTCTTGTCGCGAGTGTTACGCTGTTTCAGCGGCAAGCTGATGGTCCGTTTCGGTAGGTCGCTTTCTAGGACGAATCGCTCGCATCGCAAATCTGACAAAGTTGCGATCACACTTGCGTTATTGGCGAAACATGATTCGCTTTACGCAAAGTGCACTCCGATGTCCGGCCACGAAAGCTTCACCATTCACGCGACCGAAATCGACGGGCAAAGCTACCCCGACGACTATACGGTCATCTGGCGAGGGTTGCCGATTGGCCGGATCAGAAAAAATCCCGGTCTCCCTGATCATGTGGATCAATGGTCGTGGGGCTGCAACGTTTACGGTCAACAGTCGGCCCGGGAGGACAGCGGACAGGGCACCGATCTTGAGGACTGCAAGGCCGAGTTCAAAACCGCTTGGAGGCGGATACGGGCTCGACTCTCAAGCGCGGATGTCGCCAAGGCGCAGGCTGAGCACAGGCAGAGCAGAAGAAAAAATCAAGAACGCAATTCCACTCTTGGGATTGGTGGACTCGCGAGTGGCGCTGGCGGCCCACCTACTGCAGGCAATATCTAAAATACGTTGATGCGTGAAGTCGCATCGATGCGCTGCATCGACTGCGCTGTGACTGGCACTTGGAACGTTGTCCGAGTCGATTATTAACGCGCACCGGCGAAGGACCGCTCTTGGCGCGAAGCGGACATTCAATAAAAACCGCGCAGTAGAGTGGCATTACTAGCCGCTGGCGAAGGACGCGACGAGTGCGTCGACTTCCTTCTGATCCGGACCCTTGCAGCGGGCGTTGACGCGCGGACCAGTCGCGCCTCATTCGTGTTGCAGCGTGACACCTCTAGTATTGATCGTGTGAGACCCAACAGATGGGAGAGGGGGTAACCTTCTGGTGCAGCACCAAGCGCGACACAGACGCATCACGCGCCATCGTTGGCGGGAGCACTGCGCGCACCTCGCCCCTCAGTCGTCTTTATGCTGTCTTTATACTGGGAGGTCGACTTCCCCATCGGATTCGTGTGTCGATTAAGCCATGATATGGTCGCCCGGCCACTTCCGAAAGGCGATCGCGGCATCGGGTGCTCGATCCGCTGCATCTCGGCCCATCGCCAGTCGAACCTTGCTGACATCGTCAACCGCTGTCACGGCCTACTGTTCGAGCCGCCTCGTGCCTAGGCTTGGTCGCGCATCTGAAAACGTCGCGGGAGTCTTTATGTACGAGTTCATGTCCGATCAGGTTCTCGGGATCAGCGGTCTGATTAATTTGTCGAACATTGTGTTTCTCGTGGCGTTCTCGGTGCGGGACGTCCTCAGGCTGCGCATTTTGGCCATCGTCGGTGAGGGGCTGACCTTGCCATATTACTATTTCCAGGGCGAAAAACTGTGGCCGCCGATTGTTTGGGGGGCGGCGTTCATGCTCGTCAACGCGGTCCGCGTCGTGGCGATAGCTTTGGAGCGGCGGCCGGTCGTTCTCAGCGACAAGGAAGAGCAGCTCTACCGCGTCGCATTCAGCTCGATCGACAAGCGAGAATTCTTGAGGCTGGCCAGCCTTGCTCGGTGGGTCGACTGCTCACCTGGGGAGGTCATTCTCAAGAAGGGCCAGCAGATATCCGAGGCTGTTGTCGTAATAGCTGGGGACCTCGAAGCTATTCTCGGCGGCAACTCCAGACTGGCGATTCGACCCGGTCAGCTGATCGGGGACGTGAGCGCCTACAGTGGTCTGGCCAGTCCAGCGGACGTAGTGGCTCGCGGTCCCGGGAGCCTCGCAAAGTGGGACCTGCGCCACGTGAGAGAGTTTACGGCAAGCAGACCAGAACTCCGCGCCAACCTTCTGCGGATTGTGAGCATGGATCTTGCCGCCAAATTGCGTGACATCGCCACCACCGGTCCCAGTCTAGCTGCGGAAAAACTTGTGTCTAAGTGATCCTCGAGCGTGGCGAAGATGGGCCGCTGCCAGTAACGATTGATTTTGTCGAGTCCGCACTCCTTAAAGACCTGACTAGGGATGGCCACTTTTGGCGCAAAGCGGACCTTTTTCGTGAATCCCATCCCGCGCCGATTGCGCGAATCCGCCTACTGTCCGTCCACGGAGAAGGCGAGCAGCACGTTGCCGGGTGCTGTACCGTAATTTGTGTAGCCCGAGTTGGCGTAGAGGATTCCCCCAGCGATCACCGGTCCCGGCCCATCAAGCGAGCCGCCATGCGCCGACACACCGTTTACGGTCGCATAGTCCTGCATGGTGTCGACGTCCCAGATGATCTCGCCGTTCTTGGCGGCATAGGCCCGCAGGTGGCCGTCCAGTCCGCCGGAGAACACCACGCCAGGGATCGCGGTCACCGCAGCCGACTGCGCAGGGCTGCATCCCGGCCGATCTCCGCAGCCCGGATGTGCCGCGTGCCAGACGATCTCGCCCGTCGCCTGGTTCATCGCATACAGCCCGCCGCCCTGGCTCGGATCGAGCTTCATGGTTGTCCCAAAGATCGATTTCTGGGCGCCGGCGGTGGCCGGCGGCACGGCCTTCATCCCGACATCCGACACCGCGACATAGACGTTCGCATCGTCCGCAGCGGAGCCCCATTGCACGCCGCCGAGCGTGCTGCCGAGCCCCACCCGCCGCTGCCAGAGGATGGCGCCATCGCGATCCGGATCGAGCGCGTGCACCATGCCGGATTTCTGGCCGGCAATGAGCGCACGACGTCCGTCAGGTAGATCGACCAGGATCGGAGAGGAGCCGAAATCGAAATCGGGACCCTTGGTGCCGGGGCAGTTAGAGCGATACTGGCCGCTGCATGCGACATTGTAGGAATCACCCTCGGTCATCTGCCGCGACCATGCGAGGCGTCCGGTGGCGACATCGAAGGCCACGAACGCGTCGGAGGTTGTGGAAGCCGGGTCCAGATAACTATCCCCCGTCGTCGCGTAGATCCGGTTTGCCTTGAGGTCGATGGTCGGCGACGACCAAATCGCGCCGCCAGAGGGTCCGAAGAGCTGGACACCGATCTCATTCAGGCGGACTGGCTGGGCCGGCGCGCTAACATAGCCGCGCCACAGTACCTCGCCGGTCCGGGCGTCGAGCGCGGCAATCAGGCCGCGGAAGGTGCAGCAAGAGTAGCGTGGATCGATCGCCAGTACCTCTTCAACGGAGGAGACCGGTACGTAAAGCACGTTATTGGCTAATGTCGGTGCGCCAGTGATCACGGCTCCCGCATGCGCATCGACTCGTCTCTTCCACAACAGCTTTCCGCTCTCGGCATCGAGCGCATAAGCGTCACCGCGTTGATCGCCGAAATAAGCGGTCGTGCCGCGCTCATCCTCGCCGATGGTGATCGCCGTACGTACGCCGAAGCCGGCGTCGAATACCCAGCGCTGGCAGCCAAGTCTTGCATCCAGCGCATAGACCTTGCCCCCCGCACTGCCCACGAAGACTCGACCGCCCCAGACCGTCGGCTGCGCATAGGCCTTGTTATCGCCAGGAAAGCCGAACGCCCATTTCAGCTTCAGGCGCGGAACATTGCCCAGCGAAAGCTGGGCCATGGCAGCGGGTTGAAACCGGTGTTGGGCGATGTCGACGCCCCAGCCGTTCCAGCGTGGCAACGAAGCATCCGCAAGCATGGGGCCCCGCTCACCGCACTTGGGATCCGGCAGAGGCTGCTGTTGCTCCAGCGACGCCCCGACAAGGTAGCGAACAATGTCCTGAATTTCGCCTTGGCTCAGTTCGCGCCCTTGCTGGCTCATCATTCCGAACATCAGGGCAAAGCTCATCCGCTCAGGCCTGAATTGCCGCAGCGCGTTGGTGTCAGGCGCGCGTGCCACGCCACCCTCGTGGCACGATGCGCAGCGCGCGCGGTAGAGCGCTTCGCCTCGCGAACTCAGCGCCTCTTCCGCCCGATCCGGGAGAACGCCAGTGAGCAATATGCCCACTCCAAGCAGGAGGTGCGCGGCGAGAGTACATCCAGAGCGGTGCGTGGGCGTACCCGACATTCTCGCCTCCCTCGCATAGCGCGAGCGCGCTTCGGCAACAGAAGATCAATCCCGCGCGGCCGTCAACGCCTAGCACGAAAAACAACCAAAGCGAACCTCAGGGATCCTGGATTGCCGATGGCGATCATCTCGCGATACGGTCCTGTCACGGGCCGCTGGCGCCGAATAATGAGCGACGGATCGTAGCCACAAAATTCGCCGTGATCTCACCCAAAATGCCGCTCCCGATTGGCCGCTTCTGGCGCGAAGCGGACATTCCCTCATTTGCTCAACTCCGCAAAGTGCCACCAAGAGACATCCATGCAGTCCCGGTGAAGAGCATCGCGGCCAGAGCGCGCTCCTTCACTTCGCGCCAGCTTCGATGCATCCTTCCATGATCCTGTCGATCTCGGCGCTCGACAGGACGCCGATCTCGGCAACGAATACGATCCGTGTCCGCGGCATTCCCGCCGTCGGCGTCCCGCCCGGTGCCAGCGTCGCCCGCCCGCCGGCAAACTGAAACACCATCGACCGGCCGGGCTGCTCCACGGTATCGAACAGCCCCTTCGCTCGCGCCAGTTTCGGCGCGAGCCGACCGATCGCTTGCTGCAGCCGCGACAACGACACCGGCTGTTTCGACGTCCAGCTCAGCGTCTCGAACCGATCCGCAGCTGGCCTTGGCCGCCCTGGCTCGCGCGGCGTCGGCGCGCGATCGACGTCCGAGAGGAAAAGAAGCGCTGCGGGGATCTCGCCATGCGGTGCATCGACCAACACCGCCGCCGGACGCATCGCCCGGACAGCATCGCGCACCCGCGCCTGGTCGGCCGCGTCCGCCAGGTCTACCTTGCTCAACGCCACTACATCGGACGCCCGTACCTGAGATCGCAGCAGCGCATCATCCAACATGGCCACCGGCGTTGTCGCGTCCACCACGCACAGCACCGTTTCCAACGGCGCCTCCCGCCAGATCACCGGCTCCATGAGGTTGCGCACAATTTCTGTCGGATCGGCCACCCCGCTGGTTTCGATCACGATGACCTCCGGCCGCGGGTCACGCCGCAGCAGGACGGCCAGCGTACGCAGCAGATCACCTTCCAGCGAGCAACAGATACAGCCACTGCTCAGGCTGACCACGCCACCCGCGGCGCCCGTGATCAGCTCCGCATCGATGTTTATCGCGCCGAAGTCGTTGACGACGGCGGCAATCCGCCTTCCTCCGGCATGCGCCAGGAGATGGTTTACGACCGTAGTCTTGCCCGAGCCGAGGAAGCCGGCGACCAGCACAACCGGGACGGACATCTCAGCCCCCGGCGACGGGCCGACGCACCGGCTGGCCCGGCCTCGCCGCCACATCCAG
>Ga0210410_10006420_pt1 | contig 10225 bp, 9 predicted proteins | sample IncBWC4MmetaG_FD_161058 | JGI IMG/M metagenome (GOLD analysis project Ga0210410, IMG submission 161058) | Forest soil microbial communities from Barre Woods Harvard Forest LTER site, Petersham, Massachusetts, United States - Inc-BW-C-4-M | ecosystem: Environmental > Terrestrial > Soil >... | reverse complement strand
GTCGTCGCCAATGCTGGCAATCGACAGATTGGCCTAGTCGTCGAGGAAGTGCTCGGGAAAGACGAAATTGTCATCAAGAATCTCGGCGAATACTTGCGTCGCGTGAAACTCTTCCCCGGCACAACCATCGCGCCCGACGGCAGCCTTATTTTGCTGATCGATTTGAACCGCATGGTCGCCAACGAGCCAACAGAACGCCGGCCGCTGCAGGCCAGCGCGAGCGCAGCGCGCATCTTTGCGCCCGGCTCGACAGCCGTGGCCCGAGGAACAATTCCAGCCGAAGCCATCGACCGCGTCGAGCAAGAGCGCCTCATCGTGGTCGCCGACGATTCCATCAGCGTGCGCAAGTTCGTCGGACGAATGCTGGAGAAGAACGGTTATCGCGTGAAGCTTGCTGCCGACGGCATGGAAGCAGCGGAGCTCGTGACGCAGCACGGCTGCCACCTGGTGATTACGGACCTGGAGATGCCGCGAATGACGGGTTACGAGCTGATGGTGCAACTGCGGCAGAGCCCGACGACGCGGCGTATTCCCGTAATGGTCGTGACGTCGCGCGCGGGCGCGAAGCATCGGGATCGCGCTATGAAAGAGGGAGCGGCGGCCTTCCTGACGAAACCTGTGCAGGAAGATCAGCTGATTGCCGCGGTGGAACAACTCATGGGATCGGAAGCGCGACTAACCGTACCGGTTAGGTAGACCACCATGGCCGCCATCGCAAACAAAAAATTCCGGGTGCTCGTCGTGGATGACTCCGCCTTCATGCGGAAGGTGCTCGAAGCGATTTTCAACGCCGACGATCAATTGCAGGTCATAGGACACGCAAAAGACGGTCGCGAAGCTGTAGCTCTCGCGGAATCTCTCAAGCCCGATGTCATCACCATGGACATCAACATGCCGCACGTCGATGGTTTGCAGGCTACCGCCGAGATCATGACGACGAATCCCCGGCCCATTGTGATCGTCAGTTCCGAATCGCGGGAGGGCGCTGCGAGCACCTTGAAAGCGCTTGAGTTGGGAGCCATTGAATTTGTCGCTAAGCCATCCAGTGGCATCGATCTCGATATGCAGAGCGTGCGAGAGGACTTGCTGCGCAAGGTGCGGATGGCAGCGAAAGTCCGTGTCGTGCGCACGGCTTCACGGCTCGCCACCACGGTGCAGAATTCGACTGGCGCGCCGAAGACGGCGCCTGCGCCGCCCATTACGCCGCGTCCTGTGCCTAGCACCGGACTCGATCAACGCTTTCCCGTTGTCGTCTTGGCGGCTTCGACCGGCGGTCCTGCGACGGTTATGCGTCTGGCCCCCGGATTTACGCGCGATTTTCCCGCTGCAGTTATTTTGGTGCAGCACATGCCCGCCTCTTTCACGACGCAGTATGCTGCGCAGTTGGCCGAGTTCACAGGTATTCGCGTCAAAGAAGCGGAACCGAACGAATCCTTGCAACCCGGCACGTTCTACATTTGTCCCGGTGGCCAGCACCTCCGAGTAACTCCAACGGGGCGCATTCAGTTAGACGGCTCAAGTGGCCGAATCAACGGCTACCTGCCGAACATCGATGCAACTATGGAATCCGTCGCGGCTTTCGCAGGGGCCATGAGCATCGGCGCGATTCTTACGGGCATGGGCAACGATGGTGCCATCGGAGCGAAGGCCATCAAAACAGCGGGCGGCTTAGTGCTGGCGCAAGATGAGGCGACGTGCGTCATCTTTGGAATGCCCGCGGAAGCCATCAAGGCCGGGGCCGTGGATCAAGTGCTGGGGATCGATGACATTTATCCGGCCATCGAGAAGCGCGTGATCGGGATTTGCCGCTCGACACCCGTGGGTGTCCGCTAATGCGTGTGGCTGCACCACCCGCAAAGCCTCACGCCGCTGCGCGCTCGGAGCAGATCATCCTCTTTCGCATTTCTGGACAACCGTTCGCCGTATCCTCCGCCTCGGTGCAGGAGGTTCGCAGTGTGGACAGCCTGGCAGGCGTTGCGATCGGGATTGATCTGCCCACACTCAGAAAAGTGCGGCACGTAGTGCGGCGCGGCGAAAAAGCGCTTTACGTTGTGAGCGGGGCTGCGCATTTTGGCTTGCCCGCCTCCCCGGCGGGACTCGTTTTCGTGCTGCGGAAAACTCGTACCGCTCTGCTGGTGGATGGCATCGACAAGATGGCCACCATGACGCGTTTGCAGGCTCTTCCGCTGGCCTACTGCCACGAAGAGCGGAAGTGGTACCGCGGATTGACAGCGCTTGACCAGAACGTGATACCGGTGGTGAACCCCGAAGGATTCTTGAACGCCGAGGAGCTCGCTCTGCTCGACGCCTCTCTGGTACCCGAGGTAGTGCCGGACGAGATGGCCGGTGAGGGGATGGAATTACCGGAATGACCCAGCCCGTCGAATCCATTTTACAATCGTTCGTTCTCCTGGGGCTTGGCGAGCGCCGCTTCGCGGTTGCCGCCGCGCAGATTTCAGAGTTGGTGTCCCCGAGTCGCATCTTTCGATTTCCTCATCGCACGCCGAAACTCGAGGGCGTTATTCTGCGGCGAGGGCGTATCGTTCCGGTCTGCGACGTGGCCGAAAAACTGCTTGGCAAGGCGGTTACCTCGCGCCGTTTCTATTTGATTGCCGTGCGCCATTACGGAGATAAGTCTGAGTGGGTGGCTCTGCCCGTTACCGGTGACTGTGAGTTGATTGCTGCCGAAATGACAACTGCAGGAGAGGCAGATGCTGCTCACGTCATCGGCTGGATTTCGCACAATGGTGAAGTCATCGAAGTCTTGAATCTGGATGCACTTACACCCGGTGGGGAAGACGTAGTCGACGCCAACACGCCTGTAGCTGTTCTGGAGGTCAGCCCGTGATGGTTCCGGAAAGGGCGCCGAAAATTCTGCTGATTGACAGCAATGTGTATTATGCGAAGCGGCTTGGCGATGCGCTGAAGCGCGAGGGGTTCGAAGTCGTTACGAGTACGCAAGCGGCCTACGCGCTGACAACGATCGAATACGATGTTCCCTCGGCTATCCTCTGCGCGACGAATATGCGCGAGATGGGAGCTCTTGAGATTGCCAGACTTATTCACGCCGATCCCAAGAACGCTTCTCTGCAGATCATCGCCTTGGGCGACGGCAGCCAACGGGCGCTGATGGAGGCTTTTCAGGCGGGCTGCGACGACTACATCGATCGCCAAAGCGCGCCCGCAGTCATCGCCTCACATATCAAAAGCATTATCGTAAGCAAAGCCGAGGGTTTTCAGCCAACGCAAATGCTGGCGCAGTCCGACACCAGCCTCAGCGGCAGCCTGACGCACCACGATCTGACGGGTGTCATGCAGATGCTCGGGCATGCGCGCCAAACCGGAGCGCTGCACATCAATGCAGGAGAAACCGACGCCGTGCTCTTCTTTGACGCGGGCGAAATTACCCATGCAGAATGCGGAAATCTCTTCGGCGACGAGGCGGTGATTCACATTTTGAAGGGCTGCGTGCAGGGCGGCGACGGTGTCTACAAATTTGCCTATGGGACCACCTCACCGCAGCGAACCGTGTTGCGGTCGGCGACCGATCTGATGCTCGATGCCATGCGCGAGTACGATGAGGGATCGCGCGACATGGCGGATAAGGAAGCGCTATGAGCGAGGCGATGATTGTTCCACCGCTGAACGAAACGGAGACAAAGCGGAAACCTACGGTTTATTTTATCGATGACAGTGCGACCATGCGTGAAGTCATCAAGATCGCGTTCCGCCGCGAGAACATCAACGTGATCACTTGCGCCGACGCCGCATCCGCGCTGGCTCAGTTCGCCGAGAACAAGCCTGATGTCGTGATCACGGACGTGATCATGCCGGACCAGGACGGCTACTCCGTCTGCAGCCAGATCAAACAGCACGCGGAATACGGCGGAGTTCCCGTAGTGCTGATGTCCGGCGTCGTAAACAAGAGCGTAGCGGACAAGGCCGTTGCGGTGAAGGCGGACGAGTTGATTCGCAAACCGTTTCAGCCGCAGGAGCTGATTGGCCGCGTTAAGAGTTTGCTGGAGCCCAAGCGCGCTACCGATGGACCGGTTGTGGAACGTCCAGGCGCTTCCAATGCCCTCAACAGCCTGTTCGCGCCGCCACTTGCTCAGCCTGCGGCTCAGCGGCTCCTGGCACCGCCCGGTGACCAGAGGACTCCAGAGTCTATTTGGCCACGAGCCCTTGCCGAGGCCTTCATCGCGCCGCGTCCCGGCGACGGAGCGGTTGCGCAGCAGAACTTGTCGCAGCCGGGTTCGCCATCAGGCCGACCGGCGTCGACGGCCGCGGACATACAGAAGCTGCGTTCGGAAATCGCCCGCCTTGACCTGCTCGTCAAGAAGCTACAAGCCGAAATGCAGATCGAGAGGCAATATACGCAGGCGCTCGAACTCCAGATACAAACGCTTACACGCGTGGACTAGTCGTGGTCTGGGAAACTATTTATTTCGCTGCTCCTTTCAATTTGAAGAAATGTCAATTTGTAACGTTGACGCTGGGAATCTAATTCGATAGTTTCGCTTCTTGGCTTTGCTAGTATCCGTTCTTTGACATCCTCCTCGCCCTAAAGGGCGAGGATTCCTACGGAGCCGGGTTTTGGTCCGGTCTCTTCAGTGGGTTCCTCCCACAACCGCCCTACCTCAGCGGAGGACAACGAAGAGGCTTTACTTTTGGGCTGCCCGCCCATAGGTCCTTTTTGAGGACGAGCAGGTTTATGATAGAAGCGAAGGAAAAGCAAAAAAAAGAGCCTTATATCCCCGGCCTAAAAACGCCGAGGCTTTACGGCCAAGGTTGGTAAACGGGGGTTTCCATGAATGGCAAGAGCGGCACTCCTATTTCTCGGCGCGAGTTTGCGCGGCGCGCGGCTTTCGTTTCTGCCGTGTCTATGGTTCCAACGAGCGCTCTGGCGGCCCGTCCATCGATGGGAGATCCCTTTCTCGACCAATCTTCGGACACGTCTTCTCTTTCAACCGAAAGCAGAGCAGAGGCTGAAGCACGCTATCAGACAATTCTCGGCGTCTACGGCTCGCGGTTCTCCGACACGCAAAAGTCGGATCTCCGGCGTTTATGCTTTGCGGCGCAAGCGTCGCTGGATCACCTGCGCGCGTATACGATCGAAAATGGCGACTGCCCTGCCCTGTATTTGAAACCACTCGTGGAGAGGGAAAAGAAAACCGGGCCCGCGGCCATTCCTCGTGCCGCTGGCTCCGCGACACAGAAACCCTGAGGGAACTCTGCCATGCCCGCCGAAGAAATCTTTTATTTGCCGTTGAGCGAGCTTGCCAAGCGGATCGAATCGAAGAAGCTTTCGCCCGTCGAGCTGACCGAAATGTACCTCGACCGTAGCTCGAAGCTAGGTCCGCGCTTCAATGCATACGCACGCTTGACGCCCGAAATAGCCCTCGAACAAGCCAAGACAGCAGAAAAAGAGATTCAGCACGGCCACTATCGCGGGCCTTTGCACGGGATACCCTATGCCGCAAAGGACCTGTTGGCAGTCAAAGATGTTCCGACGACGTGGGGAGCGAAGCCCTACGCCGATCAAGTCTTCCAGTATGATGCGACGGTGATTGAGCACTTGAAGCGCGTTGGAGCCATCCTCATCGGCAAAGCGGCCATGATTGAGCTGGCCGGAGGAATGGGCTACCGATTTGCTTCGGCCTCGCTCGAGGGAGCAGCGAGAAATCCGTGGGACACAAAATGCTGGACCTGCGGATCTTCTTCCGGTTCCGGAGCCATTGTTGGCGCAGGCCTGGCCGCATTTGCCATTGGGAGCGAGACTTGGGGTTCGATCCTTTGTCCTTCGGCCTTCTGCGGAGTCAGCGGCTTGCGGCCCACTTACGGGCGCGTCAGCCGTTACGGTGCGATGGCTCTTGCACCTTCCATGGACAAGATAGGACCTCTCGCTCGTAGCGCGGAAGACTGCGCGCGAGTTTTCGCCGCAATTGCCGGGCACGATCCTAAAGATCGCAGCACCGTGCCCATAGACAAAGGCGCCTTCACCTATTCACCTTCCTTGGACCTCAAGGCGCGGCCGTTACGGGCCGGCTGGCTCAACAACGCATGGAAAAAACTGGATTCGGGCGTGGCAAAAGCCCTTCTGGCCGCCGAGAAGGTCGTGCGGAAATATTTCGCGAGCGTTAAGTCAGCAACACTTCCGGACGGACCATTTGAAGATGCGGGTAACGTCATCATCGCGGCGGAGTGTGCGGCGTCCTTCGAAACGCTGATTCGTTCGGGCCGCGTCAGAGAATTGACGGATCCGCTGGGCCAAATCGCCGGCTACGTCAATGAGCAATATTCGGCCGCCGATTATCTTCGCGCGCTGAGTGTCCGGGAGATCCTGCAGAAAAAGATGGAAAGTCTTTTTGACTCGTTCGATGTTCTAGTCACTGCGACGCAACCCATTCCAGCATCGCCGTTAGAAGCCAACCTGGAGACCGATCTCGCTTTCCCTGATCCTCTCGGCGCAATCGGCAATCTGTGCGGCCTTCCGGCTTTGTCGGTACCCTGCGGCTTCACCGAAAATAATCTTCCCGTTGGATTGCAATTCGTGGGACGGGCAGGCAACGATTTCGCCGTGATTCAAGCGGCGCGAACATTCCAGCTTCACACCGATTGGCACCGCAAACATCCAAAGGTCGCTTGATCGGAGACTCGGGGAATATTTCGACGGACAGGGGCACTAGTTGTCGCGAGCGGCGTTAAGTGCTTCGCGCACCGTGCGCAGGATAGTGCCGCGGCTGAAGGGCTTGGTGAGCAGGAGCATGTTGCCATCGGCCTCCGCAGTTTCGGCCGCGGTCTGCTCAGTATAGCCAGACATATAGACGACACAAACACTCGAATGCTGCTGCCTTAGCCGCCGCGCCAGCTCTTTGCCGGTCATGCCGGGCATGACCATGTCCGACACCAGCAGGTCGATGACTGCTTCGTGTTCGGTCGCGAGGCGCAGTGCTTCGGCGCCATTTTTGGCTTCGATGACCGTGTAGCCGCCGGATTCCAGAAACTCGCGCGCCACTTCGCGCACATCCTGTTCATCTTCCGCAAGCAAGATTGTTTCCGTGCCGCGGGGGGCTTCCGCAAACGGCAGCGCCGTGTTGGCTTTGTCTTCAGGCTGGTCCACGCGCGGCAGATAGATCTTAAAAGATGTTCCTTTATCCAGTTCGCTGTACACCCAGATGAAACCGCCGCTCTGTTTCACAACGCCATACACTGTTGCGAGACCGAGGCCCGTCCCTTTGCCAGGTTCTTTAGTCGTGAAAAAAGGCTCAAATATGTGCAACTGCGTATCCGCGTCCATTCCTATGCCGGTGTCGGAAACCGCGAGTAAAACGTATCGCCCTGGGTTGACGATGGGATGCGTCGAGTTGTAAGTGCCATCCAATTCCGCGTTCGAGGTTTCAATGATGAGACGCCCGCCAGCCGGCATGGCATCCCGCGCGTTCACCGCCAAATTCATAATGATCTGTTCCATCTGGCTGGCGTCGGCACGTATGGCCCCCAAGTCCGCCGCCGTGCGAATTCCCAACTCGACGTCTTCGCCAATCAGCCGCGGCAGCAGTTTGCCCATATCCTCGACTACGGCGTTCAGATTCATCACTCGGGGCTGCAGAACCTGCATGCGGCTGAACGCGAGGAGTTGCTTCGTTAAAGCCGTCGCACGGTCGGCCGCGCGATCGATCTGAGTTATTTTTCGCGCCATGCTGTCCGCGGGAGGCAATGCGCTCATCAAAAGCTCGGTGTGTCCCTTGATGACCATCAAAAGGTTGTTAAAATCGTGCGCCACGCCGCCCGCCAGCCGCCCGACGGCTTCCATCTTTTGCGCCTGACGCAGTTGCTGTTCCAGAAGATGACGCTCGTTGATGTCCTGCGCCACCACCAGACGCACCTTCCGTCCGGCATGCTCGAACTGGTGCGAGATCAACTCGACTTCAAAAACCTTTCCGTCTTTCTTGCGGTGTTTGGAGACGCCCTGGTAACGACCAGCGGCGTCACCTTTTGGGGGCCGAACTTCGAGAGACGCGCCTTTCTCCTCCGGCCGAATGTCGAACATGGTCATCCGGCTAAACTCTTCGGCCGCAAAACCGTACTGCCGCACGGCCGCATCGTTCACCTGGATAAACTGCAGACTTTCGTCATCCATTACCCACGTCGGAAGAGGGTTGTGCGAAAAAAGAAGACGGAAGACGGATTCGCTTTTGCGTAGCGCTTCCTCGGATCGCCGCCGCTCGATCGCGAGGGCTATGTGGCCACCGACAGAATCAAGAAACTCCAGGTCCCGCATGTCGTAAGCGCTTTCGTTCTCGTAGTGCTGCACGACTAGAACGCCGATGGTCGCTCGCGGTGTTTTCAGCGGCACGCCCAGCCACGCTGGGGACGGCGAGCCGACCAGCTCCACGTCTCCCCGCTGTACAAGACGGTCGAACTCAGACTGGGGAATGAGCATCGCCTTGCCGGTACGAAAAACGAACGCGGTGCAACTCCGCCCAACTTTCTGGGGAGGCGGCGCCATATCAAACTGATCCACTAGAAAGGGAAAGTAGAAGGTGTCTTCTTTCGGGTCATGGAGTGCGACGAAGCAATTCTCGGCGTAGAGGACTTTTTTCAAAGCCTGGTGGATGCCCTCGAGCAGTTGATCCAGATTAGCCGTCTGATTTAATGCGTGGACGACTTCCGAGATGACCTGGCGCTCGGCTTCCATCCGATGCAACGCTGTTATATCCAAGAAACTGGCCACTAACCCGTCGATAGCCGGATTGCCCAGGCAGCTGCTGACCGTCTCCTCGAACCAGCGCCACTCTCCCGTCTTCGAACGTAAGCGGCAGCGCCCTTTCCGCGTTTCGTTCGGGGTGTCAGCGACTTCTCCCAGTCGCTCGCTCGTCTCGTTCACATCATCTGGATGCAAGAAATCTGAAAGTGCTCTCCCAACGAGTTCATCGGGCCGCAAGCCCAGAGCATGCATTGCTCCCGCGCTTGCGTGTCGGACTATTCCATCAGTGCCGAGAATGGTCAGGAGTTCGCGGGCGCAATCGAGCAATGTCCCTAGTTGCTCAGGAGTGGCTGGTATGCTCTGTTCAAGAAAAGCGCGTTGTGACATAGGGTCGCTGCTAGCGAAAACGTTTTCGTACCCCAAGGGACCGCGGTGGATACAAACTCCTCCGCCTTACGTTCGCGTTCTAGAACGACCTTACGGGCTGCGGATTATCGAAACTACTCAATCATAGCGGATTGAGAATAAAAAGCGAGGCCATAGGATAGCCCTGTTGCGAAAACATGACTGTACCCGAGTACAGGTTGTGATCCCTCAAGCTCGCACGCCGACCCGGCCGCTTTTCGACCGGCGGCGAGCGTGCTAATCTGCCCATCGATTCAGCAAGAGTGCTTGGGCCTATTCTCGAAATATCCGTTAGATGTTAGGAGGCGAAGTGCCAACACATGGCATTTGGAAAGACATGTTCGTCCTGGGGTTGCCCCTGCTCGAGAAAATCCTCCGGCCGATTATCGTTTACATGTTCCTGGTCGTGGGCCTCAGGCTCTCCGGGAAGCGTGAACTCGTTCAGCTTAATCCTTTCGACCTCGTCGTGTTGCTCACCTTATCCAATACGGTTCAAAACGCCATCATCGGTGACGACAACAGTGTCTCCGGCGGCCTGATCGGCGCCACCTCGCTGCTGGTTATCAACTATCTGGTGGTGCGTTTTCTCTATGGCCACAGCAAGCTGGAGCAGATCGTGGAAGGACAATCGGATGTTTTAATCGAGAACGGGAAAGTCAGGGCTGACCGGTTGAAAAAAGAGTTGATCAGCACATCGCAACTGGAGGCTGCGGCAAGGAAGCAGGGTTTTGACTCACTCGGAGAAGTCGACAAATGTATCCTCGAGCCGGGCGGCACGCTCTCCTTCGTCGGAAAGAAACCCGCGACCGAGGACGTTCGCCACCAGGAATTGCTTGGGCGATTGGAAAGACTAACGGAAGAAGTTGTACGCCTGAGGAGCCCCGAACCACCGGCGCGGGCCTAGGTATTCCGGGCCCACAAACTCGTCTGCTAGTGAACTAAAAAGGCGGTCAAAGCAAATGCGACACCGCCTGTTCCAATCAGCATCCCCGCGATCCAGTATCCACGTCGCTTGGTGAGCAGCGTCATCGAACAAATGACCAGGCCGACCTCAATGAGGCCCTCTCCGCCATCAAACCGGTCTGCGCGCCGGCTGACGAGGTCGCGTTCCTT
>Ga0210410_10006419_pt1 | contig 10226 bp, 6 predicted proteins | sample IncBWC4MmetaG_FD_161058 | JGI IMG/M metagenome (GOLD analysis project Ga0210410, IMG submission 161058) | Forest soil microbial communities from Barre Woods Harvard Forest LTER site, Petersham, Massachusetts, United States - Inc-BW-C-4-M | ecosystem: Environmental > Terrestrial > Soil >... | reverse complement strand
CTTCTCGGTGTCGGTGAAGATGATCCGCGTGCCCAGATATTTCTGGTCGGTGTCGCTCCAGACATACCAGTTGCGCGCGCTCGATTTGGAGTCGCTGCGACGGGCGCGCTTGAACCAGTCGTGCTGGTCGGAGGTGTGATTGACGACGAGCTCGGTGATGACCCGCAGGCCGCGCCGCTTGGCTTCGACGATGAAGCGCTTGAAGTCCTTCATCGTGCCGAAATCGGGATTGATCGCGCCGTAGTCGGCGATGTCGTAGCCGTCGTCGCGGCCGGGCGAGGGATAGAACGGCAGCAGCCACAGCGTGGTGACGCCGAGATCCTGCAGATAGCCGAGTTTCTCGGTCAGTCCCGCAAAGTCGCCGATGCCGTCATTGTTGCTGTCGGCAAAGGCTTTTACGTGAAGCTGATAGATGATGGCGTCCTTGTACCAGAGCTCGTCGCCGTCCAGCGAGGTGACTGGCAGCTCGGTTGCGTCGATGGAGGACAAAAGGTTCATGCTGCCCCTCACGCCAGACAGCGGAACAGCACCGCGGGGTCGCGCACCGGATCGATCCGCAGGCGTATCCCGCCCCAATCCAGGGGGTGACGTTCGCCGGTCATCAGGTTCTCGACCGCGGCGACGTGGCGGCGGTCGCCGGCCATGCCGACCTCGATATCGCCGAGCGGAAGCCAAAATTCATGCACGTCGCGCGACAGCGCGATCGCAGTCACGACGCTGTTGGTCTGATTGATCGATTCCTTGACGAAGGTGATGACATTGCCGTCGTCGACCGGAATAAAGCGCAATTGGCTCGTCTGCTGCAGCGCCGTGTTTTCGCGGCGGGCGCGGTTGAGGTCGCGGATATAGGGCTTGATATTGCCCGGCCTGTCCCAGTCGCGGACCTTGATCTCGTATTTTTCGGAATCGAGATATTCCTCGCGGCCGGGGATCGGCTCGTGTTCCAACAGCTCGAAGCCGTTGTAGATGCCGTAGGTCGAAGACAAGGTTGCCGCCAGCGCCACGCGTGATTTGAACATCCATTCCTCGCCGCCCTGCAGATGATAGGGCAGGATGTCGGGCGTATTGACGAAGAAATTGGGGCGATAGTAATCGCGCTCCGGATAGGCCGTGAGCTCGGTGAGATATTGCTCGAACTCCCACTTCTGGGTCCGCCAGGTGAAGTAGGTGTAGGACTGCGTGAAGCCGAGCTTGGCAAGGCCCTTCATCAGCTTCGGCCGGGTAAAGGCTTCGGCGAGAAAGATCACGTCGGTATGGCGAAGCTGGATGTCATGGATCAGCCATTCCCAGAACCGAAACGGCTTGGTGTGGGGGTTGTCGACCCGGAAAATCTTCACGCCCTGGTCGATCCAGAATAGCACCACGTCGCGCAGCGCGTTCCACAGCGCGCCGGCATCCTGCGACGTGAAATCGGGGTTGACGATGTCCTCATATTTCTTGGGCGGGTTTTCCGCGTAGCGGATCGATCCGTCCGGCCGCCGCTTAAACCATTGCGGATGCTCCCTGAGCCAGGGATGATCGGGCGAGCACTGCACGGCGAAGTCGAGCGCGACCTCCATGTCGTGCTCCTTGCAGGCCGCGACGAAATCGCGGAAATCCTGCAGCGTGCCCAGTTCCGGATGCACCGCGTCGTGGCCGCCCTCGGCCGATCCGATGGCGTAGGGACTGCCGGGATCTCCCTCGGCAGCGGTCACTGCATTGTTGCGGCCCTTTCGGTTGGTGTGGCCGATCGGGTGGATCGGCGTCAGATACACCACGTCGAACCCCATCGCCGCGATGTCGGGCAGGCGGGCGATGCTGTCCCTGAAGGTGCCGTGCTGGCCGGGAATCTTGCCTTGGCTGCGCGGCACCATCTCGTACCAGGCGCCGTTGCGCGCGCGCGGCCGGTCCGCGACAAAGGGAAACAGCGGCGATCGCGTCAGGTCCGGCCGGAACTGGCTCACGGCCATCGCATCCTTCAATTCGTCGGTCAGGAGCGGGGCGGTCTCGCCGGTCTGGAGGAAGGCCTCGCATTGCCGCAAGACGATTGCGGCCGCGGCATGGCCGCCGGCCTGCGCCTTCGTCAGCATGCCCGCACCTTCGAGCGCGTCGAGCGTCAGGTCGGCCCCGGCTTTCTGCTTGAGCTCGAAGCCGTGCCGCCAGGTCGCGAATTCATCTGTCCAGGCCTCGATCGCGTAGAGATAGCGGCCGGGCTGGTCGGGCACGAACGATCCGCCCCAGCGGTCGTTGCTGCTAAGGGTCATCGGTTCGCGGCGCCACTCACGGTCGCTTTCGCGGCGCCAGACCAGCGCCGCGGCAATCACGTCATGCCCGTCGCGATAGATGTCGGCCCAGACCTCTACCCGCTCGCCGACGATCCGCTTCACGGGGAAGCGGCCGCCGTCGATCAGCGGATAAATATCCTCGATATGGAAAGCACCGCCGGCCTCGGCGCTCTCGACAGTTTGAGTTGTTTTGTTCACGGTGATGCCATTGACATGGAAACGACGTCCCGTTTCGATTGCGGGAAAGGAGACGCCCCAGACCTATATAGAAAGCCGCGGGCCGGGCATTGGTTCCCGGGGAACGCCGGGGCGGCCTTGGAGTTAAACACGGCTATCCTGTTCCTGCATCTAGAGAATTTCGCGACGGCTCCCGCTGTTGCGTGCAAACCGCGTGCCGAATGGACCTTTTCACCAAAGCCAGCGATCTAGGAATTCAGCCCGGTTTTACCGACGCTCTCGGTAACCACCGCGTGACGAGCGAAACCGCGCTGAAAATCATCGTCGACGCCCTTCCACCGCGTTCCCCACGCCGCCTTCTCGGCGAGGCCGTGGTCATCCGGTCGGGCCGTCCGGCACGGACCGCGCTCAAGCGGGCTGCCACCTTACCGCTGCGCTGGAAAATCGTTGCGGATCTTAAGGTTATCGCGCAGGGCGAGGTCCATGATCCCGTCATCATTTGGCCGCCGGACCTGCCTGAGGGCAGCTACCGGCTGCATTTGACCGATGCCTCCGGCCGTTCGGAAGATGTGCCGCTGATCGTCGCGCCGGCAAAAGCTTTCGGCGGCGATTTCGACCGCTGCTGGCTACTGGCCGTCCAGCTCTACGGCGTCAGGTCGGCGCGCAACTGGGGGATCGGCGATTTCACCGACCTTGAAGGTCTGATCGAACTCGCGCGACAATTGGGCGCGGACGGCGTCGGCCTCAATCCACTTCACGCGCTGTTCGACGACCGTCCCGGCGATTGCAGCCCCTATTCGCCGAACAGCCGGCTGTTTCTCAATGCGCTCTATATCGACGTCGAGCGAGCCCCGGGATTTCAGCCCGACGCCGCGAACAACGCTGCGCTCGCAAAACTGAGGCAAGGCGATATCGTCGATTATGTCGCGGTCGCCGGGCTGAAATGGCGCGCGCTGCGCTCGGCCTTTGGAATATTCCAGAGCGAGACGGAGAATCCGCAGCGGAGCGATTTCGAGAAATTCCGCACCGAGCGCGCGCCGCTGTTACAGCGCTTCGCCTGTTTCGAGGTGCTCAGGCACAAATTCAACAATCCCTGGTGGGAATGGCCGCAAGAGTGGCAGGAGCCCGGCAAGGCCAGCTGCGCCCGGCTGCGTCAGGGCGTCGATGGAGACGAAGTCGAATTCGTCGAATTCGTGCAATGGATCGCCGACCGGCAGCTCGGGGCATGCCAGGCGCGCGCCAAATCGCTCGGCATGAAGGTCGGCCTTTATCTGGACGTCGCGGTTGGCGTGCAGTCTGACGGTTTCGATGCCTGGAACGAGCAGATCGCGATCGCCCGCCGGCTTGCCGTCGGCGCGCCCCCGGATGCGCTGAATACCGCGGGTCAGGATTGGGGACTTGCCGGCTTCAACGCCGCGGGGCTGGAAAAGAAATCGTTCGAGCCCTATCGGGAAATGCTGCGCGCCTCGATGCGGCACGCCGGCGCGATCCGGCTCGATCACGTGCTGGGCCTCAAGCGGCTTTATCTGGTGCCGCGCGGCTTTGCGCCCGACAACGGCGTCTATGTGCAAATGCCGTTCGAGGCGCTGCTGGCGGCGACCGCGCAGGAGAGCATGGCGCATCGCTGCGTGGTGATCGGCGAGGATCTCGGCACGGTTCCGGAAGGCTTTCGCGAAGAGATGGCCGACTGGGGCATCTGGTCGTATCAGGTGATGATGTTCGAGCGCGACGATCACGGCCGGTTCCGCGGCATCGATTATTACACGCCCAACGCGCTCGTCACCTTCAACACCCACGATCTGTCGACCTATGCCGGCTGGCGCTCGTTCAGCGACCTCAAGCTGAAACGTTCGCTCGGCATCGACCCCGGTGAAAGCGACGACGCGCGCTGGCATGCGCTGACGATGCTGAGCGACGTCCTGCGCCATCATGCCATCGACACTCACGATCTCTATGCGGTGGCCAACTTCCTGGCGCGGACCAGATCCCGCCTGCTGGCGATCTCGCTGGAGGACCTGCTTGGTGTGATCGATCAGCCCAATATTCCCGGCACCGTCAACGAGCATCCGAACTGGCGCAGGCGGTTGCCGCTTGCGCTCGACGAGATTGCGGCGGCGATCGACGTTTCCGCGCTCAAGCGTGCCACCGCGGCGCGGACGCACGCTGCGGCCTGACGCGCCGGCATTTTGAAAGCAGGACCTTGTCCAGTCGCATCGAAGACTATGGATTGATCGGCGATTGCGAGACCGCGGCCCTGGTCGGCCGCGACGGTTCGATCGACTGGCTATGCTGGCCGGCCTTCGATTCCGACGCCTGCTTTGCCGCGCTGCTCGGCACTCACCGCAACGGCCGCTGGCTGATCGCGCCGGCGGAAGAGGTGACAAGAACCACCCGCCGTTACTGGGACAACACGCTGATTCTGGAGACGCGTTTCGAGGCGGCAAGCGGCACGGTCGCGCTGATCGATTTCATGCCGCCGCGCGGCAACGCCTCCGACGTCGTCCGGCTGGTGCGCGGCGTGAGCGGCCGCGTCAGGATGATGATGCAGCTCGTGATCCGCTTCGGCTTCGGCACCGACATCCCCTGGGTCAAGCGCACTGAGGACGGCGCGATACTGGCGATCTGCGGGCCCGACATGACGGTGCTGCGCAGCCCGGTCGAGACCCGCGGCGAGGATTTGACCACGGTGGCCGATTTCGTCGTCAGCGAAGGCGAAACCGTTCCCTTCGTGCTGACTTACGGCCCGTCGCATCTGCCGGTGCCGGAGCCCATCAATCCCACCTATGCCTTGCAGGCGACCGAGGATTTCTGGACCGAATGGTGCAGCCATTGCACCTATGAAGGCGATTACCGCAATCTGGTGACGCGATCGCTGATCACGCTGAAGGCGCTGACCTATGGCCCGAGCGGCGGCATTGTCGCAGCACCCACGACCTCACTGCCGGAAAAGCTCGGGGGGAAGCGCAACTGGGACTACCGCTTCTGCTGGCTGCGCGACGCCACCTTTACGCTGCTGGCGCTGATAAACTCGGGCTATACCGAGGAAGCCTCGGCCTGGTACAAATGGCTGCTGCGCGCCGCGGCCGGGTCGCCGGCCAATATGCAGATCATGTACGGCATCATGGGCCAGCGGCGCCTGCTGGAGTGGGAGGCCGACTGGTTGCCCGGCTACGAGGGAGCAAAGCCGGTCCGGGTCGGTAACGCCGCGCATGCGCAATTGCAGCTCGACGTGTATGGCGAGCTGATCGACGCGTTTCACCAGTCGCGGATGACGGCGCTGCAACTCGACGATGAATCATGGGCGTTGGGACGCGCGGTGCTGGAGCATTTGGCGGAAGTCTGGGACCAGCCTGATCACGGCATCTGGGAGCGGCGCGGCGCTGGAAAACACTACGTCTCGTCGAAGGTGATGACGTGGCTCGCGTTCGACCGCGGCATCAAGAGCGCCGAGAAGTTCGGGCTTGACGCACCGCTCGACCGCTGGCGCATCTTGCGCGACCAAATCTGCCGGGACGTCTGCGACAAGGGTTTTGACACGAGGCAGAACACGTTCGTCGAATCCTACGGCTCGCAGCTGCTCGATGCCAGCATTCTGCTCATGCCTGCAGTGGGTTTCCTCCCTGCCTCAGACCCGCGGGTTCTCGGCACGATTGCGGCGATCGAAAGCTACATGATGCGGGATGGATTCGTGCTGCGCCACGATCCCCGCGAGACCAGCGATGAGAAACAGCCGGTCGAAGGCGCGTTTCTCGCCTGCAGCCTCTGGCTTGCCGACGCCTATGTGCTGTCCGGCGAGATCGAAAAGGCGCAGGCGCTGTTCGATCGCGTGGTCGCGGTCGCGAACGATCTCGGCCTGCTGGCGGAGGAATATGATTCCGGTGTCGGGCGTCAGACCGGCAACTTTCCGCAGGCGCTGACCCATATCGCGCTGATCAACACCGCGCATAATCTCAGCGACGCTGGCAGGCCCAAGGAGAAGCCGGCGATGCAAAGGTCGCAGTAAATCAACTCTCGTCGTCCCGGCCTAGCGAAGCGCGAGCCGGGACCCATAACCACCGTTGTCCGTAGATAGCAAAGGCAACTGCCACATCGCCTCAACGAGAGGTCACGGCGTATGGGTCCCGGCGTTCGCCGGGACGACGAGTGGAGAGAAACCGCGCAAGCCGCCGACTAACCGGCCGCGTTATTCCGCAGGATCATCTCCATCGCCGCCGCAAAGCCCTCGTCCTCGTTCGAGGCCGTCACATACGTCGCCTGTTGCTTGACGTCGTCGGTGGCGTTGCCCATTGCGATCGACAGGCCGCTCTTCTTGAACATCGCGAGATCGTTCTGCATGTCACCGATGGTGGCGACCTGATCGGTCGGGATGGAGATACGGCGCGCCATCGCCTCCACGAACGTGCCCTTGTCGTAGCCCGGCGGGGTGACGTCGAGGTAATAGCTTTGCGATCGCACCGCGTTTGCCTGCATGCCCACCGCCTTGTGCATCGCTGTTTCACAGCGTTGCAAGAGCGCCGGATCGGCGCTGGAGCCGACGACCTTGCAGGCCTCTGCGACATAAGGCGAAAAATCCGTAACCACGGTCGGATCGGCCCGGATCGCGCGCTTTTCGTGCGGAACGTATTCGCCGTCGCCGTTGCGGGTGAGCCATTTTTCGTTGGTGAACAGCCAGATATCGATACCGAATTCGTTTAGTACGTCGAGACTGCGCTCGACCGCTTGCGCCGGGATGAGATGCTGCTCGATCGGTTTCAACTGCGGATCGACGATCGAGCTTCCGTTGAAGGCGCCGAGCGGAAGCGTGATCGCAAGCGGCTCGATCAGGAAGCGCATGCCGATGGTCGGACGGCTGGAGGTGATGGTGAAGCCGATGCCGGCCTGGTGCAGCCGCCGCACCGCGTCCCTCGCGCCGTCGGTCAGGGTCTTGTCCTTGGTCAGCAGCGTGCCGTCGACATCGGAGACAACAAGGGCGATGCGGGTCATACGCGGTTCCTGCGGGCCACGCCGCTATCGAGGAGACCAGGCTTCAGCTGGCGGACGATGTCGTCCACGATGGCGCCGACCGAAGCGTCGATCGAGACGGTCACCGGGTTTTCACCGTCGTCCGGCGGTTCCAGTGTTGCGAACTGGCTGTCCAATAGCCCCGGCGGCATGAAATGGCCTTTGCGCCGGGCGAGACGGCTGGCGATCAAGGCCTGCGTCCCATTGAGGAAGATGATGCGGACATCGCTTCGTCCCTGCACCAGCACGTCGCGATAGGCGCGCTTCAGCGCCGAGCAGGCAATCACGGCATGCCTGCCGGCCAGGCAGACCCGGTCGATCTCGTCGGCAATCGCCATCAGCCAGGGCCAGCGGTCGCTGTCGGTGAGCGGTTGTCCGGCTTTCATCTTGGCGACGTTGCCTGGGGGATGAAACTTGTCGCCGTCCTCGTAGCTCCAGGCCAGCCGTTCGGCCAAACTTTCCGCGATGGTGCTCTTGCCGGAGCCGGACACACCCATCACGATCAGAACGCAGGGTATCTTGTCCGGCTTATTGTCCACGAAAGTTCTCCGGAAGCGCGGCCTGGTCCACGAGCCAGATGGTCTCGCCGTTCGAATGCGCCTGGTTCGCCGGCAGGTTCTCGCCGGCGAGCAGGCGCGTCAAGACGGCGCGCTTTTCCGGGCCCGCGACCTCGAACAGCATTTCCCGGCAGGAGGCGAGCGCGGGCAGGGTCAGCGTCACCCGGGGCACGAACGGTTCGACATGCGCTTCGGGGACGCCGACCACCCAGCGCTCGGTCTCGGCGAGGGCCGGATAGAGGGGAAACAACGAGGCGGTATGCCCATCCGGCCCGACGCCCATCAGCACGACGTCGAACAAGGGCCTGGCGGGATCGAGGCGGTCGGCGCCATAAAATGACTGCAGGATGAGTTCGTAGCGCCGCGCGGCTTCGTCCGGATTGACGCAGTCGGTCGGGATCGGGTGGATGTTGGCGGCAGATGCGCAGGCATCGAGAAACGCGCGCCGCGCCATGCTCATGTTGTTGAGCGGGTCGTCCGGGTGAACAAAACGCTCGTCGCCGATGAACCAGTGCACGCGCGGCCAGGGAATCCGGTTTCCGTAAGGCTCCATTGCCAGCAACTGATAAAGCTGTTTCGGGCTCGATCCGCCGGTGAGACAAATCGCCACTCGACCACTATTGGCAGCGATCCTCGCCAGAATCCGCTCCGCAGCGGCTTTTGCGAACGCAGCCGAATCGGAAACCGTGATCACGTGGCGATGGTCGTTCCCGGCCATCCGAACTAACCGAGCTTGCGCCAGCTGCGACCGTCGCGCTTGAGCAGCTCTTCGGCGTCGGCGGGACCTTCACTGCCGGCCCGGTATTTCTCGAGCCCGTTGGCGCCGGCCTTCTTCCAGGCGTCGAGGAAAGGCTGCACTGCTTTCCAGCCGGCCTCCACGCTGTCGGCGCGCTGGAACAGGATGTTGTCGCCGATCATGCAGTCGTAAATCAGCGTCTCATAGCCGGTCGCGGGTTCGGCCTTGAAGTAGTCCTTGTAGCGGAACTTCATCTCGACGCCGCTGGTGGTGATCGTCGGCCCCGGCACCTTGGTGTTGAACTGCAGCGCGATGCCTTCCGTCGGTTCGACGCCGATCACGAGATAATTCTCCGCCAGCGTGTCGACCGGGGTGCATTTGAACATCGAGAACGGCGCCTCTTTGAACTTGATCGCCACTTCGGTGCGCTTGAGGCCAAGCCCCTTGCCGGTGCGCAGGTAAAACGGCACGCCGGCCCAGCGCCAGTTGTCGATGCTGAGTTTCAGCGCGGCATAGGTTTCGGTGGTGCTGCCGGGCTTGACGTCCTCGGTCCTGGTGTAATCCTCGATCTCGGTGTCGCCGATCTTGCCGCCCAGATACTGGGCACGCACGGAATTCCTCAGCGCTTCCTGCTCGCTCTGGGTCTGGATTGCCGCGAGCACGTCGGCTTTTTCCGATCGCACCGAATGTGCATCGAAGCGGATCGGCGGCTCCATCGCAACCAGCGACAGCAGCTGGAACAGGTGGTTCGGCACCATGTCGCGCAGAGCGCCGGTCGCGTCATAGAAACTGCCGCGATGGCCGACGCCGAGCTTCTCGTCGACGGTGATCTGCACGTGATCGATGTGATCGCGATTCCAGATCGGCTCGAACATGCCGTTGGCGAAGCGCAGTACCAGGATGTTCTGGACCGTCTCCTTGCCGAGGTAGTGATCGATCCGGTAGATCTGGTGTTCGGTGACGATGTTCAGCAGTTCGTCATTCAGGGCTTTGGCCGAGGCGAGGTCGGTGCCAAACGGCTTTTCGACCACCAGCCGCCGCCAAGCGCCGTTGGCCTCTTTCAGCATGCCGGTGCGGCCGAGCTCGCGGCTGATCGGCGCGAACGCTGTGGGCGGCGTCGCCAGATAGAACAGCCGGTTGCCGCCGGTCGCCCGGTTGGCTTCCAGTTTCTCCAGCCGTTCCCGCATCGCGTCGAACGAGGCCGGATCTTTCGGATCAGCCTCGATGCTGGTGACGCATTCCAAGAGGCGCCTGGCGACCTTGTCGTCCACCGGACGGGTGGCGTACTGGCGCAGGCCCTTCATCAGGCTGTCGCGCAAATCATCGCTGGACGTGCCCTTGCGGGCGACGCCGACCACGCAGAATTTGTCGGGCAACAGGTCGGTTGCTTCGAGATTGTAGAGCGAGGGCATCACCAGCCGGTGCGTCAGGTCGCCGGTGGCGCCGAAGATCACGAAGGAGCAGGGGTCTGGCTTCTTCTGGTTGGTGAGC
>Ga0210410_10006418_pt1 | contig 10227 bp, 8 predicted proteins | sample IncBWC4MmetaG_FD_161058 | JGI IMG/M metagenome (GOLD analysis project Ga0210410, IMG submission 161058) | Forest soil microbial communities from Barre Woods Harvard Forest LTER site, Petersham, Massachusetts, United States - Inc-BW-C-4-M | ecosystem: Environmental > Terrestrial > Soil >... | reverse complement strand
CCACCAAGGTGCTGGATTTCTTCGAGCAGTCCGGCAACACAAAGCTGTTCATGGTACCGGCCGCGATGCAATTCGTGGTCCGGCAGCCGCGCGCGCGGCAAGTGGATTTTTCGCGGCTGAAATACATGCTCTATGGCGCCTCGCCTATTCCCGCAGCCCTGCTGAAGGAATGCATCGAGGTGTTCGGCTGCGGCTTCGTGCAGATGTACGGCATGACCGAGACCACCGGCACAATCGTGGCGCTGCCGCCGGAGGACCATGTCGAGGGGCTGGAGCGGATGCGCTCGGCCGGCAAGGCGCTGCCCGGCGTCGAGTTGGCGATCCTCGACGTCGACGGCAAGCGATTGCCGCCCGGCGAAGTCGGTGAGATCGCCACCCGCTCCGGCTCCAACATGGCCGGCTACTGGAATTTGCCCGAAGCCACCGCCAGGACGCTCGGCAAGGACGGCTGGCTGCGCACCGGCGATGCCGGCTACATGGACAAGGACGGCTATCTCTACATCCACGACCGCATCAAGGACATGATCATATCCGGCGGCGAGAACATCTATCCCGCCGAGGTCGAAAGCGCGATCTGCGACCATCCCGATGTCGCCGAAGTGGCCGTCATCGGCGTGCCCGACGACAAATGGGGCGAAGCGGTCAAAGCGATCGTGGTGATGAAGCAGGGCAAACAGGCGACCGCGTCAAACATCATCAACTTCACCCGCGAACGCATCGCGGGCTTCAAGACGCCGAAATCGGTGGAGTTCATCGAGGCCTTGCCGCGCAACCCGTCGGGCAAAATCCTGCGCCGGCACTTGCGCGATCCCTATTGGGAGGGAAAGGACCGGCAGGTGAATTGAGGCGGATATTCCGTCGTCGCGAGCATCGACTTGTCCTCAGCGAAGGCGGAAGCGACGAAGCAACCCATGCTTCTGTCGTCATGGAACCAAACTGGATTGCTTCGCGGAGCCTGTCGTCGGGCGCGTTACAGGCGAAACGAAAAGACTCGCGCAAATGAGGCAAGCCGCGATAGGCCGTGGTTCGTAGCACGCTTTAGTTTGGAGAACTGAGGCGCGTGTGCGACCCGCATCCCGGCCCCGGAGGGCTGGTTTGTCTCGATGTCCGGCGTGCCGCGCATAACGGACATTGAACCATGTCCGAGAAGTGCCAACAGCAGACTCGTGCCCCGCGGCAAATCGCGCCCTATAGATCAGCCTGTCGATGCGGACGAGCACGGCTCATTCGGTCAATCCCGCTTTCCGAAAACCCTCGATCATCAGCTTCGCATTTTTTGATAGCCGGCTCCGAGCGATCCACGCCGATATTGTGAAAGCGGGGTCCAACTCAAGCACACCAGCTGCCGCTTCACGGGCTTCAGCGTCCCGTCCGAGATGGGCGAAAGCGGACGCGAGGCAGCGGTATGATCCTGGATAGCCAGGGTTCTGACGCAGGGCTTTCTTCCCTGCAACGATGGCCTCGTCAAAGCGACGAAGCTCAATAAAGGCAAATCCCATCCCGGTTAACGCTGTAAATTGTTGCGGGTCCACTGGGCTCATTCGCATGGCGCGTTCAAAGCTCCGGATCGCTTCCTCCGGCTGCCCCGCAATCTTATAGACCCAACCTCTGCAGTTCCATGTGTAAAATGAATTTGGGTTGAGCGCGACCGCCCGATCGGCCATCTCAATCTCGGTCTCACAATCACCGACCAACAAAGCCGAGATTAATGCAGCAGGTGCTAACGTGTCCGGATCATGATCGTCGAGGCTCAATGCCAAGCGCATGAGCCGAGCGGTTTCCTTGCGTTCGAATTGAGGATCGATGGCATAGTTCCTGAGCACGTTTTCCAAGTGACAGGAACCTGCCAGAGCGGCGGCACTAGCAAACCGAGGGTCAAGCTCCAAGGCGCGCTGGACCAGTCGGAGTGCCTCGGCCAAACTTTCGCGGGTCGATCGGACGGCATGCTGTACAGCCCGGAGATAAAGATCATACGCGGTGAGGTCTTCCGGTCGCCGCCGCGTTGCCAGTGCAATTTCTGCTTGAAACAACTTTGGCTGAATAGCTGAGACAACGGCGAGCGTGACTTCGTCCTGCAGCGCGAAAATATCTGTCATGTCACGCTCGAACTTGTCCGCCCAAATGTGTGCGCCCGTAGCCGCTTCAATCAACTGGCCCGTGATGCGAACTTTGCCCGACGCCTTGCGCACCGCCCCCTGAAGGACGTAGCGCACGCCAAGCCTGCGCCCGACTTCCTTGATGTCGGCGGCTTTGCCCTTGAAGGTGAAACTCGAGTTTCGAGAGATCACGAACAACCATGTGAACCGCGAAAGCGCGGTAGTGATCTCCTCAACCATTCCGTCCGCGAAGTACTCCTGCTCGGGATCGCCAGACATGTTCGCGAACGGCAGCACGGCGATGGAGGGCTTGTCGGGAACTGCAGGAGCGCTCTCGGGCGCATCGCCCGGATTTGGGCTCGCAACTTCTCGCGCCTCCCGCACCTGTCCGACGAATCGGAAGCCCTTGCGCGGTAGTGTTTTGATGAAGCGCTGTTCCTCGCCGGAATCGCCGATTGCACCCCGGGCGGCATTCAGGCGGGTCGTCAGCGCCGCGTCAGATACGCTGCGACCATTCCAAATGGCATTGATGAGGTCGTCCTTGCTGACAACCCGCTCCCTGTTGCGGATCAGGTAATCGAGCAGGTCAAAAACCTGCGGTGTAATGGACACCGCATCGATCCCCCGGTGCAGCTCGCGCCGGTCGGTGTCGAATGCGTATTCCTCGAAAAGATAGCGCAAGCTGCGAATCCCCTTGGATGAGAGCCCCCGATAACCGGGTAGCGCTTTGGCCTGCTGGGCTGGAAATCGCAAGAATAAGCTGCAGGTGAGGAAAATGTAAGCTGCCGGTCAAGCATACCCGCCGCTCTCGCGGCACCCTCGTGCCGGCTGTGACGGCTCCTGACACCAATGGTGGAAACAGGGGAATGCTATGCCGTAGAAGAAACACCGTCCCAGGGAGACTTCGCAATGAGCTCGACGCACGGCACAACGTGGCTGGAACGGACATCCGTATCGACCCGGTATGTCTCCAGCTTCATCTGGAAATATTGGGATGCCTTTCGGGAGCGCCGCGAACGCCAAAAATTGCGCGCCACCTTGTCCAACTTAAGCGACACGGAGCTGATGGACATCGGCACCACGCGCGGAGAGATCGACTACGTCGCCTCGCACCGAGGTATTGACCCGCGAGGCATCCGATCCGGGGAATGGCTGCGATATCTGCCAACGATGGACGGTGAGATTGGGCCCACCGACTTCCGATAAGGGTCAAAATCGGAAGTGGCAGGGCTCGCGCGACACGTCCGTTCGACCCTCCATAGCAGACATCGTCGGGCTGATAAGAGTGCGGAAGCGGACATCCGCCACGCTTCCCAATCGCCTAAAAGTGCGGTCATATGCCGTCCGGGGACACTTGGCGTTTTGGGGCGACGGTGTCCACTTGCACGGGGGAGAATGCCGTGAAGGAACTCGCTGGAAAGACCGCGTTCGTGACCGGTGCGGCGTCAGGCATTGGACTGGGGATCGCGACCGCCTTCGCCCAAGCGGGGGCGAAAGTCATGCTTTGCGATATTGAAGAAGCGGCTCTGTCCGCGGCGCTCGAGCAACTGAGGCTCACCAACGTCGATGTCGACGGCGTGAAAGCGGACGTTTCACTCAAAGCCGAACTCGTGGCAGCCGCTGAAGCCACGACTGCCCGCTACGGCAAGGTGCATATCCTCGTCAACAACGCGGGCGTCGGCGGGGGTGGGCCTTATGGCACCTGGACTGAGGGGTCGTGGAACTGGGTCTTGGGCGTCAACCTGATGGCGACCATTTGGGGGATCGAGATTTTCGGGCCGTTGATCGAGCAGCATGGCGAGGGTGGGCACATCGTCTCCACAGCCTCGATCGCTGGCCTTATTTCGGGGGAGAGCAATGCATACAACGTTTCTAAGTATGGCGTTGTCGCGCTGTCCGAGGGCCTGCGGCGCGAACTCGCACCTCGCGGGATTGGCGTATCGGTGCTGTGCCCAGGGTTCATCCGCACTCAAATCGTGAACTCAAGGCGTAATCTCCCCAAGCGCTTCGAGGGGGCTGTCCGTCCCATGCCGACTTCAGGCCCACTTGCCGAGCAGATCAACATGATCCGGGAACGCGTCGCTCAGGGCATAGATCCCATCTATGCCGGTGAACTCGTCCGCGAAGGCGTCGAAAAGGACTGGCCATATATCTTCACCGACCTCGAATTTGAACCGATGATCGAAGCGCGCTTCGCCGCAATCAAGCAAGGCTTTGACCACATCCGTAGGCGCAACCCGAAACGTTGAGCGCGCAGCGCCTCCATCAGCCTGAGCTTTTTGTGGGGCCGTGCCGTCGACCGCGTCCTGCCACGCGACGATCTCGTCCTCGAACCAGACCCCGAGGCTCGCGCACGCGGGTGAATAAACACTCCGCTTCGCGGAGTTGCGGCAGTGGTTGAACAGGCATTTCGCGTTGGGCAACCGAGGCGCAGGGAGTTTCCTGCCCTAACGACCGAGGCTCGGTGCCGACCCCGACGGGCTGCGACAAAATAACCCGACGGGCAGAATTTTCCTTTCATTGTCGGGCAAATCACCTTCAGGAGTCCTCCCATCCTGTCTCCGAGGAAGGGACGTTGGCCATCGTCACCGAACGTTGGGACGGGATGCGGTGGACGCGGCGGCATCGTGCGCGCGATGGGATCGCAGGGCGGGATCAACTCCGTGAGCGATCACAGGACGCGTCGACGAGCGATGCCGAAGCGTACGGTAAAGTCGTGTGGTTCTGATGCCTCAGTGGTTGGCGTCAAGTCTTTCGGAGGCGCGCAAGCCCAACCGGGCCAAAGTGCCGGTTTCCGGGGGGCGACGGAGGCAGGAAAGCCCGATACTCCGGGAAGAGCGCGATATAAGCCGTAAAGCCATTGCGCAGGGAATGTCGGATCGCCTCCGCTGCCCTGTATGCTCGTGTGCGATTTTCTTTCGACCCTTTGCACACGGGACCGCGGGTGCAGCGTGCATCCGGCATTCCCTGCTCCCTCATTATTTCGAGGGACAACGAAACGCAAACCTCGGGCGTCTCCCGCCGCGAGAACGCGGATGTGTATCTGAAAAGCGAGACGCCCTTAGTGCTTCCCCGCCCCCATGTAGCCGAACAGGAACCCTGCCACCTTGCGCTTCTGGATTTCCTCGCTGCCTTCGGTAATGCGGTAGCGGCGGTGGTGGCGGTAGATATGCTCGAACGGCTTGTGGCGCGAATAGCCCATGCCGCCATGCACCTGCATGGCGCGGTCGGCGGCCTCGCAGCACAGCCGGTTTGCCCAGAAATTGCACATCGAAACCTTGTCGGACAGCGTGTGCTCGACCTGCGCCTGCGTCAGCTGGTCCATCTCCCAGGCGGTCTTGCGGATCAACAGCCTGAGCATCTCGGCCTGCGTCGCCAGTTCCACCAGCGGCCACTGGATCGCCTGGTTCTCGGCCAGCGCCTTGCCGAACGGCTTGCGTTCACGCGCATATTTGACGCTCTCGTTGATGCAGTAGACCGCAGCCCCCAGCGAACTCGCCGCCTGCCGGATGCGGTTTTCATGCACAAAACATTGCGCCAGCGACAGCCCGCGGCCGATTTCGCCGAACAGCGCGTCCTCGGGCACGAACACGTCGGTAAAACTGACGCGCGGGTGATCGGTCGGCATGTTGAAGGTCCACATGTATTCCTCGACCTTCACGCCCTTGCTCTTGGCCGGCACCAGAAAGCAGGTGATGCCGCGCGCATCGCCGTCGTTGCCGCTCGTGCGCGCGAACAGCGCGCAATGGGTGGCGACATGCATGCCGGTGGTCCACATCTTCTCGCCGTTGATCACCCATCCCTTGACGCTGTCTCGCGTGGCTTCGACGGCGCGGGTTTCCATATGGGTGGCATCCGAGCCGTGTTCAGGCTCGGTGAGACCAAACGTGATGCGGTCTTTTCCCGTGATCGAGCCCTCGATCATCGCCTTCTGGTCGTCGCGACCGTAGCGGTCGAGCATGGTGACCAGCGGCAGATTGCCGACGATGGAATGCTCGTTTTGCAGATCGTTGTGCAGGCCCAGACCTTTGGACGCAAAATGCTCGCGTATGACGGCCATCCAGAGATTGGAACCGTCCTTGCCCCCATAGCGTTTCGGAATGGCAAAGCGCAGGTGACCGGCGCTGTCGGCGAGATTTTTCACGCGCCGCAGCAGCGCTTCCCATTCGTGCCGCGGCAAGCCGCCATTGTCGAAATCGGTGCGTGCCCATTCGCGGCGGTGATCGAAGAAGCGGATGTTGTCGTCGGCCTCCTCGATCGGCTTGATCTCGCGCGCGATGAAGCGGTCGAGTTCGTCGAGATAGGCGGCCAGATCGGCCGGCAGATTGAAATCCAAGGCGGTCTCTCCCGGAAATATCGTTTTTGTCGATTTGCGTTAAGGCGCTACGAGGCGCCGCAGCCTGGATCGATTAAGGTGAGAAGACAGTGTCCAAGTCAAGCAATGCAATGGGGCTGTGGCGCGCAGGGCCCTTGCGTAATTGGGTGGCGTCTGACGCCGCGGGCACGCTAATATCCTTGCCAATATTCCTCGCCGCAGAAAAAAATCCACGGGAGCAAACATGGACCTGAAGTTTTCCAAGGTGACGCGCAAGGGCCCGGTCACGATCGTGACGCTGTCGCGCCCGGAAGTGTACAACGCGCTGCATACGGATGCGCATTTCGAGCTGAACAAGGTGTTCGACGACTTCTCCGCCGATCCCGAGCAATGGGTCGCGATCGTCACCGGCGCCGGCGACAAGGCGTTCTGTGCCGGCAACGACCTGAAATGGCAGGCGGCCGGGGGCAAACGCGGCTGGGACAAGGGCGGGTTTGCCGGGCTGACGTCGCGGTTTGACTGCGACAAGCCGATCATCGCCGCGGTCAACGGCGTCGCGATGGGCGGCGGGTTTGAAATCGCACTGGCCTGCGACCTCATCATTGCCTCGGAGAATGCGACTTTCGCCCTGCCCGAGCCGCGCGTCGGGCTCGCGGCGCTCGCCGGCGGCCTGCACCGGCTGCCGCGGCAGATCGGGCTGAAGCGCGCCATGGGCATGATCCTCACCGCGCGTCATGTCTCCGCCAAGGAAGGTTTTGAGCTCGGCTTTGTGAACGAGGTGGTGCCGCAAGGCGAAGCCCTGGCGGCGGCGGAACGCTGGGCCGAGACCATCTGCAAGAATTCGCCGATGTCGATCCGTGCCTCCAAGCAAACCATCCAGAAGGGCCTTGCGGTCTCGCTGGAGCAGGCGATATCGGAGCAGCGCGAATATCCCGCCGTGAAGGCGATGGCCGCGTCGCAGGATTACATCGAGGGGCCGAAGGCGTTTTCCGAAAAGCGCCCGCCGAAATGGCTGGGGAAGTAACGCCAAGACGTCCTCTCCTCGTCATTGCGAGCGGAGCGAAGCAATCCATTGCCGACATCACGGCAAGTAGTGGATTGCGTCGTCGCTACGCTCCTCGCGATGACGATCAGGCGCCCTTCGTGCCCGACTCCCGCTTGTACGCCGCATAATTCGGCTGATCGACCGCGAGCTTGTCCATCGTGGTCTGCCACAGATGCTCGGCAAGCCCAGGCGTCTGCAGGTCGAGTTCGCCTTTCGCTATGCGCTCAGCAAGTACGCGGTTGAGGTCGATCAGCGAACCCTGCATGCCCAATAGTTGCGTCAGCCGTGCGGATTCCGCGGCGTCGCACCCCTGCTCCAGTGTCAATTGCCGGGTGACGAGGTCGAGCATGTTGATCGCAACCCGCAGCTTGAACGCGTTGTGCCCGGAGATCATGGGCGTGATGTCATGGCGCAGGAAATCCGCGACCGCCTTGGTCAGCTCGACCGGTGTCGGTTCGTCCTGCATCTCACTTCTCCCGTGGCGCGAGTAACCGCAACAGATCGATCTCGGTCTCCGACGAGCGTCGCCCGATCATGGCGCGTTCCATCGAATGGTCGGGGCCCTGGCGAAACCGCTGCATCATGCCGCAGCACATCACGCCCCAGCGCAGCGTGCCCATCACTTCCCAGAATTTGACCCGTTCGGGATCGGCCCGCCGGCCTGCCGTCTCGTAACCCGCGAACAATTCCTCGCGCGTGCCAAAACCGCCGACGGGTTTATCGATTTCGCCGAACCGCCAGGAATTGACGCAGACCCAGCCCAGATCCTCCATGGGGTCGCCGAGATGCGCCAGTTCCCAGTCCAGCACCGCGCGCACGCCGTCGGGGCCGATGATGAGATTGCCGTGGCGGAAATCGCCATGCACCAGGGTCACTTCGGCGGAAGGCCCGGGATCATGATCGCGGAGCCAGCGCAGCGCCAGCTCGAACACCGGCCGCGGCCACTCAAAACCTCGGTATTCGCGATCGAGGTCCGCGATCTCCCTGGTCGACGTCATCTGCCGAAGCTGTGGCAATCTTGTCAGGTCCAGCCCGTGAATGCCGGCCGCGATCCCGCCGAGCTGACGCGCCAGCATCGGACGCGCCGTGGCGAACTGCTCATCGCGTAGAATCTTGCGCGCGATCGTCTCGCCCTCGACGCGCTGCATGATGAAGCCACTGCCGAGTTCGTCCTCGGGCGTCAGCACGTGGAGCACGCGCGGCGACGGCAGGCCGGCATCATGCGCGAGCTGCATCAACGTGGCCTCGGCATCCAGCCCGGCCGCCCGTCCCGGCGCCGCACCATAGCCCGGCGGCGCGCGGCGCAGGATCGCGCCGATATTGCCGCCCGCGTGCACGATATCGAACGTCCAGGTCTCCTGGCTGGCGCCGCCGGAGAGTTTTGCGGCGCCAGTGACGCCGGTCGCGCCCGGATACCAGGCGGCGACGCAGCGTCCGAGTTGCGCTTCGATCATTTGCCCTTGAACTTTGCGGGACGCTTTTCCAGGAACGCGGTGACGCCTTCCTTGAAATCCTCGGCCCTGCCCGCGATCCGCTGCGACTGAAATTCAAGGTCGAGCTGGTCCTCGAACGAATTTTCCGGACTGTCCCAGTACAGCTTGCGGATCAGGGACAGCGCAATCGTCGGACCGTTCGCGAGCTCATGCGCGAGCTTCATGGTCTCTTCCATCAAGACCGCATCGTCATAAACCCGGTTGACCAGTCCCCATTCCAGCGCCTTCTCGGCCGGCAGCCGCTCGCCCATCAGGGACAGTTCGACCGATCGCGCCTTTCCGATCAGCCGCGGCAGCAGCCAGGTCGATCCGCAGTCCGGCACGAGGCCGATGCGGCGGAAGGCCTGAAGGAAATAAGACGAGCGCGCGCACAGGATCATGTCGCCCATTAATGCAAAACTCATCCCGGCGCCGGCGGCGGGACCGTTCACCGAGGTGACGATCGGGCAATGCAAATTGCGCAGCCGCCGCAGGAACGGATGGAACGCGGTTTCCAGCGCGGCCCCGGCATTGCTCCTGCCCGGCTTCTGGTTGTTGCGGCCCTGCAAATTGGCGCCGGTGCAGAACGCCCGCCCGGCGCCTGTGAGTACCAGACAGCGGACCTCGTCCTTCTTGTCGTCGATGACGTCGAGCGCCTCGGCAAGACCGCCCAGCATGTCGATCGACACCGCGTTCATCACCTCCTGGTGGTCGAGCTTCAGGATGGCCACCGGACCTTCGAACTCGAGCGTGACGTGCTTGAACTGCATCTGTTTCCTCTTGGGTTGTGATCCCGCGTTATTTCGTCCCGCGGTACAAAGGGTTTGATCTCGAACCCATATTTGATTTTCTGGGCGCCCTTGTCCATGGTTGTCGGGAAACATCGGCCCGCCACCGGGCGCGACGCGGCAAACGCGCGCCAAACCACACTGGAAACGCTCATGGGTATTTTCGACCTCACCGGCCGTGTCGCCGTCATCACCGGCGGCAATGGCGGCATCGGCCTCGGCATCGCGCAGGCGCTCGCGGCGGCCGGCTGCAATGTCTCGATCTGGGGCCGCAACGCCGAGAAGAACAGAACCGCCGCCGCAGCCATGGCCGGCTCTGCCGGCAAGGTCGATACCCGCATCTGCGACGTCAGCGATCCCGCTTCCGTACAAGCCGCGATGAAAGCGACGCTGGATGTTTTCGGCAGGGTCGACGGCTGCTTTGCCAACGCCGGCATCGGCGGCGGCGGACGGCGCGCCTTCATCGACCGCACCGAGGCAGAATGGCGCACCATGTTCGCCACAAACCTCG
>Ga0210410_10006416_pt1 | contig 10231 bp, 6 predicted proteins | sample IncBWC4MmetaG_FD_161058 | JGI IMG/M metagenome (GOLD analysis project Ga0210410, IMG submission 161058) | Forest soil microbial communities from Barre Woods Harvard Forest LTER site, Petersham, Massachusetts, United States - Inc-BW-C-4-M | ecosystem: Environmental > Terrestrial > Soil >... | reverse complement strand
ACATAGACGACCGAGCACCACCAGTATCGGCGCAAACAATCCAATCGTTTCGTATCCGGGAACCAAGGCAATCGTCAGTGTCCCGATCGACATCAAGGCGAGCGTCACGAGCAAGCCTTTGCGCCGACCGATGTGATCGATATATGCGCCCAGGAAAATCGCGCCTAAGGGCCGAACCATGAAACCGACGGCAAAAGTCGCCATCGACAACATCAAGGATGCGAATTCGCTGGTCGCGGGAAAATAGGCGCGGCCTATCGCGGCACTGAAATAGCCGAAAACCATGAAATCGTACATTTCCAGAAAATTTCCACTGGCAACGCGTACGACGCTTTTAATCTTCGACCTGCGTTGTTCCCGGGTCAGCATATGGTGTTTGCCCTCGCCCCGATCATGCCAGAGCTTCCCGCAACGCAGTCAGCGAAATTCGCACGGCATTCAGGATGCATTCAGGTTGGTGCCGTATATTCGCCGTCAAACGAGCCAACTACAGAAAAGTTGCGGTTAGAGCCATGGGAGGAAGGCATGGGGCGCACAGAGTTCAGCAGAGCACCGCTTTACGCGGGCCGAGATTTCGCGAAAGTTGGCAACAAGGTGGCCGGTACCCACCTGGCGGCATACCTGTTGCTCGTCTGCGGTGCGCTGGCGGGCCAAGCTGCGTACGCAGCAGAGCCCGAGGAACAGGTGATCGAGATCGTCGTCACCGGTACACGCCTGTCATCCGCCAACGCCTCCAGCCCCAGCCCGATCGTCGTTCTCGACAATGAAGAGTTGCTGCATCAGGGTACGGCAAGAGCCGAAGATTTCTTGAACACTCTGCCGCAAGTCAATTCGGGATTGACCTTGGGCGCCAACGGAGCTTCCGTTGCACCGCTGACCGGCACGGCCACGGCGGATCTGCGCGGCATCGGGGCCTTTCGTACTCTGGTGCTGATCAACGGCAGGCGCACCGCTCCCGGCGATCCCATCAATCCTTCCGCTGACTTGAACACGGTACCGAGCACGCTCGTGAAGCGCGTCGAGGTGCTGACGGGCGGCGCATCCGCCATCTACGGCTCGGATGCGGTCGCCGGAGTGGTCAATTTCATCTTGGACACGAATTTCACGGGTTTGAAAGTCGATGCGGAGGGCGGCGTCAACCAAGACAGCAACAACCGCGGCGCCCTGCAGAGCATCGAGCGAGCCAGCGGAGTCAACCCGCCCACCGGTACTGTGTATGACGGAGTCAATTCGGACGTCTCCGTCGTTTTCGGTAAGGATCTCTTCGAAGGGAGCGGTCACGTGACCGCGTACGCGGGCTATCGCCACGTCCAAAGAGTGACCGGTGCAAGTCGGGATTCCAGTGCCTGCACGTTGATCGAGACCGGCAGCTCTTATCAGTGCCTTCTCGACGGGACGACGCCGGCGGGTCAGTTCGTGCCCAATACGGCCGGCGGCACGGCGCTCTCGCCGCTCACGCTAGACACGGCCAACGGCCACGCATTTCGGCCGCTGTCGGCCCCGGGCGACCTCTACAATCCGGCGCCCTTCCAGGACTTGCAGCGTCCCGATACCCGCTACAACGCGGGCGTATTCGGATCCTACAAGTTCAGCGAGGCCCTGAACCTGTACACGGAAGCGCAATACATGGATGACAAAACCGCAGTGCGCTACGAACCCGTGGGCACCACGCCGACCGGCGCCGGGTTGAATCAATACAGCATCAACTGCAACAATCCGCTTCTGTCCGCGAGTCAGGTCAATGACCTGTGCACCTCCGCCGGCCTGATAAACCCGACGGACGTGGCAACGGTGGGCATCGGCCGCCGCAACATCGAAGGCGGCCAGCGCTCGGACGAATTCCATCATCAGTCGTACCACCTCGTGCTTGGATTGAAGGGCCAGATCAGCGAGCCGTGGACATACGACGTCAGTGTGACTCATGGTCGAGTCAATGCGCGGGAGACCCTGTCGAACGACTTCTCGACGTCGCGGCTCACCAATGCGCTCAATGTGGTGAACGTAGGCGGAGTCGCAGTCTGCCAATCCGTGGTCGATGGCACCGATCCCACGTGTGTCCCGTACAACATTTTTTCCACCGGCGGCGTCACGCCGGCCGCGCTCAAATACATCACCGAAGGCGGCATGGCGTCGGGCTTTGCACAGCGCACCATCGCCGCCGCGCAGCTGGTCGGCGACCTCGAGAAGTACGGCATCAAGAGCCCGCTTTCCGACAAGGCATTCGGTGTCGCCGTGGGTACCGAGTATCGCGTTGAGCACGTTCGCTACAATCTCGATACGGCCTACGGCACCGCAGACTTGCTGACCACCTCTCCCGCGGCCCGTCCAACGGAAGGCATGTTTCGGGTCAGCGAAGTATTCGCGGAACTGAAAATGCCGCTCGTCGCGGACAAGCCCTTCGTGAAAGAGCTGGTGCTCAGCGTCAGCGATCGGTTCGCGCACTACGCTCCGCAGGGCAATGTGAATGCCTACGGAATTGGCCTGGAATGGGCTCCGCTTAGCCTGGTTCGGGTGCGTGGCAGCATCAGCCGCGCGGTACGTGCACCGAACGCGTACGAGCTGTTCACTTCGCAGGTGCTGGGGCAGACCAATTTCCAGGATCCATGCGCGGGTCCCGCCCCCACGGATACCCCGGCGCAGTGTGCGCGCTCCGGTGTGACGGCGGCACAGTACGGCAATATCGCGTCGCAAACATCGATCAATGTGGTGACGGGCGGAAATCCCAATCTGAGGCCCGAAACCTCGGACAGCGTCACGATGGGCTTCGTGCTCACGCCGGTGACGAGCATGCTGTTCACGGCCGACTACTGGCGGATCAAGGTCAAACAGTTCGTGGGCGGTGTGCCCGCGTCTTATGCGTTGCCCACCTGCTTGAATAGTGGCGATCCGTTTTACTGCGGATTGATCCACCGCGATGCCAACGGCTCCTTGTCCACCGGCAACGGCGCAGCCGCCGGACGCGTGCTCAGCACGCGATACAACACCGGTTCCTACGGCACCAGCGGCGTGGACTTCGAGGGACGCTATATTTGGGATCTCGACCGGCTGCTCGCAACGGCCGGCAACTTGTCGTTCAGCTTCACCGGCAGCGTCGCTCTCGACAATCCCATTGCCGTGACGCCCGGCGCGGCGCAGATCGACTGCTCGGGCTATTTTGGCCCAAATTGCTCAGGAGCCGGCCCAACGTCGCCCGTGCCGCGTTGGCGCCATCGGCTGCGAACGACGTGGGACTCCAAGCACGATTTCGAGATATCGTTGAATTGGCGTCATATCGGTAGATTGAAATCCGAATTCACCAGCCCCGATCCTAACCTCGCGGGCCTGGGAACCGTATTCGCCGTGGACTCGCAAATCCCCGCTTATGATTACTTCGATCTGGATGGCAATATCGACGTGACGCCGCATTTGAATATCAGGCTGGGCGTCAACAATCTGGCCGACAAGAAGCCGCCGGTGGCTGGATTACTCTCGAACCCGCTGCTGGTGAACGGCAATATGGTGGCGGGTATCTACGACGCCCTCGGGCGATATCTATTCCTCGGGTTCACGGCGAAGTACTGAGAACCGCGCTCTCGAGCCGTTCAGATTAGTTTCACTTTCAGATGCTAGCCTCGTCGTCGCGTGATTGACGCCAAACTTTAAACCCACTAGTGAAGGTCAATATGAAATCCCTGCTGTGCCTGATGCCGACTTCTCTGATTCTATCCTCGCTCGCCGCCGTGGCGACTGCCGGCCAACCGTTGCAATTGACTCCCGCGGCGTCGATCGAGATGCCGCAGTCGATCGGAAAATTCGATTTTCTGCGCATCGACTCGAAACGACACCGCCTGCTTGCCGCGCACGAAAACGACCGCACCGCGGATTACATTGATCTGCAGAAAAATAGCGTCATCGCGCGGTTGAAGGTCGGCGGAGCGGTGGACACCGCGGTGGATCTCGATTCCAAGTTCTATTACGTCAGTGTCCAGGCAGCCGGGCGAGTGGCAGTGGTCGATGCGGAAACCTTGACGGAAGTGAATTCCATCAAGACCCCGGGCCCCACCGACGCGATAATGTTCGAACCGAAGAATCATATGGTGTATGTCACGCACGATGACGGCGAGGATGTCTGGGTGATCGATCCGGCAAGTGCGAAAGTGGTGGCCACCGTAGCGATACCCGGCACGCCGGAGTTCATGGTCTATGACGACAAGGCAGACCGCATCTATTTGAACATCAAGACCAAGGACGTCGTCGCGGTGATCGATCCCTCGAGCAACAAAGTCGTCGCCCAGTGGCCCACCGCTCCGGCCGTGCAGCCCCATGGCCTGGCGTTCGACGCCGAGAACCATCGCGTTTTTGCCGCAGGCGGAAACGGCAAGCTGGTCGTGATCGATACCAAGAGCGGCTTGAGCGTGGGCTCCGTCGACATCGTGCCCAAAGTGGATCAAATCGCGTTCGACAGCGTCGGCGGCCTGGTCTATTGCGCGGGCAACGACAAAATGTCGGTCGTGAGCACCACCGGCGGCAAGGTAGCCAGCCTCGGAGAGGTGATTACCGCCCCAACCGCCAAAAACGTTGCGATTGATCCCGCGACACGGGCCGTGTGGACGACCTTTACCGACGGCAAGAGCTCGTTCGCCAAGTCATGGTTGCCGCCCCGTCCGGCGCCGCCCAAATGATCGCTCGCGCCGTTCCGCAAGGGTGCTCAGCGAGCGGCGACGCGGTAGAATCGACGCCAGAGTAGCCGCAGCGACGGCGCGACCATGGGGCAGGTTACGAAAATACTCATTGTCGAAGACCAACACCGCATCGGGACATTCCTCAAGCAAGCGCTGCTGGAACGAGCCTATGCCGTCACCTGGGTTCGCACCTGCCAGGAGGCCAGCGACGCACTATGCGAATCGAGCCATGACGCGGTTATTCTCGATTTGGGCCTACCCGACGGCGATGGTCTTAACCTGCTGCAACAATGGCGTAAATCGGGATTCAATGAACCGGTGTTGATCTTGAGTGCGCGAGATGCGGTACAGGACCGGATCAAGGGTCTGGACGTGGGGGCTGATGACTACCTGTCGAAGCCGTTCAGCATGGAAGAGCTGCAGGCGCGAATGCGCTCTTTGCTGCGCCGCCAATCAGCCGTCAAGGAGGCTGTCTTGGAGCACCGTGGGATCAAACTAGACTTGATCGCGCGCACCGTGCACCTGGCCGGAGAGCCCGTCGATCTGACCAGCCGCGAATTTGCGCTGCTCGAGATTTTCATGCAAAACGTCGGGCGGATTCTCTCCCGCAAGCTGATCTGTGAGAAGTGTTGGTCGTCGCACTATGATCATGAGGCCAACCTGTTGGACGTCTATATGAGCCGGTTACGCGCAAAATTCGAGGCTGTGCCAGGGCCGCCGGTGTTCAAGACGTTGCGCGGCGTCGGCTACCAGCTTCTGTGAGATCAATCGGCGCGCGGCTTGCCCTTTGGTATGCCGGCTCAGCGACACTGACATTGGTGGGCCTGTTTGTCGCCGGATACTATTTGCTCGAAAATCAGCTGATCCACGGTCTCGATTTGTTGAACACGGCGCAGTTTGCGCAGATTCGCGCGCACCTGGGCGAAGACTTCGCCGCTCTGAATGCACAGCTCATCGAATCACGAATCCGCGAAACCAGCGATTTCTCTTCGGTGCTCTTTTTCATCACGATTGATGACCGAACCGCCCCGGTGCGCCCCGTCTTCTATTCCACGAACCTGCGCGGTCTGCCCATTCCCGATGTACCCGGACAGCGCGTGTTCAACGCACAACTTCCCGGCATCGGCGAGTTGCGCGTCGGCGAGTACATTTTGGGGCCATTCGACGTGACCATCGCAACCCCGCTCAACGGCGTGCGCGCGGCCATGCACGACTACAGCGAGATCTGTATTTGGATGCTCTCGCTGATGGTCGCGATCAGCGCCGCGGTGGGCTTCGGACTCAGCCGCCTTGCCTTGCGGCCGGTGCGGTTGATTCGCGACACCGCCAACCATATCAGCTCGGACAACTTGAGCGAACGCATTCCGGTCGCCGCGGTCCGCGATGAGATATCCGAGCTTGCGCAATTGTTGAATCAAATGTTTGATCGCTTGGAGTCGGCGTTCGATCAGATTCGACGCTTCGCAGCGGAAGCCTCGCACGAACTGAAAACACCACTATCGTTGATCCGCCTGCAGGCAGAGAAGCTCCTGGTGCACGGCAAGCTGAATGCCGCAAACGAAGAATCCGTGCATATGCAGCTCGAGGAAATTGCCCGACTCAGTCAAATCATCGAGGAGCTCTTGTTTTTATCCCGTGCCGAAGCACGAGATATTGATCTACGCATGGTGGATCACGATCCCGAAGCGCTGCTCGCAAGCTTCGGTCAAGACGCGAAGGTGCTATCGGAGCACCGAGGTCTGCAATACGTGCACTCACATCGAGGCACGGGCAAGGTGCTGGTCGAGCCGCGTTGGCTGCGACGAGTGTTGTTGAATCTTCTGGCCAATGCGCTGAACGCATCTCCAGCGCAAGGGACGGTCACACTGCGTTCGGTCGTCGAGGACGGGGTGTGGCGGGTGTCATTGGACGACCAGGGACCCGGGGTCGCGGCGGAATTGCGTGAGCGAATTTTTGAACGGTTCTTCAGGTTGGCCGGCAGCATCGACAGCGGCGAGAATGGCAGCGGCCTCGGACTCGCGATCTGCCGGAGTATTATTTCACTCCACGGGGGACGCATATGGGCGGATGCATCGCCGGGATCGACGGGGTTGCGAGTGGTTTTTACCATACCCGTGGCGGGTTGAGCGCCTGCATCTTGAGTTTACAAAACGGTACAGATGGTATTTTCCGGCCCGTGCTAGCGTTGGTGTCCAGAATCGACCCTGTCGGCTCGTAAACCCGAGGCTGAACATAATACCGAGGGCGGCATGTTTTTGGTTGGCACTTTCATACGTTGTGTTCTGATCGGGTCCCTGTGCGTCGGTTGCTCGCTGCAGGCAACCAAGTCACCCGCACCGGCACTACCCGCAGCGTTCGAGAAAGCCTCGCCCAACGAGTCGGCCAATTGGCCGAGCGAGGACTGGTATCGCGGCTTTGCGAGTGCGGAATTGGATGCGTTGATCTCCGAAGCGGCGAGCAGCAACTTCGATCTGGCAACGGCTCGAGCACGGGTGGCGCAAGCCGACGCTCGTGCACGGCAGGCGCATGCAGGCATCCTTCCCAGTGTGGATGCCGGCGGCAACGCCAACTATCTGGCGGGTCATTCGATCAACGGGAGCGCGCACGAAACAGATTGGGCCGCGCTCCTGTCAGCGAGCTATGAAGTCGATTTCTGGGGCAAGAACCGCGCGACCGCGAATTCGGCACGGTATTTGGCGGTGGCCTCGCGCGCGGACCGCGACACCGTGGCGTTGACCACGTTGGCAGGCGTTGCAAATGGCTATTTCCAGGTGCTGTCGCTGCGGGAGCGGTTGACTATCGCCCGTTCAAATGTGGACGCGGCCCGCAACCTGATGGAAATCGTCGATTCACGCTACAAGGTCGGGCTGTCGAATCCCGTGGAAGTGGCAACGCAAAAAGCAGCGCTGGCGGCGGCCGAGCTCACGATTCCGGAAATCGAACAGTTGCAGGAAGAGGCGGTGGCTGCACTCGCCGTCTTGTTGGGCCGTTCACCGGAAGGATTCAGGATTGAGGGGACCCCGCTCGAGTCGCTGCACGAGCCCGCCGTTGCCGCCGGCTTACCGTCCGAATTGCTGAGACGGAGGCCGGACATATTCATGGCGGAGGCGAACCTTGGATCTGCGAGCGCCAGCCTCGTGGCCGCACGGGCCGCGCTGTTCCCGTCATTGACGCTCACCGCCTCCGGAGGCGTGCAGAATCCGGCACTCAATGCCGCCATTACTTCATTGAGCGGCGTGGGACCCACCTTGAATCTGGGCGCATCGCTCGCGCAGCCGATATTTGACGGCGGCAGGCTGCGCGCGGCACGAGCAGAGGCACAGGCCAAGGAACAGGAATTGGCGACGAGTTATCGAGCTGCGATCGTTGCAGCGCTCGTCGACGTCGAGAATTCTTTGTCGGCTATCCAGCATCTTGACGCCGCTCGTGATTTTCAAAACGACAACGTGGCGCAGAGTGAGCGCGCGTTTGACGGCGCCACGTTTCGCTACAAGGAAGGCAATGGCGATTTTCTCTCCGTGCTGGAGGCGCAGAGAATTCTCTATGCGGTGCGCGATCAGTTCATCCAGTACCGGCTCGCGCGATTGCAGGCCCTGGTCAGCCTTTGCAAGGCATTGGGCGGCGGGTGGCAGGCGCCGGATGCGGTGCCGCAACCCAAAGCGGCGGCAACGCAATCTAAAGATTCCCTCTTCACGGAACAATAATCGATGCATAAGTTAATTCCGATGCCGCGATCGACTCGCGAAGGGTGGTCCGGCTTGGCGATGCGCAGGGGATTCGGCGCGGCGCTCGCCGCGGCGTGTTTACTCCTGGGTGCCTGCCACAAAGCCACCGCCCCTGAGGGCGCAGCGTCCACGCCATCCGAGGCGAAGGCCAAACCAGCCGCGAAAGCCGAACCAGCCGCGAAAGCCGAACCAGCCGCGAAAGCCGAACCAGCCGCGAAGGCCGAACCAGCTGCGAAGGCGGACACCGACAGCAAAGAGAACGCGAGCGAAGGCGTGTCCTTGCCGCCCGATCAAGTTGAGAAATTGGGCGTCGTCACGCAACCCGCGCAGGCGATCGACTATTCGGAAGAAGCGGCGGGATTCGGCGTTGTCGTCATTCACGAGACCATCGCGCAGGCGGCGGCGGAATTGGCAACCGCACAGGCCACCGAACGCCTGAGCCGCTCCACCCTGTCGCGTGCAAAGAAGCTTGCGGGGACGCCCGGCGCGGTGTCGGCCGACGTCGAGGAAACCGCCGCGCAGAAGGCCGAAGTCGATGCCGCGGCCCTGACATTGACCACCCGGCGACTGTCCTCGACGCTCGGCATGAAGCCACCATGGAAGGATGGCGACAAGGACGCCATCTTGCAGCAACTCGCCAGCGGCAAGGTCAAGTTGCTGCGCGTCACCTTTCCGCTTGGCGCGTTGAGCGGCGCAACGCCGCTTGAATTGCGCGCGGCGCACATCGGCGCCAAGCCGGGCACAGGATGGAAAATAACCGTGGTATGGGACGCGCCCGCCGATGCCAGCGTGCCTGGGCGCAGCTTTTTCGCCCTTCTCAAAGGCAGCGATGCAGGGGAAGGGGAGCGGCTGCAAGCATGGGCCCCGATCGGCGAGTCGGCATCCGGCGTGGTGATCCCCGCGGCTGCGGCGGTCATGAGCGAAGGCAAGTTCTGGTGCTATGTCGAGAAGAAACCGGGCACGTTTGAACGAATCGAGATCGATACCACCAAACCCACATCGGACGGTTACTTCGTCAGCGAGGGGGTCAGCGCCGGCGACAAGGTGGTGACAACCTCGGCCGGCCAATTGCTCGCAAAAGAATCCGCTTCGGGCGCAGAGCCGGATTAGCCATGGTGCGGGCAATCGTCACGCTGTGCGTGCGTCACTTCGGCGCAGTTACCGCCCTGTCGGTATTTGCGCTCGTCCTCGGCTGTTGGGGCGCGCTGCGTTCTCCCTTGGACGTGTTCCCGGAATTCGTGCCTTCCCAGGTCGACATTCAGACCGAGGCTCCGGGTTTCGCCCCTCAACAGGTCGAAGAACTGGTCACGAAGCAGGTCGAGAACGCCGTCAATGGTGCGGCGGGACTTGCGACATTGCGTTCCGAGTCCATTCCGGGCCTCTCCGTGGTGACGATCACGTTCGCCGACGGCGTTGATGTGCACATTGCACGACAGGGAATTTCGGAGCGGCTTTCCGAGCTGGGCAGTAGTCTGCCTGCCGGCGTCGGAACGCCGAAGCTCTCGCCGTTGGTCTCCAGCACCATGGATCTGCTCAAGATCGGCCTCTTGTCCGACAAGGTCGACGCGTATGAGCTGCGCGACACCGCGGATTGGATCATCAAGCCCAGGCTGCTCGCCGTTCCCGGCGTCGCACACGTCATTGTGTTCGGCGGCAATGTCAGGCAGATTCAAATTCTTCCCGACATTCAGAAGCTGGCGAGCTTCAATATCACCTTGAGTGACGTGTCGGATGCGGCTCGTGCCGCGCTGCCGCTGCGCGGAGCGGGTTTCATCGATGTCCCCGCGCAACGCATTCTCCTCAGATCTCCGACACCGGCGCCGGATGTCAACGCCATCGGCAAGG
>Ga0210410_10006415_pt1 | contig 10232 bp, 5 predicted proteins | sample IncBWC4MmetaG_FD_161058 | JGI IMG/M metagenome (GOLD analysis project Ga0210410, IMG submission 161058) | Forest soil microbial communities from Barre Woods Harvard Forest LTER site, Petersham, Massachusetts, United States - Inc-BW-C-4-M | ecosystem: Environmental > Terrestrial > Soil >... | reverse complement strand
ATTTCCTGTTAAACGATGTGTAGGCGACCGTGTTCGCGTGCAGGCGGATATTTTTGCGGATGGGCATGACCAGCTCGGCGCACGGCTGCTGTTTCGCCGAGTCGGCGATTCCCAGTGGCAAGAGACAGCGATGCGGCTGATCGAAAATGATCGCTGGGCGGGCGAATTTGAGGTCGACGAGCTGGGCCGATACGTTTACACGATTATCGGCTGGGTGGATACGTACGGCACCTGGGCCACTGATTTGGCCAAGAGAGTGAAAGCGGGCGCCGACATCTCTGTCGACATACTGCGCGGAGTCGAGCTGTTGCAATCGGTGGTCGATCGAGCTAGGGGTGCGGATCGGCAAGAATTGGCTTATGCAGCCGAGCGATTACGAGAATTGTCCGGAAAACCCGCGGCAGCGGTGGAATTCATCCAAAGCGCTGAGCTCGCTAAACTGACCTCTCGCAACCGCGATGTGAGCCAGGATACCCGATATGAAAGGGAACTGGTCATTGTCGTCGACCCGGTGAAGGCGCGTTTTGGAGCGTGGTATGAGATGTTTCCGCGCTCGTGTACGAACGATGCAAAACGGCCAGGAACATTTCGCGATTGTGCCGCCCGGCTCGGTTACGTTGCAGGAATGGGTTTTGATGTTCTGTATTTGCCGCCGATTCATCCCATCGGCATTACGGAGCGAAAAGGCAAGAACAACTCGTTGACTCCTGCGAGGGACGACGTTGGGAGCCCCTGGGCGATTGGCGGAATCGAGGGCGGGCACAAATCGATTCATCCGCAACTGGGCACATTGGAAGACCTTAAAGATTTGCAGCGGAAAGCGCGCGAGTTGGGAGTGGAGGTTGCGCTCGACATCGCCTACCAGTGTTCCCCGGATCATCCTTACGTCAAAGAGCATCGCGAATGGTTTCGCGAACGGCCGGACGGCACTGTACAGTACGCGGAGAATCCGCCGAAGAAATATCAGGACATTTACCCGTTCGATTTTGAGAGCAAGCACGCGCCCGAGCTCTGGGAAGAACTGAAGCGCATCGTAGTGTACTGGGCAGAGCAGGGATTTCGGATTTTTCGCGTGGACAACCCACACACGAAACCGTTCGTTTTTTGGGAGTGGCTGATTAACGATGTGAAGCGAGACTATCCTGACGCTATATTCCTATCTGAGGCGTTCACCCGCCCGAAGGTGATGTACCGGCTGGCAAAACTCGGTTTTACGCAGTCTTATACATATTTTGCGTGGAAGAATACGAGCGCGGACCTAGCCAAGTATTTTACGGAGTTGACGCAGGCACCGGTTCGCGAGTACTTCCGCGCGAACGTGTGGCCCAACACGCCGGATATCTTGAACGAGTATCTTCAAAAGGGCGGTCGATCGGCGTTTGCGGCGCGGTTCGTTTTGGCTGCAACGCTCGGTGCGAATTATGGCATTTACGGCCCTGCGTTTGAGCTTTATGAAAATCGGCCCATTCAAACCGGCAGCGAAGAGTATCTGAATTCGGAGAAATACGAGATTCGCGTTTGGGACACTGACAATCCGAACAGCCTGACGGACCTGATAACGCACGTCAATGCCATTCGAAAGGCGAGCCCGGCGCTGCACGGTGATTGGACGTTGCGGTTTCATCCGACGGACAATGAGCAACTCGTTGCCTACAGCAAAACTTCCGAGGATTTTGCTGACATGATGCTGATGGTTGTAAACCTTGACCCGCGCAATACGCAATCGGGCTGGATTTCCGTCGCCTTGAAAGAGCTCAAGCTGGGCAACGACGAAGCCTATCAAGTGCATGACCTGCTCACTGACGCGCGCTACGTCTGGCGCGGCTCGAGAAATTTTGTGCAGTTAAATCCTTCGATTCTCCCGGCGCATATTTTCCGGGTTCATCCGATAGGTTGACCTTTGCAGGACTCACCCACTCCGCCGTCCATCGTCTCGCAGCCGCACCCGGAGAGCTCCGCCTTGCTCTTGCAAGACGAAAACCTCTGGTACAAAGATGCGGTTATCTATCAGCTTCACGTGCGCGCGTTCTGCGACAGCAATGCCGATGGAATCGGCGATTTCCGCGGACTAACTAGTAAGCTCGACTACTTACAAGAGCTGGGCATAAACGCCATATGGCTTTTGCCTTTTTATCCTTCGCCTCTACGCGATGATGGATACGACATCGGGGATTACACCTCGGTACATCCGGCGTATGGCACGCTGCAGGACTTCAAGGATTTTCTTGCCGCGGCGCATAACCGACGTATTCGCGTCATTACGGAGATGGTGGTCAATCACACCTCGGACCAGCACCCGTGGTTCCAAGAATCGCGGAGTTCTCGCGAGAACCCCAAGCGAGATTGGTATGTCTGGAGCGATACGGACAATCGCTACCAGGGCGTCCGCATCATTTTCGTCGACACCGAAATGTCCAACTGGGCTTGGGACCCGATTTCGAAATCGTATTACTGGCATCGCTTTTTTAACCATCAACCGGACCTGAATTACGACAATCCCGCGGTTCGCGACGCCATGTGGGAAGTTATGAAATTTTGGCTCGACATCGGCGTGGATGGCTTCCGGCTGGATGCGGTTCCGTATCTCATTGAGCGCGACGGCACTTCGTGCGAAAACTTGCCGGAAACGCACGAGATCGTTCGCGATTTTCGCAAGCGCATCGATCTTGCCTATCCGGGCAAAATGTTGCTGGCCGAAGCCAATCAGTGGCCCGCGGATGTGCGCTCCTATTTCGGGAACGGTGATGAGTTTCACATGGCGTTTCATTTTCCATTGATGCCGCGGATGTTCATGTCCGTCAAACTGGAAGATCGCAAGCCAATCATCGAAATTCTCGAGCAGACTCCACAGATTCCCGAAAATTGCCAATGGTGCATTTTCCTGCGCAATCACGATGAATTGACGCTGGAGATGGTCACCAACATCGAACGCGACTACATGTATGACGAGTACGCGGTCGATAAGGCGATGCGCATCAATCTGGGCATTCGTCGCCGGCTGGCGCCGATGATGGAGAACGACCGGCGGCGCGTCGAGCTTTTGACTGGAATGCTGCTCTCGATGCCCGGAACTCCGATTATTTACTACGGCGACGAAATCGGTATGGGCGACAACATCTACCTAGGTGATCGAAATGGAGTGCGCACTCCGATGCAATGGAATGGCGGATGGAATGCCGGATTTTCAGCGGCCGATCCGGAGCGCTTGTATTCCCCGCTCATCTCCAATCCCGTTTATGGCTACCAGGCAATCAACGTGGACTCGCAGAGGCGCTCGGCGCATTCGCTGCTCTCGTGGACAAAATCCGTGATTCAGACGCGAAATGCGTTCCGCGTGTTCAGTCGCGGCTCCATAGAGTTCCTGAATCCTTCGAATCACCGGGTGTTGGCCTACGTGCGCCGCCTCGGCGAAGAAAAAGTGCTCATCGTCAATAATCTTTCCAGCTCGGCCCAGGCGGTCGAGCTGAATCTGCATATGCACAAGAGGCATATTCCGATCGAGATGTTTGGCAGAAACCTGTTTCCCCGCATCGGTGATCTGCCGTATCTACTGACCCTGGGTCCTTACCAGTTTTACTGGTTCCGTCTCCGTCGAATTTGAACCGGCGTATTGATGTCACAGAGATTTCCCCGAATAGAGAGCAAAGCGTTGCGCAATAAGGAGCACACGGCAATTGGCTGAAGAGAGTTTCCTCGCGGACGATTTTCTTAACCAGCTCATGAGCGTGGGCGAGGTGGATCTGCTGGTGGGTATTCCGTCCTACAACAACGCTTCGACAATCGCGCAGACTCTGCACTGCGTCGAAGAGAGCCTGCGCCAGAACTTCGTTCGCGAGCGGGCCGTGATCCTGAATGTGGACGGCGGATCAGGAGATGAGACGAGACAAATTGTTGAGCAAAGCAGTGAGCGACGGGAGGCCAGTCACAAAGGTTTGACCTCCCTGCGCACGATCCACCGGATTTCGAGCATCTACGATAGGTCGCCATCTCAGGGACTGGCCCTGCGAAGTATCGTTGCCGCCGCCGATTTGCTGCGAGCGAGAGCCTGCGCGGTGATTTCTCCTGCTACAACGAGCCTGACGCCTGCCTGGATCGCGAGCTTGCTGCGCCCAGTTTATCGCGAAGGCTTGGATTTTGTTGCTCCCCTCTATGTGCGCAGCCGATTTCAAGGGTTGCTCGCGCGGGAATTGCTTTATCCCATGAGCCGTGCTGTTTTCGGCCAGCGTATCCGCGAGCTCTATTCCGACGAATGGGGGTTTTCCGGGCGGTTGGCCAGCCAATGTTTGGAGCAGGATGTTTGGCGCGAAGAAGCGGTCCGGGCGCGTCCCGAAGCTTGGATGGCCATCCTTGCGGTTGGCGCGGGTTTGAAATGCGGCCAGTATTTCCTTGGACCAAAAACCGTGTCGCCATCGGCTACCGGTCCAGACATCGTGGAAGCTATCCGGCAAACCGTTGGCAATGTTTTCTGGTGCATGGAAACGAATCAATCTTACTGGATGGGCCGATCGAATTCGCAACCTGTCTCCACCTTCGGGCCCGAACACGAACTGTCGGCAGACGGCATTCCACCGAGCCAGGACAAAATGTTCGACCTCTTTCGCAGCGGCGTAAACGAGTTGGAGCCGATTCTTGCGTCCATTCTTACAGCGGATACACATGCCCAGATCAAGGCAATTGCGTTAAGCGATCGCGCGAAGTTTCGTTTTGCGGCGGAGCTGTGGGTGAAGACTCTCTACGAATTTGCGGCGTCCTATCACCACGCGGTGCTCAATCGCGATCATCTCGTACAAGCTTTGGTCCCCCTGTATCGCGGCAGGGTCTATTCCTTTCTGCTCGAGCATGCAAATTCTTCGGCGGAAGCGATGGAAGCGCAATCCGAGATTCTGTGCCAGGAATTCGAACGGCAGAAACCCTATTTACTCGAGAGATGGACAGCGAAAAGTTGAGGTGCAGCCATGAAGGAAGTAATCATCCAGGGACTCAGACAGGCTTACAGCAATCTTGTGCACATGTTTGCGGAGTTCTTGCCAAGACTCTTGGTGATGCTCGTAATTGTGCTCGTCGGTTTGGTGGTCGCCTATCTGCTGAAAACGATCTTGCGTGCGGTGCTCCACCTGACCAGACTCGACCGGCTGTCTGAAGAAGCCGGTGCGTCGCGCTTCCTGCGCATGGCAGCGCTTCCGTCGATGACCGAGTTGCTAAGCCGCTCGCTGTTCTGGGTGACGTGGTGCGGCTTTATCCTGATCGGGATTAGTGTTCTCGGAGTCGCAGGTCTCCAGGAACAGATTTCGAGATTATTTTTACTGCTTCCGGCCATATTTGTCGCGATACTGATCCTCTTTATCGGTCTTGTTACCGCGAATTTCTTATCGCGCGCTGCGCTCCTTGCCGCCGTCAACGCCGGTTATCCCTCGCCGAAGTTGCTGAGCTGGTCCATCCGATTTGTAATCTGGGCGCTGGCTGTTTCCATGGCTCTGGAACAGGTTGGGGTCGCACGCCAAACGGTGATCGCGGCGTTTTCGATTGTGTTCGGAGCGTTTATGTTTGGATTGGCGATCGCCTTTGGTCTGGGTGGGCGGGAACTCGCTCGCGAGTTTCTGGAGCGAAATCTGGGCGAGAAGAAAAGGGAAAAATACGAGGAGCCCCAGCCCCTATGATCTTTGCGTGAAGTGCTAAATCCGTTGAAACTTGAGGAAATGTGCTCGGAAATCGAATTCTCGCCGAGTTGCTCTCTGATCTGCGCCAGAGCCTTCCGGCTCAGCTGCCATCGTTCTTAACTACCCAACGCTGGTTTGGCGGGAAAGCCCGGCGAATTCTCGGTGTCGATATTGTGGATGCGATTCCCATCGGCAGCGATAAAAGAAACACGCTCGTGTTGGTCGTTACCGTGAACTATCTGGAAGGCGCAAACGAAATCTACTCCATCCCTCTCGTTGCAATGGAATCAAACGAATCTGGCGAACCGGCGCGAACATTGAAAATGGGAAACAGTTCAGGCCTCGTATTCCGTGACGCCTTCTCTAACCAGGAATTTCTTACAGAGCTTCTAGGTATCGTTGAGCGGGAACGCGAAATACCAGGTGATAAGGGCCGGCTGCGTGGATTTCGGGCGACGTCTTTTTTGGAGCTTGCGTCATCACCCGATGAGTTGCAGCCAGAGCTGCTGACCGGAGAGCAAAGCAATAGCTCCGTGATTTATGGGCAGCGCCTCATTCTGAAATTGTTTCGGCGCATCGAAGAAGGAGAGAATCCCGATCTAGAGATCGGCAGATTTCTGACGGAAAGAGCGCGCTTTCCACACATTCCCAGGATTGGCGGCTTTCTCGAATACCAAGCACAAAATGGAAAACCGGCGACACAAGGCATCCTGCAGGAGTTTGTGCCAAATCAGGGCGACGCCTGGCGGTACGTAGTGAAAATTCTCACCGCATTTTATGAACGTGTCCAAGATGCAGGTGAGCGTGAAATGTCTGCGCCGGGGAGACTCCCCGAATTTGGCGGCGAACCAATGGCGCGCCTTCTCGCGGAAATCGGACTTCTGGGCAAGACGACGGCTGAGCTGCATATCGCACTGTCTTCTGACAACGACGATCCGGCATTTGCTCCCCAACCGTTCACGATGGAGTTTCAGAATGGCTTGGAAGCATCGTTCGCGGACCTAGCCGGGCGGACGGTGCGCTTGCTGCGCACGCGCACGGCAAGCGTACCTGCAGAATACAAGCAGAAATCCACGGAAATCGCCGCGCGAGAGCACGAGATAATCTCGCGCTTCCGCACTGCGTTAGGCACTCCTATTGAAGCTATGCGGACAAGAATTCACGGCGACTATCATTTGGGCCAGGTGCTTTACACCGGTTCTGATTTCTTCATTATCGATTTTGAGGGAGAACCGGCGCGGCCGCTGGCGGAGAGACGCGTCAAGCAATCTCCGTTGCAAGATGTCGCTGGAATGCTTCGCTCGTTTCACTATGCTGCATTTGCCCCGTTGCTCACGCCGCCTAAAGGTACTTCGATTTCGCCCGTCCGAATTACCCGAATGAGCCGTTGGGCCGAAGCGTGGAGCCGATGCGCGGCGAATCGTTTTCTCACGCAGTATTATGAAACTTCGGGGGCGGCGCTTTATATCCCAGCCGATTCGCGGGCTCGAGCGAAAATGCTGGAAATGTATCTTCTTGCGAAAGCTGTTTATGAGCTCGGATACGAGCTCAATAATCGGCCTGCTTGGGTGGGCATTCCCTTGGAAGGAATCTCATCGTTGCTATCTTCCTGAGCTCCGAATACGGCTCCTGGTCGCGGTCTCAACTTTTTGTTTTTGGGCGCTTCCCGCCACTGAGCCACGCAGCAACGCCACGGGGAAATGAAGGAACATCTCTCCCACGGTGAGTGATCCTTGGGTGCTGGTCATCGACAGATTCTCGCCGATGAAGATGTTTTCCCAGGATTGCGGAGCGGCATCGGGTAGCCGAATTCTCGTCTCGTTCCAGAAGCTATTTGGATCGGGGCTCGTCGGTGTCTCTTTAGCGCGTGCTAGCCATCGAGGCGCCACGAAGAGAGCCCAATCGCGCTTATGGCGGCGCAGAATCGCCAAAACGTGTTCGGCATTCGGCCCGGTGACTTCGAGTTGCAAGAAATCGCCCTTCGAGAAAAGATCCGGTTGCTCGCGCCGGAAGTTCAGGGCTTTCCAAATCGCGAAGAGTTTAATTTGCCCGTCCTGCCATTGACCGGTGAGTTGTCCGGCAAAAGAAGTGCTTGGTTGCGACTGCTCTTTCAGGGCCGCGAGCAAGGACGACCGCTTAGCAAAATCGACTGGCTGCCGGTTGTCCGGATCGACCAAACGCAGATCCCACAATTCAGAGCCCTGATAAAAATCAGGAATTCCCGGCGAAATAATTTTCAGCAGGACCTGGCTTAAGCCGTTAATCATTCCGCTGTAGGCGAGGCGCTTTTGGAATGCGACGAAGTCGCGAAGAAAGGGGTTGCTCGCGCCGGGCTTCAGGATGGAAGCGGCAAACTTTTTCAGTGCATTTTCGTGAGCTGTATTCGGCAATGTCCAACGCGTGTGAACCATAGCTTCGCGCGTGGCCTTGATGGCGTATGCCTGTAAGCGCTCCACGAGCGAAGCATCTCCTTGTCCGTCAGTCGTCCACATTCCCAGGAGCGTTTGGTATAGGAATATTTCCTCATTGCGATCGGGAACTGGCTGCCCATTCAGCTGTGTCCTGTGTCTGGCATTGAACTTCGCCCATCGCTCCAGGCGCTCCTGCCATTCACCCGGAATCTCAGAGAGCACATTGATTCGAGCTCGCACGTCCTCGGCGCGCTTGGTGTCATGCGTTGTCGTGGCGTTCATTGAGTTCGGCCAGTGCTTGCGCCTGTCTGCAATGAAAGCTGAGAACCGCTCGCTGACCGCCACCGACGGACGGGGCTCCCCTCCTACTTCGTTGAGAGATATCAGCGGATTGTAGACATACAGCAGTGTGTCTTCGACGGCCTTGGCCATCAGCGGTCCTGTGAACTGTTGCCAGCGCATCACGAAATTCAAACGCGCTTCGCGCTGATCGGGCAGAAGATGCGGCCGATTCTTTACCAGCAATACGTCACGAACAAATTCAAAATGCGCGGGCTGCAGGTAGAATTTGCGGGCACGCGCTTCTTCGATGGCGTGCTCGATTATTTTCGCGTCTTCGCGAGCCACTTCCAAATTCCGAATGTACGTTCGATACACGGACACGTGTGCTGTGGTTTCAAACAAAGCTTGCATCAAATCGGTCCGCGACAAATCTCGCGCGTACCGGTCTTTGTCGGCCAGCAAGCTCAACTGATGTCCCAAGGAGCGTATCTCAACGCCCAACAGCGTAGACATCACCAGCTTTTTCTTCTGATAGAGAAGGTCCGCGTAGGTCAGCTTCTTGCCGACAAAATTGTCATACACCTCTTCAATGCATTTCGCTCCCTTCGGATCAACAAAGACGCTGTTGAGCGCGTTCAGAAAGTCGTAGCCGGTCGTTCCGCTTACCGGCCATTCTCGCGGGAGCCGCTCCGTCCGTCCCAGGATTTTTTCCACGAAGACATATGTCTCGCTGGGACGCTCAAGCGCTGGATCTTTGGCGATCTGTTCGCGCAACCGATTCAGGTAAGCCAGAGGGTCACGCAATCCGTCGATGTGGTCGACTCGCAAGCCGTCAACGGGCGGTTGCGCAGCCAGACGCATAAGCAGTCCGTGTGTTGCCTCGAATACGAGCGGATCTTCTACGCGCACCCCGACGAGGTCTGTAATCGTGAAAAACCGGCGGTAATTGATCTCCTCATTCGCGTTTTGCCAATAGGATAAGACATAGAATTGTTCGGCAAGGATCCGCTCCATCGGCGAAAAGCTGGCGGGATCGCCGGGTTGTCCCATGAATTCGTCCAACCGCTCACGCAAAAACACTTGCACGTCCTGGTTTGCGGTGACTAATCGCCGCAATCGTTCCCGCAGAGCTTCGAATCGTAATCGCTTTTCGCCGGTTTCGCCCGGCTTCGAGGTTCCATTGGAGAACAAGGTGGCAAGAGCGGCTACAATTCCAGAATATTCCTGATATGCGGTCGACTCGTCTCCCAGTTTTGCTCGAAGATTGTCGACATTCTTGTTGAGAATGCCGGCGTAGGTCTTTGGCGCCAGCGGAAACAATAACTCGAAGTACTGAAGAAATAGCCGCCCCTCCGAAAAAATCAGCTTAAACTCCCCACCTTCCAACACTTCGGCAAAGGGCCGCCCGAGGACGGGAAGCAAAATCTTGCTGTCAAGGCTGCGCGCTGGCGGATGCCAATCCACATCAAAGTGGGACGCATACGCCGATTCCGGTCCGTGCTCAAGCACGTCCATCCACCAGGAATTTTCGCTGCCGGCAGACATGTGATTCGGCACGATGTCCAGGACCAAGCCCATACCGCGATTGCGTAGTTCGGTTTGTAACGTGAAGAAGTCTGCTTCAGTGCCCAGTTCCGGATTGAGGCGCGTAGGATCGACAACGTCGTAGCCGTGAGTGCTGCCGGCGCGGCTGCGCAATATTGGCGAAGCGTAAATGTGCGTGATGCCCAGCTCGGAAAAATAGTCGAGCAGCTTCGTGGCATCGCGAAATGTAAAGTCTTTATTAAACTGCAGTCGGTATGTTGCGGATATGGGAGTGCTGCGTTCCATAACGACAGTCCTATCGGCAGCGGCTACTATTGGCCGTTGATCCGCAAGTTTT
>Ga0210410_10006413_pt1 | contig 10233 bp, 6 predicted proteins | sample IncBWC4MmetaG_FD_161058 | JGI IMG/M metagenome (GOLD analysis project Ga0210410, IMG submission 161058) | Forest soil microbial communities from Barre Woods Harvard Forest LTER site, Petersham, Massachusetts, United States - Inc-BW-C-4-M | ecosystem: Environmental > Terrestrial > Soil >... | reverse complement strand
TCAGCAGCGGCACGTTGATCTCGGCGTAGGCCTCGTCGACTTTCACGTTGCCCGAGAACGGCTCGCCATATTGAATGAGATAGTCGGTGCGCACATACGCGGGAATGTCAGGTCCGACGCCCGCACCATTCTCGAGATTGTGCCCCAACTCAGTACGATGCTCGTATCCGACCGCGCCCTGCACCGGGCCCGCGCCGAAGCCGGCGAACAGATCGCCGGAGGCGTTGATCGCAGCGACCTGCTGCGTGTAGTCCAGTACTTCATCGAGGTTGCCAAACAGGTAGTTGTGCTGCGCCTGAGTCAGCGGTGCGTTGCCGAAGATGCTCACCGGGACGCAAGCCGCCGCGAGTCCCGGGTCGATGCCAACCGGTAAGACGGCCCCCGGGGCATTGACTGCGCAAATCGGCGCGCCCGTCGGACCGGTGACGGCGTTGAAGGCCAGCGTGGCTGCATTGTTGTGCAAGTTGTCGTTGACGAGCTGCGAACGATTCGTGCGGCCAACCTGGTAGTAAGCGTCCCAGGTCCAGCTGGATTGGCCGAACGTGCCGTCGAGCCCGATCGAGGCGCGCTTCACCTTGGTGTCAAACTTCGTAAACGAGTTCGACTGGCCGAACCAGGTCTTGTCCACGAGCGCGAACGGCAGGTTCCCCGCGGCCTTGAGCACAGAAGCCGCGAACGGATTGGCCGGCGTGACCCCGACGAAATTGCTGCCGAGGGCGGCGGTCCGGTTCGTGGTGGTGACCTGGCCCCAGGATCCGTCCAAGTTCAGGTGAAGCGTGTCAGTGAATGCGAAGGTGAACGTACCGGTAACCGTCTTGCGATCCACTGGAGCGCGCAAGTTGGTGTACTGGTAAATCGGCGGCCCGTCACCGCCGGGCACCGTATCGAACCCGGTGCCGGCCAGACCATTCTTACCCACGTTGAAGTTCGAGACTCCGTTGGCGGCGGCGTTCGATTGGTACACCGTATTGGCGCCCGACACGGCGCCCAGGAGAACTCCCGTCTCGCTCGTCTGGTCGGTACGCAGGTTCGAGCCCTTCAGGTACGTGGGCCCCGGTGTGCCAGTCAGGTTCTGATAGAAGCCCTGTTCCTGGGAGCAGAAGTCACGGACGCCCTGACAACCAACCGCATCCATCTTCTCGTATTCACCGCCCAACACGAAGTGAGCGCGGTCGTCGAGAAAGCCATGGCCAAAAGCGGCCGCTACGTGGCGGTCCCTGGCGTCGCTGTGTCCGGATTCCTGGGCGTCGACGTTGACCTTGCCGCCCTCGAGCTTGGTGGCGAGAAAGATATTCTGCACCCCGGAGATGGCGCCGGAGCCGTAGGCCGCGGAGGCACCGCCGGTGACGACGTCGACACGGTCGATCATGACCGAGGGAATGAAGTTCAGATCGACGCCGTCTCCCTGGTTGGTCGGGACGAAGCGGCGGCTGTTGACCAGCGTCAGCGTTCGGCTGCCGAAGTAGGGATTCAAGCCACGCAGGTTGGCGATGGTCGACCCGGTGAAGAAGTTCGCATTGCCGGTGGTGGTCGGCGTGTTGTTCGACACGTTGGAGGGCAGTTGCGCGATCGCCTGGCCGAGGTTCACGATGCCCAGGTTGTTGAGGTAGGTCGAATCGACGACCGTAGTGGGATTGGGCGTATCGAAGTCGGTAGTGCGTCGGATGCGGGAGCCTGTGACGGTGATCTCCTCCAGCGACGCCGACGGTAGATTTGCTGCCTTTTCGTTGGCCGTCGGTCCCTCGTCGGCGGCATAAACGGTTCCTACCAGCGCGAGCAACGCCAGGGTGGAATTGGTCGTGAACCTAATCAGGAAACCGCGCGCAGCGCGGCGTCCGGCGGCCGGCTGAACGTCAGCCTTGGCCGTACAATTCTTCTCGATCATCGGGACCCCCTCCCAGCGAACGAATGTATGTTCTGTTGTTATCGCTTTCTAAGTTTTTCGTAAGAAAGCTAGAGAAATCTAAATTTTTGACAAATTAGTCCTCCTGTTTGTTGCAGTCTCTGCGTATTCATCGATTTTTGTCAGCCACCCCATTGACAATGGTCTTGTGGCAGAACGGAAAGTCTGGGGTGGTTACGGCGCCGCAGCCGGGCACCGGAAATACCGGTTCAGGGCTCGCAAGCAGCGCTAGCGGCGTCGGATTCCCGACGCGCGCGGCTCATTTTTCCGGAAATGCGAATCGATCCGACAGGTCATTTCGGCCGCGCAGCCCTTTCGGCAATTCGTAAGCGGCTTCGACCCACCGCTCGGACATGGGCAGCCAACGTCCCCAATCCATCACCTCGGTGCGATGGCTGATCTTCCAGGCGGACGCGCGTCGCTCGAAACGGTCGAGGTAGCGCGCCCCGACCATCAGTTGCACGAGATTTTCGCCGTCCACGAGGACGTGCTGCGCGTGTATGTACGATTCCGCGCGGGCGTTATCGCCGGTCACATCGATCGTGACATTCCCGACCACGTGTTGGGTGTCGCGCATGGCTCCTTGAAAACGCATCGCATTCGCAAAGAAGCGGGCGACCGGTCCCTGGTAGAACACACCGTAGTCGACGCGCGCATTGGGCCAGAACTGCTCTTCGAGCAGCCCGCGATCGAGACGATCGACCGCGCGTGCGTAGGCATAAATGCGGCCGCGAATTTCCTCGTGAGCCCGCAGCCGCAAAACTTCCGTGCGCAGCTCATCAAGTTCCGAAGTCAGAACATTCAAGGCTTTATCCCCCTAACGACAGCGATCTGTTACATAACGCTCTTGCCGGCGTCCTCGGGTCATGGGATACGAAAATCAGCACCGGGGCTGACATACCGCGGCGGTGTTTAGCACGAACGGCCGCTCGCCGGTTAGTCATTCCGCGTTTCGACAGCTTGGCTCGAGGCTGCCAATGTTGGAATGCAGTGAGCCGTTGTGCCGTGTGAGAGCAACGGTACCGGGCACTGCGCGGCGGCGCTGCAAGTTGACTTCGCCGCGGACAAGCGACAGTATTCCCAGGCCCGCCGACGCGGGATAGCCCTTGATAGGGGACGAGTTTCTTGAGCTGGATGAGCCGTAAGCGGATGCGGTTGTGGGTGGCATTGCTGCTGCCTGCTCTCTTGCTGCGCTCGTTGATTCCGCTCGGATTTATGCCCACCTTCGGCCCGGGCTACGACGTACGTTTCGTCGTTTGCGAGGGCTATGCGCCGACGCCGGGAACGGCATCCTCCATGTCGATGGATATGTCCATGGACATGCACATGGATGCGGCGACCGGCAACGCGCCACACCAGGATCACACCAGCTGCACTTACGGATCCGCTCCTGCCTTGGGCGGTCTTCCAACACTGGCGATAGTGCTGGTGGCCGTCCAACACGTCGTAGAACGTGCGGCCACCACCGCGCAAGTCGAGTATTTCGAAGTCTCTCCCCGCGCGCAGTCGCCGCGCGGCCCACCCGCTTAATTTCGACTCATCAGCACTGTTGAACTGAGGTTTGCGCGTAATGCGTGCGACGGCCCTCGGCCGTTGTCGTGTTGGCGTTTCGAGTCGGGATTCGTCGGGAGAATCATATGTGGAGTGCCTGCCAAAGAAGGGGTAGGGCCGTTGCCGGGTCCATTGGGGTTTTGTTTCTGGTGACACTCGTGTTGCCGGTATCACTGCATGCCGCGGACGTCGGCAGCGTACGGGGCGTTGTTGACGATCCTCATGGCCACCCGGTCTCACAGGCCGGAGTGAAGCTCAAATCCGCCACCTCGGAGTGGGTGCAAACGACCAGCACCGACGAGCGCGGCGAATTCGCTTTCATGACAGTGCCGCTCGGGGATTACGTTTTAAGCATTACTCACGCGGATTTTTCCACCGTTGCACAGGCTGTGGCAGTCAGTTCGGGCTCGTCGCCCACTGCCCGTATTCAGCTCGCGGCGGGGACTGCTCTTGCCACGGTGACGGTGTCGGCTACTGCGGATACAGCGGTCCTCAATACCGCGACCCCTACGACAGTCGTGAGCCGTAAGGATATCGAGCGAACTCCCGGGGCGGATCGCACCAACAGTCTCGCGATGATCACGGACTATGTTCCCGGCGCCTACGTCGTGCACGACCAATTGCACGTTCGCGGCGGCCACCAGACGACGTGGGCCGTCGACGGGGTGGAAATCCCCAATACGAACATCGCGAGCAACCTCGGTCCGCAGATCGATCCGAAGGACATCGACTATCTCGAGGTGCAACGGGGTAGCTACGAAGCAGACCAGGGTGATCGTACATATGGTGTATTCAATGTGGTGCCGCGCACCGGCTTTGAGCGTGACAACCAGGGCGAGTTGGTCGCAAGCGCGGGCAGCTTTGGTCAAACCAACGACTATTTGAGTGTGGGTAGCCACACGGATCGTTTCGCCTACTATGCGAGCGTCAACGGCAACCGCAGCGGTCTCGGCATTCAGACCCCCGTGGCGCAAATCATTCACGACGGGGAGAACGGCTACGGCGGCTTCAGCACGCTGGTGTTCGATGCATCTCCCGACGACCAGGTCCGATTCGTCTTCTCCGCGCGCCACGACAATTACGACATTCCGAACAGCCCCGGGGATCTGTTGGATGACGTGCAGCGCGAGACCGATTCATTCGGAATTCTTTCCTGGGTGCGTAAGCTCGGCGCCGACGCCGCGCTGACGACTTCCGTGTTTTATCATTTCAACCAGGCGGATCTCGACGGGGCGCCGGGTGACTCTCCCATCAGCACCACCGACCAGCGCTCTTCGACCTATTTCGGCGGCCAGGAGACGTTGCGCTTCCACGTGTCTCGACATGACGTGCAGGTCGGTGTCCTGGGATTCGGCCAACACGACGGCGAGCACTTCAATGTGCTGTTCAATGATGGCAGTGGGACGCCGCCGGTGAACCAGACCTCGGCTCCGCGGGGCTCCCTGCTGGCGGCGTATGTCGAAGACACCTTCAAGGCAACGAACTGGCTGAGTTTGATGGGCGGCGTCCGGGAGACGCATTTTTCGGGCGGTGTGACGGAAAATGCCACCAGCCCCCGCTTGGGCGCGACCGTCCTGCTGCCTCGGGTCGGCTGGATCCTGCGCGGATTCTGGGGCAAGTACTACCAGGCGCCACCCCTCACGACCTTCTCGGGTCCGCTGCTCGAGTTCGCCACGAACAGCAATTCAGGCTTTCTGCCGCTGCATGGTGAGCGCGACGAGGAATATCAATTCGGCGTCACGATTCCCCTGTATGGCTGGACTGTCGACCTCGATCATTTCCGCACCCAGGCCCGCAACTTTTTCGACCACAATGCCATCGGCAACTCGAACCTGTTCCTGCCTCTAACGATCGACGGGGCAGTGATTCGCGGCAACGAAATCGCGATCCGCTCGCCACGATTCTGGAGCTTTGGCCAGGTGCACGTCGCCTATTCGAACCAGACGGCGGACGGATTTGGCGCCATCAACGGCGGGTTGACCGACTTCAGTCCTGCTGCCGGCTATTTCGCCCTCGATCACGACCAGAGGAATACGGCCAATGCCGGAGTCGACGTGAACCTTCCCTGGGCGGCGTATGCGTCCATGAACGTCTACTACGGCTCGGGATTTGCCAATGGCGATGCACCCCCGAGCCATCTCCCGGGGCACGCGGAAGTCAATCTGAGCGCCGGAAAGTCATTTGGTCAGAGCTTTTCGGCGTCTCTGACCGTGCTGAACCTGACGAATCGGCATCTGCTGGTGGACAACAGCCGGACCTTCGGGGGCTTTCATTACAACGACCCGCGGCAGATCTACGCCCAGATTCACTACCGTTTCGGCTATTGAGCGACCTCATGCAAGGTTGTCGGACATTCGGCGCCCAGGAGGCGCACACTGCCGGGCAAAGGGCCCACATTTCGTGGCCTCCACCTGCGCAGGTATTTTTATGACTTCCCCTTCCTGGGTCTTCAGTTCACACGCCACCACGTCGGGGTCTGCCGGTGAGCTCATATCGGATTACCGGTCCCGCCTGGCGCTCAAGCAATCGCAGGACGCCGAGCTGCGGCAGCAGGGTCTGGCGGAGCAGACATCCGAGTTCAATGCACCCGAGGCGCGTATCCGCGCTTGGGAAAAGTCTTACGGGTTGAGACTGCCGCGCGAGGCGGAGCATTCGGTACTGCGCCTCGTTGCGAATGTCACGCATCTGACTCTGGAACAGGTACACGAAGAGCAGCGCCGACGTTCCGCGCTCGCGGCCCCGTAGAGCCTGTCAGAGTCGGTGCGGGCGACGCGACTCGCCATGCGCCAGTAACCGGCGCGACTAGGGCAGTTGCTTCAGAAACTCTCTGACAAATGCCGCGGAGTTGTCGGACGCCAGTTGGAAGAAAGTGCCCATCTCGTTTTCACCGGGGCCGCCGCCGGCGAGGTCCGAGAGACTTCTGAATGCGATGAAGGGTACCCCGTTCGCATAGGCGACGTGGGCTACCGCGGCGCTTTCCATATCAAGAACTCTTGCGTCGAAGGTCTTGCGTGCGTACTCCCGGAAAGCGGCGTTGTCGACAAACGCCTGGCCGGAGACGCCATGACCGCCAATCACAATTTTCGGCTTGTGGAGCAGGCATTTGTGCTCCAGGGTGCAGTCTTTCAGCGCGACCGCGCCCATGGCCCGTCGGGCCACCGCAAGGAGCTGCGGATCCACCGGAAACCAGAAGCGTTTCTCCGGCTGGCGCCCGCCCGTCGCGATCTGAACGGGTTGCGGAAACATCATGCCGAAGTTGGGAAACGGCTTTTCCTCGAACTCAGGCACCGTGTAGGTCCCGTCCTTTTCGCGGGCGAAGACGGTCTCGAGATACTCACCCCATGCGTCGGGAACGACGACGTCGCCGATCTCGAGATCGGTGTCCACTCCGCCGGCGATGCCCGAAAACGCGATCTTCCGGATCGTGAAGCGATCAATGGCCAGTTGGGTTTTCATGGCGGCATTGACCATGCTGACGCCGCTTTGAAACAGGAGCACTGGCTTGTGTTCGATAGTGCCTGTGAGGAAGACCGTTCCATGGACGACGTAGTCCTTGCGGGCCACCAGCATCGACTGTAGCGCGGTCCACTCGGGCTCAAAGGCCGACATGATGGCGGTACGGGGTGTTCTGTCGAGGGTCTCCGCGGCGGCGGCGGGGGTGCCGTCGGCCGCCACGCACAGAATGACCAGGAGCGATGCCAGATATAGGTGTTTCATCGTCCGAGAATATATTGAAAATGCGCGCGCACAGTAAGGGGCACGCCGGGGTGTACGACGAAGTCCGGCGCGGGTGAGGTCTCGTTCTTCAGGCGCGAGACGTAGTAGTACTCGATGTCATTCCATTTGACGTCGGCGAGGTTGAAGACATCGATCGCGGCCAACCATTGCCCCGGGCGTTGGAAGCCCAACTGCAGGTCCATCGTCGTGTAGGCCGGTGACTTCGCGCTGTTGTCCTCGACCAGCGGGGATGCTCCGAAATGCCGCGCCTTGATGGCACCGAACCAGCCCGACGGATGCTGCGCGATCAATCCCGCGTCGATGACATTAGTCGGGCTGTTAGGGACGTAACGGCCGGCAATCCCGATCGGCTGCGTGCAGGGATAGCCCGGCGCGGCGTTGCCACATCCCAGCTCGTCCGGAGGAACATTCCGATCGAATCGTGCCCTCGAGAAGGCAGCGTTCAGATCCGCGTGCAGCCAACTGTTGATCTGGTATGTATTGCCCAATTCGATGCCGGTGCGCGTCGTCGCGCCGCTGGGCGAGGTCACGCCGGCGTCGCCGTCGAAGACCAGCTCACTCTTGAGTTTGAGCAGAAATAGATCGAGTGTAGTGTGCCAGCGCGGTAGTGGCTCACTGGCCACTCCGATCTCGGCGCTCGTCGCGCGTGTGAGTGGAGTGACCGGCGACGCGTCCGGGCTTTCCCCGCTGCGCGTTATGCCGCGCGCATCGTTGCTGTGATATCCGTCAGCCACGGTGATGAAGTATGAGGTGCCCGCCCAGGGTCCCAGGGTGAGTCCGAGCTTGGGGCTGAAGATGTGGGCCCGTACGTCGCCGGTATTGCAGCCGAGCGGGTCGCTGTTGATGCTGCAGTTCCCGTCGCTGTTCAGCATCTTGTCCTTGACGTCGAAGTCGAACGCATCTTCACGCAGGCCCAGTACGGTGCGAAAGTAGGGCAGCCATTGAGTGCTGTTCTCCGCATACAGAGCGCCATTGGATTCCAATACGCTGGCTTTTTGTTTCGTGGAGAGGTATTGCCTGCGCACCGTGGCATCGATGCCGACGTCGCGGATATCGTCGATCCGAGCCTGCACGCCGATGACGGTCGAGGTGGGCATGCCCCACAGATTGGTGAACCACGTCTTGGATCCCTTCACACCGTAGACGACCCGGTCGTCATGTTGCAGCATCTGGTCGCCGTTCACAGGGTCCGACAGGTAGTAGGTGAATGTCGACCACAGATCCAACTTGTACCGGATGACGTACGCCGAGAATTGCACCTGGTCGGTATCCGAGCGTCGCACGCGATTGAATGACAGGCTCGAGCGGCTGGAGATTCCGCCGTCCGACGGGTTCAGACTGCCGTACCGGCCGATGATCCCATCCGCAATGGCATGCGCAGGCACCTGGTCGGTGGAATTCCACTTTCCGGAATAGGTCATGCCGGTGACCGTGAAGAAGTCCTGTGCCGTGCCGTGATAGTACCGGAGTACCCCGTTGAGACGGTGGTAGTCATCCGGGTTATCGAACGGCCCGTCGTTGTGATAGACGTCTCCAGCACCGAGCAGGGTTCCGTCACCGAGCGCGGTAGATCCCGTCAGCAACGCTCTGCGGTAGCCATCCTCGCCTAACCCCAGCGTGGCTGAAACAGGGATCTCATTGACCAGGTCCATACGAACGGCGCCGGCCGTGGCGAAGTCGCCTTCGTCAGCGTAATACGGGCCCTTTTTGAAGTGCAGATCACTGACCAACTCCGGAATCAGGAAGTTGAGATCGGTGTAACCCTGGCCATGAGCGTGCGTCGGCATGTTGACCGGCATGTCATCGACCTCGGTCGCCAGATCGGTGCCGTGGTCGAGGTTGAAAGCCCTGAGGAAGTATTGGTTGGCTTTACCTTCGCCCGAGTGTTGGGTGACGATCAGGCCGGGTACATTTTCCAGTACCGCGCCCGGCCTCAGGAGTGGCTGGCTGGCCAACTGGTCCTGGCTCACATCACCGGCCGATGCGGCCTGCATGTTGCTTACGCCCGTCGCCACGACCGTAACGGTATCGAGATTTGTCGAGGCCGAGCCCGAGTCAGCGTCGGTCGCACCGTGAGCCATAGCGGCCCCGCCCAACAGAAGGGCGCGGATCAACCGATTCGTCATGGCTCGTCGCTACACCGGGTATGATATTTTATATAAAGATCATACACAGGGATGGCATCCGTATGAAGAATTTTGAAAACTTGCTACGATCTTCATACGCGTCTACCCGCAGGACGGATGCACTACCCGATATGAGAGTTTTCGGAACGCACTGCAGAAAAGTGACGCCATGACGCCTCTGTCGATGGCCTGGCTCCCGCTTTGCGCTACCGTCTTTGCCCTGGGGCTGAGGCATGGCCTCGACGCCGATCACCTGGCGACGATTGATGGTCTGACACGCTTTAACTCCTCTGCCCGACCGAAACTCGCCCGCTGGTGTGGCGCGCTGTTTTCGGCAGGCCATGGCGGCATAGTCATTGCGGTCGCTGTGGCGACCGTCGCGACCACCACCCGCTACACGATCCCCGCTTGGGCGCGTGACTTTGGTGCCTGGGTCTCGATTGGGTGCCTTGCGGTTTTGGGTGTTATCAACCTGACTATGGTCGTGCGGACACCCGTCGATGAGATGTTGACGGCAACGGGTTTACGTAGCCGCCTGCTATCCCGCCTGACCCGTACGACTCAACCGCTCGCCATCGCGGCGGTCGGGGCGCTATTCGCGCTCTCGTTCGATACTCTGAGCCAGGCGCTGCTTTTTTCTGCGACGGCCACGCAGTTCGGCGGATGGCAAAGCGCGCTGTGGTTGGGTGTTCTGTTCGCCCTGGGGATGTTATTCGTCGATGGACTCAACGGCGCCTGGGTCGCCGCCCTGCTGAGGCGGGCCGATCGCCGCGCCCGCGCCGTATCCAGGGCGATCGGGCTATTTGTTGCCTTGCTGAGTTTCGCGGTCGCTGCGTTGGGTGCGATCCGTTACTTCAACCCCCGCATGGATGCGGGCCTCGAGTCGTGGGGACTGTCCATCGGGGTGTTGATTCT
>Ga0210410_10006412_pt1 | contig 10233 bp, 8 predicted proteins | sample IncBWC4MmetaG_FD_161058 | JGI IMG/M metagenome (GOLD analysis project Ga0210410, IMG submission 161058) | Forest soil microbial communities from Barre Woods Harvard Forest LTER site, Petersham, Massachusetts, United States - Inc-BW-C-4-M | ecosystem: Environmental > Terrestrial > Soil >... | reverse complement strand
CAACTCGCGCTGGCGTGGGTGCTGGCCCAGGGTAAGGACGTGATTCCCATTCCCGGGACCAAGCGCGTCCGCTATCTGGAAGACAACATGGGCGCGCTCAACGTCGCCCTGACCGAGAGCGACCGCAAGAAAATCGGGGAACGCCTCGCCCAATTCCAAGTCGTCGGGGAGCGTTACACGCCTGACATGATGGCCCTCGTTCAGCGCGCCTGAGAGCGCCTGGTGCTGTCCGCGAATTGCTGTAGCCCGCGTCTTTAGACGCGGGGTTCTTCGTTGCGATTTGGCCGCACAACAAGCAACCCCGCCTCTAAAGAGGCGGGCTACAGCAGGGGCGAGCGGCCACCGTAGCGCGCATCTTTTAGGCGCATGTTTCGCCCAGCCAATATGCGTATGCCCGCCGCAAGGCGGGCACTACAAATCGCGCGTCTCGTGATAATCTAAGGACGCATTTTTCGAGGCTGCTAGATGAGCAACCAGACGCAGGAGTCTCCAGAAGGCAAGAGCTTGATCCGCGTGAGGCCGCGCGGCTTCTGCGCGGGCGTGGTGCGTGCGGTGGACATCGTCGAGCTGGCGCTACAGGCGTACGGGCCGCCGGTGTACGTCCATCACGAGATCGTGCACAACCGCTACGTCGTCGAGCAGTTGCGCAAAAACGGCGCGATTTTTGTCGAGACGGTGGAAGAGGTGCCGCTCGGATCGGTGCTCGTCTTCAGCGCGCACGGCGTTCCGCCGACCACTCGCGAGGAAGCACGCCTGCGCGAGCTGCGCGTGATTGACGCGACGTGCCCGCTCGTCACCAAAGTTCATCTCGAAGCGCTGAAATTCGCTCGCGAAGGCCGCACCATCATTCTGATCGGCCACCGCGATCATCAGGAGATTGTCGGAACCTCCGGCGAAGCGCCCAAACAGACCGTCGTGGTGGATAGCGTCGAGGCGGTGGACGCGCTCGAAGTCGATGACGCAAACCGCCTGGCGTTTTTGACGCAGACCACGCTGAGCCTGTATGACACGCAGGAAATTGTCACCCGCCTCCGGGAGAAATTCCCCGCGATCGAAGGGCCGGCCTCGGACGACATCTGTTACGCCACGCAAAACCGCCAGGAAGCGGTCGAGCAATTGGCGCGCGAAGTGGACCTGATCCTCGTGGTCGGCTCGCCGAACAGTTCCAACTCCAACCGTTTGGTGGAAGTCGCCAAGCGCTCGGGAGTAGCGGCGGAACTGATCGACGCGGCGAAGGACATCGATCCGAAATGGCTCGAGGGAGTGCGGCGCGTGGGCTTGACCGCGGGCGCATCGGCCCCGGAAGTTCTGGTCGAGCAGGTAAGCGAGCACCTGGCGCGGCTGGGTTATACGAATCAGCGCGACCTCGATCTGATCCGCGAGGACGTGCGGTTCACTCTGCCGTCCGAGCTGACGATCATCGCGCCGGCGTCGAATTAAGGTATAGTAAAGGCTTCTGTAGTTTGGCGGATTAGTTATGCGGGTTGTCGTCTTTCAGGGGCATGCGTCTCCAATTCCAGGAGAACGACTTTGGCGGTCAAGATCACCCGTCAGGCGAAGAATATTGCCCTCGTGGGATCGGCTACGAGCGCGGCTGCGCTTCGCGCCGGGCACGAGCGCGCTCCGGCCGCGCTGCGCGCCGCCGGTCTCGCCGACCGCCTGAAGGCCGGCGGATTTCAGGTCGCCGACCTCGGCGACACCGCCACCTACGTTTTCCAGCCTGACGACGAACATCCCCGCGCCAGAAACGTTGTTGCAATCCTGAAATCGCTGAACGATCTGCGCCCTCGCGTAGAAACCGCAGTGAAGTCTGGCGCGCTACCCGTCATTCTTTCCGGCGATTGTATTTCCGTCCTTGGCGTTATCGCGGGAGCGCGCCGCTACTACCGCAACGTCAGCCTGATTTACGTTGACCGCGACGCCGATCTCAACGTGCCGGCGACGACGCCGTCGGGAAGCGTCGACGGCATGGTGATCTCGCAGATCATCGGACGGGGCGCGCCGGAGCTCGTGCGCTTCTGGGGCGAGCCGCCGCTCGTGCGGGCGCCGGATATTGCCATCTTCGGATTTGAGCGGCTGGACGTTCCGGAAGAACAATTTTTGACGACGTCGCCGCTGCGCCGCCACCCTGCCCCAGAAATATCAACTGTTGGCTCCGCCAAGGCCGCGCACCTCGCTCTCGAACGTGTGCACGTCGCCAATCATGAATTTGTGCTGCACTTCGACGTCGATGTGATCAACAGCGACGAATTTCCCTGGACGAATTTCCCCGGCGCGGGCGGCCTCAGCCTGAACGAGGCGCGCGAAGCGTTGCGCGTATTTGTGAGCCAACCCAACCTCGCCGCAGTCGTTGTCGCGGGATACAACCCGGACTTGGATGCGGACGGCGTGGGAGTCCGGAAGCTGATCGATCTTCTGTCGGATGTTCTTTCGGTCCGGTTGGAAACAACTTCGGCGTCAACGGCTGACGCTGACACCGGCGCCCCTTCGTCCGAGCCCAGCGTCTCGACAGTGGAGAGCGGGCCCGCCCTCGCGGCGTCCGTGACACCATCCGAAGCCGAGCCTGGTGGGATATCCACGGCAGATTCGGCTGATGAATCCAAGTCCGAGCCCACCGCTTCCTGACCGCAGCCTTTCAGTCCGCGTTTGGTTCAACTCTAGACTGATGCTGTGCGCTTTGAGGAACCTTGGACCGGTTGCGCCCAGGGTGCCGGTTGCGCTACCGTTTTTACTGGCGTTTGGAGGTCCATGATCATGACTGGCAAATATATGGCTGCGGCAATTGCCTTGGCGCTGACGGTTGCTAGCGTGGGGCTAGCGCGGCTGCGGCCGGCGTTTGGCGCGGAGCGCACTGCTCAAGACTCGCAGATGCAGATGGATATGCCGGGGATGGGCGATCAGGGGATTCCTTCTTATCATGCCTATGCGCTCGCGCCGCCGTATCCGGCGACGCTCGATCCGAAGCAGCTTCCGGATGCGCTGAACCGCAACGTCTATGCGCTGGCCGCGAAGGTGCGCCCGGTTTTGTATCAGCAGCCTTGTTACTGCTATTGCGACCGGCACTCGGGGCACAAGAGCCTGCTCGATTGCTTCGTGAGCACGCACGGAGCGGAATGCGATATTTGCCAAAAAGAAGCCGTGCTCGCCTACCAGCTTACGCAGAAGGGAAAGACCCCTGCGCAGATTCGCGCCGCGATTATTCGAGGCGATTGGAAGTCGGTGGATATGAATCCGTACATGACTGAATCCCGCGGTAAGTAATCGTTTGCGTGCGTTTCTCTTCCTCAGCGCAATCAATCAGAAAGCAAATTTGCCGACCCCCCTGGCATCGGAGAGTATTTTCTCTTCGCGCGGGGATGTACACTGCCCCGTGCCGAGCGCGCTTTCGAGCGCGCTAAGTCCGGCACGCGAGGGCCGACATGTCCGCACAAGGCGCGGGAGAGACTGACAATTCCGGCGGAAAACATTCTCTCGCTGAATTCGCGCGTTTCTTCTTGCGTCTGGGATTTACAGCGTTCGGCGGGCCGGCCGCGCATATCGCCATGATGGAGGACGAACTCGTCCGCCATAGGAAATGGCTTTCGCGCGAAAAATTCCTCGATCTGCTCGGAGCGAGCAATCTCATTCCCGGACCAAGCTCAAGCGAACTCGCGATCCACATCGGCTATTTGCGCGCCGGCTGGGCTGGCCTCCTCGTGGGCGGCGCGTGCTTCATTCTTCCCGCGGCGATTCTGGTTGCGACTATAGCGTGGGCGTATACGCGATTCGGCCATTTGCCTGAGGTGTCGGCGGTGCTCTACGGCGTGAAGCCGGTGGTCATCGCGGTGATCCTGCAGGCGCTGTGGGGCCTTGGCCGCACGGCGGTAAAGAACAAACTGCTGGGAATCATCGGATTGATTTGCGTTGTCCTGAGCGCGCTCGACGCTAGTCTGATTCTCGTTCTGTTTGGGGCGGGTGCGGCAGTTGCGTTCATTCATTTTGTGCGGCGCGGCGGGCACCAAGAGGAGCAGCACCCAACGATCGCATTCGTCCCGCTGCTGCGTGACGCCCGGGTCGGCGTCGCGCGAATTTTTCCGGCGGGCGGAGCGGCGGGCGCCGCGCTTGTCCCGGGGCTCTGGCCGCTGTTCTATGTGTTCCTGAAGATCGGCTCGATCGTGTTTGGCAGCGGGTACGTGCTGCTCGCGTTCCTGCGAGCCGATCTGGTCGCGCATCGCGGATGGCTGACCGACGGCCAGTTGGTGGACGCCGTGGCCGTCGGCCAGGTGACGCCGGGGCCTGTGTTTACGACGGCGACGTTCATAGGCTACCTGCTGCGCGGGCCTTGGGGCGCGCTGGTGGCGACCGTGGGAATTTTTCTGCCCGCATTCGTTCTTGTGGCTGCGAGCGGTCCGCTCATCCCGCACATTCGACGGTCGCCAACGGCGAGTGCATTCCTAGACGGGGTCAACGTGGCGTCGCTCGCGCTGATGGCCGTGGTGAGCTATCAGCTCGGCCGTTCGGCGATCGTGGATTGGCTGACGGCCGCGCTCGCCATTGCGAGCCTCCTGCTGCTGGTTCGATTCCGAACGAATTCGGTATGGCTGGTGTTGGGAGGAGCAATCATCGGCATCGCGGCGCGGCTGATCCGTGGCGCTTAGTTGCTTTCGCCGGAGGGAACGTCGGGGCGCCTCGGTCTTACCCAGAAATCGAGTCCGAGCCAGAAGCTATACGAGTGGCGCACGAGCGCAAGCGACAGCGCGATCGCGAAGGCCATCCACAGCAGAATTTTTGAGTTGGTCGAGAGGTGAGTGAAATCGGGCAGGAGCAACGATAAAAGGAAAATCGCCACGACGCACGCTGTCGTAATCGCGTAATTGATGATCATGGCGCCCACGTAGTATCCCTGCTCCGGAAAATACGACAGGCCGCACACCGGACACCTCAGCAGCATCCGGAAGACGCCGCGAAACAGTTCGCCGCGTCCGCAATTCGGGCAGCGCCAGTGCGCGGCGCGGCCGACAATCTGGCTGAGGAGTGGGCGTAGCATGACGCTGGGTGCCGGCCCTTAGTCTCGCACAGCGCGACAAAATCCTGCACCGGTCATTGACGCATTATATCGAAGTGACTTTGCATCCTTGGCTGTTCTTGTGAACCGTGGGGACAACGAGGACTGACAACCGTAGTGGAAAATCCGGACTCATACTTTACTGGAACAATTTTCGCAGCAGTTCTTTTCCTTCCGGCTCCGTCAGGACTTTCTTTTTCATCAGAGTCAGGATCAACTCGCTGAGGATGGCGTTATTGTCGGTTTGGCCCTTCCCAGCGGGTTGCGCGCCCGTCGCTTCAGGTTCGGGAAGCGGCGCGGATTTTCCGCTGATTTCCTGGATCCACCTTTGGAAGGTGCGCACCTGGTTCGGCTGCGCGGAAACGAAAGCGACGCCCATGCCCATCCCTATCTGGGAGAACATGACTTTCACCTGGGCCTCGAACGTTTCCTTTCCCTTCACGATTTTGATTTTTGCATCCGCGCCCGCGGGGAACGGGCTCATTGTGTCAATGTAGCATCCACCCAGGCCGAGATCGACGGTGCGCCCGGTCATTTTTGCTCCGGACTTGGCCTCGATGACTTCCACAGTCGCGGTAAACGGGAATCGCAAATTGCGGCGGCGCTCGGCGGGGGAAGATACCGCGACGCTGTCAAATTCGGGCATATTGCTCGAGGGCATGGCACGGAGCTTAACGGCGAACGATTCGGGAAGCGTGCCATTCGGCGGCGGCCTCCCGAATTCTTAAACCTCTCTCGAAAAGTCTGAACCCCGCTCTGCCGCGTGGCAAGTCCATAAGGAAATAATGTGTTTGAACGGTACCTCCAGGGCGCGTGTATCCGAGAGAAACCGGGCACTACCCCGATGGAAATGAGGACGCTTCGCGTGCCGGAACGGCAAATGGAGACGGCGATTGCTTTCTAGAAACCCGTAAGCTAAATCGGATTGCCCAGGCTCCGCGCATGATCTTACGATTGATACACAGCCGCTAGTAACGGCCCAACCGACCGCTTCCGTGCCAAGTCCGATCGCGGCAGCAGCGATGCCAATGATCCATCCGAAATCCAATCCGCCGTCTCAGGAAATCGACCGGCTCGATCGTAGGGAGAGCGAAGTTTGGCGCCTGGCGCTCGTGATGCTCGCGGTTCTGGCCATCGGCGTCGCGGTGCTCGCATATCAGGCCATGCAAAAGTACCAGTGGCGCATGGAAGCGCTGCCCATCGGCGCCGGAGCCCTGATTTTTCTCTTCGGCTTCTACGTTTGGAACAAGAAGCGCGAAATCGACGAGCTGCGCGGATACGTGCGTGGCTTCCAGCAAGTCCGGGATTCGCCTCCATCCGCCGAGCAACTTGAACGGCTCGCGGAAGTGATCTCTGCATCGCGCCAGGGCTACCGCGACCTGATCGACAGCTTCGATCACTTAATCTTCACGCTTTCCCTGGAAGGGGAAATCCGCACGGTGAACCAGCGGATCGCCCAGGTCCTCGGATATTCCTATTCGGAGATTGTCGGGCACCGGCTGCACGAATTCGTGGACGAGCCGGATCTGGGCGCATTGAAAGAATCGGTCGGCTGGTTTGTCGAGCGGCGGAATTGGACCGGGACCGTGCGCGTGCGCCTGAAGAAAACCGGCGAGGTGCACTATTTCGATTGCGTGCTGCAGGCCGTGGTCAAGCACGGAATCGTCGTGGGAGCGAGCGGCCTGGCGCGAGACGTCACCGAGCAGCGCGAGAGTGAAGCGCGCTTCACCGAATTGTTTGAGACGCTGCAGGAGGGAGTATATTTCTGCGACCCGACGGGAGTTTTGCTGGACGTCAATCCCGCAATGGTGCGCATGCTCGGATATTCCAGCCGCGACGAGCTAGTTGGAACCAACATCGGAAAACTGTATTTCGAGGCGCCACAGGATGTCTTTCCGGAGCGCCGGCAATCTGCTCGCGCGGCCTCGCTGACGCGGGAAATCAGGCTCAAAAAGAAAGACGGAACGCCGATCATCTGCCTCGACAATTCCAACGCGACCTGCGACGCCGAGGGCCGAATGATCCGTCATCAGGGGACACTTGTCGATATTACCGTGCGCAAGCAATCGCTGGAGGAGCTGAAAAAAGCCAAGGAAGCCGCCGAAGCTGCGAATCGTGCCAAGAGCGCGTTTCTCGCGCACATGAGCCACGAGATTCGCACGCCGATGAATGCGGTCATCGGAATGACGGAGCTCGCTCTCGATACGCGGCTCACCACGGAGCAGCACGAATACCTCACCATGGTCCGGGATTCGGGCAAATCCCTGCTGACGTTGATCAACGACATTCTGGATTTTTCTAAAATCGAAGCCGGAAAGCTCAACCTGGACGTTATCGAGTTCTCGCTGCGAGACGTGGTCGGCGAAACGACGAAAATTCTCGACCTACGGGCGAGGCAAAAAGGGCTGGCCCTCTCGAGCCGCATCCCGCCCGGCGTGCCAAACACGCTGTTCGGCGATCCGGGACGCCTGCGGCAAATCCTGTGGAACCTGATCGACAACGCGATCAAGTTCACGGCGCGCGGCGAAGTGGGGCTGCGGATCGAAGTCGAGTCACAATCCGAAAGCGAAGTCTGCCTGCATTTCAGCGTGTCCGATACCGGCATCGGCATCCCGACCGACAAGCAAGAGCTGGTCTTCGAGGCGTTCGCGCAAGCCGACAATTCAACGACGCGAAAGTTCGGAGGTACGGGGCTGGGCCTTTCGATTTCCTCGCGCCTAGTATCCCTGATGGGTGGAAAAATCACGGTCGAGAGCGAGAGCAATCAGGGCAGCGCGTTTCACTTCACCGCGAACTTCGGGTTGCGCAAGCCCTCCACCGGCAAAGTAAGCTCAGTTGCCGGCTCAGCCGGCGCCGCCGTCAAGAAGCCTGAAACCTCCGCGGACGCTCAGCGGCCCCTGCGAGTCTTGCTGGTCGAGGACAACACCCTGAATCAAATTCTCGCCGAGCGGCTGATCCGCCGGCGGGGCGATGAAATCGCGGTGACCAGCAACGGCTACGAAGCTCTCGCGGCATTTGAGACCGGGCGGTTCGATCTCGTCATGATGGACATTCAGATGCCGGAAATGAGCGGCATCGAAGTGACCGCCGCGATCCGCCAGAGAGAAAAAGAAAAAGCAAACGGAGAACGTGTTCCAATCATCGCGACGACGGCTTCGGCGATGAAGGAAGACAAGGATCTCTGCCTCGCCGCGGGCATGGATGCTTACCTGTCAAAACCGATCGAGCGCGCGGCGCTCTATGCGGCGATCGACGAGCTGACGGGACGCTCCGGCTCGGCGTCTGCGGAAAGCCCCGACGCGCCTCCTCAAAACATGGTTTTCGATCGCACCGCGGTGCTGAAGACCCTCGACGGCGATTCCGACCTGCTGCACGACATCGTGGGAATCTTTCTGACGCGATGTCCGAATCAGATGGAAAAGATTCGAGACGCGGTTCTGGTGCGGGACCCGAAACTCCTCGAGCGCGCGGCGCACGCGCTAAAAGGGTCAGCCGCGAACTTGCTGGCTCGCGGCGTCGTGGACACGGCCGCCAAATTGGAGGAAATCGGAAGGACGGCGTCGTTTGCGGGATCAGCCGGGGCTTTGCAGTCGCTTGAGGCAGAAATATTGAAACTACAGGCCGCGCTCGGAGAATTCGAGAAAGAATACGCGCGATCGTAGAGGCGATCGCTGATTTCGATCGAAGCGCAGACAGACGAACTACGCGGAAACGGGGACCAGCATTTGGACGATGTTGACCAGCTTGTCCGCTTTGAGCGGCTTCACCATGTAGATCACGGCGCCGAGTTCGTGGCCCGTTCGATAATCCTGCGGAGTTGATCTGGACGTCAGAAAAATAACTGGGACATCCTTGAGGCGCTCTTCCCGTTTGACGACGCTGCACACGTCGTAACCCGACATTCCCTCCATCATCACATCGAGAATCATGACCGCTGGCGTGAGGTCGCGGAGAATTTGCAGCGCTTCCTCCCCGCTGGCGGCGGTTTTCACCACGTAGTCGTTGCGGGTTAGTTGCGCCTCGATGATGCGCAGCACGGCAGGATCGTCGTCAACCGCCAGAATCACGGGCGCGACATGCTTTGGGGGATCCCGTTTCTCGGGGGCTTTAGCCATGGCTCAGTCCAGGAGCCGACGAGTGGCCGGTCTGGTGCTTCCACCGGCACTCCCCGTTCCCGCTCCGACGCGGGCGCATCCACGCCACAAGTTTGAGGAGGATTCAAGGATCGGTCAAGCCGATCGAAAAAACAGGTTCGCGGGCGGAATCATCCAAGTGGTAACCTCCTCAAATCGTTGGAGTGCGCGGACAGATCGCTCTCTCGAGGAGAGACTTGCGCGCGGCCGGGTGACGCGCCGCGCGCAGAGGTCGTTGGCGGGATGCGAGGAGCAGCTGCCGGAGATATTACATTTGGAAGTTGACCTCAACCCTCAGGTCAACAGGCGTGGGTTCACCATCGAGGATCGTCGGTTCATATTTTCGTTGCGACACGGCCTTGAGCGCCGCCTGAATCAGCAATGGATGCCCGCTGACGATTTTTTCCTGCACGACGTTGCCATGCTCATCGATGATCGCGTCGATCACCACGACGCCGTGGACTTGCGATTGGCGGGCCAAAATCGGATACACGGGCGCGGGCCCGGAAATCAAACGCGGCGGCTTGACGTCACCGCCAATGCGCACCGGGCGCTTCGGCGCCTCCGCGACCGGCGCCGCGGCTACGGGGGCGGCAACGTTGGGCATACCGCCGGTGATGCCACCGATCTGTCCGCCGGGAACTCCGCCCGGCACACCGCCGAAGCTACCCGCCGCCGTGATCTCCGGGGGCGCGGCATCGCCCGTTACGGCGGGGACGACCTTGGGAATAAAAGTCGGGGCGGTCAATTTCCCCGGCGTGAAAACCTTTGGCACAGTGCGAACGGCGTGCGCCATGGCGGCGGGAGGTGGCGGAGCCGGCGCCATGGGCGGCATGGGCGCAACGAGGAGCGTGGTTTCCAACCGCTTCATGTCAATCCCCTGCGTGAAAAAGAATGGCACAAGAATCAGCAAGCTCAGCACTCCGAGGTGAATCAATAGCGAGACGGCCCAATCCAGGGGGCTGCGCCGCTGGCGAGTGGTGGAATTTTCAAGCAGGGCTTCGGCCAGAACGCGCTGCTGGGGCGCGGCCTCGGGCGGGGCCAGTACGATGCTGG